>SPKZ01004205.1_pt1 | contig 12428 bp, 11 predicted proteins | sample 2456571 | NCBI WGS metagenome assembly SPKZ01 (sample SAMN11192286, study PRJNA482655) | marine metagenome | biome: ENVO:00000447; feature: ENVO:00000244|ENVO:00000211|ENVO:00000569|ENVO:00002023; material: ENVO:00002151; isolation source: ocean water from marine abyssalpelagic zone ...
CGAAGGGGCTTTTGGGACTGTGACGTAGCTTAGCCTGCGGGGCCTCCATTCCGCCTGGCAGCTGGGTCGGCGTGTTCGTTTCGCGTCGGGCCAGTCGCCATTTTTGGGACTGATTCTGTTAAGACGCCCCCATGACGCCCCCGGCCGGAACCGTTCAGCGTTGGGCTTGGGACTTCATTCTTAGCGAACAACTCGCTGTCAAAACCCAACCACCGCCGCTCCCTTCGACTTGGGAACTGCAACCACCGGTACGCGACAGACGGCCAGGCCCGCGTCCGACGGAACTCACAGTTCGCGCAAAGACTCGTACCGCCCGAGCCAAGTCCCTGGAACAACCCAGCTCGAGAGCCAAGCTGTTCCACTCATTTTGGCATCACGAACTACAAGCCGCCGAATTGATGTGCTGGGCGTTGCTCCGATTTCCGGAAAGTGAACGCGCCTTTCACTCCGGACTGATCCAGGTCTGCCAAGACGAAATTCGCCACATGGCTCTTTATGCCGGGCACATTAAGGAACTCGGCTTCAGTCTCGGAGACTTTCCGGTGCGCGACTGGTTTTGGGAGCGGGTGCCAACTTGCCAAAGCGCGATTCAGTACGTCGCGCTGATGGGCATGGGCCTGGAGGCGGCTAATCTCGACCACGGCGCCACTTACGCCGCAGAGTTCGACCAAGTGGGCGACAGCGCCGGGGCCGCGATTCAGACGCGGGTCGTCCAGGAGGAGATAGGGCACACCCGATTTGCCGCACGCTGGTTCGAAACCTGGACGGGCAGCACAGACTTTGAGCGCTGGCAGGCCGAACTACCGCCACCGCTCAGCCCTTTGCTCATGCGCGGCAAGAGCATCAACGCTTCGGGCCGCCGGCTAGCCGGACTCAGCGAGGGCTTCATCAATGATCTGAGCGCGTGGCGGCCGGTCACGCCCCGAAACGGCTCGGAAGAGTCATGACACCACCGCGCAACCGAGCCTGGTTGCTCAATCTGGATGCTGATCGTGAACTGGCGACTGTCGGACACTACACACCGCCAGTGTCGATCCAGCGTCAAGTACACGCACAAGCCGAACACACCGAGTCGCTTCGGCAGGGAGAGGAGCTCCTCCCCTATGGCCCAACAAACGGTGGCCCATCAGAAGGAGTGAAGAAGACCGACCACCCGACGGATGGTCGCCCGGTGTTCGCGTGGTGCCCGACCCACCGAGCGATCAGTTGGGGCGGACCGAACGTGATCCGCGGCCCCCAATTGTCCGTACTTCGCGAAGCGAATCATCGTCAGTTCCTCTCACGGATCCCCCAACACACCCTAGGCGGCGTCTACCTAACGGGCCCGGACGCCATCGCTGGGTTGCTAGCCGACCTCGGTACCAACAAGCTGCGTCTCAAACGTGCCTTCGGCTTCGCAGGAAAGGGGCAACGAAGCATCGGTCAGCTGCCGAGTGCCGACGACCAGCGCTGGATCACCGATTCCGTCAAACGTCTCGGGCTCTGGTGCGAAGCCGCTGTCGACATCACTCACGAGTATTCGATTCACGGTTATGTAGACGAAGAGGAGCTCTGGGTCGGCAGTAGCTGCGTCGCCGTCACGGACGCCTATGGTGCCCCCGCTTCGTTTGACCTTCGGGAACGCATGAACGCTCCCATGAGCGACACGGAGCAACAGCAACAGCTCAACGCAGCTCACGACGTCGCTGCCGCACTGAGGAGCGTCGGCTACTTCGGTCCCTTTGGTGTCGACTCTTTCGCGTTCAACGCCGACGGGCAACGGGTGTATTGCGCCGCCAGCGACGTCAATGCGCGCTTCACCTTAGCGTGGTCGCTAGGCATGGGAGCACTGCGAGAGAGGGCCCTCGGGCGCTACCAGCGGCGCGCCACGCGGTCCCCCGAAGGGCCCAAACGCTGACTCCGACCAAACAGGTAATTACTGCAGCGCTTTCGTCAAGTGCGATTCGCTCGCTAAAAATAGGGGTACAGACGCCCGTTCCAACAAAAAATCGACGATTTTTTGTTGGAACGAGGAGAGCCGTTCGGGCCCCCTGTGGTGCAGCTTGAAGCGTGTCGTGGCGCCGATAGCCTAGCCGGCTAGGCTCGAAAGGCCCTGGCCCACGCGGGCACTCATTGTGCTAACCGGCTTCTCAACCAGCGAGCCAAGGCAATCGTGCAAATACCTCTTATTTTAAGCACTTCCGCGTTCAGACCTCGTGTTTCACATGAGCCACGGCGGGCACCCTTCGGAGGGACAAAGCCAGAGCATTTCGTCTCCTAGCGGCTCCGTCGAGCCCACCGTTCGAAGCCGTCGTCTCTGCCTGTTTGGGCGCCTTGATGCCTGCCCACTGGGGTGACTCGAGCGGCTCTGGTTCGGGCACCCCCTAAAAATAGGGGTTCCGTGTTTGTATTTCTTTCCGTTAGATACGGCCATCAAAGGTTTGCGGTGTCTCCAGCAGGCACCTCAAGATCACATCCCAATCAAAACATCCCAAAAGGACTAGATTAAATATGGCATCCAAAAAAGCAGCAGCTATCACTGAACGCTACAGCAAGACCCAACTCCTCGTTGATATCGCTGAGTCCACCGAACTGTCCAAGAAGGACGTCGGTCGTGTTCTCGAGGCCCTCGAAGGCATCATCGCTCGTCACCTAACGAAGCGCGGCGCGGGCGAGTTCGTCCTGCCCGGTCTGCTCAAAGTTATCACCGTCCGTAAGCCCGCCACCAAGGCGCGCAAGGGCATCAACCCCTTCACCGGTGAAGAGACCACCTTCAAGGCCAAGCCGGCCCGCACGGTCGTCAAGATCCGCGCGCTCAAGAAGCTCAAGGACATGGTCTGATTCGAATTTTCGAATTAGAAACCCGCTAGGTGGTGACAACAATCACCACCTAGCGGGTCGCTTCCAAGCGAAAGAAACGAGCGCCCTCACCGGGCGCTTTTTTTTTGCGTAGCGCTCACTCGGCAGCGCCCGCTCACTCGGCAGCGCCCGCTCACTCGGCAGCGCCCGCTCACTCGGCAGCGCCCGCTCACTCGGCGGCGCTATCGCGATGGGCTGGTTCCGTTCCGACAATCTTCCCTCGATCGGCTGTACAAAAGTTGCGCAACGCAGTCGGTCTGCTTGTCGACCTACCGAAACGAGGCAAGATCCCGCGAGGAACACTGTCAGCGCGGATTATTCGTCACAAAGTGGGGTTCAGCCGACTGGCGCGCCAGCAGTCACCGCGGTATGCCTAGGTCTACGTTTCTGCCCCGCCCCCAGCCTATGCATCGCTATTCCAAGTCCCTCGCCCTACTCGCCTTCCCGCTGCTCGCCGGAGTCGCCTGCGGCGAAGCCAAAGATGCCCGCCTCCCCGAACTCCGAGGCGAGGTGGTGAAAGCGACCGCCGTACTCGCTGAAGACACTACTGAGGAAGACCGGGAAAAATTCGTCGTCGATGACGCTGTGGGACCGACCACTGGCGCGGTCATCACGCAGGAAGAGGTAGTGGAGACCGCCGGTTGCGGCGACCCCAGCATAGATATCAGCGGCTACCCAACCTGCGGCAGTGATGGCGTTTGCGCTCCCGCTGACTCACTGAACGCCCAGAGCAAAGAGATGCTGCCCGCCGCGGGCCTGGAGGGCTGCGGCGCGAGTGAAATTTGTGCGCCGAGCTATATCGCGCAGACCGGCGGCGAGTTCCGCTATCGCAAATGCGATTCCCTAGGTGGGTTCGAAGGCCGCTGCATTCCTGATTACAGTCCAATCATTGGCAATTTTGCCGACTGGCTTCCAGCTGCGGGCTGCGACGATCCCGGGCACCTCTGCATGCCTTGTTACCACCCAACAATACCCGATTCGCCTACGGGCGTCTGCGGACTCGGCTGCGACGATCCCGGACCAACTTTCGAACAGGGCGCGATGGCAACCTGTTGCGGTGACGTAGGAGTCTGCCCGCCGTCCGACATTTTACCTCCCGCGTTGGTGGACGCATTGCCGTCTTGCCCCGCCGAAAATACCACCTGCGTTCCGCGCAAACTTTTCGACGAATTGATGGTCCGCGCCGAAAGTTCTGACAAGCCGCAACTTGACACTTGTTCCACCGACATTCTTGGCAATCGAGGCAACCCGGGGCGCTGCGTACACGGTGAATGCTTCGTCAGCGGCATGACCGAGTCCACCAGCCAATACAACGGCATCAAGCAGGCAGACTGCCCGTCGGGCGAAAAATGCGTCCCGTGTGAGAACAAGGGAGAAGAAACCGGCATCTGTAACCCCATCTAGACGTCAACTGAAACCGCCGTCCCTAGCGTAACGTCGCACTGTCAACGGACATCGTCCCGCACAACTGGCGAAAGCCCGTCGCTACGGTTACCCTCCGCGTGTTGAGAGCGCCGCACTTCCCGCGGAGCGGAAGGCCATAGCCATGCGAGTAACACGGAAACAATTCTTGAACTTTGCCCTCACCAGCACAGCGGCTGCCACAGTGTTCGGCTGCGGCGACGACCCAGAAGCCGGTGGCGATGGTCTGGCTTGCTCCGACGTCGGCCCCGGTCCCCCGTTCGCGGTCTGCATCGGCTCCAACCACCAGCACGCGCTGGACATCACAGAGGCAGATGTCACGGCAGGCGTCGCGAAGACCTATGAAATTCGTGGCGGAGGCACCCATGGGCACGAGTTGGTCATCACCCCCGCGCAGTTCACACGAATGGCCGCCGGGGAAACGCTCAGTCTAGTCGCCCCCGGCACCGCTCACGACCACACAGTCGACATCATCTACACACCGCCGGAGTGACGACGAAGCGCTCCGAGGGCGCTTCGTCGTCGGGACAGCGCGTCGGTATCGGCGGCAATCGGCCCCGCGCCGTCAGAGCACCCGCCGGTTGGACCTCAGCGTGAACCCGCGTTGAGTCAGGGCCTTTCGGAAGCGATCCATCGGCACCACTCGCTCTTGAACCTGAACCCCGCGCTCAGGGATCTGACCGGTCGCGATCATATCGAGCACTATCGCCGCCGGGTAACCGGTGCAGCGGGCCATCGCGGAGAGCCCGCACTCGGCGTCGCCATACTCGATCAATTCCTCAGACATCTCCACCCGATCGTCACCTAGCCGACCGCGGCAAGTAAATCGTGCGAGCACGACGTCGTCCACGGATTCGTTCAGCCGCGTGGCCATTACGGCTTCCGTGACGTTTCGGGGAATCACCTTAGCTGTGCCCACCTGGATCTCGTCCTCCTCAAACAGGCCCAGTCCCTGCAGAGCACGGATTGTCTGGCAGTGCCCGGGGTAACGAATGGTCTTGTAGCTCAATTCGGGGACCAATTCCGCTAGCGTCTCCGTGAGCGTCGCCGTGCCCCCCGAGGTTTGAAAGGCTTCCAATTCGCCGAAGGGCGCCACAAATTCGAGCCTCTCCAGCTCACTCAAACCGGGCACGATCTTGAGTCGGCCACCCTCCAAAGTTCGACAATCTTCAATATATTCGTTGATGAGTCCCCGCACAGAAAACACCAAGCGATAGTTGAGCGGCTCTTCAGGAGTGACGGGTAATCCTCCGACGCGGAGCTGAAGGCTCTCCGGCACGTCGAAGCCGCGCACCAAGTCTGCACCGATCAACCCCGCCAGGCCCGGCGCGAGCCCGAGATCGGGGATCACCAGCACGCCGGCAGCCCGGGCGTCATCCGTCAGGGCGAGCTGGGCATCCACAACATCGTGGTTCCCCCCCAGGTCGCAAAAGTGTGTGCGGGTGGAGATGGCGATCTTCGTCAACGCCTCATTGTCGTCGTAGGAAACAGCGCCAAGGGCCGCGTCCACCGACTGCAATGCCGAGGCGACGGCGGAGTGGTCCCGCACGTCCAATTCGGCAGCCACAAAACGCCCATCGCCGAGTTCATCGACCAAGGCCTGGGCAATTACAGGCTGTTGGTCAAACACCTCGACACGCTCGGCGCCAGAGAAACGACTGATATCCCTCGCGATCGCCCTCGCTTGAGTGCCGGCTCCTAAGATGGCGAGTTTCACCTTCTTGAGGCTAGCGCTCCGGGCTCGTCGACGCCAATCTCAGATGGCGTGCCGCCTGACGCATCGGGCGGCACGCCTCAGACTGCCGGCACTCGGCTGCGTACACCGAGGTCCTAGGGAACGAGCACGATGCCGGAGCCTCGATGTCCAGCTTCCACAGCCAACTCGTCCACCAGATCGTTCATCGGGTGCCCGCTATGCCCCTTGACCCAACGAAAAGTGACGTCATCGCGCGCACGTACCGCCTCGATGAACGGCTCCCATATGTCACGATTGGCGACGGGTTCACGTTTGCTGTTCTTCCAGCCGCGCTTGAGCCAGCCCTTCCACCAACCATCCCGAAAACAGTTCACGACGTAGGTCGAATCACTAACGATCTCGAGTAGCCCGGGGTTCGCCTTGACCGCCTCAAAAGCCGCTGTCAGTTCCATCCGCTGATTGGTGGTGTCCGGCGACGCGCCACTGGCGCAATGTTCCCGGTTAATAGCCCAAGCCCAACCCCCGGGTCCGGGGTTTCCGCTACAAGCTCCGTCCGTATATACGATCGTGGTCACCGCTCCGGTCTAGCCCATCCCTCCGAATCCACCAACGTGCTTTGGCAGCAGGCTCCCGAGGGCATCAAGATCATCGCTAAAAACGCCGGTCGCGCCCGCGGCCAATAGCGCCTGGGCACGCTCCAGCTCGTTCACTGTGAACACCAACACCTGGTCGAGCTGGTCGGCCGTGCGGCGCAGCTCGTCGAGACTCAGGCCCCTATTTGAGATCCCCAGCACCCTGGCTCCCAGGCGTTGGGCCCGGGCCGCCCACGCAGCACTTCTGTTGGGGCCGCCCGGGGGCTCGGAGTCATCCGCCAGATCAATGAGCAAGCCGGTCGTAAACTTCGTCTCAGACGCTTGCAAAGCCAATAGGACCCGAACATCGAAACTTGAAATGAGTACGCGATTTGTGTCCCAGGCAGCGTCGCCCTCCAATACCGCCAATACCGCCGATACCGTCGCGGTCGCTCGCTCCGTGGTCTTGATCTCAATATTGACCCCCAGGCCCAGCGAATCGCATTCTGTCAGTGCCAGACCGAGACTCGGAACCAATTCGCCCGCATGCTCCTCGGAAAACCATGAACCGGCGTCCGCCTCGCGCAATCCGGCGTAGCTCTGATCCCACACATTGCCGAGTAGATCCGTAGTGCGGTCGAGGGTGTCGTCGTGCATCACCACGCAGATGCCATCGGCGCTCAAGGCCACGTCAAACTCAACCCAACTCGCTCCTCGCCTTCGGCCTTCACGGAAAGCGGCCAGCGTGTTCTCCGGCGCGTGGCGCGCCCCACCGCGATGGGCCAATACCTGGGGTAGTTCAGTGGTACTCATGGGCGCGTGATTCCTTCGGCTAACGGATGACTCGCCATCTGTTGTACGCCGCTAGCCGGGTGGAAGACTGCCCCCTTCTGGCCTCTTTCTGCCCATCATCGGAATCGCGATGCGCCAGACCCCACGCTGTCCCTCCGAAGATCCCCGCCGATCGCCCACGCCAAGGCACGGCGTCCGAGTCCCCGGCCGATGCATTTATGGCCGCACCGCGTCTTTGGGCTACGCCCGAGCGGCCCAAAGCAGCAAACAAACGGGGGCGCGGCCAGATGTTGAAGAGAGCTGCAAAAGGGTCGTTAGCCCTCGCCCTCAGCCCCACACAGCGGTGTGGACTCAGCACAAGCGTTTCTGTATGAGTTTTAGTCTATGCGCCCTAGCTACAACGAAAAAAAGTACTTTGCCACGAACTCCCAAGCCGCCCGCGAAGATTTGCGAGTCAAGGTGGACAAAGCCGCATCCGAACTCCAGGCTCGCCAGGACATCGGCAGCGCCGTGTCGACTGACAACGCGGCCTTGGTCGGACGCATTCGGAAACTGGGCTTCGACGGCGACTCCGCCCGGGTGTTCGATTTGCTACCGCTGATTCACGTGTCCTGGGCCGATGGAAAAATCCAGACCGACGAGCGCAACACCATTCTCGCGATCCTCGATAAACGCGGCGTCGAACCTGGCAGCCAAGCCTGCACGCTGATTGAAACCCTACTTGAGAAGAAGCCGTCAGAGGCCTTCTTCGCCGAGACTCTCTCCATCTTAAGAGCCCTAACGAAGTCACAGTCTGCCGGCGCCAGCGTTGTCGAACTCTGCATCGAGGTGGCTGAAGTGAGCGGCGGACTGTTTGGTCTCGGCAACAAGGTGAGTGCCGAGGAGAAAGAACTGATCGCCCAGGTAGCCGACGCTCTTGGCACCAGCGCACAGGATGCGTTTAAAAAAGGTCTGGACTGAACGGGCTACGCCCCAACAGCATTAGCCCTATCGAAAGGTAGGAGCTGGGCGGCTCTTGGCCTTCTTGAGCGCCTCTGTGAGACGCCCGTCACGGAGACAAGCGAAACAATCCTCTGTGCCCTGGGCGCCGCAACCATCGCGTTTGGTGACGCCAAGCAATGGGCGCAAAGAGCGGGTATCCCCATGGGTTATCGCCCGCGCCAACAACGCTTGGAAGGCCTCACAACCCCGGGCGTCCCGTAGCTCTAGGGCGACCCTGAGCGCCTCGGATGCCTTGGACCGCACCGATTGAGTGGAGAGCAGCTCTTTTGCTTGATGGGTTAGTTTCGTCCGATTGGAAGTAGAAGCCCACACGTCGAACAAGAGGTCAGCCCCCGAGGCACCGGTCATGATCCCGGCTAGACGTAACACCCTCTCTGCAGTCTCCGGGAGATCTGCTGCGGCTCGAACATCCGCAAGCAGCTCCCTATCGGACGCGTATTTTCCGTCAATCTCCACCGCTCGAAGGAAAGCCGCCATGGCTTCCGGGTTCAAATCGTTCTTGGTCCGCGCCTTGCCGATCACGTACCACTCCCGAGCCGAACGGTCGTCTGCGTGACGTCGCTCCAAGCGAAGCCAAGCGTTCTTGTCGCCCATCTCGGCTCGGGTCACCAACTGATCCACCGTAACCGGGTTTCGCACCGGGACGCCACTGGAAGCAGACGGAACTACCGGCAAAATGGATTCAGAAACGGGGACGGCGGACACGACCGACTTTACTGGATGGGACTCTCGTCCGCCGAGAGCGACGGCGATGGCAAGAGCTGCCGCCAAACTTAAGCCTCGGCCGACTCGACTGCGGCCAGTCGAAAGCCGTTGACCAACCACAGCGGCCAATGTCGAACCACTAATTGTCGATCCCCGGCGCAACCGGACTCGTTCCAACAAAGCTTCCAACACCCGAGCTACTTCTGCGGCAGTCTGGACCCGGTCGTTGGGATCCTTTTCCAGGAGCCGCATGACAATGGCGCGCACGTCCCGATCGACAGTCTGAGGTAGTGGCGGTGGCAATTCTTCCACCTGGGACTTCAGAACCCCCGAGATGTCCTCCGAAAGGAACGGCGGATGCCCGGCCAACATGGCGTAGGTGATCATGCCGAGAGAATAGATATCCGCCCGGTGATCCACGGCCGATCCCGAAGCCTGCTCCGGCGACATGTACTTCGGCGTACCAAACACCAAGCCGCGCTGGGTGAGGCTCTTGCTATTTTCGTCGTCGACTTCCAATTTGGCCATGCCAAAGTCGAGGACTTTCACGAAGTCGTCTTCGTCACCGCGCTGGGTAAGCATCACGTTATCCGGTTTCACGTCGCGATGGACCACCTCCGCTGCGTGCAGTGCGGACAGCGCGAGGGCTACCTGACGGGCGATATTGAGCGACCGCTCCACCGACATAGGCCCGTCTTCGAGCGCTTCGCCGAGGCCCCTTCCTGGCACGTACTCAAGGACCAGATACAAACCACCATTGTCCAGCTCACCGAAGTCGGTAGCGGTGACCAGGTGCGCATCCTGAGCGCGACTCGCTACTACCGCTTCCCTCTCGAAGCGCTGCACGACCTCGGAGACGTAGGTCATCTGGCGGTGAAGGATCTTCACCGCCACCGTTTTCTCCATGCGGATGTGCGCGGCGCGGTAGACAGTGCCTGTCCCACCCTCACCCAGGTGCGATTCGAGGCGATAGCGGTCAGCCACGATGGTGCCGATCAATGCATCCGCTGTCCCTCGACCCAGCATGCTCTTAGTCCGCTCAGACATCGCTTAAACTGATTTCTCCCACGTGCACGCAAGTCTAGCATCTGGGCCGCAGAACCGGAGTTTTCGCGCGATGACCGAAAGCCCCGGGCCCCAGAGGGGAAAAAATCCGTCACTGACAAGCGCGACTGGCCGTCCGGTGGGGCCCGATATTTAGGATCTCAACCGGCCGTCGACCACAACTCTTCAAGCAGTTCCGCTGACTCATTGCTGTCACGACTCAACTTCACAGCCGCCTCAAGTTCTCGGCGCGCGTTCAGACCGAGCCCCGCCTTCAGATACACATGCCCGAGCGTTCGCCGGTTTTGCGGCTCCGTCGGCTCTAACTTCGCCGCGTGGGACGCGTACTTTCCCGCATCATGCAGATCGCCGCCCGCCGCTAATATCGCTTCTGCCACCTGGCGATGACAGGCCGCGATGCGAGGACGCCCCAAGCACACGCGTTTCCAACTCTTCGCAGCCTTGTCCCACTTCTGCTGTTTCTGTTCGTACAAGGCCTGCTTCTCGTAGGTGGGCGCCAGTTCCACGGCGATCTCTCGACTCAGCCGTTCGTAGTGCTCCCGCAGCTCGGGACGGTTCCAATCCAGGGCGTCCAACAGACTCAGGGACTGAGCTGCCTCCGCGGCGTTCCCGTCCGCGTGGGCCTTCGTCGCTCGCTCCAAGTAGGTTCGCACCAAATCGAGAGACTGGGGCGGGTCGCTGCCCGTCTTTTTCTTACCCTGAATCGGAGTAGCCGAGTGTCTGCCCCGACGGTTGATCTGCCGCGGGGGTCCACGGACACCGGAAGGCTCCCGACGACGCGGCCTCGACGGCTTGGCCACTGGCTGCGTGGGACGCCCGATTTTGCCGACCCGACGCAGATACTCATCGTACTGGGAGCGCGTATGGGCATGACTGAGGGTGGCGTACGCTTCGCTGATTCGAGTAAAGGCGGCGCTGTGTTTCTGTTGAATTCCGCCTGCTGTTTTTCCAACGGCTCGCTCGGGGTGAAAGCGCGAAACTCCAGCGAAGTATGCCTCTCGAATTGCTTTTTTTGTAGCATCTGCCGCGACGCCTAGCACGCTGTAGTGGTCCGTCTCTGACATCTTGAGAAACGCGGTTACCTCCCGCAATTGTTCGGCATCGCGTGCAGGCACATCCGAAGAAGGACTTTCAGCGGAACCAGGCTGTAGGGTGTTCCGAGAGCCAGCCGTCGAACGTTGAACCGGCCAGACCCAATCCACGAGTCCGCGCCTCGCGAGCTCCGTCAACATGCGGTCCACCACCTTGAGATCCATCGCTAGCGCTTCGGCGATGGCCTCGACACAACGGGTCCCGTCGATACCGGTCAACACGTACACCAGCATCAGATCGTCTATCGAGCCCTTTGCATCGGTCACTGCGGGTACGCAGCGCTTGGGGTCGTTCAACTTCGCCCACTCGACGAGGTCATCGACATCCTGAATCTGTCCGCGACTGAGGCTGTCGAACTGCAACCCAAAGCCAGCCGCAATCCCGATCTCAGCCGCTTTTGCTTCCGGTATCAGATGCACGATGCGGGTGGACAACGCTAAAAATTGCCCCTCCTCGGGCAACTGGATCCGAATATCGGCCTCGGTGAAGATCTCTGGTGAATAGGCGGTGGCAATGAATATGCCTCCGCGGCTCAGATCCGTCGCATCGAACGGTTGATACTCTTGCCACCCCTCACAGCGCAGCAATACGCTGAACTTCGTTGAGTACCGGCGAGCTAACGGCTTCGGCGCGCTCACGTTCCGAACGCTACGGTGCTGAATCGGTACAAGTATCCCATTCAGATATAACGAACGGTCCCTTCCACAAAACCCCAAGGGCCCTTCCTTCAGTGCCAACGGTTTAACCTGGCCCATTCACCGCAATGTCACCGCTGACTCCGAACAACCGGCCGCTCACCCTGACCTACTGTACCGTGTATTTATGTTCACGACAGGCCACGGCTTTGATACGGGTCACAGACCCCAAGCTTAGAACTTATCACCACTTTTCGACATTTCGGCAGGAGCTACGTGACACAAACACGCAAGCGTTCCACTAAACATACCCCCAGGACGGGGATACCGCCCAAACGCTCAACCTGCGATTCCCCAGCCTTAACGCGAACACTGGCTACACTGACCCGCGGCGCGACTTCGGGCCCTGCTGTTACCCACTCGGCGAAGGGGCGGTCCGCTCCCAACGAGCAAGCGACGCGGCAGAGCGCACGCCTTGCCGCAGCACGCAGGAAGACCGTCTCCAAAAAGACGACTCGCCAAGCCCCTGTCCGCAAGAAGGCGCCCGTCCGCAAGAAGGCGCCCGTCCGCAAGAAGGCGCCCGTCCGCAAGAAGGCGCCCGTCCGCAAG
>SPKZ01009789.1_pt1 | contig 12426 bp, 11 predicted proteins | sample 2456571 | NCBI WGS metagenome assembly SPKZ01 (sample SAMN11192286, study PRJNA482655) | marine metagenome | biome: ENVO:00000447; feature: ENVO:00000244|ENVO:00000211|ENVO:00000569|ENVO:00002023; material: ENVO:00002151; isolation source: ocean water from marine abyssalpelagic zone ...
AGCACGCAGTGGGATCAAGGCAATGCGTCGTTTCCACCCACCAGCTTGCAAATATCAAATATTAATGGTGGTACAGGTGTCGGTAACGTTATCCCGGGTGAGTTAAAAGTACAGTTCAATTTGCGTTATTCAACCGAGTTAACCGCGCAAAACATTATTGATAAAGTGAATCAATTGATGGATAAGCATCAACTTGAATACGATATCTCATGGACCTATAACGGACTGCCTTTTTTAACCGATCATGGTCAATTACTTACTAGTGTTAAAGAGTCAATTAAAGAAATCACCGGCCGTGATACTGATGCACAAACCACTGGCGGCACCTCAGATGGTCGATTTATCGCACCAACGGGCGCACAATTAGTCGAACTTGGCCCCGTCAATGCGACCATTCATCAAGTAAATGAATGTGTTAAGTTCTCAGATCTTGAACTATTAACTGACGTTTATCAGCGTTTGTTAGAGAAGTTATTACTTGATTAAGGATGTTTAATGACCCCCATGCAAGTTGTCGGTCAATGTGAAGCGCATTTAATGAATGTTGATGCCAATCATTTATTACATCAACACGTCATCAATGACTGGCATCAACTAGTGAAAAGCGCATCAAACGATGGCATTGATTTAACCATTGCCAGCAGTTTTCGATCCTTTGAACGCCAGCGCCTTATTTTCAATTCTAAGGCACAAGGCCTGCGCCAGATTCGAGATATTAACAATCAATTGCTTGATTTTAATGAGTTAGATCAACCACAACTACTGAGCAACATCTTGCATTGGTCGGCACTGCCCGGCGCTAGTCGTCATCATTGGGGCAGTGACATCGACGTTTACGCGCCAAGCATGCTTAATCAAGCACTGAAACTGGAACCATGGGAATATCAACGCGCTGGCCCCATGGCAGCCTTGGGGATCTGGCTAAGTGAAAACCTTAGCGCGCACGGTTTTTATATGCCATATAAGACATTCAACGGCGGCGTAGCGGCTGAACCTTGGCACATTAGCCATATTGAACAAGCCCAAATAGCGGAAAAGGTATTGACATTGCCCTTGCTACGTCAAACAATAACTCAAGCCGATGTGTGCTTAAAACCGCTGATCCTGTCGGGGTTATCAGACATCTATCAACAATTTATTATCAATACGAGTAAGCCATGAATATTATCTGGATAATCGTCATTATTGTCATCGTTCTGGGCATTGGTTTATCACAATTTGCCTTAATTAAGGCCAGCAATAAAGTAAAAATGCCGCCACCCAAGAAATCGACTTATGATGACAAATGGGATGAAGACGAAGATAAGTGGTGATATGTTAACGTTATTCAACACCCTATAAATTTATATAACAATAATAAAAAGAGAACAACATGAAAAAAACTTCCTTGGCACTGATTTTAGCCGGCCTTTTTACATTAGGAGCTTGCAGCGAGCAAAGCAATACTAACGCCAATAACGATGTGGTTAAACAAATGCCACAAGATAAGACGCCTACTTTATTGGCCGATTTTAACCAGCGTTTAGACATTTATCGTGAAGTGACATTAACCACTGATTTATCATCATTTTCAAATAACCAGAAACGCATGTTGGCGAAATTAATCGATGCCAGTGACATCATGGATCAATTATTTTGGCGTCAGGCGTTTGGTCAAGATAAAACCCAGTTTTTGGCCTCTATTAAAGATGAAAAAGTGCGCAACTTTGCAGAGCTTAACTACGGCCCTTGGGATCGATTAGACGCGGACAAAGTATTTCTAACTGGCTTTGCTGAAAAATCGTTAGGCGCCCAGTTTTACCCGTCAAACATAACAAAACAGCAATTGAGCAACGCCCCAAAAAACGTCGATGTTGATGGACTTTATTCAGTCATCACTAAAAATGAGCAAGGTGAACTTGTTAGCACACCATATTCAGTTATCTATAAAGACTTATTGCAAGCGGCGAGCAAGTTGTTAATTGAAGCCTCGGCATTAGCGCTAGACCCAGAATTTTCAGACTATCTAAAAATGCGTGCCAAAGCATTATTAAACGATAATTTTCAAGCGTCTGATTTTGCGTGGATGTCGATGAAAAACAATCCGATTGATATCGTGATAGGCCCGATTGAAAACTATGAAGACCAATTAACGGGTTCGCGCGCTGCCTATGAAGCCTATGTGTTAGTGAAAGATCTCGCTTGGTCAAAACGATTGGCTAAATTTGCCAGTTTCTTACCGGCGCTGCAACGCGGTTTACCTGTTGCACAAAAATTTAAGCAAGAGAGCCCGGGCACCGACGCTGATTTAAATGCTTATGACGTTATTTATTACGCCGGTCACTCAAATGCTGGTGGTAAAACCATCGCCATTAATCTACCAAATGATGAAAAGGTACAGCTTGAAAAAGGCACCCGTCGTTTACAGCTTAAAAATGCGATGCAGGCAAAGTTCGAACATATTCTAGCGCCCATCGCTAAGGTATTGATCACCCCTGCACAACAGCACAACGTCACTTTCGATGCATTCTTCGCTAACACCATGTTTCATGAAGTAGCGCATGGTTTAGGCATCAAAAACACAATTAACGGTAAAGGCACTGTGCGCCAAGCGTTAAAAGAACATGCGTCAGCGTTAGAAGAAGGCAAGGCTGACATTTTAGGTTTGTACATGATCACCGAGTTATTTAAGCAAGGAGAAATCACTCAGGGCACTATAGAAGATAACTATGTGACATTCATGGCAGGCATATTCCGCTCGGTGCGTTTTGGCGCGGCTAGTGCTCATGGCAAGGCAAACATGGTGCGTTTTAATTATTTCCAACAAGCGGGCGCCTTTGAACGTGACGAGCAAGGGTATTATTCGGTTAACATTGAAAAAATGGCCCAAGCGATGACCAGCTTATCGACGCTAATCTTAACCATACAAGGTGAAGGCGATTACAACAAAGTGGATCAACTCATTAAGCAGCAAGGATTGATTAAAGCACAGCTAAGAGACGATTTAGCACGGTTATCACAAGCCAACATTCCGGTCGATATTACCTTTAAACAAGGCAAGACTGTATTAGGTCTTTAAGTCTAAGAATCGAAGAGCCTTCAGCGGGGTTAAAAGCCGTCAGCGTATAACACTGACGGCTTTTTTATTGTCGTAAGCTTAAGGTGAGTGCTTGCAGCTGCAGTCGTAATTGAGCTAATTTTTGATGATCAACATCCTTCTCACACACTAATGCGCGTCTTTTTTGAGCCGCCACTTGATGCAATGCTAACCCTTGTTTGGTTAAGCTCACAATCAGTACCCGTTCATCTTGTGTGCTGCGCCTGCGCGTAATCAGTCCCATTTGCTCTAGGCGTTTTAACAATGGTGTTAGGGTGCCAGAATCTAAATAAAGCTTTTCACCTAACATTTTAACCGCGCAATCATTGTCTTGCCATAAAACCAACATCACTAAATATTGCGGGTAAGTCAGTGTCAGCTCTTTAAGAAACGGTTGATACGCTTTAGTCATACTACGACTAGCACTGTAGAGGGCAAAGCATAGCTGTTGTTGCAGAAATAAATCTTCGTTTAGGTTCATCATTAGCCGCTTTAATTAATCGTTTTTCAATAACAGTTTTTCAATATCACTGGCGATATCTTGGGGTTTGGTCGTTGGTGCATAACGCTTTAATACCTGCCCTTTATTATCCACTAAAAACTTGGTGAAATTCCACTTTATGCGTTCAGTGCCAAATATACCCTTGGCTTGTGTTTTTAAGTGCTGATAAAGCGGTGCCGTATTATCGCCATTGACCTCTAACTTTGCAAATAACGGGAAGGTTACCCCAAAATTGAGTTGACAAAATGCCGAAATTTCCTGCTCATCGCCTTTCTCTTGTTGGCCAAATTGATTGCACGGAAAACCAAGCACACTAAAACCTTGCTCTTTATATTGCTGATATAACGATTCCAACCCTGTGTATTGCTTGGTAAAACCACATTGACTTGCGGTATTTACAATCAGTAAGACTTGGCCATCATATTGCGCCAAGGTATTCGATTCGCCGGTAATTGAGGTGGTGGAAAATTGATAAATTGATGAGGTCATGGTGTTCTCGTTAATTGAATAATGAGTGCATTATACCCACAACTAGATTGTGCACAACTTAATTTTGAACAATGCTTATTTGAGTATCTGTGCCTAGCCATATTATTGACAGCAAAGTCGAATTACTGCCGCAATTATCATGCGTTACATTTCCTTACATTTGAATTGATTGAAGTGATGTTTAGCACAAGTAACTTAACGGGATTTTAGATAAAGTAGCCTCCGAAATTAATATAAATTTATCCTTAATTGTAAATTAGTTATTGCTGGTCAATAACTAATAACAATCCTCGTTGAAGAGTGATCTTGTTATGCATAGGTAAAACTGGTGAATACTAGGCGCTCGATTGATTTCGACATGGATGTCGATAGTAGAGCAACGACGTATTGAACTATGTTAACCAGCATAAGTGGGCAGTCTTTAATGTGGATTGGTATAACATGAGAATTCAATAATGAAAAAGAGAGCCTTTAGTGTATCGCTCGTCGCAGGGTTATTGTGCCAATCCGCTTTTGCGGATCAAACATCCCCAGTGATAGGCTTGCATCATAAAACCCCCAGCTTAATTACGTTCACCAATGCCACAATATATCCAACCCCAGGCAAGGTGCTACGCAATGCCACCTTAATCATTGAAAATGGTCATGTGAAAGCCATTGGTGCCAACATAAAAGCCGCCAAAGGCTCGACGATTATTGATCTTAAAGGTTTTACAATTTATCCCGGATTTATAGACGCTTATTCTGATTACGGCATTGATTACACCTACCCGAAACAAGATAGCAAAGGTCCAATTTATCGAATTGATCGCATTGGCGGTAACGCGGCTAACAGCGCAATTCACGCGCAAATGAACTGGGTTGAACACTTTGCACCCGATAAAAAATCGGCAAAGAAATATATTGGAAATGGTTTCACTTCGGTGCAAAGCGCTAAGTTAGACGGCATATTGCGCGGACGCGCCGTGACAGTTTCGTTGGGCGACGGCATTGCTAATGATTTAGTGTACAAACCTTATGCACAACATTTTGCCTCATTTAGCAAAGGTAGCTCCAAGCAAAGCTACCCAAGCTCACTCATGGGCAGTTTGGCGTTATTGCGTCAAACATTTTCTGACGCCAACTGGTACCAAGATGCGCAAGGAAAAAAGGCGAGCAAAGGCGGCGAGCGCATTGAATATAATGCGGCATTAGCAGCCATTAGCAATATTGAAAAACAAGGCATATTTTTCGCAACACAAAGTGAGCAATCACTTTTACGTGCTGCTAAGTTATTAAGCACATTTGACATCAAGCCCACATTACTTGGTTCAGGTTTTGAGTACGCGCGTTTAGATGAAATCGCTCAACTAAAAGCAAATTTAGTGATGCCATTAAGCTTTGCTAAAAAGCCAAGCTTAGGCGTCGCACAAGGTCGTGAAATATCATTAGCTGATTTACGCCATTGGGAGCGTAGCCCTGGTAATTTGGCTACCTTGCAAAATAGTAAACTGACCTTGGCCATTAGTAGTTATGGCGTCAAAGGCGATAAGTTTTTAAGCAACCTTCGTTTGGCGGTAAAGCAAGGTTTTAGTGAAAAATCGGCATTGGCGGCGTTAACCACCAATCCAGCGAAAATGGCAGGCATTAGTAATAATGTGGGTCAATTACGAAACGGTTATATTGCTGACTTTATTATCAGTAAGGGCAATCTATTTAAAGACGGCCGAATCGTTTCCGTGTGGACGCAAGGCCAAAAGCATCAAATGGTTAGCATGAAACACTTAGCCCTTAATGGTAATTATCAATTTAACAGCCAGCAAAACGGCGAGTTATTATCAATGACCATTGATATGAGCAAGAAAAAAGCCAAGGTCACGGTTAAGAAAGGCGATGACAGCTTTAAAGTGTCAAACGTTGTAAAAGCGATTGATAGTGTGAGTTTCGTTATCACCGAAAATAAGCAGCCTGTACGTTACAGCTTTTGGTTAGCAAAAGACGACATGACATTAGTGGGTCGTCAAATAAGGGTCAACCAGCAACAAAAAACCATTGTTGCCAACAAAATTGATGACAAACCGAGTAAAGAGTCGAATAAAAAAGGCGCTGGCCATAAGCCTGATCAAACGGAAAGTACCACTTATTTAAGTAAATTAACCTGGCCAAATCGCGCCTTTGGCCAAACCAGTTTACCAAAGAGCCAAAAATTACATTTGAAAAACGCCACAGTTTGGACGTCGGAAGACGCCGGTATTTTGAGAAATACCGATGTGCTCATCGCAAACGGTATTTTTGTTGCGATTGGTAAAGATCTTAAAACGCCTAAAGGCTATATCAGCATTGATGCGACGGGTAAACACGTCACCGCGGGCATCGTTGATGAGCATTCTCATATCGCCATTTCACGTGGTGTGAATGAAGGCTCAGAAGCGATTACCGCTGAGGTGCGCATCGGTGATGTGGTTAATCCTGATGACATTCATATTTATCGCTCGTTAGCTGGCGGTACTACCACCGCACAGTTGCTACACGGCAGTGCAAACCCTATTGGTGGTCAAGCTCAAGTCATTCAATTGAAATGGGGTGAGTCAGCGAGCAATATGAAACTGGCTAATACTCCAGGGGCGATTAAGTTTGCATTGGGCGAAAATGTTAAACAAAGTAACTGGGGATCACGTTATACCACCCGTTATCCGCAAACGCGTATGGGTGTGGAGGCGGTATTTAAAGACGCGTTCCAACATGCTAAAGAATATAAGAAAGCGCAACGTGCCTACGCTAAATTAAGCCGTAGTGAGAAAAAAGAAATCGCGCCGCTGCGCCGTGATTATCGCCTTGAAACAATCGCTGAGATTTTGGCCTCAAAACGTCATGTACATATTCACTCTTACATTCAATCTGAAATATTAATGTTTTTGCGTTTAGCCGAATCATTTGATTTCACCATTGCTACCTTTACTCACATTTTAGAAGGTTATAAGTTAGCCGACGAGATTAAAGCACACGGCGCAGGCGCGTCAACGTTTGCTGATTGGTGGGGTTATAAGTTTGAGGTTTATGATGCTATTCCGCATAACGCATGTTTGATGGCACAGCGAGGCATAAACACTAGTCTTAATTCAGATAGCCGTGATTTACAACGTCGTCTAAATCAAGAAGCCGCAAAATCTATTACTTATTGTGATATGTCGCCGTTAGAAGCGTGGAAAATGGTGACCATTAATCCTGCTAAGCAACTTAAAATTGATGGCCGCGTTGGCAGTATTAAAAAAGGTAAGCAAGCAGATTTCGTTATTTGGGATCATAACCCGCTTTCTGTTTATGCCCGTGTTGAACAAACATGGATTGCTGGTAAGCAATATTATAGTCAGACGGACGACAAAAAGCGTCAGCAAGCTCAACGCATTGAAAAAGCAAACTTGTTGGGTAAATTATTAGCCGACAAATCAAAGCCAACAAAAACTGCAGCCTTAAGCGCCAGCGAAAAAATGCTACAGCCCGCTTGGCAGTGTGACGACCAACACGATACATGGTTACAACATGTTGACCATGGAGTACGTTTATAATGAAATTATTACAGTCTAAATTAAAGCAATTGGTACTTGTCAGCGCTTGTGCGCTAGGCATGACTCAGTTAAGCATCGCCCATGATATGGTGCCCGGTAAAAAGCAATCGCAAGCCATTTTGATCAGTGGTGCAACCTTGCACACCGTGAGTAACGGCGTTTTAGCTAATACCGACATACTATTTAATCATGGCAAGATCACCGCAATCGGTTCAAACCTAAATACACCAGCCAATACTAAGGTGATTGATGCTAGTGGCAAGCATGTCTACCCTGGTCTGATTTCTATGGCGAGTCAGTTGGGCTTGCGTGAAATTGAATCGGTTAAAGCGACGGTTGATATTCGCGAAGTGGGCGAAGACAATCCGCATTTATTAGCACATGTTGCTTATAATCCCGATTCGGAAATTATTCCAACAATTCGCGCTAACGGCATCACTCATGTGCAAGTCACCCCTGCTGGTCATTTACTTGGTGGACAATCTTCGGTCATTAATCTTGATGCATGGAATGTTGATGATGGTTTGGTCAAAGGCGCGGTTGGCATTCACTTATTTTGGCCATCAAAGCCAGCTTCTTGGGTATCAGAGAAACGTCTGCCTAAAGCATTAACGCGTTATCAAGACCGATTGACTAGAATGTACGACTATTTTGAACAGTCAAAGCGCTATTACAATGCTTATCAAGCCGATAAGCATATTGCTAAAGATGTTCGTTGGCATGCGATGTTGGAGTTATGGCAAGGTGACAAAACGTTGTATGTGCACGCAACCGAGATTACTGAAATTGAGCAAGCTATGCGCTTTGCCCAGCAGCAAACAATCAAACTGGTTATCGTTGGCGGCAACGACGCATGGATGGTAGCGAAGCAATTAGCCGAGCAAGATGTTGCAGTGGTCTACACCAACGCGTTTGGTTTGCCTGAACGTGGCGATGAAGATATTGATCAGGCGTTTAAATCACCAGCTATGTTGCACCAAGCAGGCGTTACACTAGCCATTGGTTATGAAAGCGCATGGGACAGCCGCAGCTTAGCATTTGCAGCGGGCATGGCGTCGACTTACGGCCTGAGCAAAGAGCAAGCGCTGCGTGCTATCACCTTAACCCCTGCAAAATTAATGGGCGTTGATAAAATACTGGGCTCGTTAGAGGTCGGAAAATCGGCATCGTTAATTATTAGCCAAGGTGACGTATTAGACTATCAAGGGCATAAAGTTGAACTGATGTTTATTGATGGCCGTTTGGTGGATTTAAACAATCGTCATCGTCAGCTTTATAATAAATATCGTCAAAAAAATAATTAGTAACATAAGTACGTTTTAAGTATGAAAAAGCTAAAAGCCAGTGTCTCACTGGCTTTTTTAGTGTTGATATCTAAGACTATTCTTATAAATTTAGCGGGTAAAGCATAAAGCGGACAATAATGTTTGACTCACTAATAAAGCGCTATATAATGATCGAAAGCTTGCAAGTACACCTTATATTTATGCTCAATTTGATGTTCTATTTTACTATCGGTATGTTAGATCTCGACATGTTTTTCATAAGTAATAGTTAAACTTACAGCACTACTGCCTAAAAATATTTAGGCTCAATTACTCTTGAATAAAGGATTATTATTATGTCTACAACTACTGGTACAGTAAAATGGTTCAACGAATCTAAAGGTTTCGGCTTTATTTCTCAAGAATCTGGTCCAGATGTATTTGCTCATTTCAGCGCTATCTCTGGCGACGGTTTCAAAACACTTGCTGAAGGCCAAAAAGTTGAGTTCACTGTAACTCAAGGTCAAAAAGGCCCACAAGCTGAGAACATCAAAGCGGTTTAGGAGCTAAACAAAAAATTCGAAAAAAGGGCAAAGCATTTATGCGTTGCCCTTTTTTATTGTCTGCTATTTATACGCCGCATCTATTGAATAAAAACAATTAAACGCTTATCTTATAAAAAGAATCTAGGATATTTATAAGGACATGAATGCCCATTACCTCAATAATTTTGGTCGCCATCGGAATACTCTTTTTACTCTATTCCTTAAAGCCTACTGCTAATATCTGTCGCTACGTCCAATCTCATAAAAAAGGTTGGTATTGCTTGTTCGTGCTTATTTTATTTTTTATTATCGGCTATGCTCTATTCATTCACTTTATTAGTAGCGAAGCTAAGCTCGATATTTTGGCGATTGTGGTGGCTAATATCTTTTTTGCGGGCTCAATTTTTGTCTGTTTGGTCGCTCATCTAAGCCTTAAAAGTATTCTGCATCTCAATAAAATTGTCGATGAAAAAGCCTATCAAGCAACTCACGACTCGCTTACCGATTTACCCAATCGCTATTTCTTTCAAGAATGCTTACGCAGTGAAAAAATAAACGGCTTAGACTCTTACGCTATTATGCTGCTGGACTTAGATAAGTTTAAAATGATTAACGATTTGTCTGGACACCATGTCGGCGATAAACTGCTTATAGAAGTTGCAAATCGTTTAAGTACTCTTTCTAATCTTGATGTTGCCATTAGCCGCCTAGGTGGTGACGAGTTTTCGTTATTAGTCACCAACAAAACCGATGTGGAAATTGTCCAATTAGCCCAGCAAATCGTTAAACTCATCAAACAGCCTTATATCATCGACACCAAGCGATTTAATATTGGCATAAGCGTTGGCATCGCGCACTTCCCTCGCCATGCCACAAACGGTGGCGGTCTGTTAAAGTGTGCCGACATTGCGATGTATCATGCAAAAGGCCAGCGTTTGGGTTATTCGTTGTATTCAGAGCAACTTGCGCTTGATTTGAAGCAAATGCACTCACGTATTTTTGAGCTAGAGCACGCGATATTATCACGGGAATTGTTTCTTTCTTATCAACCAATTTTTAATGGTAAAACCGGTAAAATATGTTCAGTAGAAGCACTCACTCGCTGGACGCTAAGTGATGGCACTAAGGTTTCCCCGACCGAATTTATTCCTCTGGCACAAAGTAACAAATTAATCCAATCCATCACATCATTTGTATTGCAAAGCTCGTTGGCGCAATTAGCAATATGGCATCAACAAGGGTTTATGATCAACATGAACGTCAATTTGTCTGCTACCGACTTTCAGGATAAGTATCTGGTTAATCGTATTTTCAATCTGCTAAAGCATCACAAAATCGCGGCTAAATATTTAACCATGGAAATCACCGAAAATGCATTGCTGGAAGATGTCGAACAAGCAAAAACAAATATTAAGGAGTTACGCAGCGCCGGTGTGCACATTGCTATTGATGATTTTGGCACTGGGTTTTCGTCACTTAACTATTTGCGTATATTGGACATTAATCAGGTCAAACTTGATCATTCTTTTACCAAGGACTTGCTGACTCAGGATAAAGACTTGGCGATTACTAACGCAAGCATCAAATTGGCTCATCAAATTGGCTGTATCGTTACGGCTGAGGGCGTAGATAGCGAAGAGTTGCGTGACAAACTGGTCGAGTTAGGCAGCGAGCAGTTGCAAGGGTTCTGGCTGTCAAAACCAATCACGCCAGCAGAGGTTAGTGCGTTACTTGAAGTCGAGGCAACAAATCAGCATAGTAATATTACTCAGTAAGGCGGCTAATCAGCGACAAATTCTCTTTAATTGCTTACACTAAGCACTTTAACCTTCAACTCAGATTTTATCGTGTCAAAAAAAATTACTCATCAAATAGATGCCATCGCGTTGGTAAAATCACCATTTAAGCAAAAGTTTGCTATCCCGCGTCAACCTTGTTTAGCGCCAGCCGCCATCGCAATTATTGAGCTGCAACCTGGTTATGATCATCCCGATATGGTGCGAGATCTCGAGCAGTTTTCACACCTTTGGTTAATCTTTCAATTCCATAAAAATACTGCTCAAGGCTGGAGCCCTCTTATTCGCCCTCCCCGTTTAGGAGGTAATAAAAAAACCGGTGTATTGGCTACGCGCTCGACATTTAGACCCAACAGTTTAGGTATGTCAGCAGTAAAATTAGAGCGAGTGATTGTCAAAAACAACCGCGCCAGCATCGAAGTAAGTGGCATTGATTTATTAGACGGCACGCCTATTTTTGACATTAAACCTTATATTCCTTATAGCGATGTCATTGATGCTGACGGCGGCTTTGCTCAGCAGCCACCAGCAACCCAAATGCAAGTAACCTTTAGCGCGTCAGCTAACGATTTCTTACAGCGACATCCGACAGCTCAGCAATTAAAACCGCTAATTGAGCAAATGCTGCAACAGGATCCTCGCCCCGCTTATAAGCGTAATACACAAGATAACAAGGAATATGCGGTGCAGTTGGCTGACTTTGATGTGCACTGGACGGTCACTGATAATGTTACTTTGGTAACAAAGATTTCAACGCTTGACTAAAAGCGGCGTGCCCTAGTGCATTGCCGCTTTAGTCCTGCTACAATCCGCCCCTAAATTTCGATAAAAATTACCCGTTAAGGTCTTTAACCATGCGCACTACCAGCTACTTATTAGCCACTCAAAAAGAAACTCCAAACGATGCAGAAATCGTTAGTCATCAGTTGATGATCCGTGCCGGTATGGTTCGCCGTCTTGCATCAGGTTTGTACACTTGGTTGCCTTCTGGTTTGCGCGTAATGAAAAAAGTAGCCAACATTGTGCGCCAAGAAATGGAAAGAGCGGGCAGTGTTGAAGTGCTAATGCCAATGGTACAGCCAAGCGACTTATGGAAAGAGACTGGTCGTATCGAGCAGTTTGGCCCTGAATTGTTACGTATAAAGGATCGCCATGGTCGCGGTTTCGTTTTAGGCCCAACCCATGAAGAAGTGATTACCGACATGGTG
>SPKZ01009422.1_pt1 | contig 12414 bp, 11 predicted proteins | sample 2456571 | NCBI WGS metagenome assembly SPKZ01 (sample SAMN11192286, study PRJNA482655) | marine metagenome | biome: ENVO:00000447; feature: ENVO:00000244|ENVO:00000211|ENVO:00000569|ENVO:00002023; material: ENVO:00002151; isolation source: ocean water from marine abyssalpelagic zone ...
AAACCGTCACTTCCATTACCGGGTTTTCAATTCTCACCGGAGCCATGGCCAGTAATGGCGGCACGCTGTTTGTGGTGTTGAAGCACTGGGACGAGCGAGAGGACAAGGAAGAGTTGGTGTTCAGCGTGGCCCAGCGCCTGAACGCACGTGTGGTGTCTGAGGTGCCCGAGGCCCAGGTCTTTGCGATTACCCCACCGGCAGTGCCCGGTATGGGCGCGGTGGGGGGCCTTGAGCTGCTCTTGCAGGATTCCCTTTCACGGCCAGTTTCTGAGCTGGCGGCCACCCTCAATAACTTCATCGTTGACGGTAATCAGAATCCCGCGCTGGCTGGCGTATTCAGCACCTACCGCGCTAATGTTCCCCAGTACTACATCGACGTAGATCGGGTGAAGGCAAAGAACCTGGGGGTATCCCTGAGCGAAATCTTTATGACGCTCCAGGCCCAGATGGGTTCGCTGTATATCAATGACTTCAATAAGTTTGGTCAAACCTACAAGGTCATCATGCAGTCGGAGTCGGAGTTCCGTTCAGACCTTTCGGATCTGGACTACTTCTACCTGAAGTCTGCCGGTGGCGAGATGGTCCCCCTGAGTACCCTGGTGACAACGCGACCTATTCTGGGTCCCGATGTCTCCCAGCGGTATAACCTGTTCCGTGCGGCATCGGTGCGAGCAGGGCCCGCGCCGGGTTACAGCAGTGGCCAGGCCATGATGGCCCTTGAAAGCATGGCGGCCGATACGCTGCCTTCGGGTTACCGTATTGAGTGGACAGGCATGGCGTATCAGGAGCGGGAAGCCGGTTCTGCAGCCGTGTTGGCCTTCTCCATGGCGCTGATCTTTGTCTACCTGTTCCTGGTTGCCCAATATGAGAGCTGGTCGATTCCCTTCGCCATTATTCTCGTCGTGCCTATGGCCATCGGCGGTGCGATCGCCGGTTTGTTGCTCACCGGCACGGCACTGAATCTTTACGCCCAGATCGGACTGGTGCTGCTGATCGCGATGGCGGCCAAAAACGCGATTCTGATTGTGGAGTTCGCCAAGACACGGCGCGAGGATATGGGTGAGGACATCGCCGTTGCGGCGCGTGAGGCAGCGCGTCTGCGTTTCCGGGCGGTGTGCATGACGGCAATTTCATTCATTCTCGGTATTCTGCCGCTGGTGTTTGCTGCCGGCGCGGGCGCCTTTGGTCAGCGTTCGCTGGGCATTACGGTGTTATGCGGCATGTTGGCTGCTTTGGTTGTCGGCACGCTCTTCATCCCTGGTTTTTACACGATGGTGCAGAGTTTGCGCGAACGGCTTAAAGGGCAGGGCGCTGCCACGCCAGCAACCAGTGACACAGCGGAGTCGCCGGCTTCTTCATCGTAAGGCGATAGTCAGAGCTGGAGAGTGCGGGTGTTTGATCATGCCGGGTACACAACTCCGCAGCAGTCTGTTATCGCATATAGCCCTCAGGCAAACAATGACTTTAGCCCGGCCAGGGTTTCCTGGCCCCGGGCGACGTTGGCGCTCCCGTCGTCGTCTTCGCGTCCCTGCCAGGTCAGGTCATCCTGAGGCAGCTCATCAATGAATCGACTGGGTTCACAATCCAGGGTTTCGCCGAACTGACGACGCTTCGCGGCGAATGTCATAGCCAGTGATTCCCGCGCCCGGGTAATGCCTACATACGCCAGTCTGCGCTCTTCTTCCAGATTGCCCTCTTCGACACTGGCGCGGTGTGGTAACAGGTTTTCTTCCATACCGATGATGTACACATGCGGGAATTCCAGTCCCTTGGCAGCATGCAGGGTCATGAGTTGCACGCGGTCATCACGGGCGTCCTCTTCTTCTTGCTGCTCCAGCATGTCCCTCAGGATAAGTCGTGAGATAGCCTCATCCAGCTCTACCGCCTCGTCCTGCATAACACGGTTCAGGCTGTCGATCAGAAAATCGACATTGGCCATGCGTTTCTCCGCAACGTCTTCCGAGGAACTGATTTGATCCAGCCAGTGGGCATAGCCGATATCGCCGATTAGCTTGCGCACGGCGCTGATACCGCCGCCGCCCTCGCTGGCGCGCCGACGCTCTTCCAGCCAGAGCCGAAAGTCACGCAGGCGGGTAAGTCCGGCCTCCGCTATTTCGCCCGAATTGGCGCGACCTATGGCCTGCATCAGACTGCAGCGGCGTTGATTGGCCACAACACCTAAAGCTTCCAGGGTAGACGTGCCCAGCTTGCGGCGCGGAACGTTGGCAATGCGCAGGAACGCGTTGTCGTCGTTCTCGTTCAGCAGCAGCCGCAGGTAGGCCATGATGTCTTTAACCTCGTTACGTGCAAAGAACGAAGTGCCGCCGCTCATGTGATACGGCACCTGCTGTTGCTGCAGGGCCAGCTCAAGAATGCGTGCCTGGTGATTGCCACGGTAAAGCACGGCGTAGTCGCCGAAGCGGGTGCGCTTACGCAGTTTGTGGTCTAGGATTTCGGCCACCACCTGGTCGACCTCCGCCTGCTCATCGGCGCACCGAATCACCCGCAGCGGTTCGCCGTGACCCAGTTCACTCCAAAGGGTTTTATCGAACACGTGCGCATTATTGGCGATCAGGGTATTGGCCGCCCCCAGGATGCGGGCGGTGGAGCGGTAGTTTTGTTCCAGCTTGACCAACTTCAGGCCGGGAAAATCCTCCTGCAGCTGAGCCAGATTCTCGGGCTTTGCCCCGCGCCAGGCATAGATGGACTGGTCGTCATCGCCGACCACGGTTAAACCGCCGCGCAGTCCGGTGAGCTGTTTCACCAGGGTGTACTGGCTGGCATTGGTGTCCTGATATTCATCGACCAATAGGTAATGCACGCGGTTTTGCCAGCGCTCCAGCACGTCAGGTTTGTCCGCAAACAGCTGCGTGGGCAGCAGGATCAGATCGTCAAAGTCCAGCGCATTGTAGGCCTTGAGCGCGCGGTTGTAGCGCAGGTAGGCCTGTGCACAGAGCATGTCCGCAGGGTTTTTGCTCTCGCTCACGGCCAGCTCTGGTGCCACAGCATCGTTCTTCCACTGGGAAATCCGGTGTTGGATCAGCGCGGCTTTGTCCCCCTCGGTGCCATGCTCTTGCACCAGCAGATCCCGGATCAGGGTTTGTGAGTCCTGAGAGTCAAAGATGGAGAAGCCGCTCTTCAGGCCCAGGTGTTTTCTCTCCTGACGAATGATGTTCAGACCCAGTTGGTGGAACGTACTGACCGTCAGCCCTTCCACCGCGTTTTTGCCCAGTAGTTTGCCCACGCGATCGCGCATTTCGCGTGCAGCCTTGTTGGTGAAGGTCACCGCAGCGATGTGCTTGGCCCTGATGCCGCAATCTTGCACCAGGTAGGCGATTTTCTGGGTAATTACGCTGGTCTTGCCGCTGCCCGCGCCGGCCAGCACCAGTAAGGGGCCGTCGATGTAGCGCACCGCCTCACGCTGGCGGGGGTTAAGTTGAGTCACGTCGGGGGTGTACCGCTGGTCAAAACGCCATTGTAGCCAGCTAGGTGTGCCGCGACTATCGCCGCGGCAAACTTAGGTCGAAGATTCTGTTTTAACGGACACCTGCGGTGCGGCCAGCGTGAATCCATCAGAGGTCGAGAACGCCTCGGCGGCAGCGATCCACAGCGCATCGCGGGTGGCGAACCAGTCAGCGTTGGCAACCCAGCAAAAGGCAAACAGTGTTGCCCGGCCATCCTCAATGCCGGTCACGAATACCGCCGGCGGTGGCTCCGCCAGCACAGCTGATTCGCTACTCATCAGTGTCAGCAACTGTGTCTTGGCCGCACCGAGGTCATCGCTGGCATTCACGGTGAGTGTCAGCTCCACCCGGCGCTGGGGAACCTGAGTGAAGTTATTGATGGCACCGGCCATGACCAGCGCGGTGGGCAGGTAGACCGTTTGTCCATCGAAGGTCCGAACCACGGTTTGGTAGGCCGTGATGGCTTCCACGGAGCCCATCACGCCGCGCAGCTGCACCATGTCGCCCACGACATAGGGGAGTCGTGGCAGGAAAGGAATCAGGAAGAACACCACAATGGCACCCACGATCACCAACAGTATGGCAATGCCCGCCAGCCCCTCGACGTCGTAACCCAGACGCTCGGCCGCAAGCATTACCGTGATGACCAGGATCAGTGCGTAAATGGCGCCGAAAACAACTTTCATGATGCGCGAGAACAGGGTGCCGGGTTTGATCAGTGCTGCCACCAGCCGATACAGCAACAGAATCGCTACCATGCCCCCGAGCATGATGAGTAGGCCCGATACGATCAGTTCGCCGTAGGCGCTGAGTTTTTCGAGGATATCGGCAGTGCTTTCCATGGAGCGTTCCAAACCAACGTCAGGTCAACAGGCTAGCATGTATTGGCGCAGGAGTTGCAGCGATGGGCTGGCGATGCATTGCCGCGAGCATAAGCTACAATGCACATTCAACAGCAGCAGGGCCTGACCACATTTCATGACGCTACTCGTCATTTATCTCTCCATCGCTATCGGCGTCTCTTTTCTGTGTTCCATCCTTGAGGCTGTGCTGCTTAGCGTGACGCCAGGTTACGTTGAGAGCGCGTTGAGCAGTAAACCGCGCCGGGCACAAACCCTAAAGCTCGTGCGTGAACGGATTGATGAATCCCTGTCCAGCATTCTGATACTGAATACCTTTGCGCACACCATGGGCGCTGCGGGTGTGGGCGCCCAGGCCGTGCGCGTGTTTGGGCCGCAGTGGGAAAGCCTTATTGCGTTCCTGCTGACCCTGGCGATTCTCTATCTCTCCGAGATCATTCCCAAGACCCTGGGTGCCGTCTTCTGGAAGCAGCTGGCTCTGCCAGCGGCAGTCACCATTCGCTTACTGGTGCGTTTGTTGTTTCCTTTCGTGTGGATATCCAGTCAGCTGACGCGTTTGTTTGCGGGTGGTCACAGCGAAACCATCAGCCGTGAAGAATTGGCGGCCATGGCCAAGCTGGGTGAGCGCCACGGCTCTCTGGGAAGTCAGGAGAGCGAGTTGATGGGAAACATCCTCAGGCTCAAAGAGACCCGCACGGGAGAGATACTTACGCCACGCACGGTGGTCACAGCACTGGATGTGAACCAGAGCGTTGCGCAGGCGCTGGAGCTATTGGAAGAGGTTCCGTTCACGCGGATTCCCGTCTACGAAGGTGACGTGGATTCGGTGGTTGGTGTGGTGCTCAAGCCAAAGCTTTTGGAGCTCGATAGGCATCAAGAGGCGGATACCTCAGTGACTGACTGTGTATTGCCGGTGCACCGTGTATCGGAAGAGCTACCGGTGCTTCATCTGCTGGACCAGTTCATCAAGCGCCGTGAGCACCTTTTCCTTGTGGAAGATGAGTATGGTCAGACCTCAGGCATTGTGACGCTGGAGGATGCGGTAGAGACGTTGCTGGGCCGGGAGATCATGGACGAAAGCGATACCGTTGAGGATATGCAGCAGCTCGCCAAATCCAACTACCGACAGCGCCTTCGACGCACACGCGCCGAAACCTGGAACGACTAGTTCCGTAGCAAGTACACCCAGCTATCGTCAGCGCTGCGTCAGGCAGCGCTTTCCGCCTCCGGTTCGAAACGAATCTGCATCGCTTTCATCGCATTCACAAAGAATGAACGAACGAACAAAGGCTCTGCGGCAAACTGGGGCTGGCGTAGGCGTGGGATGATTTCCTCGAACATAATGCGCAATTCAAGCCGTGCCAGGTGCGAGCCAATGCAGAAGTGTTGCCCAATGCCGAAGGAGCGCAGCTGGTTATACAGGTCAGGCATGCGCTCAGGACGGGTGACGTCGAAGTCCATCGCGTCCTCGCCAAACACGGTCTCATCCATATTCACCGTGTGATAGTGCAGCAGCACTTTATCGCCCTTGCTGATGGCCTGGCCGCCCAACTCCAGGTCTTCCATGGCAGTGCGCCGCATGGCGATAAAAGCCGTGTTGTAGCGCAGGATCTCCTCACACGCACCGCCGATTTTCTCCGGGTTCTCTACCAGGTATTGCAGCTGGTCCGGGTGCTCCATCAGCAGTCGCATACCCTGTGCGATAACTGTGCGAGTGGATTCATTGCCGCCCACCAAGATCAGGATGAACATCCAGCCAAACATGTCTTCCGTCAGAGGCTCGCCGTCCAGCTCTGCATCGAGCAGGGCGCCGGTGATGTTGTCCATGGGTTGGGCGCGGTGTTGCTCCGCCAGTTTCAGGGCGTACTGAATCACCTCCAGCGACGCCATTTGCCCCTCCAGCTCTGAGGTGGCCATGTCCGGATCGTCGGCAAAGATCATGGTGTTGGTCCAGTCGAAGAACTGTTTGCGGTCCTGAAGCTGCACGCCAAGCAATTCCAGAATGGCAATGAGTGGAAGCTCTGCCGCAACTTCCTCGACGAACTCGCACTCGCCGCGAGCTGCCACGGCATCGACAATCGCTTTTGCGTGTTCCCTGAATTTTGCCTCGTAGGACTCCACCCGCTTAGGCGTGAAGGCATTACGCACAATGCGGCGGACGCGCTGGTGCTGGGGCGGGTCCATATTGATGATGGTGCTGCGATGAATGCCTTCAACCATCTCCTGGTCGTACTCCATGGGGAACGCGCTGCGCTCCGCGGATGAGAACAGGGCGGGATTCTTGGAGACATAGTCGAGCTCAGCCTGACGTGTGACCACCCAATAAGGTACGCCAGTGAGTGGGTCTTCCATACGCACCACCGGGCCGGTATCGCGCACCGCCTTCAGCTGTTGATAGGGCATGCCTCCGGCGTAGGTATCAGGGTCCAGAAGATTGGCAAAGGGGCAGTGGCTCACAGGTTTTGCTCCAAACTACTAACTATTAGTCGATAGTAATTAGCCTGTTCGGCGTAGGCAAGGCGAGCCGGGGTGAGCGCTGTGCTCCGTCACGGTGCTAGCCCGCGCCGCCGAAAGGAACTGCCGCAGTGCATCGACTTGGGGACATCTGTATGAGGTTTGGTCTTTAACGGTGTGGCTCTGCTGGCGCCCGTCGGTAGCTTAGCGCCTCGGCCAGCTGGCTGCGTTCAACGGAGTCTGCGCCAGCAAGATCTGCGATCGTGCGTGCTACGCGCAGTGTGCGGTGCAGGGCCCGACCGGACAGAGCCAGCGAGTCCGCTGCCGACTGCAACCACTGCGCATCGGATGTGAGCAATTGACAATGTTGCAGCAGAGCATCAGGCGTAAGCTGCGCGTTGGGTGACCCCTGCCTTGCCAGTTGGTGCGCCAGCGCGCTATCTACACGCGCCTTCACCTCGGCGCTGCTCTCCGCCTGTGACTGCGTCGTTAGCAACTGTTGCGCGGGTGGGCGTGTGACGCCAACGTGCAGATCAATCCGGTCCAGCAGTGGCCCTGACACGCGTTGTTGGTAGCGCGCGACCTGCTCAGGTGTGCAGCGACAGTGACGCTCCTCATCCCCGGCATAACCGCAGGGGCAGGGGTTCATCGCTGCAACCAACTGAAAGCGCGCTGGGAAGCGGAATTTAAAGCGAGCGCGAGAGACCGTGATTTCCCCGTTCTCCATGGGTTCACGCAAGGCTTCCAGCACCGGGCGCTGAAACTCTGGCAACTCGTCCAGAAACAGCACGCCGCCGTGGGCCAATGATGCTTCGCCGGGTCTTGGCACAGCGCCGCCACCCACTAGTGCCGCGGCACTGGCGCTGTGGTGGGGTGAGCGAAATGGCGGCAGCCCGGGTCTTGTAGGTGTCATCTGTGCCAAGTCATGTAGCGCAATGCTGGTGAGATAGTCTTCCTCGGAGGGAGGTGATAACAGGCCGGGCAACCGGCTGGCTAGCATCGACTTACCGGTGCCAGGAGGGCCGAAAAAAAGAACGTTGTGTCGGCCGGCTGCCGCAATCTCCAATGCACGTTTGGCAACAGCTTGGCCCACGACATCGGCCATGTCGCTGGCTGCAGTGTTCAGGACTGATGTTTGTGTGCGCTTTAATGGTGCAAAGGGCGCAAGCCCTTTCAGGCTGGCGCAAAGGTTGAGTAAATTGGTGGCGGGTTCGAGCTTCGCCCGGGATGCAAGCACTCCAAGGTTGTGCTCGTCAGCGGGTATGACGGCAGCCATACCGTCGGCGGCTGCTGCCAGCACTCCGGGCAGCAAGCCGCGCACTGCGCGGATACCTCCGTCCAGTGCAAGCTCGCCAAAGCATTCGCGCTTTTGAAGTGTTTCGGCAGGTAGTTGTCCGGAAGCGGCAAGAATCCCAAGAGCGATGGGAAGATCGAACCGGCTGCCTGTTTTGGGCAGGTCGGCGGGGGCCAGATTTACGGTGATGCGTCGATCGGGAAAGCTAAAGTGGCTGTTGACCAGCGCGCTGCGCACCCGGTCTTTGCTCTCTTTCACGGCAGTTTCAGGCATGCCCACCATGTTGAATGCAGGCAAGCCGTTGGCGAGGTGAACCTCAACCGTGACGGGTGGTGACTGCAGACCGCACTCCGCGCGGCTGCGAACAGTGGCAAATTCCATAGCTCATCCTTGAGCAGAGGGGTGCTGTTATGGGTTCAGTTCGCCGGCGATGTTCCCTGTGCATCCAGCGCCTGCGTTAAGGCGTCGAGCTCTTGCTCCAGCTCCAGTACACGTGCTCTCGTGCGCTTCAGTACCTCGGTCTGGGCGTCGAATTCTTCCCGGCTGACGACGTCCAGCTTCTGCAGCGCGGATTGGGCCAGTGTGCGTACGCCCTTATCGACCTCCTCGCGTATTCCGCTGTTACCTACCAGCTGATTGACCTGCTCGATCACATCGGTAATGGGTGGTGGCTTGGGGGGTTTAATCGCCATATCTGGTAAGACCTGTCGTTGATGTCGTTGGGTACCGATAGTAGAGCAAAGCCAGACGCACTCACAGCGCATCGGCGTGCACTTATATGGTGCAGCGCTCTCAAATGGTGCGGTTCACGCAGTGGCAGAGTGTTCTCTTCCCGCCCCATAGGTGCGCAATTACACGTTAACCTACTGTTTTTATTAGATTTATAGATTTCTGGCACAGCGTTCGCTCTATCGGGAGCACAGCAATGAATCACAGTGCGTTGTGTCGTAACTGCTAGCGCTCCCAGCAAACAGTGCGGCAACGCCCAACTAGGAGAAATGAAACATGCTGATTAAAAAAATGCTTCCCGCTGCAATGGCCACTGCACTTCTTGCCGGCGGCGTCGTCAATCAGGCGCAGGCAGAAGTCGAAATTAGCGGCAATGTTGCTCTGACCAGCGACTACCGCTTCCGGGGCATTTCGCAGTCCAACGACGACATCGCCGTACAGGGTGGTTTTGACGTTGCCTTCGACAATGGTATCTACATAGGCACTTGGGGCTCGTCTGTGGATTTCGATCTTGACAGCTCGCAGGGCTTGAACGGCAGCTTGGAACTGGACTACTACGTGGGGTGGGCCAGCGATATCGGCGATTCAGGCCTGGCATTGGACGTGGGTTACCTGTACTACGACTATCCCGGTGACAGCAGCGTATTGGAAGGTGACTACCAGGAAATTTACGCCAGTGCATCATTTGCAGACGGTACTGTCGGTATTCATTACTCAGATGATTATTATGCGGAATCTGGCAGCTTCTTCTACTACTACGCGGACTACAGCTTCGGTCTGTCGGACACCCTGTCTTTGGATTTACACGTCGGTCTGAATGATTTCGATGACGCTGATGTATTTCTGTCAGACGGTGATTCTTACATCGACTATTCGGTAGGTCTGACTGCCTCCTACTTCGCCGTTGATTGGAGTCTGGCATGGGTCGGCACTGATTTGGACGGCGACGAGTATTTTGGCCTGGACGATCTAGTCGATGACACCATCGTATTCAGCATTTCCAAGAGCCTGTAAGGCGCGCTGAAATCCGACTCGGCGCCTCACGGGGCGCCGCAATAAGACCAGGAGAGAAACATGAAGTTAATCACGGCTATCGTGAAGCCATTCAAACTGGACGATGTGCGCGAAGCGTTATCAGAAATCGGCGTACAGGGCATTACCGTGACTGAGGTCAAAGGCTTTGGTCGTCAAAAGGGCCACACTGAGCTTTACCGCGGTGCAGAGTACGTGGTGGATTTTCTGCCCAAAGTGAAAATTGAAGTGGCGGTTGCCGATGGGGTTGTAGACCAGACCATCGAAGCCATTACCAAGGCAGCTAACACCGGCAAGATCGGTGACGGCAAGGTGTTCGTTTCCACGCTGGAACAGGTGATCCGGATTCGTACCGGTGAGACCGGCGAAGACGCCATCTAACCCTGCTTACCCGATTAGAGAGAGTTCATTCCAATGGAAGACAATATTTTTCAATTATCGTACGCGCTGGACACATTCTATTTCCTTGTGTGTGGTGCGCTGGTTATGTGGATGGCGGCCGGTTTCGCCATGCTGGAGTCCGGTCTTGTCCGCTCCAAGAACACCACTGAAATCCTTCTGAAAAACGTGGCGCTGTTTGCAGTGGCCTGCACCATGTACATGGTGTGCGGTTACTCCATCATGTACGGTGGCGGTGACTTCACAGCATTCCTCAGCGGCCTTGCAGCTGACGGCGTTGCTGGAGCAGATGAGCCAGCAACCTACGCACCCTCGGCAGACTTTTTCTTTCAGGTTGTGTTCGTAGCCACGGCTATGTCGATCGTCTCTGGTGCGGTGGCTGAGCGCATGAAGCTCTGGGCTTTCCTCGCCTTTGCGGTTGTCATGACCGGCATCATCTACCCCTTGGAAGGCAGCTGGACCTGGGGTGGTATGCCCGTCTTTGGCATGTACACGCTGGGTGACCTCGGTTTCTCTGACTTCGCTGGCTCCGGTATCGTCCACATGGCGGGCGCGGCGGCTGCACTGGCTGGCGTAATCCTGCTAGGTGCTCGCAAGGGCAAATACGGCCCTCAGGGTCAGGCCCAGGCGATCCCTGGCGCCAACCTGCCGCTGGCAACGCTGGGTACCTTCATCCTGTGGATGGGCTGGTTCGGCTTCAATGGTGGTTCCGTGCTGGCCACAGCGACTGTGGAAAGCGCTAACTCCGTAGCGGTTGTGTTCTTGAATACCAACGCTGCGGCGTCTGGCGGCCTGATCGCAGCACTGCTGGTCGCCAAGCTGATGTTCGGCAAGGCCGACCTCACTATGGCACTGAACGGCGCATTGGCTGGCCTGGTAGCAATCACTGCTGAGCCTTCAACCCCGACTGCCCTGCAGGCAACCCTGTTCGGCGGCCTGGGCGGCGTGCTGGTTGTGTTCTCCATCATTGGCCTCGACAAGCTGAAGATTGACGACCCCGTTGGTGCTATCTCAGTACACGGTGTTGTGGGTCTGCTGGGTCTGCTGCTGGTACCGGTGACTAACGACGGCTCAAGCTTCAGCGGTCAGCTGATCGGCGCAGCCACGATCTTTGGCTGGGTATTCGCAGCGAGCTTCGCTACCTGGTTTGTCCTGAAAATGGTGATGGGCATTCGCGTCAGCGAAGAAGAAGAGTACGAAGGTGTGGACCTTGCCGAGTGCGGCATGGAAGCTTACCCGGAGTTCGTCAGCGCGAAATAGTCTTGCGGGCGCATTTTGCGATGCGTGCTTGGGGGGCCTTTTGGCCCCCCTTTTTTTATGGCTTGCGATTCTGCATTTGCCTCTCATAATAGGACGATCCAGTTCTGCGAGGCGCCTTGCCATGAAGTTGGTCACCGCAATCATTAAACCTTTTAAGATGGACGATGTGCGTACTGCACTGTCTGACATAGGCGTGCAAGGCATCACGGTGACAGAGGTGAAAGGCTTTGGCCGCCAGCGTGGACACACTGAACTGTACCGGGGTGCCGAGTACGTGGTGGATTTCCTGCCCAAGCTCAAGCTTGAGATAGCTGTGGCTGACGAGCAGGTAGAGCCCACATTGGAAGCGATCATCGGTGCTGCAAATACGGGTAAAATAGGCGACGGCAAGATATTTGTATCCAGCTTGGAACAGGTTATTCGTATTCGCACAGGCGAGACCGGCGAGTCTGCCGTTTAGGCCGCCGTTGATAACAACCCAAAGGAGTAAAACACCATGCTAAAGAAAACTGCACTGACAGCTGCTGTGCTGGCCATGACGCTGGGCGTAGCGGCTTGTGGCGGCAGCACCACCACGGTTAAGCAGACTGAAACTCAGGGCCAGCAATTGCTAGATCTGAAGGAAGCTTATGATTCAGGTGTGATCTCAGAGCGTGAATACAACGACGCCAAGAAGCGCATCCTCAAAGGCAAAACCTGAGGCAGCAATGGCCGGTGCTTCGGCGCCGGCCTTTTCTTATCCCGCCAGCGCCTCTACGGCCGCCGGCAATTCGTTTAGATTCCTAATCTCTGCATCGGCCCGCCGGCCACCCGGCCAGCTCTGGTTCCTGCCGTTCATCCAGACCGTATACATCCCCACGCCCTGAGCCCCTTTGATGTCGTGATCCGGGTTGTCACCCACGTGAACAATACAGTCCGGTGT
>SPKZ01004195.1_pt1 | contig 12401 bp, 6 predicted proteins | sample 2456571 | NCBI WGS metagenome assembly SPKZ01 (sample SAMN11192286, study PRJNA482655) | marine metagenome | biome: ENVO:00000447; feature: ENVO:00000244|ENVO:00000211|ENVO:00000569|ENVO:00002023; material: ENVO:00002151; isolation source: ocean water from marine abyssalpelagic zone ...
ACAATTTTTGTTTTTAAACATAGTCTTTCTAATAAAGACTTAACTAATAAATAAGATGAAATAAAAGCTAAAAATAAACTATATTCTAAATGATTCATAAAAGGAGTAGGATCACTTGGAGTTCCATATTTTGTAGTCCATAGTTCAAAGAATATTCCATAAGATATTATTTCACTAATCATCATAGCTGATACAAAAGCAGATATTATATAAACTATATACTCTTTCTTTAAAGAAGTAAAAAGTGCAAACATAGGTATGTAATACCAAAGTCTTTTAAAATGGCCAAAAGCGTAATCATTATTATCAGCCCATAACACACTCATAATTAAATATAAGCATAATATAATTCCCATCATTAAGAATTTTGAAGAAAGCACATCTCTTATTTTATTTTTGAAATTACCTTCTATAATCCAAAGAAGAGAAATCAATATAGCTAAAAGAACAATTCCCGCACGTGAAAGGGGAATACAAAAAGCATATAATACAAACAAATAGTTTAATATTTTATTTTTATCAAAATTTAATAATTTATTCACAATATTTAATAACCTTACCTTAAAATATAATTAACTGTATTCTATCTACTTTTTATATAAGTAAACTTCAAATATTCTATTTAGCTCCTACTTTTCCTAAAACTACTTTTATTGTTTTAATGAAAATTACGAGATCAATCCACAAAGACCAGTTTTGGATATACCATATATCTAAATTAATTCGCTCTTTAAAAGACAAATCATTTCTTCCACTAACTTGCCATAAACCACTAATTCCAGGTTTTACTTTTAAGATAATAGATATATCATCTTTTAACTTATCTTTTTCACTTAACATATAGGGCCTTGGACCTATTAAACTCATATGTCCTTGTAGGATATTAAAAAGTTGTGGTAGTTCATCTAATGATGTTTTACGTAAAAAATGTCCTACTTTTGTAATTCTTGGATCATTATTATATTTATGAAACTTATCATAATATTCAATTTCTCTTGGATTGTTTTTTAAATATTCTTTTAAAAGTAAATCTGAATTTTCATACATAGTTCTATATTTATAACATTTAAAGATTTTTGAATCTTTCCCAAATCTTTTTTGTTTAAATAAAACTTTTCCTTTTGAATCTTTTTTTATTAAAAAAACTATTAACAAATGAAAAAATAAAACAGGAAGAATTACTAGTATTGTTAATATAAGTTCAAAAACCTTTTTTAAAATTATATTCTTCTTTTTTAGAAGTTTATTATCTATATGTATAACAGAAGTTCTAATATTAAAGTATTCTAATACATTAGCTTGTGATAAATTTACTTCTGATAAATATGGTAATACATATACTTCTTTTGAAATAACTAAAAGTTTTGAAAGATATTTATTCAATCTTTTTATTTCCATATTTTTTGTAGCAATAAAAACAGAATCATAATTATGTTTTGAATATATTAATCCCAAATACCAATTGTTTTTAAACTCTTTTTTTATCATATTTTTTTGTTCAATATTACCAATAACTTTAACTCTTTTTTCAAAATAAGAAAAAGAAAATAATACTCTTTTTATAAATCTTTTAAAGACTGGAAAGAAAAATACTAAAGATACAAAATACATTAATATAAAAGTTCTAGAGTACTCAATACCTGTTTTTGTCATAGTCATAAGTGACAATATGATAAAAAATGATAAAAATAAAGATTTTGTGATAAGCCTAGTTTCTTCCCAAAAATCAAATCTATAAGTATATATTTTTTCATAAAAAAGAATAAATATTATAATAAATAAAGCAAAAGAAAAATCTTTTATACTATAAAATGGAAAATTTCCTAATCCAAACTTTTCAAAATAAGTTCTTAATAAACCTACAATAAAATATATAAGAGCTAAAAATATTAAATCAAATATTATTAAAACTATCGAATGTATATATTTTTTCAAGAAAAACCTTTTATTTTTTCATCTACAAAAGAAGAAAACTCTTTTGAAAATTTATTATATTTTTTAGCATGCTCACGAATCTTTTTATAATCAAATGAAGTTTCTTCAAAAACTTCAATAGCTGCAATAATAGATTCTACATTTTGCTCTTCAAAATGTATACCTGTTATTTTATCAAGTATAGTTTCAGCCGTTCCCCCCTCATTTAAAGCAATAACAGGAGTTCCACAAGACATAGCTTCAATAGGAACTATTCCAAAGTCTTCAATAGCTGCATAAACAAAAGCTTTTGCTTTTTTCATATATAAAACCATAGAATCAAACTCTTGATATCCTAAAAGTATTATATTATCTTTTTTAATCTTCTTTATTTCTTTATATTCATCACCAAAACCTATAACTATTAGTTTTTTATCAGGCATAAAATTAAAAGCTTCTACTATTAATTTTGTTTTTTTATAAGGTACTAATCTACAAGCTGTTAAATAAAAATCTTCTTTATTTTCTTCTAAACTAAAAGCTTCCATATTTACAGGTGGATAAATAACTAGTGCATCTCTCTTATATGTTTGTTCAATTCTTTTTTGAACAAACTTAGAATTAGATATAAAAAAATCTACACGATTTAAACTTTTAATATCCCAAGATCTTAAATAAGATAAAGTAAGTTTTACAATAATTTTTTTAATCCCCGCAACACTTAATATATATTCATCATATAAATCCCAAGCATAACGAATAGGAGTATGACAATAAGAAATATGTATTTGATTTTTACTTTTTTTTATTCCTTTTGATACTGCCCAAGATGAAGAAATGATTAAATCATATGATTTTAAATCAAAACTCTCAATTGCCCAAGGAAATAAAAACAAATAATTCCTAAAATACTTTTTTGAATATGGAAGTTTTTGAATAAAAGAAGTCTTAATCTCTTTTTTATCTAAAATCTCTTTTTTATCTTTTTCATTTAAAAAATCAACTAGTGAATAAATATCAGCATCAGGATAAAGTATATTTATTTCTCTTAATACTTTTTCTGCACCTGCATTAACAACTAGCCAATCATGTATTATTGCTATTTTCATATCTACCCTAATCTTTTAATGCTTCTTCAAATACTTTTAAATGCTCAGAAGCCGCTTTTTCCCAAGTAAAACCTTTTGCTCTTTTTAAACCTTTTTTAATTAATTCATTTTGTAAATCATCATCATTTAAAAGTAATTCAATTTTATTCTTAATATCTTCAATATCATAAGGATCAATATATAAAGCAGCATCAGCACAAATTTCTGGCATTGAAGTAAGGTTTGATGTAATTACTGGAGTTCCACAGCTCATAGCTTCTAAAGGAGGAAGACCAAAACCTTCATAAAAAGAAGGAAAAATAAAACATTTTGATCTATTATATAATTTAATAAGTTCTTCATCATTAATATTTATTTTAAACTTAATATTTAAGTTCTTCTTTGCTCTTAATAATATCTTTTTTGTTCTTTCATTAATAATAAAGTTAGATGAAAAGTTTCCAATAATATATAATTTATAAGAAATATTATTTAGTAACTCAAAAGCTTCAATTAAAGAACAAAAATTCTTTCTTTCATTTAAAGAACCAACATATAGAATAATATTTTCTTTTTTAATATTTTGTATAACTTTATATTTTTTATCAATACCTAAATGAATTACTTTAATTTTAGATTCTTCAATATTATAATACTTTAATATTTCTTCTTTTGAAGATTGAGATACAGTAATAATTTTATTAGATCTATTTATAATTTTTGGCATTATAAATTTATAATAAGACCTAAAAAATAAAGAAAAACTTTTTGGATATCTTAAAAATGCAATATCATGTACCGTTAAAACTAACTTTTTATTCTTTGGAACAAAATATGGTGCTGTATTTGCAGGACAAAAAAGAATATTTCCTTTTTTAAATGCTAAAATAAAATGACACCAAAGATGAGAAATATATTTATTTTTGTTTTTTGGAAATACTTTATTTACATTTATTCTTTTTTCCAAAAACTCTAATATATATTTAGTATAGTTTTCTACGCCTGTATATGTTTTATGAGATAGTATTCTTATATCAAAAGTTAGTTTCAAAACTTTATTGCCTCAATTACCTTTAATTTCCAATCCTGGTTTATAAGCCATTTATTAATTTCAGAAGAGTTCTTATTTACATTAGATAATTCTGAAAAAAATTCATTTTCTGTTTCACATATTGAAAAATATTTATTTAATTTTTCAATTTCTTTCCACTTTGTACTTACAACTTTTAATCCATATGCAGCATATTCATATATTTTAACAGGATTTATAGAATCTACAAAATCATCTCTTTTAAATGGAATAATACCTATGTCACTATTAAATAAATATTTAGAAATCTCTTTATGTGGTTTACTTCCTAAGATAAATACATTTGACAATCCCTTTAATTTTTTTAAATTAATGTTACTGTCTCCTATAAATATAAAACTATATTTATTGAACTTTATTGCACTTTTATATATTAAATCAATATCAAACCAATTGTCAATTAACCCTACATAAATTACTCTAACCCCAGGAATATTAACAAATTCTATAGGAATACTTTTATCCGAATTATCTACTAAGTCTAAGTCAATTCCATTGGGTATGTAAGACATCTTATTCTTGTCTTTTATTTCATTATACTGATTAATTAAATTCTTTGCGCTATATATAACTTTATCAACTTTATTGGCAATATATATTTCATTTTTATAAAATATATCCCAATGATTATTAAATCCTTTTGAATAATCGGCAAGTCGCAGTATTGATTTCTTATGTTTAATATTATCTAATAAAAATCCATACAAGGGACTTTCAATCCATATAATATCAACAGAATCAAAACCTTTTTCTTTTAAAATATCAATAATATTAACTTTTGAAAATTTATACCAATTATTAAATATATATGTAGAAGAAAGAAAAGCTTTATTTTGAGGTGTAATACATGACTTTGGGACATAGTACCAAATCCTATTTACCTGTATTCCACTATTAGCATTAATAGCAGATCTTTCATGTAAAGAATTACCTCTAGCAAATATATAATGCAATGGAGAGATTGGATCAGAAATAAAAGCTACAGAATAGCCAAGTTTTTCAAAAGCACGAGCATAGTTATGACTTCCTACTTGATATTTTGAAGTGTAGTAATTTGCAGTACAAATAAGTATTTTTTTCATTTTTGATTCTTCTCATAAAATTTTTTTTTCGTTTCTGAATATATTTCTTTTAGTAGTTTTCCTGTAATCTTGATATCTCTATTTTCAACTACCCATTTTCTTGCATTCTTGGATATCTTTGAATATAATTCTTTATCTTCATAAAGTTTTAGTATATTATCAACAAGAGAATTTACATTTTCTTGTTCATGAATTAAACCATTAATTTCGTTCTTAATAAAATAGCTATTAGCTCTAACAGAAGAAGATATAATTGGTTTTCCATAGGCCATTGCTTCAAATGGTTTTTTAGGAGATACAATCTGACACACTTCCCAATTAAGTCTTGGATAACAAAATATATCAGACACACTATAGTATCCTTTGACTTCAGAATAGGAAACACGCCCTTCAAATAAAAATAAATGATCTACCTCTAATTTTTTTACTAAGTTTCTTAAGTTATCAATATCATTACCATCTCCGACTATTAAATATCTAAATATATTAAAGTATCTATTTTCTATTATCTGAGATGCATATACTAAAAGCTTAAGACCTTCATAATCTACTACTGATCCAATAAATCCTACAACAAATTTATCTTTAAGTTTTAGTTTATTTATTAGATTTTTATCTTTTTTAATATAAACTAAGTTATCAGTATCAACACCATTTGGAACAACAAAAATTTTATCTTCTAATATACCTCTTTTTATTAACTCTTCTTTTACTATTTCGGAAAGAGCAATTATGTTTGTAGCTTCATTACAAGCTTGAATTTCTAATTTCTTTTGAAGTCTAAAACCCAAACTATTTTTAAAAGATCTTTCTCTTGACGCCTTTGTGATTTCCCAAAACCCTCTAACTTCATATATTGATGGAATATTCAATATATAAGCGGTACTAATGCCTGCTAAGCCATTTATATAGTTAGATGAAGAATGAATAATCGTTGATTTATTAGTTAATGCAAATTTAGTTAATAATTCAACATACCTATTTAAATATCTAGAAATACTTACATCCCATAATCCATAAGCATTTTTTAGTATACGATAATACTTTATATCATCAACAAGATAAAACAAATCATTATTAATAGATTTATCAGTGCCAATTAAATCAAAGGGAAAGCCAGGTCTTGTAACAACAGATATTTCAATATTTTTATTTTGTACAGATTTTGCAATTGTATGAGTTCTTGTTGCGTAACCATTACTAGTTTCGGGGAAGGAATTATGAACATTATACAATATTATAGTATTTGTATTAACCTTTACATTAACCTTTGTGTTAACCTTTGTGTTATATTTAAAAAATAATAATTTTAATTTATCTAACTTTACTATAAAATTATCTAAATTCAATTTTTTTATCATCATATAATATCTCATATTTATTTTTCAATATATTAAACTTAATATTCTTAGAATATTTAATTTTTTGGTTTGATTCAAATAGTTTAATTAATACTGGCATATTAAAATCTCCTGGTATATTTTTTTCATATAAAATTTCCAAAACGTTATTAGCTATTATTTTATTTACACTAGGGAAATACCATCCTTGAACTTCATTTCTACTGTTTACACCTTTTTTAATTTTAAAATTATAGATTTGACTAAATGGCTTAATTAATAATTTAGGTTTATTTTCTAAAGATGACTGTATTAAAAAACTACCATCTTTTAGTTGTTTAATTAAATCAAAATCTGGATGAAAATGAAATAACTGTTTTAAATTATTGGACTTATTTGTATTGATACTGTCTATGATAAATATAGAGTTAGGCTTATAATAGATAATAGTTCGAAACTGTTTATTAACACCTAAATACTTATAATTAGTATGTGTTCCTTTAACCCAAGAATAATCATCAACTATATTAAAATCAATAATCTGAGAACTTCCATTAAATGATTTAACTTTATAATCTTTATTATCCACTATTAATACATTGTGTCCAAATGCGGAATATCTGTATTTATTTAAGGGATCAGAATAATTATAATTATATAAACCACTATCCACAATTATTTCACTTCCATATCCAAATAGAGAAAAAGATAGTTCATCTTTATGATAATGGATAGACGATAAATTATTACAAGTAAAAGACAGATGCACAAAATCTTTATTTCTAAAATATGCATATCCACTTTTCTTATACACTATATCTTTTAAGAATTTATTGGTATTATCATAAGATTTTGTTACTTTAGTATTTTTAGTATCACCAAATTGTGCAAATGTATTATTTGGCTGAATCATATATTTTAAATTAAAAGAAGCTTTCTTTTGAATAATCAAAAGTTTTTTTGGAAAATCTTTACCTATATTATTATAAATATCTTCTATCGCACCTATTTGTTTATATAACATGTGATATGAAGGACTATTTTCTATATGTATTCCATCAGTAGTAAAAGAAAGCATGAATTGTTTAATCATTCTATTCTCTGCTATCTTAAATAGTTTTTCTTTATCAATAAAATTATTTAAAAAATTAAGATTCTTTAATAAATAAATATCCATAAATAAACCATGATTATATGGAACTTTCTTAGGGTAGTATTCATTTGAAGAAAGTGCATATAAATGTGATATTATTAGTTTTAAAGAATTATTTAATATATTAATATCTAAAGTATTATTATTATTTATATAATTTTTTAAAAAAATTGTTACCACATCTAATCTTTTAGCTAAAGAATGATCTTCCCATGTAAATTCCAAAGGAACTTCCCTGAATAATTCATTTTTAAACCAATCTGAAATAATATAGCCACATACATCTAATTGGTTTTTACAATAATTCTTTGTCCATCCTAAGTATTGAAAATTCCATTTCCAACTTCTATTATTATAAGGATCTAGATTCCAATTTATTGGTAGCTTTAAGTTATATTTATCATAACCTTTAATTGATACATTTAGTGGAACATTATTTTTATTTATAAATAAATCAAATAATTTTTTATCAAGTCTACCAGTATTTATAATTTTTCTATCCTTTAATTTAGGAAAGAAAGAATGTAGAATTGATAATGTATCATTACTTTTTTGTTTATTCTTTAATAATGAGAATAATGAATCATTAGAAAAATCATTATTTATCAAATTTCTAAGTTTATAATAAAAGATATCATTTTTCTTCTTAGTTATGTCCTCCAAAATAATATTCTTAATTACAATTTTACCAGTACCAGCAAAACGTAAGGCAACTCTATAAAAAATAGATTTACTATTTGTTTGAATAATAAATGATTTGTTAAAATCAAATTTTTTACTTATTTGTTGTATTTTTTCTTTCTTGTCATACATGATAATCCAAAATTTTACTTCAACGTTTCTATCTTTTTTTCCTATTATTTTTATTTTATACTTAGTTTTGGGACTTAATCTCAAACTTTTTTTAACATCAGGTATATTTTGAATCCATTTATCACCTCCAGTCCAAATATATTGTTTATCCAAGTCTTTAATTGTAATAATTATATCTTTAGTTTCATTCTTTAAATTAAAATTAAAATTATTATTATTATTATTATTATTATTATTATTAAAATAGTTTCTGTCAATACTTATTGCGTATGTACTATTAACAAAAACTAAAGATAAAATTATAAATTTAATAAAAAACTTCATTTATTTGTTACTAAGCATTAAATTAAGTTCTTGTTGAATTGTATTATTAAATCCACATTGACTTGTAACTCTTATACGTGCAGCCTTAGATAACTTTGTAAATTCATCTGGATTATGATAAAGAAATTCAATTGCATCAGCTAATGCAGCTGAATTTTCTGGTTCAACAACTACTCCACAATTATTATCAATAAATTCTGGTATTGCTGCAACATTTGTAGTAATAGCTACTAATCCTGAAGACATAGCTTCATCTCTTGAAACTCCTTGAGAATCCCATCTTGTTGGATTTAAAAAGACACCATAGTCTAACTGTATTTTTGCAATTTCATGATGTTGAATAAATCTCTTTTGAACTTTTACATTTGAATATTTTTTTAATTTTTCTGTTTCTTCATCAAATAATTCTCCATCTCCAATTATTAAAAACTCTAGTTCTTCAAAAAAAGGCCTATTACTCAATTCAATTATTGAATTAATACTTAAATCATTAGCATATTTACGACTTGCAAATGACCTAATTGATAAAATCTTTTTTCTTTGATCAACATTCTTTTCTTTATATGCAAATAGTTCATTATCAACATAATTATGAATTACATTTAAATGTTCTTTAGATAATTTTAATTTTAAATCTTTTTCTACTTCTTTTACAAAATAATTAGATACAAAAATAAGTTTTAAATTTTTATGAGGTTTTTTTAATATACTAACCCAAAATTCAACTCGTTGATTGCTTAATTTTTTTTGTCTAATAATTTCATCTGCACTAAATCTTTCGAATTCATATTTTCTTCTTTGCCAAATTTGTATTTCTGCGCCATGAACCCAAACTGTTATTTTGATCTTATCTATAAATTCTACTAATATTTTCCACATATTTTTATCTAACACATGAACCATAACTTCATTATATTCACCTGAGTTTAATGTCTCTCTTAAAAGTTCTAAATCACCTATCGTAACATCTATATTTTCATATTCTCTATATGTTTTTTCAGGTAAATTATTAATTTGAAATACATCAACCAATACTTTTTCTTTTTTATAAGCTTTAACTCTACTATGTAAAAAACCGTACTTATAAATATTCTCATAAGATGGATACTGTTTTGTTAATATAAGTTTTTTAGATTTTCCTATTACAGAATAAGGAATATCTATATTTGCACCTAGAATTAATTTAGAAATATTAACTATTCCATTTCCTACAAATTTTAATCCAAATTTAATATATACACACTCCATAGGAATTGCAAGTGAATGTGTTTCTCCAGCAGGATTCATTGAGTGCGAAATTTTTTTTCTATCTTTGTCTTGAAATTCAAAAACAGTTCTAATAGCAGATAAAGTACTAGATAGTTCTAATACAAATTGACTATTCAAAATCATATTAAAGTCTTCTCGTGGTAATGACTCTTTAAAATAAAGATATGCCTGATTATTTATACCTAATTTAACTATAATATTTAGTTTATCCTTTATAAGATTTAATTTAATCTTTGATGACGTAGATTTTCGAAATAAGTTAAATATTTCTTCTCCAGAAAAAGAAGGTAACATTGAATTATTTTTAATAATCTTTTTTCTAGGCTCTAAAGTGGATGATATTTTTGAAAGTTTGTTTATAAAAGAAATACCTTCATCCTTCAATTCTAAATCATTAACTATTATTAAATCATCTTGTAAACAAGATTTTCCATTCTTACAATAATTAAATTCATCTATACATAACATATTATCTAATTTTATTTGAGTGTTGCCCTTAAAAAAAGAAGATAATAAGTCTTTAGTAATTATATTATTCTTTATTAAAGATGAATATATATTTAACTCATTAGCTTTTTTATATTGTCCACCATCATAGTTTAACTCGATTATTTCTTTATATTCATAAAAGCACCCTTTACCAATAACATTATATTCACTATATAAAGTGGCTAAAGAAAGATCAATTATGTAGTTTTTACCATAATAATCATTAACACTCATTATCCCAAATAAACTATTAGTATTATCTCTTTTTATTAGAAACTTTAAACAATCTGATTTATCATTTAGTACAGTTGTATTCTTTTGTATACTTGTATTATTAAAATTAGAAGTTTTGTATATAAGTAATCTTTTATTTAAATAGATTTGACTGTTAAAAGAGTCTAAAATAATTTCATATTCTTTTTTATTATTCACTTGTGCATATATAAATACTAAAGGATAATCTTTTGTATATTTTTTATTTTCTATCTTAGAAATAATGTAAGAAAATCTTTCAGCATATGTATGCTCTATCATTACTTTTCTAAGGCCAAGTAATCTAAATTTTTTATAATACAATTTATTATTACATATAATTGAAAGTAATTTAGTTATTTCTGTCTCATTGTCTGTTGAGATCACTAAATCTCCAAATAATAGTCGTAATCCCCTAGAAAAATTACTTAAAACTATTGTATTTGAAGCTAAAAGTTCAAATACTCTCCTAGCGAACATTGATTGAGATTGTTTGATTGTATTAATATTTATCCCAAATTTATAGCCTTTATATGCTTTGTCTATTTCTTCAAAAGGTAGTTTTCCTAATATCATCGGTATGTACTTTGAGGGGAAAATATAATGAGGATGAGGGTTATCAAAATTTCGGTCATATATATCAACAGGTTTAACTTTAGAAGCTGCATTAACCAATGATTCAAAATCTTTTTGTCTTTCAGGATATTTGAGATAATAAGAACCAGCAAAACAAAAAGAATCTTTTCTTTTGTATATTTCCAAAGGATTATGTTTTTTAGTTTGAGCCGCAAATGGTAAAAAATCCACATTATCATGTCCTACTATCTCTTTATATCTTGGAACACAATCTATATCTGTCGTAAAAACAAAATCTACAAGTTTAGCAATTGAAATAAATGTATCAAAATGGACAGGGTCTTCTTTATTCCAAAATATTGTTTTGATATTATTTTCATTACAAAATTGAATCAATAGTAATAGTTCACTTGAACAATTACTAACTTTAGTACTCCATAAATCATTTTTACCTTTCCACGCTGATTCAACGAATAGAATATCTGGATTAAAAGAAATACACTCCTCCTTCCAATGTTCAGGAGTAATTTGGAATAAATTACATTCATGTTTATATGAATTATAAGTAAACTCATCCATAATAGAAGCAACTTTAATTTCATTTAAATTTTCAGTTTTAATAACTTTTTTTTTTAATATATTTTTTCTTTTTATAGTGATTACTTTATTTACTATAGATTTTTTTCTGATAGCATTTACTTTCTTTGGCAAAGATAGCAAAGTCTTTAGACTTCTTGTTTCATGTATTAAAAGATGTCCTAATTGGTATGATGCAGATGTTTTATTTTTATTTAAAACTCCTTCTAATACTTTATATTTTTTAGATTCTATCAAAATCTTATTTTTAATAGAGTTCTGAGAAAAGATTAATTTTTCATTTTTTTCTTTCATTTCTATAAAGTTAGTTTTCTCTTTATCTAATTCTTCAACTAAAGTTTTATTTCTTTCCTTCATTTCTATAAAGTTAGTTTTCTCTTTATCTAATTCTTCAACTAAAGTTTTATTTCTTTC
>SPKZ01018629.1_pt1 | contig 12391 bp, 11 predicted proteins | sample 2456571 | NCBI WGS metagenome assembly SPKZ01 (sample SAMN11192286, study PRJNA482655) | marine metagenome | biome: ENVO:00000447; feature: ENVO:00000244|ENVO:00000211|ENVO:00000569|ENVO:00002023; material: ENVO:00002151; isolation source: ocean water from marine abyssalpelagic zone ...
CATGGGTGGACTCGCCGAACTGAACCCCGAAACCCGAAACCTGATCGACGGTGCGCTGGTTCCGGCCAGCAACGGCGCGACCTTTGAGAACATCGATCCCTCCAACGAAGAGGTCCTGGGTGTCAGCGCGGACGGAACCAAGGACGACATGGAAGCCGCGATCGCGGCGGCGCGGCGCGCCTTCGACGAGAGCGGCTGGGCCGAGGATCCCGCACTCCGCAGCCGCTGCCTGACTCAGTTCGGTGCCGCCCTGCAGGAAGCCAGGGAAGAACTGCGTTCGATCGTGGTGCAGGAGGCGGGCTCGCCGGTCCTGCTCACGCACTTCGTACAGACCAACCAGCCGATCGAGGACATGGCCTACTGGGCGAAGCTCGCGGGCGGTTACGCCTACGAGCAGAACCTGAGTGAGATGGAGATCATGGGCCAGCCCACGAACCGTATTCTCAGGCGCGAGCCCGTGGGCGTCGTAGGCGCGATCACGCCCTGGAACTTTCCGCTCTACCTGAACCTCTGCAAGCTGGGTCCGGCGCTGGCGGCCGGCAACAGCGTGGTGCTCAAGCCCGCGCCCGACACGCCCTGGTGTGCAACGCAACTCGGGCGCATCATCGCGGAGAAGACCGAGATTCCGCCCGGCGTGGTCAACATCGTCGCGTCCTCAGACCACCTGCTCGGAGAGATGCTCTCGAGCGATCCGCGGGTCGACCTCGTGACCTTCACGGGCTCGACGGCCACCGGGCGCCGCGTGATGGAGTGCGCATCGCGGACGGTGAAGAAGATCTTCCTGGAGCTCGGCGGAAAGTCGGCCAACATCGTGCTCGACGATGCGAATCTCGAGGCCGTGATCGGAGGCGTGGGTGCGACCTGCACGCACGCGGGTCAGGGCTGTGCAATTCCGACCCGGTTGCTGCTGCCTCGCTCCCGCTACGAGGAGGGCCTGGAACTGGCCCGGGCTTCATTCGAGGGGGTGACCTACGGGGATCCCAGGAGTCCCGGAAATCTTCAGGGCCCCGTGATCAGCCGCAAGCAACAGCAACGCGTGCTCGGCTACATCGAGAAGGGTCTTCAGGAGGGTGCGCGATTGCTCACAGGAGGCGGGGCGCCCGCGCAGTTCTCAAAGGGGTTCTGGGTCGAACCGACGGTCTTCGCCGATGTGGATCCCGCTGCCACGATTGCCCAAGAGGAAATCTTCGGTCCCGTGCTCGCGGTGATTCCGTACGACGACGACGACGACGCGGTCCGGATCGCCAACCACTCGATCTACGGTCTTTCGGGGTCAGTCTCGAGTGGCAGCGATGAGCGGGCGCTCGCGGTCGCACGCCGGATCCGGACCGGTACGCTGTCGATCAATGGCGCGCAGTGGTTCTCGGTCGATACGCCCTTCGGAGGCTACCGTCAGAGCGGGATCGGGCGCGAGAGCGGTGTACTCGGTTTCGAGGAGTATCTCGAGACCAAGGTGATGGCGCTGCCGGTCCGCGGCTGAGGCTCCTGGGTCCGGCCCTCAGCGCAGGAACTCGATGATGCGTCCCCAGGCGCTCGGATCCTGCATCAGGAACAGGTGACCGCCCTCGAAGAGTTCGAGCTTCGCGCCCGAGATCCGGCCGGCGAGGCGTTCCATGTTCGCGGGTGAAGCGATGCCGTCGTAGCGCCCGCCGCAGCAGAGCGTGGGCGCCGCGATCTGCGGTAGCCGATCCCAAGTATCGTGCTCGCTGCGTGCTTCGAGTTGCCTGCGCGCGCCGAGTTCCCGGTGCGGCTCGCCTGCACCGGGATCGTTCGCCGGATCTCGCAGCTTTGCCATGGTCTCTACCGCATCCGGATGGCTCTTGCGCCAGGCGGCATCCATCCGCGTGTCCGAAAGTTCGAGCGTGCGGAGCCCGCGCTCGTCGGCGGGCAACTCGGCCAGTTCGTGCAGGGGATAGGACGCACCTCCGGCACCCCCGCTCGACGTGCAGGCCAGCGCGAGTCGCTCGACACGTGAGCCGAAGCGAAGTGCGAACTCCTGCGCGACCATGCCCCCGAACGAGACCCCGAGCACGCGGCAGCGATCCCAGCCCACGGCATCGAGCAGGGCCGCGGCGTCCTCGGCGTAGTCGCGCATGCTGTAGGCCCGGTCCGGTCGATCGGTCTGCCCGAGTCCTCGCTGATCGTGGCAGAGAAGTTCGAAGTGTTCGGCGAGCGGACCGTCGAGGAGCCCGGGCTTCCTGCGGAGGTCGCCTCCGCTTCCGTTGAAGACCAGCAGGGGCGGACCGCTGCCCCGCAGTTCGTAGTAGAAGCGCAGGCCCCGGAGTTCTACGAAAGACATCGCTCGAAGTCTGTCAGGTCCCGGGCGAATCGCCAAGGCGCGTTCAGGCAGCAGACTCCACGGATGCGAGGCCCCACGCGATGCCGTTCCGAAGCAGGCGCTGGAACGGCTCCGTTTCCCAGGCGCCGCGAAACTCGAGCGGTGTCTTCCCGGATGCCTCGACGCTCGCGTCGACGAAGGGCTGGGTGTTCGTGGCCGGGGAGTGGCAGTGGCCGAGGGCGACGTAGGCGACGGCGCCCTGGCCAACCGACTTCGTGTAGCCGAGCACGCGAGTCCGGCCGTCGGCGAGCACCGAGCTGTCCCGATCGTAGACGAAACCGAAACCACGAGGGGAGGGGTCCTTTTCGAGTTCGGTGGTGAGCAGCACCTGGCAGGCGGACGGATCCTGAAGTTCGATCAGGTAGAGTTCGTCCTCCACCTCGAACGAGCTCGGGAGTCCGCGGGTAAGCGCGTGTTCGGGGTCCGCGACCTCGACGCGGAACTTCCGCAGCGGCGGATGGTTCAGAAAGAAGCTCCCGAGTGTTTCGTGGTGGTCGAGCTTCACCATTTTGCGCGCGCCCTGCGTCCCGACGCGCGCGGCCTTGCCGCCGCTCGTTCCGTGCAGGCCCAGCCAGCGTCCGCCTGCTTCGAGCCAGCTTCGGAGCGCGAGATTCTGCTCCTCATTCGGATAGGGGCCCGCGACGTAGGTGATCAGCAGCCGCGATTCGGGCAGCCACCTCTCGAGGTCCGAGAAGTCCCCGGCCGTGGTCGTACGGACGCCGGATGCTTCGCTCAGCCACTCGAGGATCCGGAGCCGGGCGTAATCCATGTCGTGCGCGGCCGAGGCCCCGGGCGGGAAGCCGCCCGTGATCAGGTGGCAGCGCGAACTCTCGGCTCGACCCTCGCTCATGCCCTCAACCCTCGCGGTCTGCGATCGTTTCGTACCAGTCCATGTTGCTGCGCTTGATCCAGCCCGGCATCTTGGAACCCTTCTGCATACGCTCCTGCATTTTTGGGGTGAGCTGGCCGTGTTTTGCCATGGCGCCGAACACGGCGCCCGCGTTCATGTGATCGAAGAAGTCCCGTTGCCAGCACCACTTGAAGTCACCCGCGTAGCGGAACCAGGATCCCCCGGTCCCCGCGATCTCGTAGGGCTGGCCCTCGGGATCCTTGTCGGGCGCGATCTGGCGCCAGATCCCGATCACCTCGCCCTTCCGGTCGTCGATCAAGGTCCGCACGTACGGGTAGACCCAGTGCTCGAGGCCCGCCATCTCGGTGCCGAAGACCCAATCGTGAATCTGCTCGCGCCCGCGCGCGAGGAAGTCCCAGTTGGCGCCGTTGTTCCAGGTGTAGACGGCGTCATCAGTATAGAAGTCTGCCATCGGGCTCCAGTTGCCCGTGCGGCCTGCCTCGTTGTTCGCGGCCACCCAGCGGCGAACCATTTCTTCGAGCTCGTCTCGTGGGAACGCTGCCATCTCTGACCTCCGTAGCACGCCGTGGGCGAACCCATCGGCAAGCTCGGGCCCATGGTATCAGTCGGAACTGGAGTTTCAATTCGCGCGCGCGCAAGATGTCGGCGCACAGGCGCAGGAGGGAAGTACGATGTCCGAGGCGGATCGCAGGGAACGCGGACTCAAGAAGTTCAACGAAGTCTACGGCGGAGTGATCCCGGCGCCCCCGGAGGGCGCGATGGAGTTCTTCGACCTGATGCTCGAGCAGCTCTTTGCAGAAGTCTGGACTCGGCCGGCGTTGTCGCAGCGGGACCGCCGCCTCGTGACCATGGGCGTGATTGCGGCGCTCGGGGAACACGACACGTTCCTGATCCAGGCCCGATCCGCACTGGCGAAGGAAGAACTCGACCCGGCGGCGTTGCGTGAGATGGTGATCCACCTCGCACACTACGCGGGCTACCCGAGGGCCGCGGGACTCGTAACCGGAGTCGAGAAAGTGATCCAGGAGCACGGGAAGTAGGCGGAACTGCAGCGGGCCGCGACGGCCCTACTCCGACTACTCCTCCGGGAGCCGGTAGAACTCTCCCGAGTACCAGTGCCGCGACCGCCGCCGGTATTCGCCGATCGGGCCGTCCTCCTTCACGAGTAGGGGTCGCGTCCAGTAGCGCTTGTTCTCGAAGATGACGATGTCCTGCTCCATCTGGTGTTTCAGATCGCGCAGCATCGCCTCGCCCACTCGCTGCTCGTGCGGGTCGTCCGTTCGGCGCTGCATGTAGGAGAAGCGCACGTGGACGCGCTCGTCGTCGATGGGGGTGTTGGTCGTAAGGATGATGGTCTCGGCGATGCCGTACACGTGCACGACGCCGAAACCCGGACCGACCCCGCTGGACTCGATCGAACCTTTTACCGGGCCCTTCGGAGTCGTCATCTCCATCTGCGAGAGGTTGGAGAACGTGCCGTCCCGGTTGCGCCTCTGCTCGTTGGTCGGAGCGCCGCTAGCGCCGTGCAGGGTCTTGAAGTGGATGTGGTCGACCGCGTTCTCGCCCATGTCGTACATGCGGCTCTTGACCGTCCACGAGAGCCGCGTGTAGTCGGTCCACTCCTCGGAATCGTATTCGGCGAGCACGGGAATCTCGAAATCGGGCTCGTGCCCCTCGGCGTGGTGCCACAGGAACAGAAAGCCGTTTCGCTCACAGACCGGCCAGCTCCTGAGCTGTGCGCCCTTCGGGATCTTCTTTGCGTAGGGGATGTCGTCGCAGACTCCGTCGGGGCGCCAGCGCCAGGCGTGGAATGGGCAACGGATCGAAGGGCCGTCCACGCGCCCACCGTGGCCGAGATGGGCTCCGAGGTGACGGCAGTGTGCGGCGAGCACGTGGGCCGCGTCCTGCTCGTCCCGCCAGAGCACGAGCGGCTCTCCGAAGTACTCGAGAGGGCGAACCTCGCCGCGCTCGATCTCATCGCCGTAGCCGATGACGAACCACCCGTTCGGATAGGCGGGAAAGGGCCAGTCTCGCTGCATGAAATCTCCCGAAGGGTTGATGGCCGAGGCGTGAGGGCGATGTCTAGCCGCGCATGTACCAGCCCCCGCTGGCATTGAGGGTCTCGCCCGTCACGAAACTCGACTGCTCGGAGCAGAGGAACGCAATCACGTTGGCGATGTCTTCGGGTTCGCCGAGACGCCTGAGCGGTGTTCGCTGGATTTCTCGCTCGAACGCCTCGGCGCGCTTTTCCACGAAGCGGGAGCGAACGATTCCCGGAGCGACTGCGTTACAGCGCACGCCGAAGGGGCCGCCCTCGAAGGCAACGGTCCGCGTGAGTGCCATCATCGCAGCCTTCGCTGCGGCATAGGGTCCTTCGACGCCGCCACCCGTGAGCCAGCCCGCGACCGAGGAGACGTTGACGATCACGCCGCGCCTGCGCTCCATCATTCCGGGCAATACGCGCCGGATCAGGTAGAAGTTCGCGTTCAGGTCTACGTCGATCACGCGGTCCCAATCGCCGGGTTCGTATTCGGAGATCGGGCCGAGCAGATTGATGGCGGCGTTGTTGACCAGAAAGTCGAGCGGTCCCAGTTCTGCCTCCACCTGTGCCAGGACCTCGTCGGCCCGGGCTCGGTCGCTGATGTCGAGCGTGTAGCCGGCGATCCGCTCGCCGAATTCGAGGCGCAGGGACTCCGCGACCTCCTTGGTGCGCCGCGCGTGGGAATCCGTGACGGCGACCGCGGCCCCTTCGCGCGCGAGCCGCCGTGCGGTCGCCTGGCCGATTCCGGCACCGGCGGCGCCCGTCACGAGTGCCACACGTCCGCTGAACTCGCCCATCAGGCGCGGCCCACCAGTCCGAGTGCGTTTTCGCGCATGACCTTGCGGATCTGGTCCGCGGGCAGACCCTCGAGCGCGTCCGCGAACTCGCCGGGCTCCGCCAGACCCTCGGCGTGTGGGAAGTCGGAGCCGAACACGACCTGCGACGCACCCATCTCGCCGACCAGAGCAACGATGTCCTCCTCGTGATACGGCGAAACGAAGAGATGGCGGCGCAGGATCGCGCTCGGCTTTTCGCGGATGCGGCCCCCGATCCAGGGCCCGTTGCGCCCCATGCCGCCCATCTTGTCCATGACCCGCATCAGGTAGGGGACGAACAGGGACCCGTTCTCGACGGAGACGACGTTGAGCCTTTCGAAACGCCCGAACAGGTTGTGAAAGGCCAGGGCCGCGAGCGTGTCCATGATCGGCCGATCGCCATAGAAGCAGCTCCACTGGAACGCGGACTGACGGTGGGAGGGCGGGTTGGACTCCTCTCCGAAGTGCACGCTCATCATCTCGTTGTAGCCCGATTCGGCGATGTGGAAGGCGACCGGAACCGAAGCCTCGTCGAGGCGCGCCCAGAAGGGATCGAAATGGGGATCCGCGGGCGAACGACCGAAGGCCGGGCCCGGGCGCAGGCTCACGATCCGTGCCCCGCGCGCGAGTACGAAATCGAGTTCCAGAACCGCGCGCTCGCAGTCGAGCAGGGACAGCAGCGGAGGTGCGTAGATGCGATCCTGGTAGTCGAATCCCCAGGTTTCGTCGAGCCACAGGTTGAAGGCGTGGAGATTCGCGTACATCTGCTCCACGTCGTCTCTCATGAAGTGTTCGACGCACACGCCCAGCGTGGGGAACAGGAAGGCCGACTCGATCCCCTGTCGATCCATCACTTCGAGGCGAGCTTCACGATTCACGTACTCGGGCTGTAGCGACTCGACGACTTCGGATTCGCTGAATCCCGGGCGGCCCATGCCGCGTAGCATGTCGCGCAGTGCCCCCGGTCGAACCGCCCGGTCGAAGTCCTGGTTCAGGAAGGTGAAGGGTTTCTTGCCGATCCAGACGCGATCGCGCTGATCGTCCTCGCGGGTTACGTGGATCGCCGCATCGCGATGCTTCGGATCGATGTAGCGGCTGAAGCAGTCGCGTGGCTCGTAGTAGTGGTTGTCTGAGTCGAAGAGCCGGTAGTCGAGTTCGTGCACGATCTCGCGCTCCTCTGCGATCAGAACTCGATCAACTCGAGCAGGGTTCCATCGGGGTCCCGGAACAGCACGTAGCGCTTGGCCCCCACGACATCGATCTCGTGAGGCGCGCTCAGAAACTCTACACCCCTGGACTCCAGTTCTTTCACGGTCTCGAGCAGATTCTTGGTCCGGATCGCGATTCTCGAGACGCCGACCTGGTAGGGACTTCGCTCAGGCGGAGGTTCGTTCTCACCCGGTGTCCACTTCAAGAGTTCGATCTTGCAGGACGCGCGCGGGTCGTTGCTGAGGCTCATGACCGCGCCGCGGCTCGTGGCCTCGCCCATGGTCTCGGATCCCTCGCCGCCGAGCCGGTGCATGACCTGGAATCCGATGCGCTCGTAGAATTCGATCGAGCGCCCGAGATCGCTCACGTTGATGTTTACGTGAATCAGGTTGAGCAGCACGTGGCATCTCCGGAGCCGCCCGCGCTGAGAGGTGTGCGCGTCCGACCCAGGAAGGCAGCATACGGCCGGCTCGGGGTGCTGCGTCAAGTCGCTGCCCCGCCCGACGGCCCTGGTCTCCGGCCTGGCCGCGTCTGCCGGCTCGGGGTGGCGGTGTGCGAAACTGGGAATTCGCCGGGGCCTCGCCGGGGCACGGGGCCTCGCACGGGCTGCGCGCAGGGGCTGCGGGCAGGAACGGCGGGCAGGAACGGCGGGCGGGAACAGACTGGGAGGGGGTGGCATGGACATCGACGAACTCAGGGCGCGGGAGCAGATCCGGGACACCATCAGCCGCTACAACCACGCCGGAGACCGGGGTCGGCTCGATGAACTTGCAGCTTGCTTTGCCGAGGATGGCGTCCTGGAGATCGCGGGTACCGGCGAGTTTGCGGGGCGGGCCGCGATCATCGAGCAGTTGAAGGGCGTCGTGGCCGAGGGCGCCCGGGCCTCGGAGCGGCCGCGCGTGTTTCACCACGTTTCCAGCGTCAAGATCGAACTCGCGAATTCCGAGTCGGCATCCGCTTACTCGTATTTCCTGGTCTTCACCGAGATCGGCCTCGACCACTGGGGCCGCTACGCCGATCGCTTCGAACGGCGGGGCGGAGACTGGAAACTCGCGCACCGAAGGGTTCGGGTGCAGGGTGCCACCCCGAACTCGCGGATGGCGCGCGAATTCCAGGTAGAGAGGTGAGCCTCTCGAGTCTGCGGCCGCGCTGCGCGCGGCGCCGCTGCGGGAGGGAGGAGAATGCAGCCTGAAGGGATCGCACTGGTCACCGGGGCGAGCCGGGGCCTGGGACGCGCGATCGCGCTCGAGTTGGCGACGCGGGGTTTCGAGGTCGTGGCCGCGATGCGGGATCCAGAAGCGGGGGACGATCTGCCGCAGCGTGCAGGAACTTCGGGCGGAACGCTCTCGGTCGCGCGACTCGACGTCACGCGGCCCGAGACGATCCAGCTCCCCAAGGGTCTGAAAGTGCTCGTAAACAATGCCGGGATCGACGAGGCCTATCTGCCGATCGAGCACACGCCGCTCTCGCAGTGGCGCTCGCTGTTCGAGACCAACTTCTTTGGCGTGGTCGAAGTGACGCGGCGCGCGATTCCGTTGCTGCGCGAATCCTCGGGTGGCGTGATCTGCAACGTGAGTTCGTGTGCGTACCTCACGCCGGTTCCGCTCTTCTCGGTCTACCGTGCGAGCAAAGCTGCAGTGGGCTCGCTCGGCGAGTCGCTTCGCGCCGAACTCGCGCCCTTCGGGATTCGAGTCGTCGAGGTTCTGCCGGGACCGATCGATACCGACATGCTCGAGGCCTCGGATCGGCTCCCCGAGGGCGCGCGGCATCCGGGCTACCGGGAGTTTGCCGAGGGCCTTCTGGCCGGACGCCGTGCCTCGGGCGCATTCACGGTGACGCCCGAAGCCGCGGCCTCCAAGGTCGTGGACGCGATCCTGGACGACCGCGCACCGCTTCGGAATGCGTGCGATCCGCTCGGCGAAGGCCAGCTTCAGGGCTGGAGAGAGAACAGCGACGAGACCTGGATGCGTCTCATGCTAGGCATCGCGTCCGACTGATCGGGCGGCTTCAGGGCCAGCGGATCTCCCAGCCGCCGTAGATCTCGGCGAGCGGCGCCGGCTCGTAGTAGCGGCCCCCGAGCGCGTTCGGTCGGATGGTTCCGTTGTACTTCACCCCGGCCAGGTTCCGCACGCCCAGGAAGGGTCGGAGTTCCAGGGCTCCGTGTACGAAGGGATATTCGATCCGGAGATCCGTGATCAGCGCGCCGTCACTCTCCGCGCTATTGGCGTCGTCGACCTCGAGGTCGGAGAAGTAGCGCAGCGATGCGACCGCCCGGAGCCCGGACGGGTGCTCCCAGCGTAACTGCCCCGAAAAGCTGTGCACCGGTACGTTCGGTTCGCGATTCCCATCGAAGGAGAGCACTGCTCCGCCGCCGGTCTCTTCTTCGTAGTCTCGGTAGATGAAGTCGGAGTAGGTATAGCTGGTCCGCAGGACGAGCCCTTCTCGGACGAGCAGCGAGCCGGCCGCTTCGAGGCCCCGCCTGCGGGCCTTCCCAGCGTTCCGGAAGAAGGTCCGGCCCCCGCTCTCGAAGGGTACGAACAGGTCGCGAACCTCGAGCGAGAAGATCGCCAGTTCGTAGGCGAAGCGCTCTGCGATCGCGCCCTTGGCCCCGATCTCCACACCCACGGTGCGTTCCGGTTTGGCGTCCGCATCGAAACCACCGAGACCGCTGGCGGGCGCGAGTTGCGTCGTGGTCGGTACCTGGAATCCCGTGGTGAGGTTTGCGTAGGCGTGGAAGGCGGGGCTGCGCCCGAAGCTCAGACCGAAGCGCGGAGACAGTTCGCGAAAACGGATCCGGTCCGACTGATCGTCGTCCCCGGGAAAGTGATCGTCGACCTTGAATTCCGTGAGGTCGTAGCGCGCGCCGGCGACGAGCCCGAATCCGGCTCCCAGATCCAGTTCGACCTGCGCGAAAGGCCCGACGGCGACCACGGTCTCGTCCTGGTCCAGTCCGAGTGCGCCACGTGTCCCACCCGGGAGGTTCTGGTAGCGCCGACGCCGATCGCTTTGCACATCGAGGTCAGCCCCGAGCAGCCAGCGGGTCCGCCACCAGCGGTAGTCGATCACCAGCGAGCCGCCGCTCAGCCTGCGTTCCAGATCGACCTGTCCCAAGCCGAACTGTTTCGGGATCGGCAGCTTGTTCGAGAAGCTCCGCCACAGGGTCCAGAATCGCGCACGCAGTTCTCCGTTGTCCCCGGGGAGCGGTCGCGCCAGTGCGAATTGCAGTTTCTGCTGGTCGAGTTTCTCGCCCGCATCCAGATCCGCGTTGCGTTCCCGTGCCTGCTGCCGGTCGTCCGCGACTTCGCTCGCGGTCAGCCCGCCGGGATCCTGTGCTTCGGGCGCCCACACCGCCGAGAAGCCGAGTCCGAGTTCGGTACCGTCTGGAAGCGTCCGCTCGATCTTCGTCAGCAGGTTGGTCTGGCGCGCCTGCGCGTGCTCGCGATAGCCCCCGTAGTGCGTGAAGCCCAGGCCTGCCACCACGCCGGTGCCGGCGTGGGTGCCCGTGTAGAGCGCTTCCTGCCGGAACAGCTGGTTGCTTCCGAACAGCGTGCGCGTCCGAACCCGCGGCTCCCGCGTGGGTGGCGCGGTATCGATCGCGACGACGCCGCCTCCGCCGCCGCCGTAGAGCGAAGAGATCGGCCCGCGAATGACCTCGATCCGGTCGACGAAGCCCATGTCGAGCGAATCGAGCTCGGTCTGTCCGTCGGGCAGCGTGTTCGGTACACCGTCGACGAGTACGCGGATCCCACGTACGCCGAAGGTCGAGCGAGCCCCGAAACCCCGAATTGAGATGCGCGGATCCTGTGCGAAGTTGAGGCTCGACTGCGCGAACAGGCCCGGAACGCCTTGCACCGCGCTCTCGATCTCGATCCCCGGTCCGGCCTCGCGCACCGCCTCGGCCTCGATCACCGAGATCGAGAGCGGAGTTTCGAGTAGGCGCCCGGGTGCGCGGGAAGACGCCGAATCGATCGCGCTGAGCCCGGGACCCGGGTCGAGGTCGGCATCCGGGACCGCCTGAGCGATGGCCGCGGGTGCGAGTCCGATTGCGACCAAGAAGGAGAACGGACGGACCACGCGTGCAAGGTCCCGCAGCCGCTCCCGCTGCGAAGACGGCCCGGTCAGCCGCTTCTCTGCCCACTGCGGTTGCAAGGTTTCGGCCGTCCCCCGACGCCGCGGCCGGACGCGGGCTGTGCCCATGATTCCAAGCAGGTTCCAAGAAATCCGCTGCCGCGCGAGTTTCACGCGCCGAGCATACGCGACACGCTTCTGGCCGGCGGAGTGGCTCGGTTTCGACTGGGGGAGCGACCCGGTCCGGAGGACGGGACGTGGCTCTCGGACTCGTTACACTCCCCCTCCCATGATCATCGTGATGAAGCCCGACGTGGTCCCCGGTTCGGACGAGGTCAGCGAGGTGGTCCGCATGGCCGGGCGCTTTCCCGACGTGTCGACCGAGGTCCGGAACATTCAGGGGGCCACCCGGGTATTGACCGAGGTCTATCTGCTCGGCTCGACCGGGACGATTCCGGCCGAGCCGTTCGAGGAGTTCCCGGCGGTCGAGCGGGTGATCCGGATTCGCGAACGCTACCGCGCGATCGGTCGCCACGAGGGCCAGGCGGAGGCCGTGGGTTTCGAGTTCCAGGGGTTGAGCTTCGGCCAGGACAGTTTCCACCTGTTCCCCGGGCTTTGTGCCGTGGACAACCGCGAGAACCTGGAGTCCATGTTCCGCGCGCTCCAGGAAGTCGGGGTCACCACCGCGCGCGCCGGCGCGTACAAGCCGCGTACCAGCCCCTACGACTTCCAGGGGCTCGGGGCCAGTTGCCTGCCCTTCGTATTCGAGTCGGCCGGAAGCTGCGGGATTCGGGTGATCTCGATGGAGGTCACGCACGAGTCGCACGTCGATGAGATCCACGCTGCGCTGGCGGATGCCGGGCAGGCGGTGGGCGTGATGCTCCAAGTCGGGACCCGCAACGCCCAGAACTTCGAGTTGCTCAAGTACATCGGGTCTCAGACCGAGTTTCCGGTGCTCTACAAGCGCGGGATGGGCATCACGCTCGAGGAGTCGCTCAACGCCTGCGAGTACCTGGCAACCGGCGGAAACCACCGGATCGTATTCGGAC
>SPKZ01015152.1_pt1 | contig 12390 bp, 10 predicted proteins | sample 2456571 | NCBI WGS metagenome assembly SPKZ01 (sample SAMN11192286, study PRJNA482655) | marine metagenome | biome: ENVO:00000447; feature: ENVO:00000244|ENVO:00000211|ENVO:00000569|ENVO:00002023; material: ENVO:00002151; isolation source: ocean water from marine abyssalpelagic zone ...
GACGGCGCCAGGAGCAGACCCCGAATTTGGAGTCGCTGTGATCGTGGCTGCATCTACCTGGGTAGCGAGCCCGAGCCCTGCGACCAGAGACAATGCTGACAGTAGAAACCTGACCCTCATGTTGAACCTTCCCTTCCATGTCTTGAGCACTAGAGCCAGCGAGGCGATTCTACCCCGAACCCTCGCTACGACTCAAGAGAAAACGAACACTAAATTCCTCTTCCCGAACTGTTCCCGAAACTGGGTTGGACCGAGGGAAACGCCGTCCACCGGTTCGGGAAACCCCCGCAGCCGGTGGACGGCGAAACCTACTCGAGCCTACCTGCAGCCCTGCTTGTCGAACGTGAAGGCTGCATCGGCCGGAAGTGGTCCAGCTGCACACCCGAGGTCACAGAACGTGCTAGGTGCCACGACCGTCTGCGCAATCCGCAATGCGTCCAGGATATTGATGGTCGTACCCGGCGCCACCGACGGCGCCTTGTACGTGATGCAGCGATCGGTCGGGCACGCAGTCGCGGGCAGCGCCTTCACCGTCACCTGGGCCGCCGTGAGCGCGTCCAGGATCGTAAGGGTGCCCTTTCCAGCATCTTCCCCATCTCCGCACAGGCACGATTCACCGATACAGGTTCCACCGATACCACCGGTACAACCACCCGGAGAACTCCCGACCGTCTGAGCCGGGTCGAACACGGAGGGACAGATGTCGTTTGCGGCACCAAGTCGGTCGAAGTCCGGGTCGTCAAAGCCCACGCAAGCGGACTGGCCGTCTGTGCCCTTCGGACAGAACACCGTATCGAACTTGAATACGAAGTCCGTATTCCTGTCCGCGAACACCTTCACGTCACGTCCGGCTCCCGCACCCACGTACACGTAACTCGGGAACTGATCCAACACGTTCGCAGCCTTGGGACGCAGATCCTGCTGAGTCGTGAACATGTTGCAGGGACCGGAAAGTCCGCCGCCGGCCGTGCCCGGGCCACAGTTCACGCCGGGCGCCAGAGTTGGCTTGGCGGACTGGGTCCGAGTTGGGAAGTCGTCGACCCCGGTATTCACCAGTTTTCCGGTTCCCGTAATGTTCAGCGGATTGTCGCAGGGTGGCACGTCCGTCGAGTTGCTGTTGTCCCCGAAGCACCCCGGGATCCCGTCTACTCCCGGACCGAAGTTGGTCGCGAACACCAGGAAGAAGTTCGGATCCACGATGGTGCCCGGGTCCCCGACCGGGAAAGTGAATCCCACCCCGAGTGTCGACCCGTTCCAGGCAAGCTTGGCCCCGACCGGGTACGCCCCAAGGCCGGCGCCGTAGAGGTCGGGTAGGTCGATTCCTATCGCCCCTGTACCCGCCACGATGTTGCCGATCACCTTTGCGTCGGCAGCCGGGTCGTCGTTGTCCCGGTTCTGCGACCCCACGAACCCGGAGGTCGCCGGGACCAGCAGTGGCACCTTGATGTTGTAGCCGAAGCCGGTCAGCCCACCGAGTTTCCCGTTCAAGTCGGTGCGGCCCACCGTGGAGAACAGATCCAGGTTGACGTCGCACGCGTTCGTACCCGGTCCGCACTCGGCCGAGTGGGTGTCGTAATCCACCGGCAGCCAGCCGCGGTTCGGATCAGTCGGAGTGGTCGGAAATACCGGAAGGCCGAAACTGCCCGCGTTTGGATGGGTCGGGAACAGGGTGGCATCCACCAGGTGAGGCGGTGTCGCCCCGCAACCTCTGCAATCGAGCGTATCGGTCGAGGAGGTCGTGCAGTCGTTCATGGTGATGCCGGGGCCCAGAATATCGACCACGTCTTCCGCGAACGGCACACAATCGACGATCTCGGCAACGGTCGAGCAACGGCCGGTGCGCCGGAAGTTGTTCGGATCACTCCCGTCACTGAGAACCGACTTGTCCCCACCCATGAAGCAGCGGAGATCGCCCTGGTTGATCCAGGTCTGAGAGAAAACCAGGACGATTTGCAGGACATCGCCTTGACCGGCCCGCGGGCCACTGTAGTGGTCGAACACGGCCTGGAAGCCGATATTGTTGTCTTCCGCGGTAAGCGCCGTTGCGGGTGGAATCGGCGGGAACCCGGTAACCGGCGGCACGCCGGGCTTGGACTGCTCAGCGAGCATGAGGTCTACGGCTTCCTGCTCGAAATTGTTCCACATGTAGTCCAGACCACAGTCCGGCGGACACTTTCCAGAGAGATCGCCACTCGTGGTCGCCGCGACCAGACTATTGCTGGAGTCCGTCAACTCCGACTGAGCAATGTCGCGCGTCCAGAGGTAGCCCGGCGTCGTGCGGGCCTTGGCATTGCTCCAGCAGTACTCGGTCCCGACGCAATGGTTGCCACACGTGTTGGTCGGGTCGCCGATACCACCACCGAGGTTACAACTGGGCTCTGTCAGGATCCCGCACGGATCCTTTGCGACGGTGGCAACCGTCGGAAAGTTGTCAGTACAGGCCGTGGTCGTAGCGTTCTCGCAGAAGCCGGCGATCGGGTCGTCTGTCGACCATCCGATTGCCGCGTTGCATGGGTGCGTCACAATCAGGCTGTCGACGTCAGTTCCCACCAGCGCCCCTGCGTTGAAAGACCACTCGCTCCACACCGAATCCGCGAATCCGCGAATTCCGCGGACACCGAATTCGTCGCGAAGCGCGGTCAGGTGGGCCAGTTCGGTCGGATCCGTGAACACGTTCGGATCCAGCGGCCCGGTGAGGGGCACGATACCAAATGCTTGACCACCCACGAGTTCAACGATTTCGGTGCCAGCCGTACTGAGGTCGTTGAGGGTCCCGGGGTATCGCTGCGGCGTAATGGACTTCGGCGGGTTCTCGTGAGCGAAGCGCACAGCCGTGAAGCCGAGACCGTTCTTAATGCCCAGGGCGCCGTTCGAGTCGTTTCCGACGTTGGTATCGCTAATCCCGTTGATGTGGGTTCCGAGGGCGACGCCAAAACCTCCTGTCAGGAGATCGAGATCGCCATCCGAACAGCGCCCGGCGACGCCCTCACACGACGCGTCCTCGAACGCCGGGGCGAGGACCGCGGGGCCAACACCGTTCGGGTCCAGATTGGTCGGCACGATCGTCAGAATCCCTGCCGACGCGATCTTGCCCGTGCAGAAGCAGTTCGGGTCGGTCAGCCTAGGCGGAAAGGGCAATCCGTCAGGTCGGGCTCCGGGAGCTTTGTTCCAGCCGCTCGGGTAAACGCACGCGGTTTTGTCGCCTGCAGAGCACGCCCCTACAGGAGTTGGAAACATCCAGCAGAGCTTGCCGGGCTCGGCCTTGCACAGACCGCAGCCGGTACCCCCTCCGCCGCAGGCCCCGCCCGCTCCCACGGGAAGTTGTGTAAATACAGAAGAACAGCCGTCAGTGAGGTTACAGGCACCCGTGGCGTTCACGTCTAGGGCGTTATTCGCCCCGACCCCACTCTTAGTCCCGTAAACCGTAACCTGCTCAGCCGCAACCGGCGCTGCGAGCGCCAGAGCGATCGCAAGCGCGATCATACGTGTCGCGACCATGTTCCCTCCCTTGGATATATTTGAATGACGCCAGCGGATCGTCCGCGACGAACTTTGACGTATCAATGGCCCCTACCTCGGCGCGCCCGCGCCTCTAAATGCGTCTGTGTTGCAAGAAGTCCACGCAGTATACACGAAGCAATCTCGGGCAGTTGCTCTTTTAGTTGCCAGAACACAACAAAAGTGTCAGAAGCACGCAGGCCTCGCCAGAAGCGGCTGGAGAGGCCGCTAGAAGCGCCCGGTCGGGTGACTCGGGTGCTTGCGGCAGCCCAGGCCGGACCGGGCCTGCGCGCGAACTACGCGAAAATGAAGGGGTTTCGCGTCCGCTCGTGGAATCCGGGGTGCAACGTCGGAGACCGCTCGCACCCAGAATTGAGCCGCGCAGTGGCTGAGCGACCGCGCCGACAAGGCGCTAAGTCCCTGGAAAAAGGCGTGTTTCTCCAACGAGCCCGGGTGAGGGCTCAGGACTCCGCAGGCGAGGGCTCGTCACCGCGCGGCACGAGTGGTTTGGGACCCCCATCCGCCGCGCACATTGCGGCCTTGGCCCCGCGCCAGCCGGCTCGGTCGCTTAAGAGAAGGGTGGGACCTGTTCCCCCCGTTGGCGGGCGCAGATCAGGGAGAGTTCCGGGCCGTCTCGCCGGAAGCGGAGCCGGCTAGAGGTCAGCGAAAACCTCCAGCAGACTCTCCCGCGAGGACTGCCGGAGCTTCTCGATCGCGCGGGCCTCGAGCTGGCGAACCCGCTCGCGCGAGAGTCCGAGCTTCTCGCCGATCTCCTCGAGCGTGTGGTCCTGCTCGCCCTTCATCCCGAAGCGCCAGCGCAAGATGTTGCGCTCGCGCTCGTTCAGACGCGCGATCGAATCTTCGGTCGCCCGCTCGAGACGGAAACGGTCGAGCCCGTCCACTGGAGAGGTCGTGACCGGGTCCTTGACGAAGTCCTTCAAGACCTTCGAGTCCGTGCCCTTGACCTGGGTCTCGAGCGACACCGGCTCTCGCGTCATCTTCTGCAACTTCTCGGTCTGATCCACCGAGAGGTCGAGAGCCTTCGCGAGTTCCGTCGTGGTGGGTTCGCGCCCGAGTTTCTTCGAGAGTGCATTGAGCATGCGGTAGTACTTGAGCAACGTGTCGTGCATGTGACTCGGAATGCGAATCGTGCGCGACTGATTCTGGATTGCACGAATCAGCGCCTGCCGAATCCACCAGAGCGCGTACGTCGAGAACTTGTGACCCCTCCGGTAGTCGAATTTCTCGACGGCGCGGATCAACCCGAGATTCCCCTCCTGGATCAGATCCTGGAACGCAATTCCCATGTTCCGGTAGTCCTTGGCAATCGCGATCACGAGTTTCAGATTGTGCTGAACGAAGCGGTTCTTGTGGAACATCAGCCGGTCGTACGCGAGATCGACCTGGTCCATCACCGGGGCGAAATCGGCGTACTTCATACCGACCGAGACCTCGATCTCGCGCAGGTGCCGCCGGAGCACCCGCAACTCGCGCTCGCGCTCCGCCTTTCCCTTGTCGGAACGAGGCGCTCGCCGCGGCGACCTGAGCCGCTGCAACTGCCTGTCGTACCCCTGCATCGTGTCCCGCGCGGTCCGCACCTTGCGCCGGATCCGCTCGAAGATCTGCATCGAGAGGTCGGCCTCTCCGAGCGCACGCTGGATGCTCTTCCTCGTCCGCGCGATCTTGTCCGCAGCATCCGCTCTGGCTTCGAGGCTGTCGTAGGCTCGGAGGAGCTTTTCGACCCGCTGAAGCGCCTTGTCGAGACGCTCGCCTCGCTGCTCACCGTCGGGCGTTCCGGAGCCGTAGGACTCGGACATCTTGGCCGTGACCCGGTTCTCGGCCTGCAGACCGCGCCAGATCTGAACCGCTTCCCGCCAGGTAAATGGAATCGACAGGATCCCGGCGCGCATTTCGAGCGTCGCCGACTCCATTTCCTTGGCCAACATCACCTCTTCCTCTTTCTTGAGGGTCGGGATGCTCGCGATGTCGCTGAAATAGGAAAGCAGGGTGTTCCGGTTCCGAGCGACCTCGGCCTCCGGATCCACATTCGAGTGTTCGGGATCGATCACTTTCTTCTCCGCTCGAGTGGCCGGCGAGAGGTCCCTCGCTGGCAAGTCAGTCTCTGTGACGCGCTGCGGCCCGACCTGCGGGCCCGTTCCCGGAGCAGCGCGTCGCGCTCGCTGCCCCAGCGATGTTCGATTCCTTCGCGACACTCACCGGACCGGCGAACGGCTCGGCCTGCAACATCCCAGCGAGGTCGACGCAGTGTGTCATCTCTCTGAAACAAAAAACGCGCACGAAGCCCTCGAGGACGCCCATGCTGGACGAACCCGCGGGGGGGGGACGGCACTTGCCGTGGCGAAGGCCTTTTCGGTCATAGGGAAAATACGCCAGCGCGGAATCGCTGTCAACTTCTTTCGAGCAGAAAAATCCGGTTTCCTCGCAGGTGATTCCAGACCTCTGGGGGGGGACCTCGGACGCGAGAATCCCCGCGAGGCTCGACGTTGACTGGGGTCTAACGACTACACTCAGGACCCGCAGATGCTCAGAGCGAGGGCTTTCCCCGGCTCAAGAGCTGCATGAATTCCGAGCGGGTCTTCGGATCGGACTCGAACTCTCCCAGCATTGCACTCGACACCGCGTAGGAGTTCTGCTTCTGGACCCCGCGCATCATCATGCAGAGGTGCTGGGCCTCGAGCACGACTGCCACGCCCTTCGGCTTCAGCACTACGTCGATGGCCGCCGCGACATCATTCGTGAGCCTCTCTTGGATCTGAAGCCGCCGCGCGTAGATCTCGATCAGGCGTGGAATTTTCGAGAGTCCGATCACGCGGCCCGCAGGAACGTAGGCCACGTGCGCGCGACCGAAGAACGGAAGCAGGTGGTGTTCGCAGAGGCTGTAGAAGTCGATGTCGCGCACAATCAGCATCTCGTCGGAGGGTTCACTGAAGATGGCCCGGTTCAGGATCTCGAGCGGGTCCTGCGTGTATCCCTGCGTCAGGAACTGGAACGAGCGACGGACGCGTTCGGGCGTGCGCTCGAGCCCCTGCCGACTCGGGTCCTCGCCGATCTCCTTGAGGAGCGCCAGCACCAAGTCGTCGATCTGCATCAATCCTCCTCTAACTCCCCACAGTATTCGACCGAGTTGTTTCCCGTCTCGACGAGTCGGATGCGATCCAACTCCGCGGGAAGCACACGACCCACGAGTGCCTGCCACGCAAAACGCGCGATGTTCTCGGCGGTTGGAACTTGCTTTTCGAAGGCTGCAACGTCTCGGTTCAACAGTCGGTGGTCGAGAATCGCGAGCACCCGATCTTCGACCACGCGATCCAAGCACCCCGGGGGCAACAACTGTCCCGTCTCGGGATCCGGTTCCCCCCGGAGCGTGACCTCGAGCCCATAGCCGTGCCCGTGGCCGTTGGGGTTCGCGCAGCGTCCATAGACCGCCCGGTTCCGCTCCTCGCTCCAATCTGCCCGGCGCAGTACGTGGCCGGCGCTGAATCGGTAGCACCGGGTCACCCTGAGCGTCCGTTGGGCCGGACTCACCGGGCATCCCGGGTCACGTCGACGAAGCAGTCTTCCGCGGGCGAGAGGCGCACCTGGTGGAGCAGCCCATCCGGCAGCGCGCGCTCCAGCAACTCGAAGATCAGCAGTGCGAACTGCTCGGGCGTTGGGGCTCGGTCCCGGAAGAACGAGGTGTCGTCGTTCAGGTTTCGATGATCGAAGCGCTCCTCGACCTCTTCGACCAGAACCTGCTTCAGCCGTTTCAGGTCGATCACCATGCCGGTCTCGGGATCCGGCACCCCCCCGACCGTGACTTCGAGTCGGTAATTGTGTCCGAATTCTCCGGTTCCCGGTTCCGGGCCGAACACGGTCCGGTTTCGCTCCGGCTCCCAGTCCGACCGCTCCAGGCGATGCGAAGCGCAGAAATCCAGTCTCCGGGTCAGCCGCATGCGCTTCTCGTCGGACCCGGGCCTCTGCTAGTACCGCCGAACCAGCCCAATCACCACGCCTTGAATCTCGACCTCGTCGGCCGGAAACTCCATCGGGCGATGGTCGGGATTGGCCGGCACCAGGCGAACCCTGTCTTCGTCGCGCTGGAAGCGCTTCAGCGTCACGTCGTAGCGATCGACCAGGGCCACGACCGTCTCGCCGTCCCGCGGTTCGGTGCGCGGCTCCAGCAGCACCACGTCCCCATCGAGGATATGGTCTCCAGTCATCGAATCCCCGCGCACCCTGAGCGCGTAGCAAGGATTCGAGCCGACCATCTGCTCCGGAACCTGGATGGAGTCACTCGTCACCACGGCCTCGATCGGCACGCCCGCCGCCACGGATCCGAGCAACGGCACCTCCACGACTCCGCTCTGGGCCGGCTCTACCAGTTCGAGGGAGCGACTCCGGTTCCAGGACTTTCGAAGCAGCCGCTTCTCGACGAGATTCTGCACGTGCTTGTGTACCGTCGCGACCGACGAGAGACCGAAGTGAGACGCGATCTCCTCCAGGCTCGGGGCGTACCCCTCGCTTTCCAGAAAGCCCCGGATGAACTCGAACGTCTCTCGCTGCCGCTTGGTCAAATGCATCCCGTGCCCCCCCCTGGTCTCTCCGATCCGGCAACGCGCGCGGCCGGAACTTCATCTGCGGCCCGCGGCTGCGTGGCCGAGGCCGCATAGTCTACCTTCAGCGCATCCGTATGCGCCGGGACGAAATTATATCGAAAGTCGCTCGATTCGGGGGCCCCGTGGTGGCGATCGCGGGCGCCGCGGCGTGGTTTCAGCCCGCCGTCGCGGGTTCGGACCTCTGGTGGCACCTCGCATCGGGCCGGAACATGATGGCGCGGGGAGAGATCCCGACCGTGGATCCGTTCTCCCACACCTTTGCCGGCGAGACGTGGACCAACCACGAGTGGCTGTGGGACCTGCTGTTCTGGAACGTCTACCAGGTCCATCCTCAGCTCGTCCCGTGGCTCAACCTGGCCGTGATCACAATGGCCTTCGGGTTCTGCTTCTGGGTCGCGCGTAAGTTCAGCGGCTCGACGCTGGCCGCCGGCTGTGTCCTCTGGCTCGCGGCCGCGAGCTCCCACTGGTTCCTGGACATTCGCCCTCACATCTTCACGCTCTTCGGCGTGGGCGTGCTCCTCCTCATCCGCGAGGCACGCTGGGCCCGCTACGTCTGGCCCCTCATGATCATCGTCTGGGTCAACCTGCACGGGGGCTACACCTTCGCGATCGGCCTGATCGGCCTCCACGTGCTCGTCGAGACACTCGAGAGGAGCTGGTCGGTGCGCCGACTGGTGATCCCGTGGGGCGACTGGATCAGCGTCGCACTCTGCTTGGCCGCGGTCGCGGCCAACCCGTTCGGCCGCGAGGTGATCGACTACCCGGTCGCCTACCTTGATTCCGGCTCGCCGTTCAGGCAACTGATCGAGTGGCACCCCCCGCGCCTCTCGTTCGACTTGCGCGACTTCGAGGCACGGTTCTTTGCCCTGGCGGGCCTCGCAGCGCTGGGCGCCCCTTTTGCCCTGCGGCGGGGCCGCTTTTACCTCGCGCTCGCCGCTGTGACGTTCGCAATGGCCTGGACCTCTAGACGCTTCATTCCGCTCTTCGACCTGACTGCGGCCCCGCTCGCGGCCCTGGGCCTCGCGGTCGGTCTGGAGCGGATCCGGACGATCTGGCCGCGCCTGCGCGAGCCACTCGTGGCCGCCGGTGTGACGCTGGCGGCGGCAGCCCTCGGCCTCTGGATCTGGAGCGGAGTACGGCTCACGCCGCACTTCCTGGAGCGGTGGACGGAGTCCGCCCTCTATCCCCACGCAGCCGTCCGCTACTTGAAGGCACTGGGGCCCCCCGAGCGCCTGCTCAACTACTACAACTGGGGCGGCTTCCTGATGCTGCACAATCCCGAGTCGAAGGTCTTCGTGGATGGCCGCGCGAACACGCTCTACGGAGAGCGCTTCTATCTCGAGTACGTCGATCTCAACGCTGCCAAGCCGGGCTACCGGCTCATACTCGCCCGTCATCCGGTGGACGCCGCAATCCTGCCCAGCTCGGGCCCGCTGGCCAAGAAACTCGCGACAGAAGAACCCGCCTGGCCCGTGGTGTACCAGGACCTCGTGGCGACGGTGCTGTTGCCACCGAACTCGCCGCTGCTGCGCAAGTCGCTCCCGGATCCCGCGGCGGTGATCGGAGACCTCCCCGTGTACATTGCCGAGCAGGCGCGGCTGGCGAAAAACCGCGGGGACCTCGCAGGGGCCGAGATGCTCTTCGAGCAATCCATCGCCGCGAACCCGCTGATCGTCTCGAACTACGAAGAACTCGCGATACTGGCTTCCCTGCGCGGCAGTCCCGACGGGATCGAGCGCGCGATCCAGCGCGGGATCGACGCGTACCCGAGAGGCCGCCGGCACTTCGCCCATGCCGCGGCACGCAGCTACCATCGAATCGGAGAACTGGAACGCACGCTGGGGTGGCTGCGCTCCTGCCACGCCAACGGGCCATTCAGGGGAAACCGGCAGCGCACCAACAGCGCTTTCCGCAGGCTGGAGGCGACCCTGGAGCGGGAACTCGAAAACGTCCGGAAAGGACTCAAGCCATGAACCAGGCTGAAGAGGCCCCCATCGTCAGCATCGAGAACATCGGGGCCTTCCCGGACCAGAGCGTTCGGCTTCGCGGCTGGCTCTACCAGAAACGCTCGAGCGGCAAACTGCACTTTCTCCAACTCCGAGACGGGACCGGCATCATTCAGTGCGTGGCCGGTCGCGGCGACGTCTCAGACGCGCTCTTCGAGGAACTCGGAGCCCTCGGGCAGGAGTCCTCGCTCGAAGTCTACGGCGTCGTCCGGGTTGACCCCCGGGCCCGATCGGGCTTCGAACTGCACCTGAGCGACGCTCGGGTATTCCAAAACGCGGAGGGTTACCCGATCACGCCAAAGGAGCACGGCGTGGCCTTCCTGCTCGACCACCGACACCTGTGGCTCCGGTCTCGCAGACCCCACGCCATGCTCCGGATCCGGGCCGAGGTCGAGCGGGCCTGCCACGCGTTCCTCGAAGCGCGCGGGTTCCTGCGCCTGGACGCCCCGGTGCTCACACCCGCCGCCTGCGAGGGCACCACCACGCTCTTCGAAACCGAGTACTTCGGGAGCCGCGCCTACCTGACGCAGAGCGGCCAACTCTACTCGGAAGCCGGTTGCCAGGCCTTCGGACGCGTCTATTGCTTCGGACCCACCTTCCGGGCCGAGAAGTCCAAGACCCGACGCCACCTGACCGAATTCTGGATGGTCGAGCCGGAGGCGGCGTTCCTCGACCTGGAGGGCAACATCGAACTCGCCGAAGCCCTGACCTGTGCGGTCGTCGAGTGCGTCCTGGAGCACCGGCGTGACGAACTCGAGATCCTCGAACGGGACCTGGCGCCGCTCGAGCGGGTTCGGGCGCCGTTCCCGAGGATCTCCTACCGGCAGGCCCTCGCGCTGCTCGAACGCGAAGCACAGCCCGTCAAGCCCGGCGACGACCTCGGCGGGGACGAGGAGACGGTGCTGGCGGGCTTGTTCGACCGGCCGGTCGTGGTGCACGGGTATCCGTCGACGCTCAAGCCTTTCTACATGAAGCGCGACCCGGACGACCCATCCGTGGCGCTCAACATGGACATCCTGGCGCCCGAGGGATACGGCGAAATCGTCGGCGGAAGCGTGCGTGAGGAGAATCTCGACGCACTCGACGCCCAGATGGCCGAGAAGGGCGTCGACCCCGGGCCACTCGAATGGTACCGGGACCTGCGTCGCTTCGGCTCGGTTCCCCACGCGGGCTTCGGACTGGGTCTGGAGCGAACCGTGACCTGGATCTCCGGGGTCCACCACCTGCGCGAGGCGATCCCATTCCCACGCCTGATGGGGCGCCTGCATCCCTAGGCCCCGCGTCGGGGAGCGACCGCGGTCTCGCTGCGCCGTCGCTTGACCGGGCCGGGTCCCGGCGTTAGCCTGCGGCCCGCTGGCACTCCCGAACCGAGAGTGCCAGACGGCCAGAAGGCGTGACTTCGCCCTGGCCTTTCAAGAGATCGAGTTCGGTAACGACTATTGCCCGTGGGTAGACGGGTAAGGAGATGCAGCCATGAAGATCCGACCGCTCCAGGATCGCGTCCTGCTCCGGAGGGTGGAAGAAGAGGAAAAGACCGCAGGCGGGATCATCATCCCCGACACCGCCAAGGAAAAGCCGCAGGAGGGCGAGGTAATCGCCGCCGGGCGGGGCAAGGTCCGAGAAGACGGGGGCATCACACCCCTCGACGTGAGTCAGGGAGACCGTGTGCTCTTCGGAAAGTACGCGGGCACCGACGTGACGCTCGACGGGGAAGAATTCGTGATCGCCAGAGAGGAAGACATCCTCGCCGTGGTCCAGACACCAAAGCGTAAGAAGTAGCGACCTCCGAGCTAAGGAGAGGCAATTCCATGAGTACCAAGATGATCAAGTTCGACCAAGCGGCATCAGACGCGATTCTGCGCGGCGTCAACACCATGGCAGATGCGGTCAAGGTCACGCTCGGGCCGCGCGGCCGGAACGTGATTCTCGAGAAGAGCTTCGGCTCCCCCGTCGTGACCAAGGACGGCGTCACCGTGGCGAAGGAAATTGAACTCGAGGACAAGTTCGAAAACATGGGCGCCCAGATGGTCAAGGAGGTCGCCTCCAAGACATCTGACGTGGCCGGGGACGGTACGACGACGGCGACCGTGCTGGCTCAGGCCATCTTCCGTGAAGGGCTCAAGATGGTCGCGGCCGGCCATGGCCCGATGGATCTGAAGCGTGGCATCAACGCCGCCGTGGCCGCGGTCGTCGACGAGTTGGACAAGCTCTCCAAGCCAACCCGCACCAAGGATGAGATCGCCCAGGTGGGCGCGATCAGCGCCAATAAC
>SPKZ01000348.1_pt1 | contig 12388 bp, 14 predicted proteins | sample 2456571 | NCBI WGS metagenome assembly SPKZ01 (sample SAMN11192286, study PRJNA482655) | marine metagenome | biome: ENVO:00000447; feature: ENVO:00000244|ENVO:00000211|ENVO:00000569|ENVO:00002023; material: ENVO:00002151; isolation source: ocean water from marine abyssalpelagic zone ...
ACATCATTGGCATCTTCGTAGCCCAGCATCATCATGAAAACTCGTTGTTTTAGCTGTGCTTCCCGACTATAAGTTATTAATTGACGATTTCGATTGTCTTGCAAATATTTACTAAAGTACTTTATCAAGCCATGTGTGCGCTCCAGCTTCTCTAGTAAGATCAATGATCCATCTGAACTAATTTCTGAGCCTGAAAAGTCCATGGATACTGATGTATTCCCTCTGTAAAATATTGTGTTTTCATTCCTCATTTCTGGGTGTATTTCCAATGCTTAAATAAACAATCTAACACCTGTAAACTAGGTGTTTATCACTAATAAACCCTCGGTATTGTGAGTTTTTCGGGTTAAATTTGATTAGATTTAAGAGTTGATTTATTGTGATTTTAAAGTGTTATATACTTAAATTTGAATATAAATATATATTCAAATGAATTTTCTATCTCAATTAAAAAAGCACCAAAGGTTTTTGTACCTCATCGTTTTAAGTACAGCTGCAGTAACATTTCTTCAAAGCTCTAGCACTGGTCCGGCAGAGAAAAAAGACATCGACAGAACAGGAAGTCCAATAGATAATAAAACGTGTTCGGCTTGCCATAAAGACGGAAACTACGGTTCTCTATTAGAAATTACACTTAAAGATGATGGAGGCGATGCTGTTACTCGTTACGTTGCGGGAGAAACATATACGCTTGAAGCAACTGTTTCTGGTACGTCTGGCTCTGTTTATGGGTTTCAAGGTGTTGCTTTAACAGATGCGAACGATCAAGCTGGAGACTTTAGCAACCCTAGTACCAAAACACAAATTACAACATTGGCCAATAGAGAATATGTAGAACACAGTGGAGATGTTACTTCAACTGGTAATAGTGTTACTTGGGAAACCGATTGGACAGCACCAACTTCAGGAACGGGAGTTGTTACATTTTATGCGTCAGGAATTATTGGCAACAATAATGGAAGTACTTCTAATGATGATCCTACAGATGCGGTTACTTTAGAAATTCCAGAATCAACTGTGTCGATTGAGGATAGAGTGGCGGGAAGCTTCTCTGTTTACCCTAATCCAGCTACTGATTATATTATTATCAATACAGGAAATTTAAATGCTACCGAAGTTCGCATTGTAGATATTACTGGTAAAGCAGTAATAAGTGCCGATTCTAACAGCCAACAAATTGATGTTTCTGGTTTATCTAAAGGAATCTATGTTGTTCAATTAATAAACGGCAAAAGCACGAAGACTGAGAAATTGGTGAAGTTGTAAATTGATCTAAAACAAAAGCTTAGAACTTATCAAATTCCTCCTTTTCTCAATTTAAATACATCCGATTGAATTTTATTGACATCTCCTAGACCATAATAACGTTGGAGTATTAATATTTTAATAGCATCACTACGTCATAAGGTTTGGCTCCAGCATTATTCTTTTTGTTGGTATTGAGTAGTTTGTTTTTCAGTGACTCTCGAAACATCTCAAACTCAATTACTTTACTGATCGATTCTAATGAGTTACCTATTGTAGATAAGCGTTCTTTCGTGAGCTCTTCATCGAATAAGCCTTTGTTTCCTCGCGTTTTATACATTTTTACAGCAATTAATTACAACATAAATAATACACATTATTAGCTAATTATCAATGGTTTAAATTCTAGAAGTCTCCTAAAGACAAACTACCGGTTATTCCTAGAAGTGTTCAGGAAAAGTATTTTTCAGAAAGTAAAGACCCTGCTAAAAATATTGTTCGTGTTAAACCAGAGGTTAGATCCAGAACAAATTTTAAAAGATTAAACCTCATGGACAGCAGCTACTCCATAGGAGGCAATTACGGCATTGTGTTTTGTCGCAACGTATTAATTTATTTTGATCGCCTAACACAAGAAAAAGTCATTAGAGAAATAGCATCACATTTAAAGATGGGAGGTCATTTCTTTTTGGGTACTTCAGAAGTTATTCTGGATGAAAGCATCCCTCTAAAAATGGTTAAACCATGTATATATTAAAGGGTTTAAATGGCGGGAAAAGTTAAAATATTAATTGTAGATGATTCGCCATTGGTGCGTCAAACCCTGTCGGGTATCTATAATGCCGATCCTCGATTAACCGTAGTTGGCATAGCTGGCGATCCTTATAAGGCCATTGAATTTTTGAAGCATACTAAACCAGATGTAATTTCTCTCGATATAGAAATGCCTCGAATGGATGGGTTGTCGTTTTTAAAAGCATTAATGGTTAAGCATCCAATTCCTGTAGTTATCCTGTCGACGCTTACAGAGAAAGGTTCGAAAAAAGCATTAGAAGCAATGGCACTTGGTGCTATAGAAATGGTATCGAAACCTAAGTTGCATCAAAAAGATGAATTGCTAGATTCAAAAAAATACTTGTGTGACATTATGTTTGCAGCATCTACTGCTAGAGTTCGGAAATTAAAAACGGTTGAAGTAAAAACTGCTCATACAGCAGATGCATTATTAAATAAACCGAAAGCCAACGTAAGCCATGCTACAACCGATAAGCTAATTGCTATTGGTGCTTCAACTGGAGGCACAATTGCAATTCAAGAATTTTGCAAGCCATGAGCAGGTAGTCCTGGTATTGTTATCGTTCAGCACGTGCCACAAGCATACACAAGTCAATTCGCCATGCGACTTAATCAAACTTATATGTTGCAAGTAAAAGAAGCTCGCAACAAAGATCCAATTCTTAAAAGGCAAGTGTTAATTACGCCCGGTGGTAAACACATGATGGTAACCCGGCATGGTTCTCAGTACAGCGTTAGAATTACAGATGGGCCTTATGTAAACAGGCACAAGCCTGCAGTAGATGTTTTATTTAGATCTGTTGCTCGCGCCGCTGGTGAAAATTCTGTTGGTGTTCTTTTAACGGGTATGGGAAGCGACGGTGCACAGGGATTACTAGAAATGAAACAAGCCAAAGCATATACAATGGCACAAAGCGAGGAGAGTTGTGTGGTATATGGCATGCCCAAAGCAGCTAAAGATATAGGTGCAGTAATGAAAGTTGCTAGCCTGCAACGCTTGCCCGACACGCTAATACAATACATTAAACCGAAGGTGCTAAGCTGAGAAAAGTGAAAAATCACCAAATAAATATAAACTTCTTGGTACGCTAAATCGCAATGTTTTTCCTCTTAACATTCCTACGAGAATACTTTAAAATCTACTCCAAAGGGCTTAAACGATGCAAATAATTGTCGAACACCCTCGCATTTATTCTCTTGTAGAATGAATCCTTAAACGCATTAAACTCATCAACGCTGATAACATGATAATCTCCATCAATAATTTTAATAGCAGCTGTATCTAAAGCAGTGGTGCTAAACACAGCAGGAGGGGTGTGGATTTTTTTTTTGATGTACAGGTTAAAAGTTTTTTTGTTGTTGCTATACGAGTTGTTGTGTTCGTAAAGCTTCGAATTGTCTTTAACAGCTGCTGCGGCAGCATTATTGGTAAACGTATTTCCTTCAACAATCACTTGTGTGTTTTCGCCAATGCTTAATCCCTTATCTAAAAAGCCATCGTAAGTACAACCCATTACATAAAGATCTCCGCCACTTAAATCGAGTCCATCACCATTAGGATCTATTGTAGAAGGACTAAAAGTGCAATTGGTAACCGTTCCGAAGCAAAAATCTAAATCTACTTGATCGGCGCTGTTGTTAGAAAAATCAGAATTAGAAATGTCTACCTTGCAATACTTAAAATTGGCGCCATCGTCGGATGTGCTATTGCTAATAGAACAGTTAGCAAACTTAACATCGTAATTGTATGCCGCAAACTGCCCAGTAAAAAGCAAATCCATAATGTAATCTTCGTTTCCACCACTAAGCTGTAAATAATTTACGTTGGCAACCGAATTGTTATCGATACCAATCAATGCAAAAGTGCCAAAAGGCTCACCTTTAACGCAGTTAACTACAACAACATTTTCAGTTTCGGTTCCTGCAATTGTTACATCTCCATTTAGTACCAAGCTTACATCTTTGTGCAGGGTAAATTTAGTACCGGCGCTAATAACAAAAGGTTCATCCGATTTTAATATTAAATCGGATGTTATTTGATAACTCCCTTTTAATATGATCAAATTACCATCTGCTCTTTTAAAATCAATTTTCCTTTCGGCCAAAAGGTCGTTTAATTTGGCTACGTCTGTTACCGAACCCGATTCGAAAGTTGCCACTGTTGAAGCTGATTCTGTAGCTTTAATCTCTTTTAATAAAGCCAAATCGGCATCAAAAACACTTTGGTCTATATCGGAGTTTAATAAAGCAAAAGAAGAAACTGTTTCTTTTAGCGATGTGAAAGTTGAGCTGCTAGCTGCTATTTCTTGTGTGAATTGTTTTAAATATTTAAGTTTAAACTTAACAATGTTTTTGTTTAACAGCATCGTATTGCAGAGCGCATCAACAACCGATTTTTTATCTACAAAAGTTCTAGCTGTAAAATTAGCCCCATTAAAAACAGGGTAGATCTTACCACGATTAAAATCGTAAACCATTTTAAGCTTGTCGCAGTTTTTTCTGTTTAGTTGAGCATATATTTCTCTATAAGCTAAAAACTTGCCAAGGTAATCTGCGTCCACATATCTCTCTAAACTGGCAAAATCGCTTGTGTTGATTGCATTGGTTAGCGCTTCGCTTATTCGTTCGCCTCTAACTTTTAACGAATCGCTAGGTGCATCTGTTTTGTACAGCTCGCCATCGGCTCTGTGGCTAAAAATTGCATAATTTGTAATGCCAAATTGCTTTTCTAAAAATTCTTTTTCAAGTCTTTCGCCCCAATAATAACCGCCTTTTACCTTATCATTAATATTTAGCACTACCCAGTTGCCAGCCGCAGTAATTAATCCGAGGTTAGCTGCAGAGGTATTTATTAGATTATCGATAAAAGCCCTGCTTTGAGCTTTTATAAGGTTGAATTCTTTTTTTTTATCCAAAAAATCTGACTCTCCTTCAATTTTAACTTTGAATCTATTTGAGACATCCTTATCGTTTTGTCTGATTTTAATTTTGTACTCCTTACCGTTAAAAACCAAAGAACCTTTTACATATTTTCTCTGAACAGGAGTCTCTTTACCGTATTTTTTGAGCTTTTTCTCGTTTTTATCGGAAAGGGTGATATTAACTACGTCATGTTCTAAAGGCGCTACATCCCTAGAGTTATTGCAGCTCCCAAGCATAATTGCCATTATGAGAAAGCTAAATATTGTTTTTTTCATTCTATTATAATCGATTTGGAGCAAAAGAAATTTATTTTTGCCAATGAAAACAAGTTTTCAGAAACAATTATTATTATTATCGTAAAGGTAATAACGACCGACATCAATGCCATATAAAGTTCCAATAGAATTAACAAATACCATTACTTTAGATGAAATGGACTCTGTTAAGCTGTTGAATCGTAAGGATACTAAGTTTGGTTTTTCGGCCGAAATAATGGACGAATTAATCATTTTTATGGCCGAACGATACAGGAGTTTGGTTGTGGAGGAGAAAACGGCTACTGATTATCACACACTTTATTACGATACACCCAATTTTAAATTTTATCTCGATCACCACAATAAAAGGGTAAACAGGGGTAAGGTTAGGTTTAGAAGATATGGTGAAAAGGATTGTTATCTAGAAACGAAGCTGAAGAACAACAAGGACCGAACAATAAAAAAAAGGAAGAAGAAAAAGTCGATACCATTTACACTTTCCGAAAAATCGCAGAGTTTTGTAAACGAAACTTTAATAGATGTGAACGCGGAGGACTTAATTCCTCAAACTTGGGTTCATTATAAAAGGATGACCTTTGTTAACCTCGAATTAAAAGAAAGAATTACACTCGACATAGATTTAAGATACGAAAAGGTTGATTTAGAGGGTAATGTTCTAAGATCGATTGAAACTCCAAGTTTAATGATTGCCGAAGCAAAGCAAGATGGGCTATCAAAGGAGTCGTATTTTATTCAGTTTATGCGAGAGAAAAAAATTCAAGAGACTGGCTTAAGTAAATATTGCATGGCTACTTTCTTACTGAACGAAGAAATTAAACAAAACAGATTCAAGAAAAAACGTCTTTTTTTAGATAAATTGCACCATGGGAATTATTGAAATATTAGAGAATACCCGATTTTTAGGAAGTAAAATTGTCGATTTAGACGACTTTCAAGAGTTGTTTGTCCGATTTGTAATTAATTTTGCATTTGCTTATTGGGTATCGAAAGGGATTTATTACAACCGTTATAAAGAGTCTAAATATCTATATACCTTCCTGTTATTTAACGTTTGTATTTTCTTGGTTTGTTTTCTCTTAAGTGGTATTAAGCTCGGAATGGGGTTTGCTTTCGGATTGTTTGCCGTGTTCTCTATACTAAGGTATAGAACAGAACAGATTCCGATTAAGGAGATGACTTACTTGTTTGTAATCATTACAATTTCGATAATAAACGCACTTTCCAACAAAAAAGTGAGTTTCTTAGAGTTGATGTTTACCAACTTGGCCATTGTTGGTGCAGTTTATTTGTTAGAAACACTTGTTAATAGAAGTAAAAGCGCAACCAAAACTGTTACGTACGAGAAAATAGAATTAATTAAACCAGAGAATAAGCAAGAATTAATTGCGGATTTAAAAAAGAGAACGGGTTTAAATATTACTGATACTAAAATTGAAAGAATCAACTTCTTAAACGATACGGTTCGTATTACTGTTCATTACAACGAAGAATAGATTTAAATAAGATTCTCTTATTCCAATCCAGAAGCAAAATCTGTAACGGTAAGTAAATCATTTGTTTACGGCAATACCTACTTGATTTATTAACATATTGGTCCGATTTGCGAGTTTTCGCGTAATTCGCTGTGGGTTATTTGATTATCAACATTGTTTTTAGTTATTTTGCGCGCTGTAATGTATATGTAATTCGTTTTCTTTGATAGCTTTGAGATTAACGAAAACAAAGGAAATAAGAAGTATTTAAACCAAATGGGGCGCTGTTATTTATTTATTATTATATGCTTTTCCCTAAGCACAAATGTCTTTTCGTCAGATAATTCTGTGCATAAGATCGACCTGTTTTTTCAATCTGCAGGTCATAGTGTTTCGGGAGTTAACAAAATAATAGTAGATTCTCTTTTACATTCTTTAAGCCCCGAACAACTTCGGCAAATTTATTTAATGGGCTTTTGCGATAGCCAAGGTAGTTTCGAATACAACAGAATGTTATCGCAACGCAGGGTTGATGCGGTAAAGCAGTATTTAATAAACAATGGTGTATCTGCCGATCAAATTGTGCTTTGCATAGGTGTAGGCAAAGTTGGTATTGCCGGTGGTAAAAAAGATGCTGCTTTTAGCGCCTATAACCGTCGTGTTGAAATGCGTTTTAAGATTTCGAAACCGTTAGCAGTACTTAGCATAGAGCTAGGTGAGGATTCTTATATCGATCCAGCAGCTGTGGAAGAAGCCATAAGAAGCGGTAACGTTAACCATAATGATATTGCTAGTGATGTTGCAAATGATACGGATACACCTGACTTTGAAGAGGAATATGGTTTTGATAACGATGGATCTGCCAAATATGAATTGAACGATTTTGATGATTTTGCGCGCAATGATGATAATGCTCCATCTAACAAACTTAATAACGGTACTGGTAATTGGGACAGGCCAGACCAAGTAGAGTTGAATGACGATGTTAATACGATTGCAGATTTAGAAATAGGTGACCGCATTGTTTTAAATGACTTGTACTTTAAACCTGGTAGGCATTTTTTGGTAGATGAGTCGTACCCAGAGTTGGTTAAGCTTTTGGAAGTTTTAAAGTACAATAAAGACATTAAGATTGAAATTCAAGGGCATGTGTGTTGCTTGTCGCCCAAAGAAGATGCGTTTGATTTAGATACAGAAGAATTTATGCTCTCTCACAATAGAGCTAAGTACGTATACGAGTACTTAACCGAGCAGGGTATAGATAGCTCCCGACTTGGCTTTAAGGGGTTTGGTACATCGCATCGCATAATCTTATCGGAAACAAGCGAGAGTGAGAAAAACTTAAACCGACGAGTTGAAATTCAAGTTGTTGAATAGTTTACAAAACCTTCCGAATTACGTCCTAATAATTAATATAATTTCATCGTTAGTAATAACGATGCCAAGTAATATATTGATATGTCCAAACTAAAGCGCTTTCTTCTTCTATTTGTTTTTATTTCCTCAGGGGTATTTGCACAAACATCCGAATCTGAAAAGTTGATTTTGTTTTTTGAAGAAGGAAAAAGTTCAATTTCTAAATCAGAGCGGGATAAACTAGATGCCATAAAAGGCTTGGGCGACGAAAAATTTCAAATGGAAGGCATCCAGATCACTGGATATAGTGATTCTAAAGGAAATAGTGATCTTAATTTGTCCCTATCGATGGATAGGGCAAAAGCCGTTAAACTGTACTTATCGAAGAAAGGGATTAAACCAGAGGCGTTTGAATGGTGTGAAGGACGTGGTGAATTAATGAGCCGTACGTCAGGTAAATCGAAGGGTGTTAATAAGCAGCGCAGAGTAGAATTGGTTTATAGATTGGCATTTAATAGTAGTGTTAGAGAGATTACGGCCCCAGTTGTTGAGGATGTAGTGATTATTAAAGAGGTTTTTGAAATGGACAAAATCGAAGAAGAGTTGATTTCTGTTCAGAAGAAAATATTAAATATGAAAGTGGGCGATAAGTTGGTGATTGAAAACCTCATCTTTTTACCGGGCAGGCATGTATTAAGGGAAGAGTCTAAAGCGCAGGTTCAAATTTTATTGAAAGTAATGATGGACAACCCTGCGGTTAAAATTGAAATTCAAGGCCATGTATGTTGCGAAACTATTAGAAAGGATGGTTACGACATGGATACACGAGAGTTTAAGCTGTCTACCAATAGAGCCAAATATGTTTACGATTACCTTGTAACACGCGGTATTGATAAAAATCGACTCAAATTTAAAGGCTTCGGACGCTCCAGACCAATTGTGGCTCACGAACTAACGCCTGAAGATAAGAGTACCAACAGGCGTGTAGAAATTGAAATTATAAAGTAATTACTCTATAATTAGTTTTCCTGAAGTTTGTATGTCGTTACCATTCTTTAAAGAATAGAAATAAACTCCATTACTAATCCCTGCTCTATCAATTGTAACACTACTTCCAGTAATGTTTTCAATTCTTTTAACTTCAACTCCAAGTGTAGATGTTATTCTTAATGTGTAAGACGCTCCACTAGCATTGTCGAACTCAAGAGTAGTTGTATTAGAAAATGGGTTAGGAGATAAACCAACAGATTGATTTGATTCGTTAGACTCAATACCTACCAATAGATCGGTTATCTTATAAATCTTACCATCATTTACTCCTGCTACATACATTTCTCCGCCAGCATCTTCGCCAAACGAACTGTACTTGTAGGTGTCGAAGTCGCCATGGTATAACCTTGTCCAAGTACCATTGTCGTCATATAAAGAACTTATCTCACCAGAACAGTAATCAGTGTAGATGTAATGTCCTGTTAAGCCTGGAAATTGAGATCCTCTGTATACATAGCCACCAGTAATAGAGCATTCGTTAGTATTGTTTTTTGAAGAGTAGGTAAACGCAGGCTCTGTGAATACTGACTGATCAGAAGGACATTCTCCACCCCAAGAAAATAAGAGACTTGCTTCTCTACAATTCCATCCATAATTTTCTCCACCTGCGCTAGAAGCCAATTGCATGTTTATTTCTTCTCTATCTTCTTGTCCAACATCTGCAATCCATAAATCTCCAGTTTCTTTGTCAAAACTAAATCTCCAAGGATTTCTTAAACCTGTAGCCCATATTTCGTCCGCTCCATCAGGGTTGCCAACAAATGGGTTATCTGCTGGGCTGCTATAAGGAGAGCCATTATCAATGTCTAACCTAAGCATTGCTGCCAATAAAGTTGTAGAATCTTGTCCGTTACCATCAGGGTCGCCACCAACGTTCCCAGAACCATCTCCAGTACCAATGTATAAATAACCATCAGGTCCAAATTGAATACAGCCTCCATTGTGATAACGATCTCTTTGGCTGAAGTTAATTATTTTCAATTCTGTATTGGCATCTGCAATGTCACGGTCACCAGCGCTTACTGTAAAACGAGAGACCTGTTGGTCTTCATCTGAGTCGGTGTAATGAACAAAGAAATATCCGTTAGTTGCGTAATCCGGGTGAAAAGCAAGTCCTAATAAGCCTTGTTCGTTCGATTTTGTTTTAACTAAAGATGAAATGTCTAGAAAATCAGTACCGTTAACATTTCCTAAAGTGTCAACTATTTTAATTGTTCCGTCTTGTTCAACTATAAACAGCCGCTCATCACCAGCATTCTGAATATCAACAGGGCTGTCGAAGCCAGTTGCCAAAGTAGTTAAAGATATTTGTGGTTGCGCAAAAGCAGAAGTAGCTATTGCAATAAATGCGATGGTTATTAGTTTTCTCATGTTTGATACATTAAAAGTTTCCTTAAAATTATTTTTTATTTTCATTAAAACAGGTTTTTACGCCACTTTTTGCACTTAATTAACAAATGTTAAGAGTAACAGAACGTGTACCTTGTTCTGGATTCTATTTAGTTAACAATCAGTTTCCCCGATAACAGAAGGTTAGCTTCGTTTGATAAAGAATAGAAATATATTCCTTTACCTAGTTGCGCACCGTCAATTTGTATTTTGTTTCCTCCAATATTATTGAATTCGTTCACTTTTACTCCCAAAATAGAGTAGATCTGTAAAGAATGAAGTGAGTTGTTTTTGTTTCCGAATGTAATAGTGGCGAATTCGCTGAAAGGATTTGGAGAAACACTACAAGTTGTAACAACGTTTTTTTCGCCTATGCCAGTGTTTAGCTTGTCTTTAATTTTGTGGATTTTCCCATTGTACATGCCAGTAACGTACATTTCTCCACTGGCATCTACTCCAAACGAGCTGTGTTCGTAAGCATAAAACTTACCGTGGTCTACGTTGGTTCAAGTTCCAGCATCGTTGTATATCGACCAGATTTTACCATTGCAAAAATCGGCGTAAATATAATGCCCTTGTAAATTGGTGTGCATGAATCCTCTATATACATAACCTCCAGTAATAGAGCAGGCACCACCACCGTGATTGCACGTGTGGACAGGGTAAGTGTAATCAGTAGAATCGAGCGAGCAAGAGAGTGGGATAAAAACGTTATTTCCCTCCAAACAATTCCATCCATAATTCTCGCCTCCTTTGCTAGCCGCTGGTTGCATGTTTATTTCTTCAAATTTGTTTTGCCCAACATCGGCAATCCATAAATCGCCGGTTTCACTGTCGAAACTATACTTCCAAGGATTTCTTAGGCCTGTGACCCATATTTCGTCCAAAGCATCAGCATTTCCAATAAACGGGTTCGAATCGGGGATTTCGTAAGGAGATGCCCCATCTATGTAGATTCTTAGCATGGCGCCTAGCATAGAAGTAAAATCTTGCCCAGAGCCTTCAGGATCGGCAGCGCTGCCATCGTCGCCCAAACCTATATACAAGTAACCATCGGGGCCAAATTGCAAACAGCCGCCATTGTGGTTGGTGTAGGGTTGTTATATTGTTATTATAAGCTCTTCGGAAGCCACATCAGCACTATCTGGATTGGTACTTACTTTGAATCTGCTAACCTGAGAATCTCCGTCGGTATTGGAATAGTTTACAAAGAAATAACCATTAGATACATAGTTGGGATGAAAGGAAAGTCCTAACAATCCTTGTTCGTTATTGATTGATTTAACACTTGAGGTAATGTTTAGGACGTTTTTGGTATACAGGACTCCTGATGTATCAATTATTTTAATTTCACCATGCTGTTCAGCAATAAATAACCGTTCATCTCCCGCATTTTGAATGTCGACAGGCCGAGTAAAACCGCTTGCAATTTCGGTAAGGCCAATTTCTGATTGTGCAAGTGCCATGTTGCACAGTGTAACTAGAACATAAGTAAGGAGATACCTCATTGCGCTTGATTTAATATTGAATAAAAATATTATTTATTATGAGAAGATTGATTCTGTACGTAGATATTCTTTTCTTTGAATCTTTAATAAGAAAAATACCAATAGCATGAGTTTGAAATTAGTTTCTTGGAACGTAAACGGAATTAGAGCAAGTATAAAAAAGGGATTCGAAGAATCTGTAAAGAAAATGGATCCAGATGTGCTTTGTTTACAAGAAACAAAAGCGCAGGACGATCAAGTGCAGGAAGCTCTTGCCAATCTTACGGGATATCATATTTACAGCAATTCGGCTGTTAAAAAAGGATATTCGGGTACAGCTATAATTTCGAAGCAAAAGCCAATTTCTGTAACATCGGATATTGGTATTGAAGAG
>SPKZ01008212.1_pt1 | contig 12385 bp, 14 predicted proteins | sample 2456571 | NCBI WGS metagenome assembly SPKZ01 (sample SAMN11192286, study PRJNA482655) | marine metagenome | biome: ENVO:00000447; feature: ENVO:00000244|ENVO:00000211|ENVO:00000569|ENVO:00002023; material: ENVO:00002151; isolation source: ocean water from marine abyssalpelagic zone ...
CGATAATTTTATATTGATTGAAGTGATTATTATATTTCTTTGAAATATAAGCTTATATCCCCCAGCTAAAGCAAGGGGATTTACGCTTTAACTGTTAAAAATAAGAAAATAATTAACGGACAATACAGACCCTTTACAATACCGTTGCCTTTTAACGGTATATATCTAGGCTGTATTTTTTCAGGAATTGTCACCTTGATTCTTGTCATTTGGGTTGTTTGCTATGGAAGCTCTTAGGCGTTTTGGATCATCGATTCTTTAAATTAATTTTTTCAACACTTTCTTCCAATCATTTGGAATGGCATTGTCAAAAAATCTCACTACGTCAGCCCACCCAGCTTCTAAGTAATTATACTCTAACAAAAAATATCATAAAACTATCGGCAAATATCTCCGCAGGGTTCTGGTCATAATTGGTAGCTTTGTTATTGTGCAAGAAAAGATAATTACGTGCTGACTCGTTGTTCATTCGGTTATCCAAAATATGACCAAGCTCGTGAATAACCGTACTCAAACTACATAATGGATTGTTTTCATAACCTACAGTGAATATAATCTGACTCTTATCAACTACCCACGCAGTCTCCGTACCTCGGGGATGCCCTATCACAGCTTTGACTTCAAACAGAGCCAGAAGCTCCACTAAATCACTCCAGGCTATTGTAGGGTTTCGATCTTTCAAGTGAATTTTGTAAGTATTAAACCTAAGTTCATATAGTTTATCTTGATAGCACATGTAATCTTCATACTTCGGAAAATCCGATTGGGAAAAAACCTGATCTAATCTTGGCACTGGCTTAAAGGATTTTGCAGCTTCAAACTCCACTCCAAATCGTTCTTTATAATTAGCTCTTAATTTTACCACTCTAACTTCATCAGCGTTATCTATGGCGTGTTCAATTGCATCTGAAAATAAATCTTTGATCTCAGCACGCTTGAGCTCATTAATCTGAGAGTTAGTTTTATTCATTTGGAGTTTTAGTTCCTTGTTGGTAATGTGGCATCTCGAAATTACTATGATTAATTCTTCTCAGTTTCAGCTACACCTTTTTTCTTCAGGTACTCTTTCTTAGCAAGGTCAAACATACCTTTAAGGCTTTTATCCGCTTTTGTTCCATTTTCTATCGAACGAAAGGCACTGGAGATTGCACCAGATATCTTGTGAACATCGACATTATCTATCGGTTTTATAGTTCTTATTTTAATCATCGCCTTTTCTTTTAATTTTCTTAAAGCTTTCACGCTGTGTTCTGCTGATGCATCAGGGTTGTTTTTAAGCATAGGTACATAGGGCGTATAGGGTGCATACTCTGCTGATACATACGCAGAAAAAACTAAAGATATAGTCAACAATAAATTTACAATTCTCATAATAAGCCACCGAACATTTGTTAAACACACTTTAATTATACATTACTTATCACCGCAGTAAAGCGCGATACTTAATTTCTAGTCAGAATTTATTTAACTAAAATTCTATTTTCAACATAACCTTTATATCAATGCCAGTCTATCAACTCTAATTACCATCCCTTCACAATTAAATCTTCAGCCATAAAATACAGTCAACTAACAGTTATTTATTAAAAAATCAACATTAAAATTCACTGTAGTGTTGACAACTGCCAACTCTATATGTATAAATAGATTACAGTCAACCGCAAAAGAATTGGTTTAGGTCTTATGTTTTATGTTTTATTAATGAATTTATGCGATTAGCCAAAACCATACTTACTCCCCTTACTTAAGGGTTTTTTCAATTTGCGGAAGGCAATCATACATAAAAGATTGAGCTATATAATTAATTGAATTTTTATAGCTACATGTTAGGGGAAACCTAAAGCTCAATCATAACGTTTTTCCCTAGAGGACTAGAAAATGAAAGATTCAAAATTATGGTTAATTTACAGTGCTTATACTCACGATATTGTGGCAGAAACTGAAGATATTAAAAGCTTTCTTGCAAGTCAACCTGGGATGTCAAAAAACGCTCACATTCAAATCTACAAGACCAACACTTATGATAGTAATGGTAAAAAAGTAATCCTTCCCACTTACAAAGGTTATTTCATTCGTGAAAAAGGTGACGAGAATCCACCAGTGTTTCCTGCTAAGCGTTATCGCGATCCGACAGGGTACAAATTATTTGAAATTAACTCTGAAAGTGAGATTACTAAGATTGCTGAAATTAAAGATCTGGACTCTTACATCAAAGATAATGGGTACTCAGATTCTGACAAGACCCTATTGCTTAGAACCTGCAAGATAAAGAGGGATGGAGAGGTTAACCTATCCGAACATAATGGATTGTTTCTTCGACCAGTCGGTGAAAACGTCCCTGTTATCAAACCACCTAAAAAGAAGTATGTTAAGCCAGATCATCATCGTGGTCGTGGTGAAAAATATGCGATCTTCGATAAAGACCTTAACATTGTAGATATAACATCTGATCTGGTAGGTTTTATTCAAGGTTATAATGAAAAACATCTTAAAGAAAACCCTGGGAGTGAGAGTTTCTTTAATTATCACAAACCTTTTTATAAAACCAATACTCCATCTAAAGAAAATCCAAATATACCAAGATCTGATTTTTATAAAGGGTTTTTTATTAGAGCAGTTAAAGATCTTGAATCTGGTAATAACTTATACATTCCTGCCCCGTCAGCTAGTGTTAAATCAGCCTATAATTCTCACTTAGATTTGCTAGTTTGGAATAAAAGCATACATACAGATGAAGGCATTATTGGTTACTTTGTCCCATCCCATCAAAAAACAGTTGGGATTAAGAAAATTAATAAAGCAAAGCTTTATGAAACAGCCAAGTCTTATCGTGATGGCTTTACATCTGTTGATGGCTATCATGCTATTTTTATCAAAGATATCATTGAAGATAAAAGTAAAATTATGGAATTACTTGCTGATGAAGATGTAATATTACCAAAAGAGATAGCTAACCGCATTTCTTAATCTTAGCCTTATATTGCACGAGGACTCCATTAATTGGTGGTCTCTCGTGCTTTTCTTTTATGATCTTACACCATTGGTGTTTCTGACAATTCCTTCTGTATTATCTTCGTTATTTTATCCATTATTTTAATCTTTTTATCTTCATGTAAATTTATCAGTCTGAAATGAACTACCGATTTACCATTACCCTTATCTTCAAGTTTAAATTCAGCTTTTCGTTTAAGTTTTTTGTCTGAAAAGTTAACAAGCTCGGTAAACGATGGTTTTAAGCTCATAGACTCCCCTGTTTCAGGTTTAATCTTGGAAAACATCAACTCAACCATTTTACTGTTTTTGCTCTTGGCGATTTTATTCTGATTCTCAGCACTGTTTCTTAGGAAGTTATCAACATTAAACTCCTCAGTTTTAAGTAATTCTATTTTGTACCTCTTAAGCTCATCTAGCTTCACGCTATCAATTCTTTCACCAATGGCTCGCAATGACTTTATATTTGCTGTACCGAGGTGGCTAGGGGCGAAAGAGAGCTCAATTAGGTCATCTCTAACACTCGCAAGCTCCAGGGAACTATCGATGGTTCGTTTGGTGTAGCCTGTGCTATTCGATATATCTTCCTTGGTATATTTTCCCGATTTAATCAGCTTATCCCAGTACTGCCCTCTATCTCTTGGGTTTAGCTTTAATTTAGAGTCGTCAGCACTCTCTTTGTTATCGTAGAATTCAACAAAATCTTCCAGCTCTAACCATTCCTTTGTAACATAAACAGCAAGATTTAATTTTGCTAAGATGCAGGCATATCGCCGTCTTGAACCATCAAATATTTCGATAATTCCATCTTTATTCATAAATCCTATTGCTATGTCATCTTGGCCTCTTCGGATAGTATCAAGAATAGGCCCGACATCTACTGCGCTGATAGCAACCTGTGATCGAGGATTTAGCGTTGATATACATGTTTGACTCTCAATTTCAGAAGCTGAAATTATATATTTGCTAAATTTAACATCCCTGGCTTTATACATAGGAATGTATTTTAAATCTATCTCCAGCTCTTCAATAATTCTATTTCTTTGCTCTAAAGTTGATTCATTTAATAGCTTGCTGAGAATTTCGTGTTCTGATGCATTTTGAGATATAAAATCGCTACCAAAATTTTTAACGAGCACGCTGATTAAGTCGTCCTTTGTTATATTGCCACTTTTAATGCTCATTAAAAGTCTTGATATTGTTTTTTTAGCAATAACTGAATTGGTATCTTTCGCTGCTCTATCTATAAATTCAGCAGATCCTTCATGCCCTCCAAGTTGCCCTCCGTTAGCCTTATTGTTTTCAATAACACTCCTTCCTTTCTTGCTGTTTTTATTTGGTTTCATGATAAACCTCCCCTTTTTCCTGTATTCTTCGCTGCTGTTTTTTAAATTTTTTCAGTATTTCATCAAGAAGATCATTCGTATTCATCATGGCTCTGTCATATGTTTTCTTTGTTATATCGAGTGCTGACAGGCTAACCTCATATAAAGACGATTTCATAGAGTTTGCTTTAGATATAGCTTCACTTTGTAGGTGCTCTGTCGATAATACGTGATCGAATTTCGATCTTATATCATCTTCTATATGGTTATAAGTAAGGCTACCTTTCATATTTGTAAGGACTAAAGTTGGCGGCTCCAACAGACCTTTATAGCCGTATTCGGCCATGAGCGCTGATTGAGCAGGGAACGTTTTAAGCCAACCTATTGTTGTCTGGTAATCCTGCTCAGTGGCTGAAAATGGAATTAGTAGATTATTCGCTGCATAAAGCGCATTATACGCGCTAAGGGCCGTAACATGGGGATTGGTATCAATGAAAATGAAATCATACTCTAGCTTTAACTCTTTCAAGGCTGCATCTAGTGTTCGGTATGGATTATAGTCACGGCTATTATTTTTTACCCTATCTAGCAGAATCTTCTCAACAATCTGATCTCTACTTCTAGACGGGATAATATCCATGTTTGGAATTGTAGTTTTTCTTACCGCCATTTTAGCTAGCTTAACAGCTTCTTGGTCAGATTCAGCAAGAAGAATGTCACCGCTTGATACGTCTTGATCACCAAGGATTCCGCTTTTCCAGCCCATAACTAGCTCAACATCTTGATTTGAATATGCTGATAGCGTTCCTTGTGGGTCAAAGTCGATCAGCAATATTTTGTATTCGCATTGATAACGGATTGCAAAACCTGTCCCTAAGTGATGCACCAAAGTAGTTTTTCCTGCCCCGCCCTTTTGATTCATAATGGTTGAGATTATGCAAGATAGAGGTTTTTTCTTCTTTGGTATTTGTACGCTTTTCCGAGTTACATTTTCCCTAATGAAATCCCTTACTCTATAGATTTCAGCTAATGTAATCATCCAATTCCAGCCAAGATAAGAGAATCTCGAAGTGTCAATATCTAGCTTCTTACATGCTCTTGTTACGATGTAGTCGCTTACATCTAGGTATTTCCAAGCCTCAGACTGCGTAAATAACCTCACATCTTTACTCAAAACGCTCTCGAAATCTTGCAGGGTGTGAGTTTCCAGGCTCATGGTCATAAGGCGATCATATGGAATGTAGATTTCACCAGTAATATCGTCTCTTCGCTCTTCTTCAAGACCAAGTTTGTCAATGTAGTTGCTTCTGTCGGCCTCTAACGCATTAGCTGCAAGTTCTATGGCAAATTTATATGTATTTTCTGAATTATCGAACATACTCCTGTATTGCTCTTTTTTTGATGATAATTTATTACTCTTTTCTTCAAGCACGATAAAATCTCCTGGTAGAATTAACTACAGGAGATTTTATACATCTATTTTTATCAATACAACGTTTTTTTGCAAATTTTTACAAAGTCCGCAAAAATACCGAAATTGTAAATTACAAATGAAATCTTGATGTTATCTTAAAGTATAAATTTAAACACTAGCAGATAAAATTCTCATTACTAGCGCTTTAGATATCTACAATTCAAATCCAGATAGGTCAATATCGTCTGACTCTTCTTTATCTAGATGAACCAATAAATCATCATACCCACCAATATATTTTTCATCAATGAAAATCTGAGGAACCGTGTCGACAGTTACTCCCGACTTTTTATAGATTTCTGAAATCATTTGATCTTTACTAAAGTTAACTGAAATGCATTTTATTTTAAACTCAATGTTTTCAGACTTAAGTTTTTCCTTCGCCTTTACGCAATATGGGCAGCTGTCTCTTGAGTACATTAAGGCTTTACTCATGCTGCACGCCCTTCTATCATTTCCGCCTTGTTTTCTTTGTTCTGAAGATACCGAGCATTTTGATAATTGAATTCACCAGCATTATTCACTTTAATGAAATCAAGAACCTTGATGTGAAATTCACTGTCTCTTTTAGCGCTATTGATGACGTGTCCGTAAACATCATCCACACTATGAAGTTTAGACTGCCCCTTAATTCTTGACAAAACAATCTCACCTGAACGATCTTCAAATGACCAACCTTCTTTTTTAGCTTGATCTAATTCAAAACCTGAAAATACTGCCAAAACAATGTCATTTTGCATATTTATGTAACTCATTTTTTTGTTTATTAATTCATTCAAATAAATGAAAGACGATTTTTATTTTGTTTTAGCGCCTTTATTTTAGGGCGCAAAAATATACTATACATAAATACTAACATAGTCAAGATCAAAGCATCACAATAGAAATCATTAACTAAAAATTAAAATTATTACTTTTCACAAGGATATTTAGGAGGCTCCAGACTTAGGGGATCTTTTTCCAATGCTGCTTTTATTAATTTAGAAAAACAATCACCATCACCTCGAATAGGGGGCGTTGATGTACATTCCTTAATTAAAAGTTCATTAGGAGACATTAAATCATATTTAAACATAAGGTAGTTATGCTCTTCCATCTGCTCGTCGCTAATTTCTCTCTTCGAGAACATACTTTTTAAATTATTAACTCTATCCTTTATTTTAAAAAGCTTAATTCGCTTTATCTTTTCCGAAATTTCAAACCTTTTTACAATTTGAATTGCGCTTTGACTGGATACGGTCGTAAATTTAATTTCTGTCATAACTTCACCTATTTTTACACTAAATAATATAGGTAATAACCTTATAATTAAAGTATTACTTTAATTATAAACTTAATTAATTTCAATAAATAATTCCAGATAGGCAGGTAGGCAGGTAGGCAGGCATAAAATCACCGCCCTTTCTTGGGCGATAATTTAAGACTTTAAATAAAACTTAGTTATTGATTACTTCAGCTGCATCTTTAAGAGGTTTTGACAAGCTAACCCTAGGAACATACTTAGCTTTTACATCAATCGACTCACCTGATGATGGATTTCTGCCAATTCTAGCTTCTCGATACTTCACTGATATATCAACTAAACCTGGTATTGAAAAAATAACGCCATCCTGAATTGTTTCGTGACCAAGTTCCTCTAATGCTTTCAAAACGGCCTTAACACCTGATCGTGATACTTCTGATTTCTCAGATAACTTTTCAACCATATCACTTCTATTCAGTTTTGCTGCTGCCATAATACCTTTCCTCTCGTTAAATTAAGCGATGTATCTAACTTCGCATGTAAAAATAAATTGCAGGTAACTTATATACTCAATTATAACACTTGTAAAGAAAAACCCATATGACGTATAGATTTCCTTCAAGCACATTCTATATGAAATATAGGTTCGATGGGATTCGATAAGAATTAAGTATAGGATGTTTTTTTATAAAGGCACTTATCATCCAACTTACATTACAGGTTGATCGCCCCTAACTCCGTTATTTTCAAAAAAATCGTCGATCTTCTTACTCTTATTTATTATGAGACTGTAGATAGCGTCATCTGGTGACTTTTCATAAATCGTATAAAATACCCTCATTTTGTAGTTGTTACTTGATGTCAAAATAAGATCTTAGTTCTTTATGATTTGAACGACATCATCAGTGGTTAGCTTTGTTTGATGCCGATCGTCAGTAATCACCATGCCATTAAAGCTTAAATTAATGTAAAAAGCTCCTTATCAGAACTTTGCCATGGAGATTTCCATTATTATATTAAAGTAGCTGCCTCATCCTTTGTTAAACCAAACACTTCTTTAAGTAAGTTGCTCATTGTTATAAAATCACCCCGAAAAAACACATTATCCCTATACACTCTAGCATTTCCTTTAACTTTATCGCCTTCTACATTCACCCAGTGAAGGTGATACAGTGCGCTTTCAAAGTTATTTTTATAGGATTCAGAACTTAAATCATGAGTAGTAACATTTGGGTTTTTTCCCATAATTAAAGCGTTTACTATGAACACCTCATGTGGCAAAGGTACTCCACCACTTACGGCAGACTTAAATCTATCTCTAATTTTTAAATACCTATCTTTCGTAAGTTTGTTTTTCAATGTAACTAATTCCATTTCATACTCTCTCTTAATTTTAAAATTTTGCTTACTTGCAATGTTTTTATTATGTAATTAGTGACTAGCTAGAGATCTAGCTTCATCTTCTGTGAGTTTGAAGACAACTTTTATCAGTTCACTCAGACCTATCAAATCCCCTTTGAAAAGTACTGGGTAGCGATAAACCTTCATTTTTCTTTTCATTTCCTCGTCTTCTGATTTAAACCAATACAGATAATACAGAGCGCTATTTAAGCATTTCTTGTAGCTTTCCGAATCCACATCATGTGTAGTTACAGACGGATCTTTATTCATCAGGAGTGAATTTATTATGTATATCTCATGGGGTAACGAGTTTTTATTTCTAGAGATTAATTTAAAGTTCTCTCTTACTTCTAAATATCGTTCCTTTGAAAATGTACTTTTTAAATTAATCATCCGCTCACTCCAGTTTATGCTTTTAAAATTGTTTATTTCTATATTTTTAGTTGAATTAGTCATGGTTTTTATTCCTATTTATTTGATTAGTTTTAACTTACTGAGTATTTTTTTAGTGTCTTTTTTCGTACATGGGCCGATACCTAGAGCTGTAACAATAGGTTGACCATCAAAGTGAGGTGGGTGTACATGATTTGAATCAATAACCAATTTGCACGGAATACCGATAAAATCAAGTTTGGATTTTATTTGAATGAGTTGTTGTTCATCGCGAGAATATAGGCATACTTTTGAACCGCCAAGAGATGGGGTTTCATATTTCTGAATAAGAGGGTAATTGTTTTTATCTGTAACGCTATAATGAAATGCATGACCAAGTTGAGCTGCTAGCTTTCCTGGAGTCATCTCAAGATCTTTTCTGGCGATTGCATACAAGTAGAGGTGTTCTTCTCTATTGGCGCAGCCAGTGGTTGAGGAGGTTTTATTACTTTCTAATTTAACATTAGTGCGGTCTTCATTCCGTTCGCAAGAGCTATGTAAATCCCATAATGTCCATAATAATATTCCTAATTAATAAAGTTTATATTTGGTGAGTCGCAGGGGCATCGAACCCCTCTGCATTAAGGCTAGCAACCCCAAATGTACTGCCCATGAGGCAACCCGAATGTTTTTTGTTTCTGATAAGAATAGTAAAACAAAAACAAAAAACTGTCAAATTAAAAACAAAGAAAAATAACATTTAAGATAATTTTTATTAAAAATGAGTTATCTTAATATTCGATGAATGTTATCAACCAAGTATTCTCTACTGTCTCTTTCTACACCTACCCCAGATAAAACAAATGCGGGTTTCGATCCAGACTTTAACAGACTACCCCTATTTATAACTTCAGGGTAAGTTGTAATCCAGACTTCTTTTTTAATAACTTTTCCATTTTTACTACTAACTCTCTCTGAAATTAAAATAGGTTTTTTAATCACAAATTCTTCATTCAACTTAAAGTTAAGCGTTTGATATTTTTCACCATAGCTAAATTTCACTTCTATTACTTGATGATACTTATCGCTATATGATTTAAAAGCAGACGAATAAGCTTTAGTTACTTTTGAATCAGGCGTGTTTTTAAATCCGCTTTCAGTATCGTATTTTATGATTCCCTCTAGCTCTATAGCCCTATCGCTGCTATTTTTTCTTTCTTTTTCAACATAATCAATTTTAGTCTTTAATTCATTTTCAGTTACATTTTCTTTTCTTTCCTGGTTTTTAGTTTTTCTTTTTTCTTTTTTCATTAATCGATCAAGTTCACTAACAAGGGAGCCTATTCGTGAATTATAATTAAAATGATGCGTACCATACGTCTCATAGTACAGCTCAGAATAAGATTTTATGCGTTCCTTAATGTACTTTGATGCTCTCTCACCTTTAAAAAGACCTTTCAGCTCTTTAGGTAGCTTTACATATGAGCACTTAACTATAGGGTTATCAATGTCAGTTCCAAAAAAAACATAATCCCCTTCAGCGAAAAGGTCAGAAACGCACGACTCATCTTGAATTCGCCCTTGGCTAAGAATCCTGATCTTATCAGAGTAGACATGTACTGGTAGGTTATTTTTACGGATATAAGCTCGAACTAACGATAAAACTTCATTATTTATCACTTCAAGATCACTGTCGTTGTCACTTATTTTATTTTGAGCGTTTTTCACTTCAAGTCTGATATCACTAAGGGCCGCTTCAAATCTATCAAGCTTAGATTTGCTTTCGGATATCTGTTTACTTAAACTTCGCTCAACGGAATTCATCGTTGCAAGTTCAATTTCCTTTTTTCTTACTACTCGACCTATATAGGATTCTTTTTCACTCTCAAACGACCTAAGATTACTAGCAAATTCCGAACCAAATAAGTCAGGATCGACTGTTAAACGCATGCTGTCACCGTTTAGGTAGTTTCTAACATCATGACTTGCATTGTTTAATTTTTTCAAACCACTTAAATCATTTTTACTTAGGTAATAAATACTGGAAGATGAGCTAACCCCATTAGCCTCAAGTGTCCGCTTTTCAGATTCAGAGTAATCATTCAAGGTTAGTTCTATAGAATTATCAAAACACCCAGATATAGATGATGTCAGTAACACTAACGCAATTGCTTTTTTCATTATTTTCCAGAAAGGCTTGGTGGCAACTTCCCCACATAACCTTTTCACTCCATAGTGTATAAGGTTTAATTTTTATGTTAACGTTGATAGTATCATTTAATTTCTAGTTCTATATTGTTAACTACATCATTAACTTAACTTAAATTTACTGTTTTAAGCCTTCGTATAAAAACACGGTATTACTTTCAACGTAGTGACTTGAAAAAGCAAAGTTACCTAGTAAATACATCGGGTTATTTTCGTTTTCAGCTACAATCATTTCTATTTCATTATAAGAAAAGTTTGATTTTACAGCGTTAATTACAATCTCTTGATTATAGCTACTGCTAATTAACTTGTTAAAGTTGAATTTCTTATCACAGACATAATCTGATTTTATTTTATTTTTAATTTTTTGTGGTTTTTTTGAATTGTCACTTTTAAAACACATTGCAACCACTGCGCCATCTTCATGTTTTTCATATTTTAAATTCAATTCATTTGAGTTTAAAATTTCATTATTTTTAATTACTGACTCGTTCACTAGTAGTACGTCATTCATTTTCTTTGTGAAATCATGCTCATTTCTAATGTGACCTGCTCCATTGAATATGTAATTTCCAACAACACCAAAAACACCATCTGTTTTCTCGGCTTTTAGATACCATTTTCCGTTGTAAAAATACACATCACTGACTAGCTTGCCCTCTTTTAAATTAACAACTTCTGTTGATTCGGGTTCTCCAATATCAACAGATACTGCGAATGAAGAAAAGGAACTAATTGATGCAAATGTTAATATTGCGGCTTTTAGAGCTATATTCATATAACGTTTCCTGTTTGTTATTATTATCCTATTATTTAATGTGTTTGATGTTTTACACATATTACATAGTACATAGATGGGAAAATAAAAACAACAAACCTTAAGCTGTTGTTTAAAATAAATTTATAATATTTAATGAAACGAAAACAAAGCTTTTCCCGCATTACAATTTTTTATTTTTTCTAAAGCCCATAAGCTCTAATTTATCTTCTACAACTGAATTGTCAATTTCAAGCCATCTTATCCCCTTGCTTAAATGATCACTTTTTAAATTATAAATTTCAACGCCTCTATTTTCGCTCATATTGAAATGAATCACGGACAGATAATCTTCATTAGACTCAAACCCGCTATCGTGACTTACTCCCGTGTCAATATAAAGCCTATTGCCAGCCATCGTTACATTTTTTACGCCTGTGTGTCCGTGTATTACTAAATCAGCCCCTTCAACTCTCTTATCCTCAAAGTATTTCTCGTGCTTTGATAGAGTGTCTATGAATACTTGTTCGTCATCTTTATTTTCAATCATGTAATCGTAATCTAAGCGAGGCACGGAGGCGTGAGTTAAAACCACCTTCTTTCCTTGGTAGTTA
>SPKZ01006596.1_pt1 | contig 12382 bp, 19 predicted proteins | sample 2456571 | NCBI WGS metagenome assembly SPKZ01 (sample SAMN11192286, study PRJNA482655) | marine metagenome | biome: ENVO:00000447; feature: ENVO:00000244|ENVO:00000211|ENVO:00000569|ENVO:00002023; material: ENVO:00002151; isolation source: ocean water from marine abyssalpelagic zone ...
GACGATCTCATCCAACACATCGAAGACGAATTAAAATAAATCACATTATGGCATATGTAGACATTTTGGACAACACCCACGACATCAAAATCATTTCCGTGGACAAGAACTGTATCACCGAGGACACCAATTTCATATTAGACGGAAACGAGACCTTTTTGGATGTGGACGACAACTTAGGGGAGCATATTTATAGTCCCTTTGAGATACTTGATAATCTGGGCACCACCATCTTCGACTCCGATCAGTTGGAACTTATCAAAGAGAGTTGTGAGCAGAACGGGGCACAGTATTTTAGAATAGTGGAATCATGAAAAGAGAAGTATACTTATCATTGACCCTTAGGGGAAACGACTCAGAGGTCGAGTACCGACAATTCGTAGAAAGGATGTCCGAATTCGATAAAAGCGATGGCTTCGAACCTTTCCATTTTGTAAAAGAAGGTAGGGACATAACCGTCAGGGCACACACCATGGTGGACGAGGATACGTTGTTCACTATCATCGAGAATGCCGGGGACAGGCTTTGTATAGAATCCTTTTCTTTACATGACCCACCTACGTTGGAACAGAGAAAGGAGATGTTCTCCATGCTGTTGGATTCACACAATTGGTATTTCCCTTATTCGAATGACGACGGTGTTTGGCAAAAGGGCAACAGGTCCTACGCACTGATCGACAACTTCCTTAGATACAATCCGGAGAAGGTGTTTTCCGATATGTACGATGAGGCCGATCCCTTCACTAATAATAAAACGATCATATGAGTATAAAAGAAGCAATGGGGGTACTCCCCCCACACAAAGTGGATGCACGGGCCATGGCCGAAACCATATTCAATAACAAGCCAGAGGTGCAGATCGAAATGTTCCAAGAGGTCAAGGAGCACTTGATAAAACTGAAACAAAAAAGTGTAGAAGAATTCAAAACCATTTAATATGCAACAAGAGACAGCAAAGCAAAGAAGATTACGTAAGATCAAAGAGGCCAAGAGGGATTTCAAATTGGCCGAGAAACACGAGACGGACGAGTTCACCAAACTCCGTAACTATACTTTCAAGGCCCTGCTCGATATGGCCAAGAGAAAGTTCGACTGTGGGAGTTTAATCATTAAAATCAGATAACATGAAAATCGAGAACAACGGTATATTTAAACGTTAAAAACTTGCATATCAAATAATCATTCATTATATTTACACGAATTATGGGAAGAACTTTAGTTATAGGGGATATACACGGGGCCTACAGGGCATTGAGACAGGTCTTGGACCGTAGTGGCTTCAACCCCAAAAAAGACCGTCTTATAACCTTGGGTGATTACTGTGATGGTTGGAGCGAAACCCCTGAGGTGGTCGAGGAATTGTTGCTTATCGAATCGCTATCATCAGATGACAACAAACCTATCTTCATTAAAGGAAACCACGATGAGTGGTGTTACAGTTGGTTGAAGACAGGGGTCATGGAGCCTTACAGGTATAACCAAGGTGGGGCATGCACCGTCAAAGCTTATCAACGTACCGGTATTCAAGGAAAACACATTATGTTTTTCGGGACCCTTCACCACTATTACATCGATGAGAACAACCGAGTGTTCGTCCATGGTGGTTTCACTTCCCGTAAGGGTATAGGCCACGAAAGCACCCAGTCCAATTACTATTGGGACAGGGACCTTTGGCAATTGGCCCTTTTGAGCCACGGTAGACAACACCTTGGGGTGACCGAACACGGTCGTAGGTTTGAAAAGCACCATGAGATCTATATCGGACATACCGCTACTACGATGTTCCGCATCAAACCACACCTACCTGAATACAAAGATCCATTACAGGCCAATAACGGGGATATCACGGTGCCTATGAACAGATGTAATATCTGGAACGTGGATACCGGGGCCGGATGGTATGGTAAACTTACTATAATGGATATAGATTCCAAAGAGTATTGGCAATCGGATATGGTCAATGAGTTATATCCCGATGAAACAGAAAGGAGAAGAACAAGATGAAACGTTTATTTACTATTATAGTTTCGCTGGTGTGTTCCTTGGGCTTTTCCCAAATTGAACTTAGTAACGGGTTTTCCCCATCTTTGGAACCGAGGTTTGATAACAGGTCTTATATTTGGAATGTAGGTTATACTTATATCCCTAAAAACGTAGGGGTTAAGTTTAATTACAGGAACATAACGGTTAGGAATAATTACAACCATGACACATACGGTGTTTCGCTTGTGCTCAGGACCAACGATTCAGATAAAAATTATAGGACCTCTTTTAGCGGAGGGGTCCTTTATGATGAGAGGTTGTCAAAGGTCAGGGCAGTGATGGGCATCAAACAGGCCCTCAGGCTTAACTCAAATGATTGGTTTATAATGCAGTTGGATAATATAGAGGGGGATAGATCAACGGTAATACTCTCTTTTGGATTTGAAATAGACCTTAAAAAACATAAAAATGGATTATAAGATTATAGAGTATCCAGATGGATCTAGCTACGTAGAGTGTTGGAACTTAACGGATTCCCATGTAGAGTTTACTTTTCGTATAAATTCCTACAAGGATCTTTGGCACCTCAGACAGTTGTTGGATACACTGACTTTTAATAATATAGGTGCTACAGTAAATATTCCTTGTTTGTTGGATGCCCAAGCGGATAGAAGGTTTAAGGACAATCAATCTTCAGGACTACTTTTGGTAATGGATTTTTTGAATAGAATGGTTGAAACCGATTATACCCATTCCTTTAGAATTTTCCATCCCCACAACCCCGAAGCTGTGGAAATGGCCCTTGAATGTGGAGAGATTATAGACAATTCGGATTTTATAAATCAAGTTTTAGATGATCTTGATTTGGATAATCTTATCCTTATGTCCTCTGATGCCGGTGGTTTTAAACCCCTTATGAAATTGTGTGACAAGATCGGATGGGAGCGTGAGACCTATTCCGCATCAAAGTCAAGAAAGTGGGAAAATGGAGAAATTAAACTCACTCAAATCGTGGAGCGTGAGGATTTCGGGGGTAAGGATATCCTTATCGTGGATGACATCTGTGTCTATGGAGGTACCTTCAAAGGTCTGGCCACCATGTTACGTGAAAAGAACGTGGGTAAGCTTTACCTTGCAGTGTCACACATGACCATTCAAAACCACAAGGGTGATGACACGGTGTTCAAATATTTTGATAAGGTGTTTACAACCAACAGTAAGTATGACGATTATTGGGTAGAATCTTTCGGAGGGCAACCCCTACAACCACAGAATTTACAAATCATAAAAATGTTCGAAGTATGAAAATTTCTGTTAATATCCCAAGGTTTATAGCCAGTTTTATATTCTTTGTTTCTTTGATACAAGGTACTTTTTACGAAGCCCTTCCTTGGATCATAGGATTTATGTTGATCACAGTTGAAATTGAATTTAAAGTATAAAATATAATTTATTAATTATGAATCCATTCTTAGCAACAGATGGTTACAAAACAGGCCATCACATAATGTACCCCGAGGGCACCACAGTGGTTTACTCCAACTTCACACCACGAAGTAACAAGTATGCACCCAAGGGGTGTAATATGGTCGTGTCCTTTGGACAGCAAATGGTGATGAGGCAGATAAAGGAGATGTTCGATGAGCATTTTTTTGGAGGTAAGTGGGGTGATATAGCAAGGGCTGGCCTCAAAGAACATCCAGAATCACCTAATACTTTATCTTTAAAGATTAAAAATAAAGTATGCCAAGAAATAAAGAAAGAGTACTCTTTATATCTCAACACCGATTACGATGTATCACACATCGAGGATCTTTGGGATTTGGGTTATCTTCCGATCAAGGTCAAAGCCCTCCCTGAAGGGACTTTGGTTCCGATAGGGGTACCGGTACTGACGATCTATAATACCCTACCCGAGTTTTACTGGCTCACCAATTTCTTGGAGACTCTTATCTCCAATTTACTTTGGAAACCAATGACCAGTGCGACTATTGCACATCAGTACAAAAAGAACTTGATGTCTTGGGCCAAGAAGACAGATAAGAATTCCGTAGGATTCGTTGAATTTCAAGGGCACGACTTCAGTATGAGGGGCATGGATTCCATTGCCGCCACGGTAAGCAGTGGTCTTGGTCATGCTACGTCATTCTTAGGCTCGGATTCCTTGCCAGTGATCCATGGGGCTCGTAAATACTACGACATGGATGATAGTGAATTTGTCGTGGGTAGTGTCAATGCCACGGAGCACAGTGTGATGTGTGCCGGTACCAAAGATGATGAGTTAGGCACTTTCAGGTATTTGATGGAAAAATTCCCCACGGGTATATTGTCCATTGTGTCCGATACTTGGGACCTTTGGAAGGTTTGTACCGAGTACCTACCTACATTGAAAGATGAGATCATGGCAAGGGACGGTAAGATCGTTATTCGTCCTGATTCCGGGGATCCTGTGGATATTTTGTGTGGTAAAAAGCCTAAATCATCTAAATACAAATTTTTTCATAAATATACTGAACAAGAAATACAAGAATGGTTAAATATCAGTGTAAATGAATTTATGGACAAAATACTAGAGGAAGATAAAGAATATATTTATGAATTAGATGATTTTTTACCTTCAATGTCAGATGGTAGGGATTATACTCCAGATTATAAAGATGGAAAGACCTGTTATATTAAAATAGGTGATAGAATTCTTGCATTTGAGGTTTACACAGGGGATTGTCTAGAAGCTACTTGGGCACATACTATAAATGAGACAGATGTTATAAACATTAGAGAAATTGATGTTGTAGGTCCTATCACTCCAGAATCTAAAGGTGTAATTGAATTATTATGGGACACCTTCGGAGGTACCACCAATGATCAAGGATACAAAGTTCTCGACTCTCACATCGGAGCCATCTATGGAGATTCGATTACAGTCGATAGGGCCGAAGAGATTTGTCAGAGGTTGGCGGCTAAGGGCTTCGCTTCGACAAACATTGTCCTTGGCATCGGATCCTTTACCTATCAATTCAACACTAGGGACACCTTTGGGTTCGCTATGAAGGCTACCTACGTTGAAGTAAATGGTGAAGCTCGTCCTATTTTCAAAGACCCTATCACTGATGATGGTATCAAAAAATCCGCCATGGGTCTTCTTAAAGTAGAACGTTGCAATTGTCAAAGCAAAAAGTATGAACTGCACGACCATGTATCTTGGTTGAGAGAAGCTGAGGGAGAGCTTCAGACTATATTTGAAGATGGAAGTTTCCAAAATGCAGCTACCTTAACAGAAATTCGTAATAAATTAAATTCAGTGAAGTAAAAACTTGCATATCCGAAATAAATTACGTATATTTGTAACACAAAACTGAGCCACTTCATTTAATTGAATGGTGAATGTTACAACAAATATGGTATGAAGAGGCTTGGAAAAGCCCACACACGGTAAAATATAAGGGTGATAGTGAATTCGTGATATACAAAGGGGTAAAGCTGGAAAAGACAAATGATGGTCTCAAGCTCCTAGATGTCCGATTCAACGATTTCTACACCAAGTTACCGAAAAAGGATAAAAAGTTATTAAAGATCCATGGTTTCATAAAAGGATGTGACCATATCATGTACAGGAGGGACGGTATAAGATGTACCAAGTACAAGTTGAAGTTGGAGGCACTTTATACTGACCTCAAGTATTATGAAAAGAATATCAACAGGAGAAACAAAAGGGCTTTTATCAAAAAGATCGGTATAGTCAAAAAACACATTCGAGAAAACCTAGATCTATTTGTGTTTTACAGCACAAGAAGAGATCAATTCAAAGTAAAATATCAATTGAAATAATATGGGATTAGGAAGTAGAAGTGGTGGTAGTAACAAGAACTACCTAGGAATTTATGGAGGACAGATCGTCCGGGAGTGGCGAAAGAAGAAGCCCAGCGAAGCTGAGATTCCAGCTGGTAAAGAGCTTCAGGAGCGTGAGATCTCCAAAGGACCGAATGCCGGTAATACAGTATGGTTCGTAGGGTTTGATTACCTAGAGGGTAAGGTGAACGATCTAAAATTGGATACCGAGGGTAAGTATGGTGACAAGATCGTTATCGAGATCGATGATGTAGGTGACATTTTCCAGTTGGAATTCGGTGCCAACAGTTCGTATGGATCGGATTTCTTAATGAAGCTTCCGAACATCGATTTCGACGCTGATATCATTCTTCAGCCATGGACCATGACCCCAGAGGAGTGGTTTGAACTGACCGACAAAAAAGTGACCGGTAACAGGTCCGGATTGACGATCTACAATGGGACTTACGACAAGGAGAACAAAGTGTACAATTACTACACCAAAGACAATCCTAACGGTCTTCCTGAGATCATCATCAAAAAAGGTCGTAACGGTAAGAACAAGGTTGATAGTGATGATAGGGATAACTTCTTATTGGATCAATTCGAGGCCTTTATCGCTGAGAATTTCAATGACGAGGGTACGCCCAAGGCTTCAACGAAACCAGAGCCACAGCCGGTAGCAGCGGACGGTGGAGGTGCCAAGAAGGGTAAGTTGCCCTTTTAATGGCCGTAAACATAACTAAACTCTGGTCTAAGGTGGGTTTTCTATCTTTATCCAAAGAAGCCAAGTTATTCTACGTTTATTTGATAACGGCCCCGGACTTAAACACTCTGGGGCTTTTATATACCACCACGGATAAGGTGGACGTGGACCTAGGATTCGATGTTCAAGAGCTGAGATCCGTCACCCTTGAATTATTGGAAGATTACATCAGTGTTTTTTCGGATAAGAAGGACAGGGTATGGTTTTTTATTAAAGACCATTTCAACAGTCTTCCTAGATCCGAAGCCGTTGCCAAAAGATGTAAAAAAGATATCGAAAAAGTACCAGAGGAAATATTGGATGAACTTGCAGTGAATGGATTACTACCTAATTTGGATTTTGCTAAGGATTGGAAGGCCCCGACCAAAAGGGAGGTCGAGGAGTATGCTTTATCACAAGGGTACATCATCGATGGAAAAGAGGTCTGTGAGTTTTATGAAGAGGAGGCCGAGAGGTTAGGAAAATCCGGTTGGTATGACAGCAGGGGTAAGCAAGTAAGGGATTGGAGGGCCAAGCTTAGGAAGGTTTGGTTCCGTAAGGCAGAGAAGTTAAAACCGGGGCAGGACGCACCGGAAGGTTTTGAGTATTTTTACGTGTTCGATGAGCATGGTAAAAAACATTTTGCCTCACATTGGGTAAACGGTAAGCCTTTATCCAAAGAAGGAATGGTAGTAGATTTAGTATTACAGAAAAAGTTTAATGAAAAGCAAGATTGATATAGTTATTGTAGAATGTGAAGGTGGTATTTACTTAGGTTGGGCCAAGGATTTTACGGCTGTAGTAGTTCAAAAACCTTCTAAAGAAGAAGTTGTTGAAGGTATATTACGAGGCTTAAAAGTTTTATTTTCACATTTTATAGATAAAATTGATGATGGCACGATAGAGACTGAAATTGTTACATCTGTTAAATCTCCATTTTATAAGGACTATGAACTTAAAGGATAGAGCTAAAGAATTTTTTGCACTTAACCTTAACCCGGTACCGGTCCAAAAGGGGTCTAAGGTACCTGCAAGGGAGGCGCACCAGACGAAAATTCCCGAGCAGGAGATAGATAACTATAACTGGCCGGAGATCGGGGTTTCTACAGGATATGCCTCCAATAACCTAGAGGTGCTTGACTGGGACCTTAAAAACGCTGAGGATCCGGATCAGATCTTACAGGATTTCATGGGTATGGTGGGTAAGGAGCTTCTTCAAAAGTTGGTAGTCCAGACTACACCATCCGGAGGATATCACTTTATATACCGATGTGATAATATCGAATCGAATCAAAAGTTGGCCAAGAACAAACAAGGTCTTGCCATCATTGAGACTAGAGGTATCGGAGGTTATATAAAATGTTGGCCTTCAGAGGGATACACTCTTGAGAAAGGTTCTTTTGAGACCATCCCCTACATTACACAAGAAGAACGTTTCAATCTTTTTGTATCGGCCCGTAAGCTGAACCAGCTTATCAAAGAGGACAATGCCAAGCGGGTACCAGAGGAGCAAAGGGAATATCAATCCAAGTTCCCAGATTATGATAGTGATTTCGAAATAGGGATGAAGCTGTTGGAAAAGCATGGTTGGGTAGAGCACTCGGTGACTGGGGAGTGGGTGAATTACACCAGACCGGGGAAAAGTGTATCCGACGGGATGTCAGGGGGTTACAATACAGAAGGTAACTTCTTTTTTGCGTTTTCTACCTCTCAAGACACTTTCGTTACAGAGAGGCCTTATGACAACCACTCCCTTTATGCCGAACTGGAGTGTGATGGGGATTATAAAAAGGCTTACGCCAAACTGTTCGATCAAGGCCATGGTGTAGAGGACGAAGGTAGGATAGAGGCCTTATCTTTTTTGTCTTCCGAGATCGAAGAGAACGAGTATCTGGATCAAGTACGAAAGGGAGATATAGAACACGGCCTTTCCACAGGATTCTCCGAACTGGACGATTACTTTCGTTTCAAAAGGAATAGTTTGAATCTTGGTATCGGGTATGACAACATTGGTAAATCACTCCTTATGGCCACCATGATGGGTGGATCCACGGTCATGCATGGCTGGAAGTGGGGTGTAGTGGGTCCAGAGAACAAAGCTGCTGAGAATAGGGAGACCTTGATCGAAACCTTGACCGGTACGATGATGGAGGATCTTGAGCAAGATCGTTACGAAGCCGCACTCAAATATTCCCGAGAAAGGTTCAAGATCGTATCCAACGAGAAACATTACTCCTTGATCGACGTGATAGAGATGGGGAAGAGATTGTATGAATATGAAGGTATCGATGCATTATTGGTGGACCCTTGGAACTTCTTCGCTGTTGAGGGGGATGGGTATAGGCACGACAATGATGTGCTCTCGAAGTTGAGGGTCTTCGTTTCGAATTATTGTTCGGTGTATATCATGGCACACCCATATTCCGGGGCCACTAGGACTAATTTGGATAAGGAAGGTTTCTTATTGCCAGCATCAAAATATGAGGTACAGGGAGGGGCTAACTTTGCCTACAGGGTGGATGATGTGTTCATAAATCACAGGATTATCAACCACCATTCCGATCACATCAGAAGGACGATGCAGTGGATACAGGAGAAAGTCAAAAGACAAAAAACCGGTGGAAAACCACACCAGAAAGGTGATTACACTACTTTGGTGTATGAACAGCGAGATGGATTTTGGGGTTATTGGGATTCCGAAGGGAATAACCCGATGTACAAAGCCCTGACTTCCAGAAGGGCCGTGAAGACCGGGGGATTAAAAGATAGAGTAACAGAAAAAATGCCGTTTTAATGAACAAACCATTAGTAAAATCAGATTGGCTTGAAGAAGGCCAAAAGTGGTCGGATGCTGAGGTAGCTCCGTTCCCGTATAGACACCAACACCCTAATCGCAGTCAAAGACGCACCAGACCGGGGCGTAGGTTCAATAATAAAAAGGGACCACAGGTCGTGGTAACTTACTTAGGCAGAGGTCGTTTTTCTAGGGTCCACAAAGATCTTAGTCACCTCAAAGGTAAAACAGTAGTTCACTATAAATTGGTAAGAATATGATTATAGGAATATCAGGAAAAATAGGATCCGGTAAGGATACGGCAGGTCAAATCCTTCAAGAATACACAGGTTGGGAAATCTATAAATTCGCGGATGCATTGAAAGATTGTGTCTGTAGGATCATAGGATGTACCCGAGAACAGTTAGAGGACAGGGAGTTTAAAGAAAAATCTTTAGGTCCGGTTTGGGGTAACTTAACACCTCGCACTATTTTACAGAAGATGGGTACTGAAGGGGGCAGGGAGGCCATTTACGACGATGTTTGGGTTAACGCCACTTTCGCAGGTCTTGATCCAGATTCGGACAATATGATCATTACCGACATGAGGTTTCTCAACGAACTTGAGGCTGTTAAATCAAGGGGTGGTTTGACTATTCGAATCAACAGAGGTGATGGAAATACTGGGGATCATCCTTCGGAGACAGCACTTGATGATGCTAATTTCGATTATGTAATTGATAACAATGGCACAATTGAAGATCTCACTATTTCTATTGTTCATTTCATATATAAAAACCTTAATGGAAAACTTTGACGAAAATACCGTAATATTGGCCATTGATTTCGATGGTACTATTTGTACAGAGAAATATCCTGAAGTGGGTATGGAGAGACAGGGGGCCAAGGAGTTTATAAACAAACTGTATGATGAGGGTTATTTTATTATCATCAACACTTGTAGGACCCATGACAGTAGTGCCTCCGTAGATCCTGCACAGGTCGCAAAGGATTTTTTGAAACTCAGGGGTATAAAATATCATACCTTTAATGAACACGCCCCTTTTATTTTGGATAAATATCCAATAGAGGCCCGAAAGATCTCAGCAGAAATTTACATTGATGATAGGTGTCTTTTCGATCTTCCGAATTGGGAGCAGAAATATAATATTATTAAGGCAAAGTATCCGGATCCCAAGGATAAAACCGTGAAAGCCAGTTTGGTACAAAAGGTAGTGACTAGGAGTCATTCCCTTTAATTTCAGTATGTATATTTTAATTAAATTTGTAACCCTTTTTATGAAAGTAGAGTTAGTAACAAAATCAATAGGTACCGGTAGGTACGAAGGAATGTCCGCTGGGCAGATCATAGAGGCCGTGGCCAGACATGGTAAGATCAAGGATTATGGTAAGCTTATCAAATACTTGGTCGATAACAAGCATTGGTCCCCAATGGAGCACATGCACTATACTTTTAGGGTGGAGACTTCTAGGGCTATATCGGCTCAGATCTTTAGGCATAAGAGCTTGCATTTTCAGGAGCTGTCACAGCGGTATGATGCAATTCAAGAAATGGAAACGGTTGAATTGAGGGAAAAAGCTGATAAAAACAGGCAAAGTAGTACATCTGTTATGTATGACAAGCCAATGAAGGGGTTCAATCCTAATGCAAGGCTTAAACATGCTATTGACTTATGTAATACTGTTTACCAAGAATTGTTAAAATTTGGAGTAGCAAAGGAGTGTGCAAGAATGGTATTACCAATGAGCAGTAAGACGGTCATTCATATCACTGGTAACGTCCGTGACCTGTTCGCTTTTCTTAATGTAAGGTGTGATCATCATGCCCAGAAAGAGGTAAGGGACATTGCTACAGCAATGGGAGAATATTTAGAGAAAGAGATGCCAGAGGTGATGGGTAACATCGATTGGCGAAAAGGTTTTTTTATGTAAAATTATAATAATTATGTGTGTAGTATTTGAAGATTATCAATGGGAAAGCTCTCCCCACCAACCTCTTACTAAAATAACTGTTACAAGCCCTTCTCAAGAAGAGTTTGATGAGTTAAAAAAAGAAGTTGAATTAATGAAGAAAATGCTTGAAGCAGCAAAAATATATGATAAAGATACTGGTCAACCTGATTGTGAAATGGAGGAAAAAATAGATTTTCTTAAAAAAGTAGCAAAATTAGTGGGAGTAAATTTAGAAGAGATATTTAAGAATTAATGGGATTATTTGATAAAAGAGTAAATTTTAAGCCTTATGAATATCCAAATATTTTAGGCTTTAGGGATGCCATAAGGCATTCTTATTGGTTGCATACGGAATTTAATGTAACCGGTGATATACAAGATTTTAAATCCAATATATCCAAAGAGGAGAAGGAAGTTATCAAACGTACAATGTTGGCCATATCTCAAATAGAGATATCCGTAAAAACATTTTGGGCCAAGATATATGATCGTATGCCCAAACCAGAGATCGGTGCCGTAGGTATGACTTTTGCCGAAAGTGAGATAAGACACGCTGATGCCTATGCTTTTTTATTAGAAAAAATGGGTCTTAATAAAGAGTTTGAAAAGATACATGAAATACCGGCTATCATTGATAGGGTTAATTACTTATCAAAGTATATAGGTATTTCTAAAAGTAGGGATGATAAGAATTATGCTTTATCGGTACTATTGTTTTCTGTATTTATAGAACATATATCGTTGTTCAGCCAATTTCTTATTATGATGTCTTTCAACAAACACAAGAATATGTTCAAGGGCCTGTCCAATATTGTGGAAGCTACTTCAAAAGAAGAAGAAATCCATGGTAAGTTCGGATTGGAGATAGTCAACATCTTAAAAAAAGAAAATCCGGGGTGGTTCGATCAAGAGTTTAATGAAGCTATTAAAAAAGCTTGTATCAAAGCTGAGAAAGCGGAACGTAAGATTTTGGATTGGATTTTTGAATCAGGTGATCTTGAGTTTTTGAACAAAAAGACAGTGATCAACTTTATTAAAAACAGGTTTAACAAAGCCTTGATAAATTTGGATATTGAACC
>SPKZ01014943.1_pt1 | contig 12380 bp, 14 predicted proteins | sample 2456571 | NCBI WGS metagenome assembly SPKZ01 (sample SAMN11192286, study PRJNA482655) | marine metagenome | biome: ENVO:00000447; feature: ENVO:00000244|ENVO:00000211|ENVO:00000569|ENVO:00002023; material: ENVO:00002151; isolation source: ocean water from marine abyssalpelagic zone ...
AAGCTTAACGCCTGCAGAAATGACCGCCCAACTGAGGCGCAGAGAGCTTTACAAAGCGTTTGAGCTGCGCAGCATCGAGGTTAATGCCCGAGATGCGGACAACCTTGATCATGTGCTCGGTAAAGCGCTTCTGGGTTTTGGGATTCGCTACTAGGCGGCGCTGACGCGCTGCAGCAGTACGCCGCACTCCATGTGGTCGGTGTAGGGAAACTGATCAAACAACGCAAACTGGGCAATTCGATGCGATGTGCAGAGGGTGGCGAGGTTATCAGCCAGGGTAGTCGGGTTGCAGGATACGTAAATGATGTGATCAAAGCCTGCCACCATGGCTAACGTTGCCTCATCCAGTCCCGCTCGCGGCGGGTCAACAAAGACGGTGCGCAAATCACTGTCCTGCAGCGGTGTAGCAAGCCCCGCCAGCCGGCGAAACTCGCGTTCCCCGGCCATCGCCTGACTCACTTCCTCTGCTGACAAACGTATGATGTCGACGTTGGTCACCTGATTGTCGGCAATGTTTTTGAGTCCGGCCCGTGTCGAGACCTTGGACAATTCGGTGGCTATCACCTTGTCAAAGCACTGAGCCAACGGCAGGGTGAAGTTGCCATTGCCACAGTAAAGCTCCAACAAGTTTCCGCTGCATTGCGTTGCACTCGCTATTGCCCACTCGATCATGTGGGTGTTGACCACGGCGTTGGGCTGTGTGAACGCCTGCTCATATTGTTGATAGCGATAGGCTTTGCCGTTGATGGTCAGTTCTTCGGTGACAAAGTCTCTTCCAACAATAATTTTCTGCTTTCTACTGCGACCAACAATGGCGATCCCCAGTTTAATGGAGAGCGCATCGGCGGCTGAGGCCCATGCGTCATCCAGTTTGCGGTGGTAGATCAGCGTAACCAGTGTGTCGCCTGCAATTGTGGACAGGAACTCAAGCTGAAAAAGCCTTTCACGCAGTACTGAGCTGCCTTTCAGAGCATCAATCAATGGCCCCATGAGCGACTGGATAGCATCGCAGGCGATAGGGAACTGAGTCACCGCTATGGGTGTTTTCGGTTCGCCGCGCCGAAACATCACGTAATCCAGGGCGTCGCCGTCGTGCCAGACTCTGAACTCAGCCCTCATCCGAAAACCTCCTGTGGGTGAGGGTACTACCTCAGGCTCAGGTGCTTGATAGGGGCTGAGTAGATCGCTGACCCTATCCACCTTCGCATCGAGCAAAGACTGGTATTGCTCTGGCGCATAGAAAAATGGCGGTTCTGGGTTCACAGGCAGTTATCCGGTTTGGGCAGGCCGGCGATTTTACAGCCAATCTTGGCCGGCGAGCCGGGGAATAAGGTCAACAAATACATGGAGGATCCCTTGTCACCCCCCAGCTCCTGACGACAGAAGCGGACAAAGGGGCGCATGGCGGGGGAGTCATCAAAGCGTTGGTAATACTCGCGCAGCAGGTTTAGCACCTCCCAGTGTGCATCGCTGAGCGCTATGCCCTCGCGCTCAGCGATCTGTTGCGCCACTGCGGGCGACCAGTCGGACAATTGCCGCAGGAATCCTTCTTTATCGAAGGAGTCCAGGGGTAGCTGCTCGCTCACTCTAGAACCACGCCTGCTGCTTGTTGTGTTGCTCAGTGAGCGCCACGAAGCGAGCGAAGTCGATAACCTCGACGCTTGGGGTAAGACGCTGTTCGATGCCGGCGGCTTTTACGTCCTGCGACAAGGCGAATACGGGGCAGGGCGCTCTCGTCGCCAAGGCATCTGCGGCTTCGGCGCCCAATGCGCCGTAAACACCCTCGCCCAGCAAGAGGATGGCGTCATTGGCAGAGGCGACCTCTATGCAGCGTATAGCGGCATCAGAGTTTGGCAGTGCACTGAGGGTATGAAGAATCATCAGATGCTCACCAGCTGGTCATGTGTGTCAAACAACTCGCGTATTTGCGCGGCGTCAGCTGCTCGACACCCCTCCGGTAGTTCTTCCTGTGTAATGCCAAGCTTCTCGAGCGCACGGGCATCGGCATAGATACTGTTGATGCCGTAGAGCGCTGCAGAGCCCAACGTTTTACGCTGATTGCGTAGCCCCAGGGCTTCGGTGTCCTGCCCATTAAGCAACTGGAGGACAGCACTGCCCAGGAGTAGCAGCGACACGTGTTTATCAAACGCAGCGCTGGCCAGTGCGAGGTCCAGACCCGCTCGTGCGCGGCTGGACGCGTACGGTGAAGTGGTCAGTGTTACCAGCAGCGAGCGACTCATGCGTTAGCCCCGAAGGTGATCAGGCGATCAGCCGTTTCAGAGGCTTCAACCAGTAGGCCCAGACCACCAATGACAAAAGCGGGGTCTATCGTGTTCGTCCGCTCGTACCGTTCGGCCTCGGTGGTATCCAATACGCCGTGACGCAATGAGGACGCGATACACAGCACCAGCTCAGTGTTGTGCTGTGCGGCCAGCTCTCTCCAGAGCGCTCGTGCATCAGTCTCGTCCTGAGGTATCACCCGGCTGATCAGGCCGGTCTCTGTGCCCGCATCGTGGAAAAAAACACGCGACAGTGTATGGCCTTGCTTCACGAGTTCATGGGCGAAGCGCGCTGCGGTGAGATTGCTGCTGCCTGATGCAGGGGAGGCAAGAACGAGTAGGGCGTAGTTCATGGCGTTTAAACAAAAAACCCCGGACTGAGCCGGGGTTTTAGCGTGACCGTCAAGCCTTAGTCATCACCACCCAGTGCAGTGAGCAGGCTGAGAAGATGAATGAACAGGTTGTAGATGTTCAGGTACAGGCTGACGGTTGCGCGGATGTAGTTGGTTTCGCCACCGTGGATGATGCGGCTTGTATCAAACAGAATCAGCCCCGACATGATCATGACCACGACCGCTGAGATGGTCAGCGACAGCGCGGGGATGCCCATGAAGATGTTGGCGATCATAGCGACAACTGCCAGCAGCAGGCCGACCATCAAGAAGCCGCCCATGAAGGAGAAGTCTTTACGGGTGGTTAGCGCATAGGCTGAGAGGCCGAAGAACACCAGTGCAGTGCCGCCCAGTGCCTGCATAACCAGTGCGGGACCACCAGGCATAGCCAAATAATAATTAAGCATGGGGCCCAGTGAAGCACCCATGACGCCGGTGAACGCAAAAATGGCAACGATGCCCTTGCTGGAATCCGCCATGCGATTCACTACGAAAAGCAGGCCGAATCCGACGAGGGTCAAGATCAGCGCCGCGCCCTGAGGAAGGCCAATTGCCATAGAGATGCCCGCTGTCACGGCACTGAACAGCAGGGTCATGCCCAATAGCATGTAAGTGTTTCTCAGCACTTTATTCGTGCTGACAATCGACTCCATGCCGGCCGTGTTGATGTCGTACAAACCTTTATCTTGCATCGGATACTCCGTGACGTTGCTGAGGCCCTTATGGGCTATAACTAGGACAATAATAGGGCCGAAAAGTGCAAATTCCAACCCATTGAAAGATCGGGTTTTATTTAACGTTGAGCGCGGAAATTTCGCAGCCGTTGACTATCACAGGGAGTCATCCGACAGATTGATTCATTTTTAGCATGGGGCAGTGGGCCAGGGATAGATCACAACGCGATTGCCTCTCGCGTTATGCCCCCTGTGGGGCGCCTCCGCTTGGCTGCGGCGTACAAGCTACATCTTGGATGCAGCTTGTCGAACCCGCCAGGGTTCTCGTCCACGGCTCAAACTGGATACATAAAAAAACCGCCACAAGGGCGGCTTCATTATGTTTGGCGGTGGGCCAGGGATTCGAACCCCGGGAACCTCTCGGTTCAACGGTTTTCAAGACCGCCGCTTTCGACCACTCAGCCAGCCCACCAGAAAACGTTTTATGCATGCCCCTATGAGGGCAGGCGTGGATTATACATAGCCTGATTAGCGGCACAAGGGTACATAATGCTTGTGCCGCTATTTGCTAGAAATTAAGCCTCTGCTGCTTGATCTTCCTGTGCCGTCAGAGGGCCGCGGGGATCATTAGCGGCACGTGCTGTCACCTTGTCACTGCGCGGCACATCGGGTGCCACAACGTCCGAGAAGAGTGCAGGGTGCGCGGTTTCAATCACAATGTCGCCGACAGGTGCCGGAGTCTCGCGTGGGTCGTTACTCGCTCGGCCTGATGCAGCCATGCCTGAACGATCCACTTCAGCAGTTACTTCAATAGCAGGCGCCGGCTCTGGTGTTTCTGTATCGCCCAGAGCTAGATATGCCTGCTTTGGCGCAGCGTCCGCCTCCGCAAGTGTTTCACTAAGCGGTGCTTCTTTTGCCTCGGCTACGTGGCTCTCTACCGGCGCTGCAGAAACTTTGACCTCAGAGGGTTCGGCCGCCTGGGCAGCTGGTGCTACGGCAGGAGCAGACGCTTGTGCGGGTGCCTTGGTTTCAGCCGCCGGCGTTTTCTCCGCTGCTGGCTCTTGTGCTGCTGGGGCCTGCTGCGCTGCTACGGGTTCTTTGACCGCCGAGGGCTCTTTAACCGCTGAAGGCTCTTGAGCCTTCACAGCTGCCGGCTCTTTAGTGGCTCCAGGTGCGCTAGCGACGACGGGCGCAGCTGAAGTCGTAGCCGCACTGTTCTGTTCGTCACTGTTACCCGCTGCCTGACCTCGGCGGCGCTTGCGAGGCTCGCTACGGCGCATGTCATTAGGGCGCTTGCGGGGCTTGTCATCGCGCTGCTGGTCGTCGCTTTGCGCGCCTTGAGCCTCAACATGGGTTGATTTGCTCTGGCGTTCAGCAGATCCCTCATCGCGACGGCGGCGATCGTTGCGGCGACGATTGTCCTTGCGCTGGCCTTGTTCCTGACGCTCGTTGTCGTCGGACTGACGTGCTGTGCTGTTACCGTTCTCCTGCTGGGTCTCACCCTCAGGTCTGCGGTTCCTGTTACGGTTTCTGTTCCGGTTGCGATTGCGGTTGCGGTTATTGCCCTCGCCACGCTCGCCCTGACCCTTGCCCTGACCTTGACTCTTGCGGCCCTGACCACCTTGCTTGGCTTTCTGGCCGTCGCCGCCTTTACCCTTGGCTGACTTCTTGGGCTTGCTGTCTTCAGGCTCGCCAACAATCGCAGCCCAGATTCTGGCAAACAGGCCTTTCTTGGGTGGTGGCGTCTTCTTGCGACGTTTTTGCTGTCGCGGTTTGCGCGAAGCTTTATCGCCGTCTGGGGCGCCTTTGCTCGACGGTGCTTTCTTGGGCGCTTCCTCACGTTCGGGCGCAGGTGCCTGCGGCGTTACGCCCTGAACCAGGGCCTGTTGCTGAGGAATGTCAGCAGTCGCATGGCTGTCACTGATCTCTTCGGCATCGGGTACCGTCAGGTCGATCTTGTAACTGGTGACATGGTCGCCTTCGACCTCGTCATCACGCAGACGCTTAACTTCAAAATGCGGTGTCTCGAGGTTGGGGTTGGGAACAACCAGTACTCTTGTCTTTGAAGTCTGCTCGATCTCGCCCAGGCCGGTGCGCTTCTCGTTGAGCAGGTAGGCCGCCACGTCAACAGGAACAACAGCCCTGACTTCCGCCGTGCGGTCTTTGATAGCTTCTTCTTCCAGCAGTCGCAGGATCGACAGTGCCAGAGACTTGGTGTCGCGGATCGTACCCTGGCCGTTACAGCGTGGGCAGACGATGGCGCTAGTCTCGCCTAAAGAGGGGCGCAGACGCTGGCGGGACATCTCTAACAGGCCGAAGCGCGAGATGCGACCGATCTGTACCCGGGCACGGTCGATGGAGAGAGCGTCGCGCATGCGGTTTTCGACGGCACGCTGGTTCTTGTTCGCCAGCATGTCGATGAAGTCGATCACAACCAGGCCACCCATGTCGCGCAGACGTAACTGACGCGCAATTTCGTCCGCGGCTTCGAGGTTGGTTTGGGTGGCTGTCTGTTCGATATCCGAGCCCTTGGTAGCGCGGGCGGAGTTGATGTCGATGGAAACCAGCGCCTCGGTGGGGTCAATCACGATTGATCCGCCGGAGGGTAGACGTACCTCACGCTGGAACGCAGTTTCGATCTGGCTTTCTATCTGGAAGCGGTTAAACAGGGGGATACTGTCATCGTACTGCCTAATCCGGTGCTGGTGATGTGGCATCACCATGCTGACGAAATCAGACGCCTGCTTGTAGGCTTCTGGGGAATCAATTAGCACCTGATCGATGTCATCGCGCAAATAGTCGCGGATAGCGCGGATGATGACGTTGCTCTCCTGGTACAGCAGCACCGGCGCTTTGGCTTCATCCGTTGCTTTACTGATGGCATCCCACAGTTGAAGCAGGTAGTTGAGGTCCCACTGCAGCTCTTCGGATGAGCGGCCCACACCCGCGGTGCGGATAATGACGCCCATGCCGTTGGGGATCTCGAGCGCGCTCAGGGCTTCACGCAGCTCTGTGCGATCATCACCTTCAATGCGCCGAGAGATTCCACCAGCGCGGGGATTGTTGGGCATCAGTACCATGTAGCGCCCGGCGAGACTGATAAAGGTAGTCAGTGCTGCGCCCTTGTTGCCGCGCTCTTCCTTATCTACCTGCACCACAACCTCGGTGCCTTCTTTCACCACATCCTTAATGCGGACGCGGCCTTCGCCGTCACCGCCGTTGCCGGTGAAGTACTGTCGCGAGATTTCTTTAAGTGGCAAGAAGCCATGACGCTCTGCGCCAAAGTCGACGAAAGCGGCTTCTAAGGATGGTTCTACGCGGGTAATCTTGCCTTTGTAGACATTGGATTTCTTTTGCAGTCGGGTACGGTTTTCGATGTCCAGATCATAAAGACGTTGTCCATCGACGAGAGCTACGCGCAGTTCTTCTGGCTGCGTAGCGTTAATGAGCATTTTCTTCATTGTGCCATTAGCCTTCGCTGGAACAGGCCTGGCGGGGAATAGTTAGACTGGGCCGGTGATTCCGGCAAACACATGGGGAAGGTTAAATGGCGCTGGCTTAACTGCGCCGCGGCACCGTCCCTGGGTGTTACGCTGCTCGAGTGCTGTACTCACAACCCAGCATAGGCTGCCGGGCTGAATGCGCGCTAGACCGTTACGCTGCTGGTACCGGTGTAGCCTTTTTGCTAGTGTCGCCCCACTCGAGGCGAGCGACAGCGCTAAAAATCTGGCTCTTGATCTATCCCGACAGGTTCACTGTTCGGTTCTTCATAAGACGCAGTACGTGTCTCTCACCAATCGGGTGGGGTGGTGCCTCATTGTTAAATGGCACTTACGTCGTGCGTCGTTCGGTGTCGTGGCCAGGCTGCCGAGCAACAGGATAAAGGTTGCTCCAATCAGTGGCAGGAAAAAGGCACTGACGCGATGGTTTTCTTTTACAATCGGCCAGGCTGGCGCCACGACGAGCGGAACATAGCAGCAAACGCTAATGACTTCAAATAGTTACGGAAATTTCTTTGAGCAATCCCGATAAGCCCGCCGGCGGCGTGCGGTTTGAAACAGTCGATGAACGTGGGGACGGTCAACGCCTGGACAACTACCTGTTACGTCTCTTGAAGGGCGTGCCTAAAACACGCATCTATCGCGGTCTGCGCAAGGGAGAGATTCGCGTCAATAAAGGTCGGGTGAAGGCAGATTACCGATTGGCCTTGGGCGATGTGGTCCGAATTCCGCCGGTGCAGGTGCCCGCCGCATCGGAGCCCGCCCGCGTACCCGGTTACTGGCTGGAGCAGATCGCGCAGAGGGTAGTGTATGAGGACGAGTCTCTGCTTGTCATCAACAAGCCGTCAGGCCTTGCTGTTCACGGCGGCAGCGGTCTCAACTATGGCTTGATCGAGTGTCTGCGCCAGGCCCGCCCCAAAGACAGACACTTGGAGCTGGTGCACCGACTCGATAGGGATACCTCGGGGCTGATTCTGGTCTCTCGCAAACCAGCAGCATTGCGGGATTTGCACCGGCAGCTGAGAGAAGATCGTGTCGATAAGCGCTATCTGGCGCTGGTGGGTGGCGACTGGCCGCGTAGTCGTCGGTTGATTGAAGCGCCTCTCGCTAAGAATACCCTGCAATCTGGCGAGCGTATGGTGCGCGTGTCCAAAGAGGGTAAGCCTTCCCAGACCGAGTTTGCGGTGATCGAGCGCTTTGGCGGTCGCGCGACCCTTGTAGAGGCCAAGCCAATCACCGGGCGTACTCACCAGATTCGCGTGCACGGCCAGTTTGCCGGTCATCCGCTGCTAGGGGATGCGAAATATCAAGATGATGCTTGTGAGCACCTGGCCCGTGAGCTTGGCCTGAAGCGCCTATTTCTGCATGCCCGCGCTCTGCGGTTCACCTTGCCAGGCGGCAGTAAGGTCAGCCTGGAAGCCACACTGGATAGTGAGTTAGAAATAACGTTAGAAAATATGCGTAAGGTATGTAATTGATCGTTATATTTGATTGGGATGGCACGCTCTGCGACTCTCTGGATGACATCGTTGCTGCCATGCTGGCAGCAGCCGGCGAGGTGGGGCTGGAGGCTCCATCGGCAATGGCGGTGCGCGAAATTATCGGCCTGGGCCTGCCGCAGGCACTCGAACGACTGTTCCCTGGGCATAGTGAGATGCAGCAGCAGGCAATGAGTGACGCCTATGCCCGGCACTTCCTGGCTCAAACCGAGGCTGGCCCCCGACTCTACGCCGGGGCGAGGGAGGTGCTGGACAGTCTGGCCCACCGAGGGTTTGAGTTGGCTGTTGCTACCGGTAAGAGCCGGCGCGGGCTGGATCGGGTCTTATCAGCACTGGACATGCAGGGCAGTTTTCACATCACCCGCTGTGCTGACGAAACGCACTCGAAACCCGACCCGCTGATGATTCATCAGATACTTGAGCAGCGCGGATGGCGCCCTGAAGAGGCGATTGTTGTTGGCGACAGCGAATATGACCTTGAAATGGCCAGTAATGCCGAGGTGGCCAGCGTGGGTGTCAGTTATGGCGTACACAGTGTCGCGCGCTTACGTCGCCACGCTCCGGTGGCCGTCATCGATGCCTTGCCAGCGCTCTTGGAGCTACCCCGATTATCAGCCTAGGCCCGGAGAACGGATAGCCCTGCGGCTTGCAACATCGATGACAGGGCGATGAGCGGCAGCCCCTCCAAGGCTGTGGGGTCCCGCCCTTCAAGCCGTTCAAATAAGGCGATGCCGAGGGACTCCCACTTAAAGCTACCCGCGCAGTCCAAGGGCTGGTCGCGGCGCACATAATCACAGATCTCAGCCTTGCTCAGCGCCCTGAAGTGCACCGCAGTAGGTTCAAGGTGGTGAAAATGCACGTCTTTCCTGTGGTTCGTTAATGTCACAGCGGTATAGAAGTGCACAACGTTGCCCGACGATGCCTGCAATTGTGCAATCGCCACATCTTCCGTACCCGGTTTTCCCAGTCTGTTGCCGTTGAGGCTGGCCACCTGGTCGCTACCTATGACCCAGTCATCGGCTCTGTTGGCGGCAATCTCATATGCCTTAATATGGGCAAGCCGAGTGGCGAGCGCCTCAGGCGACTCTCCGGGCTGGGCGGATTCGTCAATATCCGGGGCGATTGCGTCGAAGGGAAGCCCTAGCCGATGTAGCAACGACTGACGGTATTTGGAGCTGGAGGCGAGTATCAATGCCATTGTGCAGGGTGCCTGTTCTTGAGGAGGGTGGGGTGCTTGTGAATAACTTCACGAACTGTTTGTATTTTAAAGATTTTTTTGACATTAGGTAAAACCATCCCTAGAATTCGCGCCCATGTTGAAGGACCCCCTCCCGCGGAGCTTGGATGTACGTAAGGCAGCAGCGCGTGGAGTGACTGTTTCGGGCTCGCTTTCACTGGCGGAAATGCCGCGTTTTCTGGCGCTTTTAGCGAGCGATTCAGGACGTGTGCAGGCTAATGTAGAGTGTGGCCGAGACGAAGAGAACCACAGTGTTATTGCGGTAACGGTTGAGGCTGAGGTCAGTGTTGTTTGCCAGCGCTGCCTGGAACCCATGACCTTACCAATGGCGTGCAGTAACCGACTCGCTGTTGTCTGGACGGACGAGCAGGCAAAACACTTGCCCCGCGAGCTCGACCCACTCATCAGTGAGGATGACTGCAGGCTGTGGGAGATGGTGGAAGATGAACTCATACTGGCATTGCCGGCGTTCAACTACCACGAGGATCCCAACTGTAATGAGATATTGAATGCGCTTGATGAGGCGCCCGCGGATGAAGCGGAGCCAGACAGCAAGCCCAACCCTTTTGAGGTGCTGGCGCAATTGAAGCCCGGCAAGGACTAACAGGAGTCAGACATGGCTGTTCAGCAGAACAAGAAAACCCGTTCGCGTCGCGGAATGCGTCGCTCACACGACGGTCTGGGTGGTTCCACCCTGTCGGTAGATCAGACCACCGGTGAAAAGCATCGCCGTCACCACGTGACAGCCGACGGCTTCTACCGTGGTAACAAGGTCGTAGAGACTGGCAACGACGACTAAGGCTTCGAGCCTGTTCGCGCCGGTTACAGCGGCGCGATTTCAAGCGAATTTAGCGGAGGCCTTGGCCTCCGCTTTTCGTTGCGCCATTTTCACGATTCACCGTCAACATTGGGGCAGGGCATGCGGCAACAATGCTCCCTATCCCTATGCTGACATGACAAACGCTGCAGGTTTTCTGTTATGACTCTATCTACACTTGCTTTTGTATTCCCTGGTCAGGGATCTCAGAAAGTTGGCATGCTGAAAGACGCCTACGATGCCTCCGGCGCAGTTCGGGAGACCTTCGCAGAGGCCTCCGAAGCGGTCGGTTATGACATGTGGTCGCTGATCCAGACTGGCGAGCAGTCGGCGCTGAACATGACCGAAACCACGCAGCCGGTGCTGCTCGCTAGCAGTGTCGCGCTGTGGCGTGCCTGGGTCGAGCAGGGTGGGGCGATGCCAGCACTGATGGCCGGTCACAGCTTGGGCGAGTTTACTGCCCTTGTTTGTGCGGGCGCCCTTGGATTTGCAGATGCCGTGTCTCTGGTGCGTCAACGTGGTGCATTCATGCAAACGGCGGTGCCAGTGGGCGAAGGCGCCATGGCTGCAATCATCGGTCTCGATGATGCGACGATCAATGAAACCTGTGAGGAAGTAGCCCCCCAGGCCGGTGTGGTTGCCGCAGTCAACTTTAATTCACCCGGCCAGGTAGTGATTGCCGGTGAGGCAGGTGCGGTCGAGCAAGCGATTGCCGCGTTAAAAGTAGCCGGTGCCAAACGCGCGATGCCACTGCCAGTGAGCGCGCCTTTCCACACGTCGATGATGAAACCTGCGGGAGAGAAGCTGGCAGAAGTGTTGTCCGGGATTTCCCTGTCCACGCCAATGATACCGGTGGTTCACAACGTTCATGCTGGCCTCGAGTCAGATGTTGAGACCATTCGCAGCTTGCTTGTCGAGCAGATCTACTCGCCGGTGCAGTGGACGCGCTGTGTAGAGACGATGGTTAGTAAGGGTGTGAGTCACGTTGTTGAGTGCGGTCCGGGCAAGGTGCTCAGCGGTCTGAATCGTCGTATCGACAAATCCTTAACCAGCTACAACATCGAAGAGCCCAGTGCGCTTGCCGAGGCACTGGCCTCATTGTCCGCTTGACCGGAGCAGAAGCCTGCAGCGCAACGTTTTTTTAGGGGGAAGACCATGAGTGATAACAAGGTTGCACTAGTCACCGGCGCCAGCCGCGGAATTGGTAAGGCCATCGCCGAACACTTGGCCAATGACGGTATGACGGTCATAGGCACAGCAACCAGCGACGGTGGTGCCGAGGCGATTACCGCTTACCTCTCGGCCCTGGGCAATGAGGGTTGTGGCATGCGGCTTGACGTCGCTGACTCTGACAGCGTGACTGAGGTCATTAAAGCGATCACTGAACGCTTCGGCGCTCCTACTGTGTTGGTGAACAATGCGGGGATCACCCGCGACAACATTCTGATGCGCATGAAGGACGACGAGTGGGACAGCGTCATCAATACCAACCTCAATGCCCTTTACCGTGTCAGTAAGGCTTGCCTGCGCGGCATGACCAAAGCCCGATGGGGTCGGATTGTGAACATCACCTCCGTAGTGGGCGCGATGGGTAACATGGGTCAGAGCAACTATGCAGCGACCAAGGCGGGTGCTCAGGGCTTTGCGCGTGCGCTGGCGCGCGAGCTGGGCTCTCGAGCGGTCACGGTTAACAGTGTGGCCCCGGGCTTTATTGATACTGACATGACCCGTGAGCTACCCGACGCCCAACGCGACGCCCTGCAGGGTCAAATCCCGCTGGGGCGCCTTGGAGATCCGGCTGAGATCGCCGCTGTGGTGAGTTTCCTGTGCAGTGATGCTGCCGGGTATGTCACCGGTGAAACCATTCACGTCAACGGCGGCATGTATATGGCCTAAGGGCCAGCAACACTAATCGAAACCCGTCAGGCGAGCGCACAAAAAAAGATTGTTACTACCCGGAAGTTTCGGAGTAAAATGCGCCC
>SPKZ01006383.1_pt1 | contig 12375 bp, 7 predicted proteins | sample 2456571 | NCBI WGS metagenome assembly SPKZ01 (sample SAMN11192286, study PRJNA482655) | marine metagenome | biome: ENVO:00000447; feature: ENVO:00000244|ENVO:00000211|ENVO:00000569|ENVO:00002023; material: ENVO:00002151; isolation source: ocean water from marine abyssalpelagic zone ...
CGACGGCCAAATCCGCAAAACCACACTCTCCGCAATCACCATGGCCAAGGCAGCAGCTGCTGTTCTCGGCGGTGGATTCGACATTCTCGTCATCGGTGGCCCCGGTGCCAAAGCCGCGGCCGCAGGCGCCACAGCCTTTGGCGCAGGCAAAGTGCTCGTAGCAGAAGACGCTGGTCTCACAGATTACGTAGCCGAGCGATACGCTCCGACGGTCGCCGATGTTGGCAAGGGCTACGGCCTGATCTGCGCCACGGCGTCCAGCTACGGCAAGGACCTGATCCCCCGCGTGGCTGGTCGTCTAGAGGCTGCTTTCGCTGGTGACTGTGCCGGCGTCAGCGACGCTGGTGGGAAGATTGCTTACAAGCGACCGATGTTCGCTGGTAACGCCTTCGGTACCTGCACGCTGAACACCGCAATTCAAACCGCAACCGCTCGTCAGAGTGAGTTCGAGCCCGCAGCCGAAAGCGGTGGAGCCTCCCCCATCAGCGATGTGACAGCGACCGCCCCCAGTGGCGCCGCCGAACGTGTTGAATTCGTATCCCTGGAGCAGGTCAAGAGCGAGCGCCCCGAGCTCGGCGAGGCCAGCACTGTCGTTTCCGGCGGTCGTGCTCTCAAGGAGGAGTTCTTCAAGGTCCTCGAGCCTCTCGTCGACGTGCTCGGCTCCGCTCTCGGCGCATCCCGCGCCGCTTGCGACGCCGGTTACGCCCCGGGCGATTACCAAGTCGGGCAGACCGGCAAGATCGTCGCCCCGGACCTGTACTTCGCCATCGGTATCTCTGGAGCCATCCAGCACGTCGCCGGCATGAAGAGTTCCAAGACCATCGTGGCCATCAACAAGGATCCTGACGCCCCGATCTTCCAGATCGCGGACTACGGCCTTGTGGCTGACTTGTTCCAGGCTGTGCCGGAACTGGTCGAAGCACTGAAGGCCAAGAAGGCCGCCGGCTGATCAATCGAGAAGTCAGGCGAAGTCGGTCTGTCCGACTTCGCTTGACAGATCGAACGCAGGAGATCACTCTCCCGCAGCCCGCGAGGGCAATCGGGGCGTAGCGCAGTTTGGTAGCGCGCACGGTTCGGGTCCGTGAGGTCGGAAGTTCAAATCTTCTCGCCCCGACAAATCCCGACAGAAAGCTTTAGGATTCCGAGACATTCGGGATTCGGGCTTGCTGTGGTTTCCCGCTAGTTGACCGAAAGGAGAACAATCGCTCCCTGGAGGTCGGCCCCAGTGGCATGCACGTAGCGTTGCGTGGTGTTCAAGCCACTATGCCCTGCAAGCACCCGCACGGCCTCCACACTGGCTCCCGCTTGCACGAGCTGCGAGCAGAAGAAGTGGCGGAGCGAGTGGAAGCTCCGCGCCCCAAGGCCATTGCGACTCTGCATTTTCTTCAAGCGCATGAGGACCAGTTGCCGTGACGGCGTGGTCCCGGCCTTGGACACGATCACCCGAGCTGCCGGGAGCTTGTCCTTGAGTGCCGGTGCAACGATGCCAACAAGGCGTGGCGCCATCGGCACTACGCGGTCGTGACCCGACTTAGGCGTCACCAGTTCACTCTCGGACATGGCGCGACGGATATGGATGAGCTGTTTCTTCAGATCCACATCCCGAACCTCCGACGCCCTTACCTCGCCCTGCCGAAGCCCAGCGAAGGCCGCGAGGGCAATCGATACATGCAGCCAGCCTTTGCTAGCGTCGAGCATGGCCTCCACCTCGTCTCGCGACGGGGCGTCGGGCAACTTGCGCCCTGGCGACGGCGGTTTCGGCAGTATGGGCAGGTCATCAAGCTCCCCAACCTCAACCGCAGCACGAAGAATGCTCCGAACCAAGTTGACGGCTCCCCGCGGCTGAACGCCGCGCTTGGCGAACGACGCTATCGATGCCCGCAAGGTGCGAGCATCGATAGCGTCGAGTCGCTTGGAGCCGAGCTGTGCGAGAAGTTCTTGCCGAAGCAGTGCCTCGTACCGCTTGCGGGTCGCAGGGCGGTAGCGTGGCATGTAGAGCGGCACGAACGTGTCGTCGGCAAACGACGCCGCAGTTGGAGCCGCCTTGCGTACGGTTCAGGTCACGGACTCCTGCGAAGGCACGCTGATCGAGATCACCCGCGGGGTAAAGCCGTGACCTAGAGCCACCTAGCCACGCTGCTTTTCCTCGCCGTTGGGGCGCACCTCCTGGGATGCCAGTCCGTCGTGCCTACGCAAGTCCGACGGGGATCGCCAAGTCTTAGCCATGGCCAGTACGGCTGCGACAGCTAACCGCCGACCTCAGATCCATTGCCCTTGTTCCACTCCCGATCCCGGGCAATACTCTCGGGTTCTAGACGTTCTGTGCGAGGGAATTCATGACGAACTTTCGGTTGCATCAGTCAATACTCTGCGCGCTTGCATTAGCAGGGGTTCTTGCCGGCAGTGCTTGCGACAGTAATGACCGCACACGCAGGGCCAGCGAAGACGATGGTGGCCCCCGTTACGCGGCTGGCATTCCCTCGCCCGACGCCTCTCCGGACAGCGCACAGCCGGATGCGAGTGTGTCGGTCGTGAACGCCGCAATGGAAGCTCAGTTGGAAGCCGCGACCTCGGACGCTGTGGTGGATGCTGTGCCGGACGTCGCACCTGCGCCCGCACCCACCGTCGTGCCGGTCTACCCGACAAACGGCGCCGGCTGGAACGCCTACGTGGTGTCCGACGGCACGAGCGACTTCGACGCGTCGGACACTGCCTGCACCGGCGACGAGCCAGGCCAAGCATGTTCTGGTTGTCTGCACGGCGGCGAATTACGCACAGCAGAGTTCCTCAATCTCGCTAGCTGCAACGGACTGACGGTGAGCGATACGCTCACCGCCTTTGCCTGGGTGTGCGACGACTCCTCTGGAACGGTGGTCGTCTCTTCCACAGCTCTGCTACCGAACAAAAAGTTGTCCGATCTGCTCGACATCGGGGGCGCGAGTTTTCTACCCAACGCGGTCGCCCTTCAGGACATCGGCGATGTGGTGGCACAGTCGATGACCACCGTGTGGTGGCCGACTGCGGTTGTCGCCATGACCGGCACCATGAACGCCACTGCCGATAGCATCGTACTGGTGCAAGCAGATCTCGTCGGCAACGTCGCCATGAACGCCACTTCCCGTGTTGCCATCGTGATTGCACCAGGAGCGACCCTGACAGGAACTGGCGCTGGTGGGGCCGTTGTCTCTGGGACTAACGCCAACTTCCTGTCCGTCGAAGGCGCTGTTCTGGCGACCGGCAAAACGTCCGGTGTCAGCTTCTACCGGGTAAAATGCCCAGTCATGACGGATCTGACGGCCACCGACGCACTCACCGAAGGGATCCGTTGCGGCGAATGCCACCAGGGACGTTTTACGAATCTACAAGCGACAGGAGGCAATGGGAACGGCATCGAGCTGCATTCCACACTGATCGACAAGTCCGCCGGTCACGTCGCGACCGGCCTCACCGCAACAAACAATGCGGGGACCGGCATCCTGATCGATTACTCGACAGCTATCGATGTATCCGACGTGCTCGTCGACGGCAATGTGGGCACAGGTTTGGTCTTGAACTTCTCCGACGGCGCGCAGCTGCAAAACGTCACGGCGACCAACAATGGGCCCTTCGGCGTCGCGATGAGCTTCGATACAGATGCCTCCATCTTTAATATCACCGCGGCGGGGAACGCAAACGGTGTGCGGTTCGAGGACACAATTCGCGGCACTGTCGGAAACATCGAGGCGACGGGCAATGGGGATCTGGGCATTCAAATCATCTTGCAAGGCGCCAGTGCCGAGCGCTTGGACAACATATTTCAGCGATTGACCGCCGTCGACAATGGTGGTTCGGGCATCACGTTCGCCGGGGACTTTGTCACGCACAACATCCTGCTTGACTGGGTCGCGACCAACAACGGGCGGCGCGGCGTGGAGATCACGAACCTTGACCACGCCGTCGTCATGGGGCTGATCACGAACAACAACCGCGACGAAGGAGCGTTTATCTCTGGCTGCCGGAACGTCACCCTGGCTAATTTCACCTCGACGCACAATGCAGAAGGCATGGAGATCCGCGACTGCGAAGGCGGCACCTTCTTCAACATGACCGCTGCCCAGAACGTGCAGAACGGCATCACCATGATTAATTCGAGCTTCACCGCCGCGGAAAACTTGGCGACCTACGCCAACGGCGGTGACGGAATCGGGGTTTCTTCTCAGGGCTCCAGCAACACGGCGCACAATCTGCTTTCTACTGAGAACGGAGGCTTCGGTATCAGGCTTGGTAGTGGCACGGTGGTTTACAGCGGAGCTCTCGAGTTGGGCAGCAACAATGCCAATGGCATCCAGTGCAGCGTGGCCATCAACGCGTTTGGCTTGGACGACGGCGGCAGCGTCTGTGCCATCCAGGGAGCATCCACCGCTGCTCTCAGCTTGAACTCGTCAGCCGTGGGGGAAGTGTTTGGCCCGCTGACGATCGACGATGCCGAGAACCCAAGCGATACCAACGGCGCGGCGCCCTACGCAAACATCGGAGACTGGACGAACTTTGAGACGCCAACAACGCTGTGGGGCAGAGACGGCACGAGTGTTACCGACGACACCAGTCGCGGACCTTGCGTGATTGGCGGAACTTGTCGGACTTGGGAGTGGGGTATACCCCTCGCGAGCACGTTCCTGCGCAATGCAACGCCGGCTCCGCCGAGCGGCGACGACACTGTTACGCAAACTTGGTATGATTCGACGCCCGCCACGAGCCAGGCCGACTGCGACGATCTCAAGATCGGTTCCGTGTACGATTCCGGCGGAGGCAACTGCAAGACCACCTACTTGCGCGCTGCTGTGGAAATCCCTCTAGACGGCATCGGCAATGAAGACGGCCTCTGCGATTCCGACGAACACTGTTTGTACTCACCGAATATTGGTGCCTACCAGGGGCACGAAAGCTTAGTTCAGGGCGAGCCCTTCGAAGGCGGCGCTATCACCGGCGTTTCACTCTGGCGGCACCCGGCCAACGGTTACTGACCGAGGACAGGAATTCCAAAGCCCTGTCGCCTGCCCGTGACAGACGGCTACGCTCTGCCGTTCCGCCCCCGACCGTTCACTATCCCGCGGTCACCGCGGATTCGAGTCGCTGGGAAGACGTGAGAGGAGCGTTTGCCCCTGGGGGCCCCGGGGTGGCTGTTGAGTGGGCTAATGAAGCTCCCGTGGGACGAGCGGTAGCTCCTCGCCCTGAATGCGTTGGAGCCGGCCAACGATGAGGTCGAATCGGGCCATGAAGAGGCATGGCAAGACGAGATGCCCGTAGGCGTGAGTCTGTAAAGAACGGCGAAACCAAGCTGTACACGTGGGAAGAAGTCAAAGCTGCGGCGATGGCTCCCGTGACAGACGAGTAGTCCGTTGACGTATCCGATGCGCTTCGTGGAGGAGGCGTAAGCAGAGATTGTCCACGAACGGCGATAGTACCTGAGGCGAGCGGGTGAGCGAGTGTATCCCGTCAGCTGAATTCGGACAGAAACAGGGTCTGATCTAAGAGACAAGCCGGAGGGTGAAGAGCTCTCCTCAGGAGTCTCAAATGCCACGAAAGAATCAGTCGGGCGAAGCCGCGGTCAACGAAATCACACGCAGAACATGCCGGAAGTTCTCAGCCGAAGAGAAAGTCCGCATTGTGCTTGAAGGATTGCGAGGCGAGCAAGGCATAGCCGCGCTCTGTCGCGGTGAAGGGATAGCCCCCAATCGCTACTGCCGTTGGAGCAAGGATTCCCTTGAGGCCGGCAAGAAGCGGCTGTCGGGAGACACAGTCCGCGAGGCCAAATCGAGCGAGGTGAAGGGCCTACGCAAACGGGCATTCCGAAAGTTACGCAAGTGACAACACAATCATCCCGCGTCGCGCTTCACACGCAGCTCGCAACGAGCACTCGGCTCTCGCGGCACGTCATCTGTAGTGCGAGTATGACTCGTCGCACTCGCACTCAAATTCTTGGCTCGCTGCCTCTACCCCCGGAAGCTAGCTGCTCGATTTGCGTAGGTGTCACGATTTGCGTAGGTGTCACGATTCGCGGTAGCTTGAAAACATGAGGCGGATGCGTGGAGAACTGGCTGACCAATTCTGGCGGTGGCTCGTTGCCGGAGTCATTGGCGGTACGTTAGCGGCTAGTATCGAGTATTCGCTGATTGCGCTGACCGTCCCTCTTTTGACTTCCGATCTACTGGGGGCCACCCAGCTCCTGATGACGCTGTTCGCACTCTATGGTAGTTTCGGAGTGCTGTTGGCCCCGCTCGGCATTGGCTTGGAGCGGTTCATCGGATCTCGTGGCTTCCCACCGGCCTGGGTGATGTGGACAGTCGCTGGGATGGGACCGTTTAGCGGGGCCGTCGTAATCGCCGCGGTCGAGCTTGTGGGGGCGCCTGTATCGACGGAGTTTCCCGGCCGTGTCGCCTTGTTGCGGAACCTGGTGATCGTCGCTGCCATTTGTGTCTGCGCTGTGCTTTCCGCGGGCTTGGGTTATCTGCTCAAGAAACATCTGGCCTCCGCTCGCATACTCTCGTCCCAGCGTGCCGTGGCAACCGGTTTGGTCGGGATGGCGGCGTTCCTCGGATTCTTTTGCGTGCTTGCAGCGTTGGCGCCGGTGCACTTGCTGGGCGAGATCACTGCCACAACCGTGGCAGCTCTGGCTCTCTCAGTGCTTGCCGCCAGATGGTGGACAGCGGGCCTCGTTCGCCGTACCGGGCAGCGGTGTGCGGTAGCTTTCACGTTTGTTGCGCTAGTGAGCGTGACGGTGTCGGCACATGACCACCACGCGCGGTTCCTGCTGCACCACCACTGCCCGGGCGCAGCCCGACTCGCCGGTATTGCGCGGAACCTCGTTGATCTGGACGGCGACAAAACCATCGCCCTCTGGCTCGGCGGCACGGACTGCGCGGAGGGCGATGCGACCGTCGGCGGCATCACCCGCGAAATCCCCGGGGACGGCGTCGATCAAGATTGTCGTGGTGGGGATGCCCCTAGGCCGATGCCAACTCCGCCCGCGACACTCTGGAAGGGATGCAGCAGTCAGTCGAGGAATGTAATTCTGATTACGATTGATGCGCTTCGGGCAGAAGCTCTGAACCCCAAAACGATGCCCAATGCTTCAGCCCTGGCTAGTGAATCTCAGCTATTCACACGGGCCTATTCGCCGGCGACACACACGCGGCTCTCTCTCGCATCGTTGTTTGGTGGCATCGTGCCGTCGGACCTAGGAAGCGAGAACATGTTGGTTGCGCCCGACATGAACATCGGAAAGCACGTCGCCTTACGGTTCCAGGGCGCCGGGTATCAAACCTTTGCTTTGAACCCTTTTTTCCAGAACCATGAATCACGCGGGCTTTTTCGGGGCTTCGACCATGTCAATCGGGACCTGCACGATTTGCGTGCCAACTCGCCCAAGTTCACGATCAGTTCTGGGGGCATGACAACAGCGGGCATCGCTCACATTCAAAAGCTGAGAGCTGAACGCTTCTTCGCGTGGATTCACTACCCCGACCTTCATGCTCCCTATGGGGCGTTGTTTGGGGATCCGGACAAATCACCGACAGAGCAATATTTCGATGATGTGAGATATACGGACATGCATCTCGGTAGGCTTCTACAGTACCTGCAATCCAGTCGGCTCTTTGCCGACACGGTGATCGCCGTGAGTTCGGATCATGGCGAAGATTTGGGTGAGTACGGAACAGAGGGACACGGGCCTCACCTCTACGAGACCAGCGTCCACGTCCCATTGGTTGTCTATGTACCGGGGTGTCCACCCCGCGTTCGTCACGAACCGGTTAGCCTGAGCCGGTTGGGTGCTACGTTGGAAGTACTGTCGGGTCAAAGCCCCCATGGCTTGACGCTTTTGCCGGGGCACACTGACCTTGTTCCCGTAGTAGCCGAGGTTGTGCAGTTTCTTGATTATATGAAGCGCGCTGTTATCGGAGCCCGCTTCAAGTTGATCGTGGACGTTCGGAACGGCGGTCGAGTCCTGTTCGATCTCCAGAACGACCCGGGCGAACGCAATAACGTGTACCGGAGCCATCCGCGAGAGGCCGAAAGGCTCGAAGCCATGTATCAGCGCTGGCTCGATAATCCAGGTCAGCGCTGACCGCCCTAGGAACTCGGCGTCGGGGAGTGCCCCGACTGCCATCCCCCAGTTTTTCTCGATTTCGCTCCGATGAGGGCCTATCAGCACGATATTCAGCCCCCCCGGGCGACGGCCCGATGTCGCCTTGCCCGACGATTCCCGCTAGGGTCCCCCGAGTGACTGATCCAGGCGAGGGCACCCAGCCATTTATTCCCTACGGCCGACAAGACGTCGACGAAGAAGACATCGCTGCCGTAGTGGCGGTCCTACGTTCGGACTTCCTCACCACCGGTCCGGCCGTCAGCGGATTCGAAGCCGCCCTGGCGAAACGGGTCGGGGCCAAGTACGCAGTCGCCGTCAGCAGCGGTACCTTCGCACTGCACGCGGCCTACTTTGCCGCCGGAGTGGGCCCGGGCGACGAGGTCTTGGTACCGGCCATGACCTTTGTGGCCACCGCCAACGCCGCTCGTTATCTCGACGCCAATCCCCGTTTCGTCGACGTCGACGCCAGCACGGGATTAATGACCACCAGCTCTCTGGAGGCTGTCTCGAGCGACAAGCTGAAGGTAGTGGCGCCGGTGCATCTCAACGGCATGCCCGTGGATATGCAACAGATCGCGGCCTGGGCACGACCGCGGGGAATCAAGATCGTTGAAGACGCAGCCCACGCCCTAGGTGCCGACTATCAGGGGCAACCCGTCGGCAGCTGCGAACACAGCGACATGGCGATTTTTTCCTTTCACCCGGTCAAGCACATCACCACCGGCGAGGGCGGAGCTATCGTCACCAACGACGAGAAGCTGTTTCGGCAACTCCAACTGTTCCGCAATCACGGCATGACTCGGGAAGACAGCGAGCTACTCTCTGAATCTCCAGGGCCGTGGTACTACGAACAGCAACTGCTCGGCCACAACGGGCGGCTCAGCGACATTCAGGCTGCCCTGGGTATCACCCAACTGGCGAAGCTCGACGGCTACGTTGCCCAACGTCGGGCGCTCGCGGCACACTATGATCAGGCCCTAGTATCCTTGGCTGCGGTCACTCCCGTCCCGGGTAACAGCTCTGCCGCCAGCAGTGCCTATCATCTATACGCACTGCAGATCGACTTCGCAGGCTGCGGCGTGTCCCGCAAAACCGTGATGGGCCGACTCCGCGACCGCGGTATCGGCAGCCAGGTGCACTACATTCCGGTGCCCCAACAACCTTACTACCAACGCTTGGGACAGCAGCCTGAGGACTATCCTGGAGCGCAGCAGTACTACGCCGGAGCCTTGTCCTTGCCGCTGTTCCCCCGAATGACTGAGGCCAACGTGGGTCGCGTGACCGACGCCCTTCGCTCGGCTTTGGGCGACTGCTAAAATCCCTACTCAGAGTCATCGTGAGCCCCCCAGCTGTTGTCGTTATCATCCAGGCCCGTATGGGGTCTTCCCGGCTGCCCAACAAGGTGTTGCTTCCGCTGGGGACCCACTCCGTGCTGGCCCATGTCGTGCGGCGACTCAAACAAGTAGGCAGCATCCACTCCCTAGTCATCGCCACCACCGAAGCGAGCGCGGACGACGCCATTGTCACGGCCGCCCAAGAACTAAACGTCGGCGTATTCCGCGGCTCGGAAAACGACGTGCTCAGCCGCTACTACGAGGCCGCCAAACTGTCGACCGCCGAGGTCATCGTCCGGATCACCGCCGATTGCCCAATGATCGACCCTATGGAAGTCGACCGAGTCATCACGGCCTTCCTGGAGCGACTCGGCACCCCAGACGAAATCGACTACGCAAGCAATCAAGCCGGGACCGACCGCCGCATCCCCCACGGACAAGATGTGGAGGTGTTCAGCATGAACGCCCTCACGGTCGCCCAACAAAAAGCCACCGACCCGGGGGACCGCGAACACGTTACGCCATATTTGTATCGTACTCCCGGACGCTTTCGCACACGGCTTAGTCATTATGCCGGCGCGGACTTGTCCCACCTTCGACTCACCCTGGACACCCCGGCCGACTTGCAGCAGCTTCAGGCAGTAGTGCTAGCCTGCGGGGATGATGCCAGCCTAGAACAGATCGCCAGCTACCTGGAAGCTCACCCAGAGGTGGTAGCACTCAATGCTCATACCCAGCAGAAGGGCCTCCTGAGCGATAGCGATCAACGCCGCCAACGCATAGCCGGCCGGCTGTTGCTCGGGCGTGCCGACGCTAACTCAGAGATCGGCTTCGGCCATGTGAGCCGCCTGGGTGCCCTGTTGACGGCCTGGGTCGAACACGGCGGTCGCGCCATGCTGCTAACCGGAGAGCTGCGCGGAGCGGTTCGGCAGCGGCTCGTGGACGCCGGCGTCCGCATCGAATCCATAGACGAACGAGATAGCCACGCCGATATCCAACGTAGCTTAGTGGTCGCCAAAGAAAGCCAGGCTGCGGCGATCGCGGTGGACAGCTATCAATACGACCGCTTCCAGCTTGAGCGGCTGCGCGAACTCTTTCCCACTCTGTCCATGGACGATCTTGCCGAACAAGGCGTCAGCACCGATTTGGTCGTCAACCAGAACCTCAATTTTCCGGCGGATCGATACGGCGATGTGAAGCCAACGCGGCGGCTCTTGGTCGGTGCCCCCTACGTGCTGCTCCGACCGGAGATTCGTGCAGCCTTGGCCAACGCGACCACAAGCGGAACCGACGATCCCGACCCGTCCCCCCGACTGCTACTGAGTTTCGGCGGCTCCGACCCTCTTGGGCTGACCCTCCCCATAGTGGAGCGTTTGCTCCCCCAGCTGGGCACCGCCAAACTAATCGTAATGCTCGGCCCCGGGGTCTCCGCACGAACGAAGGCCGAGCTAGCGAAACAGCAACATCCCGCGCTCAGCCTGCACGAGGATGTGACGAATATAGTGCCCCTACTACGATCGGCAACCCTGGCGCTGGTGGCGGCTGGCTCCACAGCGTGGGAGTTGTGCGCTCTAGCCGTTCCGGCGATGTTGGTAACGGTCGCGAAGAACCAGCTAGACGTTGCCTCTGCGCTCTCCGACACAGGCGCGGCGGTGCACCGGCACTGGAGCGGCAGCGAAAGCGCCGACGAGATATCTGCGAGTGTTCTGGAGCTACTAGCCGACGGCCCTCAGCTCCAACAGCTCGCGCAGCGCGCCCAGAAGCTGATTGACGGCCGCGGTGTGTTCCGAGTGATTGACGCACTGCTAGAGGTGATCGACCATCGGCAGGCAAAGCCATGACCACACCAATCAGCATATTTGGCAAGACCGTCGGAAACGGCTCCCCGTGTTACATCATCGCGGAAGCCGGCAGCAATCACAACGGCGACCTCAACACAGCTCTGCGCTTGATTGACGCCGCGGCCGACGCAAAAGCAGATGCCGTCAAATTCCAGACCTTCGAAGCCAATCGGCTCTATCCAAAATCTGCCGGCAAGAGCGACTACCTCAAAGACGAAACTCCGATCTTTGACATCATCCAATCGATGGAAATGCCAACGGAGTGGCTACCGTGTCTGCGAGATCACGCCCACGACCGCGGTCTCGCCTTCATCTCCAGTCCCTTCCACGAAGAAGCCGTGGCCCTACTGGACCAGTTTGTTGATGCGTTCAAGATCGCCTCCTATGAACTCACCCATGATCCGCTCCTGCGAGAGGTAGCCGCCCGGGACAAACCTCTGGTCCTCTCCACCGGGGCATCCACGCTGGATGAGGTCAAGCGCGCTGTGGACGTGCTGCGGGATGCCGGACGCAAACAGCTGGTTCTGCTGCAATGCACGGCGTCCTATCCGACTCCTCCCGAGGCCGCCAATGTAAGCGCCCTGATCACCCTGCGGGAAGCTACAGGCATGCCGACGGGCTTGTCCGATCACACGCGGGACCCGGTCGTAGCTCCGGCGGCGGCGGTTGCCCTCGGCGCTTGCGTCATTGAAAAGCATTTCACACTTTCCAATCGCTTACCTGGGCCAGACCACGCCTTCGCCATCGAGCCGAACGAACTTGTCCGACTCGTCAAACGCGTGCGCGCCACGGAAGCCGTGCTGGGTGACGGAAAAAAACAGGTACAGGCCGTCGAAGGAGAGCTCCGAGACTTCGCCCGACGCAGTCTCATCACCACTCGCGACATCCAGGCAGGACAGCCATTTTCCCGGGGCAACGTAGACGTACTACGCCGAGGCAAGCTAGCCGAAGGACTGGCCCCCTCCGAGCTGGAACGAGTGCTGGGCTCCCGCGCCGCACGAGACTTGCCTGCGGAGACGTCGCTTAAAGAGGCGGATCTCGCGCTCGGCGAGTAAGCCACCATGCCCGAGCCGCA
>SPKZ01018222.1_pt1 | contig 12375 bp, 24 predicted proteins | sample 2456571 | NCBI WGS metagenome assembly SPKZ01 (sample SAMN11192286, study PRJNA482655) | marine metagenome | biome: ENVO:00000447; feature: ENVO:00000244|ENVO:00000211|ENVO:00000569|ENVO:00002023; material: ENVO:00002151; isolation source: ocean water from marine abyssalpelagic zone ...
CTTGGCAAGTGCGTCTAGGCTGTACTCACCAGTGAGTGGGAGTGTGAATAGATCTTCTACTGTAACCGCTCCACGAGATGTCTGGATGCGTAGTTCGATGGATGCTGCTTTTCTGAATATATTCATGCTCATTAGAATAATACCTTCATTGTTCTTGTTGTTTTACCAGTGACTCTGAATACAGCTTCACTACGGACTGTTGATGAGAAGCCAAGACCACTCAATTGTTCATCTGACTCTGGTGCTTGAAGCTTACCTCCTAAGACTTCAAATACCTTTCTGTTTGGTGTTAGTTCCTCTTTTAAGAATTCGTTGTAAAAGCCTCTACCCTTACCACCTGTGTTACATTTGTCAAGGACAAAGAAGTAATGTTTGTTACCTGTCTCATTACTGTCCCAGTGGTTCGGAGAGAGAAGTGCCATGTTGACTCTGTTGAAAGTTTCAGTCTGTATACCCCAGACTTCTTTCGATCCAGAAGACGAAGGCAGACTGTCTGCAATTACCACACCGCCTTTGTGTGTGTAGTCGAACAGGATACAGGCAATTTTCTCACCATGTCTGACAGCTTTGTCATATTTGATGTGAGTAATTTTACCAGCAAATTCCATCTCTAGTTCAAAGCCAGACTCATTGGTATTACTACCACTGAAGTTGTGAACCAAGACGACATATCTGCCTTCATGGAGACTTGCTTTGTCAGCCCATGTAATATTCTCTACTGCCGGTTTCTTAATTGATCCACCACGTGTGTCATCAATGTCCAGAGTGCCCTGTGTGTATGTGGATCTCTTATTACTGAAGTAGATAAGATTGCCATTAGGCTCAAGAACATGGATGTCGAGGTCGTTATGACTGCACCATGACAGACTACATCTTAGATCGCCGGTTATACTACCACCTGCAGCCTTCACTCTCTGCTTCATACTGTCTGCTACTTCACCGTTGTAACTCCATGAGAAGTTGTTATCCCACTTCAACATGTTCTTTGAGTGATTGTCACTTGGAGCGATCAGACTAAACAGGTTGTTGGTCAGACTGTTTTCACATAGTATTTCAATTGACTCAGCTGTTGGGACTACCTTGTTTAAGAAGTCCTCTATGCCAATGGTAACGGCTTTGTCATAGTTCTTAGGACTCTGTCCTTCTGCTGATTTCAGTAGTTGATCAAACACACCATCAGGCTTTTTCATTATTGACTGTGTCGATCGATCGGCGAACAAGACATTGTTTATGGTGATGTCACTTGTCTTGGCATACCGGCGTTGTAGAGAGCTTTCGTACCCAAGGTCTACTACCTTCTTTTCTGCCGCTTTGATCATTGACGGTGTGACCAGTGCCTTGGGTCTTTTGTAGTTGTCAGGTGCCACCTTTGCCTCAAAGCTTTTGACTGATTGTTCGAGGTCCTTACCGGCAGAGATGTCGATCAGTAGACTACCAATGACTGTGTTACGAAGTCTGCCAGCATGTCCTAGATCAACAGATGCCTTCCATACGAATACATGCTTTGCTCCCCATGACAGCAATGCGTCATACTGTTGTTTCACTGTGACAAATAGATCGAGGATCGCTTTGTGTTCACTGCCTCTGTAAATAGAACCCTGTGCAATTAGTTCCAAGACTGTCTCTGCACTGTCTAGTGTCAGTTCGACAAGGCTTCGCTCCAGTGTCGAGAAGTTTGCCTGAGTATCACCAAGGCTTGTTGCGATATCATCCTCTGGCATTAGGTGCTTCCGTGGTATCTGACAGTAGAAGTGGTTATATACTTCTGCTTGTGTTGTACCTTCTTTGAGTGTTGCTGTCTGACGTGTGCCAACATGTTTTGTGTAGTGTTTGAATACGTTCTTAATAGGACAGTCTCTTATGAGTAAAGACATACGCCTCATGACGTCTTGGTAGTAGCCGTCTGCTGTAGTGTCCCAGATAGTCAGGATCTGTCCTTCTGCGTTGATCGCTATTACATTACCAACTGCGCGAATGAACTGCTTACAGCACTGACAGTCGTGCTCTGTGCGTTCCCTGAACAATGGGTTAGTACCTTCTGGAAAAGACTTTAAGTATGATTCCCATAGCTCGTCTTTAGATATATCAACGACAAATAATTGCTGAGTACTGAGTTGATTGAACCTTAGTTCTACTGCTGTGGCGATTGATTTAAACTGTGGCTCTGACATGTTATAGCTCCTTAAGACTTTGCGTCCAATTAGTTATTATTCCATCATTTTCTTCTTCTGACACTAGGTATGTTTTACCGTCTGTACCTGTGCTGTCACACCAGAAGTCACATCCAACAAACACTTCTGGCTTTAGTTCCCAGCCGTAGATCTCAGAGTCAAGATCTGTTGTTAAGAATTTGACCCAATCCGGTATATCATATGCTACATTGTTGTATATTACTTCTTTCAGCTTTGTCTTGGCCATTAGTATACATCCAGAATGACACTTTTGTTCACTAGACTACTATGTTCACATGCTATTACATGTGTCACACTGCGTACTTGGAACACCTCGTCATCTACCACCATGGTCTCACCTTTTGTCGGTAAGTAGAGTAAGTCGTCAACTAACTCATGGATAACTTCTGTGTCTCTTCTAATTTTTACTGTTGTTAATCTCATATTATATAATCCTCATTGCTTTGTTTAATTTGTTTATATGTTGGTACATAGTTCAAACAGGATGTCAATCTGTCACATATTCCTTTAGCCTGTAGTCTATGTGACTCAGGTAGTATCATTGTGACTATTGCGCCGGTTGGTAAGACTCCTTTGACATGTCCATTAGGCAGGATGTCGGCATACAACATGTTCATATACATGAAGTATGCGTTTGCCTCGGTCCATGCCATCGCTTCTTCAGGTGTCAAGGCCAAAGTCTTCGTTCTCATCAACAGCGATCATAAGACAACTCTCCAATGCGTCTTCTTGGTTGTGTATTACTTTTAGTTGGTCCCATGTTACCTTTGGTCCAGCTGGATCTACTTCAAGTGTGTCCTGTGTTGATATCTCATTGCCGTCTGGTGTTGTGACTGATGTCTTTATTGTAATTACTGTCTTAGTTGTCATTAAAGTCCCCAGTTTTTTGTTATGTCTGTTGCGATCTCTGTCATATTATCTATGGTAGCTCTGTACCAACTTCCTGCGTCATCTTCCTCGTCTGACCAGAACTGACAGGACCAAGGCAAGAACCATATCTTTTTCTGTACCTCGTACCATGTTCCATATAAAGGGTGGTACTTTCGAACTATTCTGTATCTAGTTGTCATCGATCTCTCCTGCGTTAACTAATTCTAAGTACTGTGTCAGCATCTCTGCGACTTCAGCAGGCTTTGCGTTCATACCACAATTTGGCAGTTCCTCATGTACCCATGACTGAAACTCCGGGGAGAAAAGGAAGCGGGCTGTCTCTGAATCCATATTGAACAAACGCTGTGCTACCCTCTCATATCCATATGATTTATCAGAATCATCCACCATTTCGACTGTTGCGTAGCAACCGACTGTTCTCTGTACTAAGTCAGGGAACAGAGTTGGTGTCCAACCCATGGCACATCCACATGAACCACATCCTCCTTTGGCGTCTTCTAATCCATCCCACACTTTGTTGAAATTGAACCTGTTTGGTTCCAGTAGTATTAAGAAGTCGATTAACTTCTGTAGTCTAGTTTGGTTTATCATTTGTGCCCCTTTATTTCACCTTGTTCTACTAGTTCTAAGAACTGTGTTAACATATCAGCCACACGCTGTGGTGTAGCAGCCGCACTTACGTATTGTAGATCAGGATGTACAATATCCTGTCTGCGTGGTGTGAATAGGTTGTGTGCTGTATATCCTTCTATATTAAACAATGCTTCAGCGACTTCTGAGTAATCCCTCTTGCCGGATTCAATATGCGTCACATTCTGCACTCGTTTGGAAACATTAGGTGGCGATACCTCATCAGGGAACACAGTTGGACACCAGCCAATAGCGCATCCACATGTACCACATCCACCTTCGGCGTTCTCATCAGGATTCCATACTCTGTTGAAGTCGAACTTTTTTGGCTCGAGCTTTCTTAAGAAGTCAATCAGTTTTTGTAGCTTGGGTCTGTTTACTTCTTGGTCGCTCATCGCTGCACCTCTGTGTATTCAATTATATTCCTGTAGATAGATATCCAACCCATGCGCCATCCATACACCTTTAGTCTGTATGTCTTACCACGCTTTAGTCTGGCTTGTGTGTCAGCACTGTCGAACTTCATATACCACAGGCTGTCTGTGTTCTCTAACACCTCTGTGTCTGACATAATTAAGTACTTATGACTCAGGCTGTCTCCACTGCCTGTTGTGATCCTCTCTTTGTCATCAATCGTTATAACTACTGTGTCTTGTGTTCCGTAGGCATAGAACCCGCTGAGTCCAATTAGTAGTGCGATCAGTAATACAATGCCAACTAGTGCTAGTTTGTCGTTTTTCATGCTGTGTCTCCTGTAATTAGTTCTTTGTATAATGACTGTGCTGCGTTAAGTGTGTACTCGTTCACAATATTACCATGTGTATATAACTGTATGCACAAAGCTTCTTCATTTACTATGTACTGATCGCTGTTTGGTGTCTCCATATTTATTAAGACAGCGATGAAGCGTAATTGCTGGTGAGTCCATGCCTCCATGAAACCATTGTGTGTGGCTTTAACATCCTTGAGTCTTTGTTCTAAGGCGTCAATTCTTGACTGTTTAAAGCCTAGATTGAGCCAACAAAAGAAGAACCCAAGTGCAGTAGCTGTACCAAGAGCACCCATTAGAATCTGTAGTTGTTCAGGTGTCATCTTCGTCTCCCTCAGGCTCTGTTGTGCCGGTCTTTTTCCAATTACTGTGATATCTGTGATATCTGTAGTCATTGGTGGTTGAGTCATCATGCGTCACTACGAAGCCAAAGCCTTTGAAGCTAGCGACTGCGACACAAGGACACAGTATTATAAAACATAGTGCTATGGGGTGGATGTGTGCTAAAAAATCCCAGATGTTCATTTGAAATATACCTCTGTTTTATCTTGTCTAGTACTTGCCGAGCAGTTTGTCTTCCGGCATTTTTTTAAGTTGTCAGCCAGAGCACAGCCTACCGTACAGTCTGTGCTCTGTTTGTATTTATGGGCTGTCAATCCCTGTGGTGCCTCGTCCTTATTCATTCTCATACTCCTCTTTAATTGCGTCATATGTTAAATGGTTGTTATGGAAATCAGCTAGCTCAACACTGAGACCCAAGGCCTTCAATGAGGCAAGCTTGTCAATATAGTCGGCACTGTTTACATATAGATCACAGATGTGCTGTGGATCAATGCCTAGTGTACCATCTGCCAGTATTGCTGATCCCATGACAAACCTTATGTACTGGAGATCCAGTGTGTCAAAACTTGGCTTGAGTAGCTTATCACACTGTGTCAGCATTGTATCGACAGTCTCTTCGACACAATGTGTCTTTCCAATTACTAATGTGTTCTCTGAGTACTCACACAACTGTTCCAATAGCGTCTTGATTAAGACTACATTATCGCTGTTGATCATCGCTGTAGCATTGAGACTGTGTAGTGTTCTTGGCTTAGTCAATTTAGGCTTGGGCTTCACTTCTTCTGTCTCCTTACTAAGCTTCCTAATGGCTTCTAGGTTGTAGTGTGTGCCGTCTTGTAGCACGTTGATTATATCGAAGTCTTTTGATGTGTGTGTGCCATCTTTGGCGGTTAAGTCCTCATCATAATGAGCAAGGCTCAACTGGAATACTCCTTTCTCTGACCCTATATATAAGGTGCCTGCTGAGTTCTTGAATATAAACCTTGGGTCTTTGTTACCTGAGTCGCGGTAAAAAATTTGATCACCTTGTTTCAGGTCTGACTTGGTGAAGCTGGTTTTGGCTTGTGGTATATCCAACATAACGGCCCATTTGATTACTTCGTACCATTCACCATCATCGGTCTCAATTTTGTAATAGGTGTCTGAGTGATATTCAGACTTTGGTGCAATGGTGCCATGCATACCAATCTCTGAGACAAGTAATACTGCGCCTCCTGTTTTACCTGTCTGTCTCCAGACTCCGTAGTTAAAGGTGTATGCGTCTGTGTCTAAGCTTAATTCCTGTTGTGTCAGTGTGCGTACTTTGTTGCCTTCTTTAATCATGGTGTGTCCTTGTAACGTTCGTTGTGGTATACTGTCTGTATTATATTTCTTAACTCATCTCTTGTCACGTCTTCCTTCAGTGCTTCGAGTATCATTTCATTGAGTTCAGGGTGTGTGTGTAAGTAACGCATGACTTCTTGTCGTCTTGACTGTTCGGTCTGTAGTATTAGACCTCCTGTACATCCGATCGTTAGTACAAACATCATCAATGCTGTAGCAAGTAGAAGTCCAATAGCCGCACATATTTTTTTAAAGATTTTCACTGTGTTGTCTCCTGTAATCGCTGTCTAATCGCTGTCTTCTGGGGTGGTAGTGCTATTGACATTAGATCAAGGAGTTGGTCAGTATTCAGCTTGGCTAAGTGTTTGTCGAAGTCGAATGTAGATTCAACATGTTTGTCTAGTTTGAATGTGCCCTTGATCTCAACACTGTGCACTGAGCTCTGGCCGTCTAGCTGCACTCGTTTGCCATATGGAAATATATTCACATCAACTACCTCATCTATGGGCTTTGGATCAGACTCAGGTAGTCTGTCATACTCATCACATATCTCAGACAGCGTCATTGTTCTATCAAAGAACAGAAGTGAGTCTATAATAAATGATGTACCACCGTAATCTACAAAATAGTTAGGACCACGATGTTCATATTCCTTGATTCTGACAAGTTCTACTATTTTACCTTCAAGTTCTCTTGGCATGGTGTCTGTATCATTCAACCAGTAAAAGCTTGCTGTGATATCCTCAATTATTGGCAATAGCTGACTATGTGTCTTGATTTTTATATAACTACCTAATTTGTACATGTTGTCTCCGTGGTTGTCATTGCGTTAATACTGCGGCATACTACTTGGAACGTATTCTGCTTGTGTGATCGACTGTATTTGGCTAATCGCTGGTTTGTCAATGCCTGTTAGACAAGCTGTGTCGTCGTTGTGTGGTCAAGATGTTTTGGTGTGTAATGTGTAAGCTTCATACAATCACCCCTACAATACAATCAATGTAATCGCTGTCGTCGTGTCTTCTATTCACTACTAGTTCCCGTGTGGTGTCTTCATATGTCCCCGTGTATTTGACCGTGTGGTCCCACAGTTTTACAATGCAATAGGTGTGATCAAGAGGTATATCAGGCAGGTGAAGCTCTGGTGTAATCACTGTCGGGTAGGGTTCCATGTCTGTTTTGTATAGTTCTTTAAATCTGGTGTTAGCCCGTTGCATGGCTTCTTGTTCCGTGCGTCCTGATCTTGTGAGAGGGTTACCAAAGTCTAAATGTATATATGCAATCCATGGTTTAGTAGTCTTCTTAAATATTTTTGGATCCTTGTATGTGACTCCAGCATATCTAGATGACGAATTATTACGTCTTATTGTGGGATATTTGTTTAATATTCTTGCTATTTTATCCATTATATTTCCTTATATCTAGAGAATAGGGTGTAGGAGGTAACAAAGTGTATAATAACATACACTAAAGGCTAAGAGGTAAAAGTGTACACTACCATACACTTTCGACTAATTCTTAAATATAAAACTCAAATTGATCGACTCAAACAGTGTAGTTATGTTGTTGTCATTTTAGTAATATACACTAAATATACACTCTTTTATAACTCCTTTATTTATAGTTCTTTATATATATTTAGTGTAGTTAGTGTAGAAGTGTATATTTTAAACTCAAATACAATTACAGTATTGATTGATCTATGAGCATACTCCTTTTGTTACCCCTCAGATCAACATGCCCCATTATTATAAGTGGTATGGCAAAACTGCACATCTACACATATACACTCACTACGTTTTTAGAGTCCGTTCTTTTTGTCGTACTTCATATCTCTCAGGACCGAGTTAGCAACTCTTCTAAATAATACTTTTTCTGACAAGTGTGAAGTAGTGAGAGATGTTTGATATCTCAAAAGAACTTTTTCTTGGAACTCATCAAACTCTTTTTTATTGAGTCGACAATAGCTCATGATTTAAAATTTTATGCTGTTTAAAACATCAAGACTTTTTGCGTCAATTGTATTCTCCAAACCACTGATTTTATGTTCTCTGCGTTGTTTGATACTTTGGGTTTTATTCCAATTGCAAAGTATGCAAACAGTTTCTGAGTTATTGTTGACTGCAAATTCATGATGGCATTTTGTAGAACGTGGCATATTAGTATTCCGTATTTATATGATAGAAACGATTTAAGGCATCGCTGTAGCCTGTTAGATCAAAAAGTGATAGTGTGATGTGTTATTTGCTAGTAAATCGACTGACGGCACGTTTCTGTGCCCTGATAATGTCCTCCTGAGTAGGTTGTTTTGTGTAATTGCTGTTAATGGTTGAGATATTATGAAGACAATTGTTTGGTGTGTCTTGTGTATTGAATGTTCTTTCACTATATTTCACTGTGATTGTTCTCTTTTTGTTAAGTGTAGTTTGTATCTAGCTACAAGCAGAGCTGTTTTAAACTGTCTTGTTTGCCCGTTGTCTAGTTTTACATGGAACATATTGTTTTTGTAAGTTGTGTTGATTACAGACGGTGTAGCGGGAAACATATTACACATCCCCCAACATGATCAATTCAGCTATCGTAACAGCTTTTGTTCTAAGCACTATGTCGGCTTGTTTGTTACGTGCTACACACTGGCAGCTTTCTGTTATTCCAATGTGTTTTAAAAGGTTTCTAGCGACTGTATTTGCAGGTTTTGAATATATGTCGAAAGGTGACTTGAGTTTAATAATATCAATCCTTGTTTGTTCCTTGTCTCGCCATATGACAACATGAAAGCCTTGATCGATGACTCTGTTACGGTCCACTTTCATTTTTACTAGCTCTGAATGTGTCGGCTTTTGCTTGAGACATTTGTAAGTTTCTGGCATGATTTTACCCTCATTTTTTGAACAGGTTAAATAGTTGGTGCTGAGTATGTTCTGACATATAAGTCCAAAAAATGCAGACTTAACCGGAAAGAAAGAAATTAACGGCTTACATTTTCCTTATATGTAATCCAACAAATGGCTTGTAGTTGACAGGTGTTTAAACCTACTTTGTTTGCAACGTATGTGTAACACTCAGCTACTGACTCATATTGTTTCTTAGTAAGACTCACGCCGCCAGCTTTCAAATCATTAAGAGCTACTTTTACCGCGTGTCTGTCAATTGTGACATACTCATGATTTTCAGGGTCCATAATATTTACAGCAAAATTATAAGTCTTAATAGCTGTCAGTGGTATTGCGTATTGTCTGTCATATATTTCTTGACAATGTATTTTTTGCAGCTCTGTAGCAAACAGTTTGAGGCCTAAGACGTCTTCATTGTTTTGTAGACAATCCCACACTAAGACGGCGTTTTGTTTGTTTGTCTCCCAGTCAACCTGTGGACTAAGTATAGAAACAATTTGTGCAAGTGTTTCATAGCGTGAAGGTGACAGCATGCGACAAAACTTGTTAGCTTCTGAGTACCAGATTTTACCTTTTGTTTGATGGAATTGAGTTGATTTTAAATACCAATTTGTGATATGCTTAATCATTGTCTTTTGTGATTTGAGTTTCATTGTATTAACCTCTCTTAAGTCTCATAAATACTACGTCTGGTTTGTCACATAAGAATAAATCAGATTGCCAATTTTTAGGCGCATATTTCTCGTTAAATGGTATTCTCTGATATTCGACAAAGCCTTGTTTCTTATATAGGTTTACTAAGTTCGAAGCGTAACAATCAATCTGATTACCGCCTAATGCAATTCGGTGCTCTTGATGTAGTTTAGACAGATTCTCTGTGCCATCTTTAAAGCGACACAAACCACCCATGTAACCAGTATCAGTATTTAGATAACTAATGCCATCAACACTCTTAAAATACTTTATGTGCTCTGTGTGTTCAGGTATACAACAATTGATTTTAACACGCGGATTATACTTACAGGCTGCAGCAAAATACACTCTGTATTGCACAAAAGTTATTTCACATATTCCACGATACTTTTTAGCGTAATAATTAGCCGTTTGTATATTCGAACTATGGACAGTTAAGAGTAAATCTTTACTCAGTGTCATAGTCTCATTTTTGATATTCTCTCTTAGTGTAGCGGCTTTATTCATGGCAAGATACTTGTGACAATTGATCTCTGTTGTGAAAGCTTTATGCTGTATCATTTTATTTCTCCAAATGTGTTGGGTAGTTTACTCTATTACCATGATTGTCAATCCAATTTCTTTCGATCATTGCCAGACGTATTGGCAAATCGTTTGTATCACACCTTGTTTTCCATTCGCTAAATAGTTCTTTATCACTCATTGATGTAAAAATTGTTCTACTAGTCATTTTTGTCTCATTGATTTAAATAGTTGATAAAACCCACTCAGTGAGCAGGCTTTACAATTACTTAATCCTCTAAATACTGTATGATTTCTTGATACGGTGTGTTATTCATATGCCACAGAGCAAAAGCTTTTTGATCTTCTACAAACTTTTTAGTTGCATAGTACTCTCTCACTTGTAGTGCTGAGTCAATCAAAAACAGTTTACATATTTTCATATGTTCTAAAGGGCTATAGTCATAATTACTTAAGTATTTAACAAGACTACCAAATTGTTTCTTAATAGCGACCTTTTCACCAGCTTCACTAAAGTTAGAATTAGTTGACAAATGGCAGTAATCATGTACAGCTCTAAACCTTTGATTTGCAGTAGCTGAATCATATATAGTCTTATCACAACCAATGTTAGAAATGACTAATTCATGTGGATTGAGCTTTCTAAGTTCTTTAAATGTCTCCGGTGCATTATCTGACACAGTGTAGTTTATACTGTTTTCATTCAAAAAGTTAATATGAAACCTATCTAGAACTAAAGACATTGTACTTATGTCTGTAGATGTAACTCTGTACTTGTTTGAGTAAAACAAAGCCGTTCGCCGGTTACTGCATGCTATAAGACTGAATTTTACATTGTTAATCATTGACTCAGGTAATAGCTCATTTAGTACTTTTACATTTGTGGTTGTGAATGTCTGCATACTATTTACTCCAGTTAATATTTACAGTTGTTATAAAACATACAATTGCAAGAAATGCAGCTGTAAGAACACATAGACTATCATAGTCATAATTCATTTTGATAACCTCTTGGCTGGTTTACATGGAATTGTTAGGAAGGTGTTAAATATGTCTTTGAGCGTTCTTAAACGGCGATTTCTTGCACAGTGGTTTATTTCAGATTGTTTCATAAGTTAACCGAGTAGTTAAACCCTTTTATTAATTGTTTGTGTTTCTTGATTGTATTAACTGCGTGTTTAGGTGAGTCACATACTTTACAACAGACAAATTCACCGTCTCTTGTATGTGTGATGCGATATTTAACACCTCGATACTTTGAAGTGATTTTATCTATTGTATAGTTAGTGCTTTTGTAGATTGTCTTTTTAGTCATTTTGTTATCCAATAAGAGTTAAAACGTTTAGACAGAGAATGAAGTCGAGAATTAAAAGAGAACCAGTGAGAGACTTCTTAGTTAGATCGATAGTGATTTGCATTTTGTTATTACCTTGTGTTGAATTATTAAGTTATAGTCTAGTTTAATATGTCAAGTCAGTGTAATAGACAGTTCGAATATACAAGCCAACCACGTTCCTATAGTTTGTATGTGGTCAGCGAGTAGTTGACTTATCTTTGTTTTTCCTCTTTACCTTCAAGTCGTGAACTCTTTAGTGCAAAGCTTTCAAATAAGCCGGTATGTCAAAAATCAGAAGTTGTTTGGTAAGTTGTCAGAAGCTCCTAACAGCTGCCTGACTTGATATATAATACTTCCGTCTGTATTAGAAAACAATACTCTTTTATACGATTTATCGACATTTCTTTTTATTAGGTCATATGTATAAGGAATATGCACGCGTACTACATGTTATTGGTATGTCAAGGCGTATATGTGACTTATATGCAGGTGTTTACAATAGGCTTACATGTGTGTCATATGTTATGTATATGTGACTATATGCGTATATTCGAATATTCACATAAGGTGCCTCGCTCGAAGTGACATGAACGACAAATATGACAGTTTTGTGCTAATTGGTATAAATGACAATTTATGATATATCCTATATTTATAGTATTTTCAATAAATAATGAAAATAGTGAAACACCTAGCAGATATCATGCCAAGATTTTAATGCATGCAACTTTATGCTACCGACTTGTCGGTGACGTCGCATAATATCCATTATGTTTAGTTGCA
>SPKZ01015051.1_pt1 | contig 12373 bp, 11 predicted proteins | sample 2456571 | NCBI WGS metagenome assembly SPKZ01 (sample SAMN11192286, study PRJNA482655) | marine metagenome | biome: ENVO:00000447; feature: ENVO:00000244|ENVO:00000211|ENVO:00000569|ENVO:00002023; material: ENVO:00002151; isolation source: ocean water from marine abyssalpelagic zone ...
CAGTTGGAGCAATTCGTCACGCTTGCTCGGACTGGGAATTTCACTCGGGCTGCCGAGAAGTTGAGCCTTTCACAGTCGGCGCTAAGTCGTTCCATTCAGAGGCTCGAAGACAGGATCGGACAACCGGTGTTTGAGCGAAAACCGCGGGAGGTGGTATTGACCGATCTGGGCAAAATCCTGTTGGAGCGTGCTCGTGAGATTCTCCATCTTGTTGAAGACACCATGACCATGTTATCCGAGTCGGATCGGTATGGGAAGATCCGGCTGGGAGCCATTCCCACGATTGCTCCCTATTTTCTCCCGGGAGTGTTGAGCGAGTTCTCGGAAAGTCACCCTAACATCTCGGTTATCGTGCAGGAGGATACGACGGAGAATCTCATCAAGAGATGCAGCCACGGTGAGATAGACCTGGCGATTCTAGCCTATCCTATCAATGCGAAGTATCTCGAGACGGAAGCACTTTTCGATGAGGAGTTATTCCTGGTCGTTCCTCCCGAACATGAACTTGCGGCCCGCAAGAAGGTGGAGGCCAGTGTGGTGGAGGAGTATCCTTTCGTCACGCTGAACGAAGCGCACTGCCTGGCTGAGAATATTAATTCATTCTGCCGCAATCAATCCGTGCAGCCGGTATCGGTGGAACGGATCAGCCAACTGGCGACGGTTCAGGAACTGGTTGCGCTGGATCATGGGGTATCGATCATTCCGGCCATGGCCCGAGATCTCGACGGCAGTGACCGGCGCGTTTACCGGTCTTTCAGCGGTGAGAAACCGAGTCGAACGATCATCATGATGTGGAATCCGTACCGCTACGAGAGCAAGTGGATTCAAGCGCTCAAACACTACCTGCGAACGTCGTGCTCGTGAAAGCGGTCACACCAAAAACAAACAGGGTCAGGTGATGAACCTGACCCTGTTGAAAAGTGATACTTTGATCACGGAAGCTTACAGCTCCTTAATCTTGATGTTTCGGAACCAGACTTTTTGTCCGTGATCCTGAAGGCCGATGTGGCCTTTTCCGAGTGTGGCGTAGTCCTTCCACTTGGAAAATTTGGCGTTGGCGATCTGCTCTTTCCACTTGTCGCTGTGCATTTCGTATTCGGCGGTTTTGACGCCGTTGGTGTAATACTCGACGTGGTTGCCTTTCACAACGATGCGGCTTTCGTTCCATTCGCCGACGGGCTTGGTTTCGTCGCTGGTGGCGGGTTCCACCGCGTAGTGAGAGCCGGTCTTCTCGGCTTCGGTGACGGGCTCACCCTTGCCGTTGCGGAAACCTTCGTTATCGAGAACCTGGTATTCCGGGCCGGTCAGGTAGGGTTGGGCCGGGCCTTCGCCGACGTGGAACATGACACCTGAGTTGGTGCCTTCCTCGATCTTCCACTCAAAGCGCAGATCAAAATCGTCAAACTGCTTTTCAGTGATGATGTTGGTGTAAGGTTTGCTGTCTGGAACGCTATCGAGATGCAGAGTCCCGTCCTTGGCCATCCACTTGCCTGCGATGTCGACGCCGTTGTAACCTTTCCAGCCATTCAGGGTTTTGCCGTCGAAGAGTGAAGTCCATTCGCCGTCTTTTTCCTCGGCGAAGGCGGTGGTGGAAAACACGACTGCTGCCGCAAGAAGGAGATAAGAGAGTTTGCTCATATTTCTGATGATGGGTTGATGTATGCAGTATAGACGCTCCAGGTGCGAGTCTTAACAGGGGAATCTTTGTGATCAGGCTATTTGTGGCTGATTTTGCTGAGCTTCACAGGAAATTCTTTGACCACTTCGCCGCTGATATCGACACAGCGGAAGGTCATCACAGGATCGTCGGGGCGCAGGTCAAAGTTGAGCTGACCCCAGAAATTACCTTTGTTGTGGGACCAGACGGCGTTGTCGAAGGTGTTGTGGGTGTGCATGTTGGTGACCTTGGCGGAGACGAATTCGTAGAGCGGATAGCCGGGACGCTCAATTTTCCAAATGTCGGAGCGATGGCGGTCGCCGGCAATGAGCAGGACGCCGTCGATCTTCTCCTGGGTGATGAGATCGAAGATTTCGTCGCGCTCTTCGCGGGACCAGTCCCCGGCCCAGGAGTCCTTACCGTTCTTGTCAGCGTCGTCGGAAAACATGGTGCCGGAGGCAATCACCTTGAATTTGCCCGTGGCTTTGGAGAGTTCTTCAAGGAGCCATTCTTTCTGATCGGGGCCCAGCATGGTTTTGTCTCCTTTGTCCCGGTAGAAGCGTCCGTCAGTCATGAAGAAATCGACATCGCCGAGTGAGAATGAGTGCCAGGTGCCGGGCATCTCTTCCCCGCCGCCATAGTGAGGGTTGTTCCAGTTCTCGGTGAAGACTTTCCAGTTGGGGCGCTTCCAGGAGTGCTTCATACCGGCGCCGCCGGAGTCATCATTCATGGCCATGTCGTGGTCATCCCAGATGCCGTAGAGGGCAGAGCCGGCGGCCAGTTCGGCATAGGCGGGACTGAGGTAGCGACGGTAGTAAAAAAAGCGCTGTGCTCCGCGGTGATCAACCACGTCGATATAGACATTGTCCCCGAGACCCAGGTAGGCGAGCGGGCGCTGCTTCGACATGGTGCTCCAGGCGTGCTCGTTAACCGGCACATATCGGGAACCGGAACCAAAGGTGACATGGAATTCGACCTTCTGACCTTTTTCAGGAGCGGTGCGGAAATTAAAGGTGTCTTGCTGAATGGTTTCGCCGTCGAGGAGAACGGAGTAGGCGTGATCGGTGAACGGCTCGAGCCCGTCGACGGTCATGACAGCGGTAAAGTCGTTGGTTTCCGAAGTGGTGACGGAGTCGGATTTCTGGTCGCCGATTTGAATTTGGACGGTGGCGGGACCAGCTGTGCGGACCCAGAATTTCGCTGAAGTGGGCTTGATGTCGCCAATGACGGGACCGTTGAAGAGCTTGAGATCGTGTTTTTTGACCAGCTCTACGAAGGCTGGCTCAGTGAGCAGGTCGGCCATGCCGCCTTCTTTGCCGAAGCGACCGGTCTTGCCTCCGCTTTCCTGGCCGTAGAGTGCATCGATCAGGTAGGGGTCCAGGTCGAGCATCACGGGAGAAGACTCGTCTTCTGTGATGGGGTCTTTGGCGAGACTTTGAACGGAGGTCAGGAAGAGTGCTGTGGCGAAGGAACCGCCCAGAAGGAAGTGAAAGAAGCGAGAGTTCATGAGGAAGGCTTTCCGAGAATAGTGATTGAGTTCCGGATATGGTCCCGTCTTGGGGATCTGGAGGCAATGTCTTTCCACCCACACTATGGCGCTAGGTAGATTGCGGAAAAGCGAGGTCTTTGAGCCCACGGGCTTCAACCGCGGGAGGGCAGCTAGATATAGGGGGTCGACGCTTCTCTGAGAAACATACTATCCTGATGGTCCTTTTGATAGAGCTCTAATTTGTCAGATTGCGAATCGTTCCGAATGGAGATGAAAACCCTGTCGCTTTGTTTTTTTGCCTGTTGTTGTCGATTGGGGCGTTGGCGGGCGACGAATATCAATTGATCGATGCCGCCTCGGGGGAGCCTTTGGTGGAAGTTTCCGTAGTCGAGGGAATGCGATTCCAAGTGCCGGATCATGCGAAGCCGGAGCAGCGCTATACGAACGAAGAGGGCCGGGTCGAGGTGTCGGAATCTTCTTATAAAAACGGAATCATCCTGGAGAGCGAAGAGCGTGTCGGCTGGGTCAGTGGTATGCGTCTCAGTGTCTTGCGAGAGGGGGGTGTAGACAGGCTGGAGGTTGCGATGCTGCCCTGGGCTTCGATATCGGGAGAACTTCGTGACGAACAAGGCAAGCCGGTGGCGAACGTAAAGTTGGAATTGGAGCGTTACAGCATGGGGATTGGTATGAATGATTATGCTCCTCCGGCTACTTGTCGGCCTCATTTTCTTGAGGTGACTACCGACGAGAACGGGCGCTTTACCTGTGAGCGTTTGTTTCCCACTGCGTTGGAAAGCGGGATTGATCTGCCTTACAAATTCAAGGAGGTCTTTGAGGGGCCAACGGGTGGGAATGCTGTCGTGTTAGAGGCGGCTGTGTTGCAGCCGGGTGAGAATTTGGAGGTTCCCCTCCAGGCTACGCCTCGGTCGTCCGCTACAGTGAAGTGGCGATTTGTCTGGCCGGATGGAAGTTCGGCTGCGGGCGGCAAGGGTGGTAAGGATGGGAATGGTATTACCTTTCTCTTTACCAAGGCTCGCAGCGCTGGGAAATTCAACATGTATAGTCGTGTCGACAATGAGGGGCGGTATTCAGGCGTTGTGCCGCGTCAGGGGAGTTGGACGATCAAGATGCTGAGCCAGATGTTCAGCAGCCGGGAGAGCCAAAAGCTCGTTGAAATAGCCCAGGCTGACGGGGTGATTGACTTGGGGGATATCTACATCTTCAGTCGCCCGGTGGATGCCGGGGGTCCGGTTGTCGAAGAGGAGATCGGCAGTCGGAATCTGTATGTGCGAGTTCGAGGGGCGGGAGGAGAGCCTTTGGTTGGAGCGACGGTGAGTTTGAGTCAATTGAAAGCGGCGAATGATCAGGGAGCTCGCTATTTTTACCCGAAAGATATCGCCCCAGTGACAACGGATGCGGAGGGGTGGGCTTTGCTCCAGGTGCCGAAAATTTATGGCGATGATAGTAGCGATCGGGAGATCACTGCTGCAACTGTCGAGGTAGGCCGAAGCGAGTACCGATCCGCCAAATTGCAGATTTCGTTGGAGCAGCCTTCGGTGGAGATGTCGCTCTCAAAAGAAGGGGTCGTGATGGCTGAGGTGTTCAGGGACGGTGAGAAACTGTCCCGAGATCAGGTTCATTTTGAGGGGGATTGGCATTCCTCCTACAAGTCCTATCGCTACCCGGACTGGGTGGAGCAGGCTGGTGCAATTCGCAATGTATCCATCGAACCCGGCCCCGCTCGGGTTCAGGTCGTGAGTCGCGATGAGGACGGTTGGCGCTACTTTTCAGAGGTGAAACCCTTCGAGGTGCGCAGTGGGGAGGAAGTGAAGCTGCGGTTTGAACTGGAGAAAGGGCGGGAACTCAAAGGGATGCTCGACCCGTCAATTCCCCGGCCTATCGAAAACGGAATCGTGCGGGTGTTTACCATTCCACCCGGCAAGGTGGCCTCGCGTTCCCCCTCGGATGCCATTGTCTGGAGCGACTGGCAAACCGTCAATTCAGACGGGTCGTTCCAGTTCAAGGGGCTGCCGAAAGGGCAAACATGGATTGCTGCCTCATGCGAGGGATGGATATCCGAAGAGGGAGAACTGGGGGCTTTGGGGTATCACAATTGGGCACACCACGGGTTTGAATGGGTCGCCCGAGAATTGTCCGAGCCTCTCGATCAGGCGGGGGTCACCATTCCCATGATCCAGATGGGGGGCTGTGACATTTCGCTGGAGTGGGCGGACAGCACTGCGTTGGAGGAGGCACGTCTTTGGAAGCACGATCAATTGATCTTCGGTAATCGTTGGTTGAGCAATCTGTCCTCGGCCGGGCGTTCGCTGGATGACTTCCTCGACCGACCGACCGAAAACAGCTACCGCGGCGGTCCTTTTTTAAATTCGTGGCCTAACAAGGTGGAGAACGGGCGGTTGCAGATCCAGAATCATCCCCCCGGTCGAATTGAATTCAGCTTGCGATCGAAAGACGGAGTTAACCTGCTGCCTGTGATTGAAGAACCGGGCTACGAGAAAGTGGCAGATGAGAAGACGGCTTCTCTTCAGTTGGCTGTTGGGCGGGGAAAGACGCCCTTTGCGTGCGAAATTGAATCCGGAACAACGGGTAAGCAGTCTTTTGTTGTGGAGCCAAAGGAATAGGGGAGAGGGAAACCACCGTCCCTGTGCGAACGCATGTGATCCGTTGGTGCTTAGGTCACCTGACTTCAGATGGGCGAATGGGCGAATGGTCGAAGCGGAAATGCGCACATGCGCAGCACGGAGCGCTGGCGCAGGAGCGGCGAAACCGCTAGATCTCTGGCCATGAGGTATTTCTATTTGTGGCTCCTGGTGGTGCCGCTGATCGCGGTGGGTCAGGAAGAACGGGTTTCGGCGCCTCCGGGCGAAGTGTTTACTTACAAGGAAGTCGATGGCGAAAAACGTGAACTCGATGTCTACTTCCCCGAAGGGCACGATCCGTCCGGTGATCCTGTGCCGGCCATCATTTTCTTTCATGGTGGAGGCTGGGGCGGCGGTTCCCGGGAGGCCTTCAGCTATCAGTGTGACTATTTTGCAAGTCGCGGATTGGTAGCGGTGACGGTGACTTACACGCTTGCCTCCAAAGAGAGAGCGGCCAAGCTGGAGGGCGGGCTTTCCAGAAAACGGATCTGCATGCCTGACGCCAAGAGCGCGATCCGGTGGGTGAAACAGAATGCCGGTGATCTTGGTGTGGATCCGGATCGTTTGATCGCTGCCGGCGGCTCAGCGGGTGGTCATATCAGCCTGATCGCGACCAGCAATTCCGGACTCAACCATCCGGATGACCCGGAGGGCTTCGATACTTCAGTTGCGGCGAGGGTGTTGTTCAATCCCGCGCTCAGCACGGGCGACGCCGCTGATTCGGAAATTGACTACATTCAGCATCTGAAGTCGGGGGCGCCGCCGGCGATTGTATTCTTCGGGAGCGAAGACAAGAGTTGGTTGAAAGGATGGAATCCGACCTACGAAAAATGGAAAGGTCTCGAGGGGACGACCGTTAAGCTGGAAATTGCCGAAGGCGAAAAACACGCCTTTTTCAATTTTCAGCCTTGGGCCGATCTCACTTTGATTTCCGCGGATCGGTTTCTGGCCGAGTTGGGTTTTCTGGAAGGAGAGCCCACTTTGCAGCTTCCTGAGAGTGGGGAAAGATTGGTGCCTGCTGAAGAGTAGTCTCAATCAGGCTGCGGGCTTGTCTTTCTTTTTCTTCTTATTGGTATTTGAGTCGACCTCCGGATCGTAGAGGGGATCCCCGATTTCGTGCATGAAGGCTTTGAGCTCGGCGGCCATGGTTTTGACCCGTTCCTGATTCTCCGGATTGTTGGCCAGGTTGTTGGTTTCGTAGAAATCTTCGTCGATGCGGTAGAGCTCATATTCCTGTGGGTGGATAACGTGCTCGACGATTTTGGCCACTTCTTCATCGGTCTCGGCGAGCGCTGTCCATTCGGCCCACGGCACGGAGAAGAATTTGCCTTTGGAAGTGAAGTTGTTCCAGATGTGCTTCTTCTCCGTTTCGGGGCTCCAAACCAATTTCCATCCGTCGCGCATAAGGGTGCGCTGCCAGGTGGGGTGTACGTTGTAGAGGTAGATGAAATCGCGATGGGTATCGCTGCCCTCCATGAGGACGGGGCGCAGGCTGAAGCCATCTAGCTGGGGGGCTTCTCCTCCGGCGAGGTCGACCAGGGTCGGAACGATGTCGCAGTATTGACCGAACGCCATGGTGCGTCGGGCGGGGACATTGTCAGGCCAACGCACGATGCAGAGGCTGCGATTGCCATGGTCATAGACACTCCACTTGGCCCTGGGCATGGCGATGCCCTGTTCGCTCAGGAAGATGACGACGGTGTTCTTGGCCAGTTTCATTTTCTTGAGGAGTTTCATCGTGGCGCCGACCTGGTTGTCGAGTTCCTCTACTTCAGCCGCGTGACGTGCAAGGGCTTCGCGGGCACCGGGCGTGTCGGCCCAATGCTCGGGCAGAGGGAGGGTAGCCTGATCGAAGTGATCGACTTCGCCGAGGTCCCAGGGGTGATGCGCGTGGATGGAGCCGATCACCGCACAGAAGGCACGGTCTGCGGACTGGGCTTCTTCAATAAAGGCCTTCAAACCGTCCGTGCTGTATTCGGCGACGGAGCTGTTGGCGCCGGCTGGGAAGCCTTGAATCTTCCTGGAGTTCTTGCCCAGATTGAAATGCGTCTTCCCGGATATCCCGAAGTGATACCCCAGTGGCGCAAGGTGATCGGCAAGGCTGATGACGCCTTCCTTCTTGAGACCTTTCGCATTGGCAAGTTTGCCGTTGTTCACCGGGAAGAGACCGGTGTAGAGCTCTGCGCGAATGGGGGCGCATTGAGAAACGGTTCCGTAGAAGCGATCGAAGACGAGCCCTTCGGACGCGAGTTTGTCGACGTTGGGGGTGCGGGCGAACTCCGAACCGGTGCATCCAAAAGCGTCATATCCCACGTCATCGCCAATGATGATGAGAAAATTGGGCTGCTCGCTTTCGGCGGAGGCCAGGGCGTTGAGGCTGGAAAGAAGACCGGCGAACAGGAGGAGGCGAAGTGAGTTCATGACGGAATAAGTGCCTTCCTCCATGCCGTGTTTGAGCGGGCGAATCAATGAACTTCGAGGGCGGGATAAAGTGAGTTAAGTCAACAGAGTTGGGTCATTAACCATACCCTGTTGGATGACTGGCCTTGCCTTGCGAGGTTATCTCGCCTATGCCTTTGCCATCATGGCAGACAGCAACACTGAATTCTCAAACGTATCCGTCTTAGCAAAAGCGAACCTCTACTTTGACGGCAAGGTAGTGAGCCACTCCGTGATGCTGGAGGATGGCAGCAAGAAGACGCTTGGATTGATCTTTCCCGGCGAATTCTACTTTGGAACCGAAGCGCCTGAGAGAATGGAGATCATTTCCGGCTCCTGCGTTGTGAAAGTCGACGGGAGCGAGGAAAAAGCCACTTATACCGAGGGCACCCACTTTGATGTGCCCGGGAACAGTGGCTTCCACATCGCCGTCAGCGAAGGGACCTGTGAGTATATTTGTTCCTTCCTTGCCTGACGGCAAAGTCGGGCCGCCGCTCAGTAGCAGTAGCCTCCCCGGCCGCCGTAATAGCCGCCGCGATAGCCGTAGTGTCCACCATGATAGCCGCCGTGGTGCCCTCCATGGTAGTAGCCGTCATCGTAATGGTCGTCGGCAACGGCGTAGCCGATCACGGCACCTGTGGCAGCACCAACGAGGGCGGCTTCGGTTGGGGTGCAGGCGGTATTGGCCATAGAAATGCCGATGGCTCCGGCTGCGATAAGGAGAAGTTTCAGGGAGTTTTTCATCAGTCCATAGTTTGTGGTTTCACCGGGACAAAGCGACAGGCTGCCGCGTGGTCCGGTCAGGGGTGGACGGATGAGTCTTCTGCTTATGCAGAGGCAATGAATCTCACTTCTTCTTCCGCTTCGCTGTTTCGCCCTCTCGCTCAGGATCGAAGTTCGGATTCTCGGTCATCATCTGGGCGCCGACATCCCTGCGCCATTGCTTGAGGCGCTGGTGCAGGTCCTGGGCAGTCTCGGGATTGGTAGCAGAAAGATCACGGGATTCGCCAAGGTCATCCTTGAGGTTGTAGAGCTCAATGGAGCCACCGTCTTCGAAGAACTCGACGAGTCTCCATTCCTTCAACCTGATGGAGGAATAAGGGCTATCGCCGCCGGCGTGGTAGTGGGGGAAGTGCCAATAGAGGGCTCGATCGATAGTTGCGTCGGGATCTTCGAGAAGGGCCTTGATGCTGACTCCTTCGATGAGTTGGTTTTGTTCGGCGCTGCCTTCGATGCCTGTGATCTCGAGCAGGGTCGGGTAGAAGTCGATTCCCATGATGGGTTCGTCGCAAGTGGTGCCGGGTTCAATTTTTCCGGGCCAGTAGGCGATCGTGGGAACCCGCGTGCCCCCCTCGAAGGCGGAGCCTTTGCCGCGACGCAAGGGGAGGTTCTCCGTGAAGTTGTCGTGCTTGCCATTGCGCTGGGTCAGCCCTCCGTTGTCGGAGGTGAAAATGATGAGGGTGTTGTCGAGCTTCCCAGTCTTCTCCAGTGCGGCGACAACACTTCCCACCGCATCGTCCATGCTTTTAACCATGGCGGCGTAGTGAGGGTTGTTGTGCACGAGGTCGTCGGTGATTTTGCCCTCAAAGTATTCGACGAGATCTTCGCGACCGGTGACGGGGGTGTGGGGGACGTGGAAAGCAAAGTAGAGAAAGAAAGGATCCTCGCTCTCTTCGCTGATCTTCTCTGCAGCCAGTTTTCCGAAATAGTCGGTCGCGTAGTTCGTCTCAAGGCCGAGTTCCTCAACGGCTTCCTTGGAGAGGAAGTGGCCCCTGGAACCGTCGGGACGGTCCTGGGCGAAGTCGAAGCCATGTCCGGTCGGGCCGACGGCTGAGCCGGGAAAGTCGAGGTGCCACTTGCCAATCTGCCAGGTCCGGTAGCCTCCGGCTTTGAGTGCTTCGGCGACTGTGGTGTAGTTTTCTTCGAGACCGAGAGTCCAGTCGGGGATGTTGAGCTTGGCGTAGGGACGATTCTGTCCGGCGATGAAAGTGGTGAGGTGGAGCTGAGCCGGAGTCATTCCGGTCATGATCGCTGCGCGGCTGGGGGAGCAGACTGTGCAGGCGGAGTGGGCGTCCGTGAACTTCATGCCGCCCGCGGCGAGCTGGTCGAGATGGGGAGTTTCGTAGAGGTCGCTACCGAAGCAGGAGAGACCGGTCCAACCCAGGTCGTCGGCGAGGAAGAGGACGATGTTGGGTTGGTCGTTGGCTGCGTTGGCAAATGAAAGCGAGAATGCAGCAAAAAGAGAAAGAAGCCGTATGAACATGCCCGAACATGGGAAATGGAGACGATTCGGGCAAGTGATTAGGTGTGGCGCAGAGCCTTACCACGCTTTCACGTTGTCGTTGTCTCCTTCGGCTTTCTTGTCAGGGCCCATGCTCCACACGAGAATGGAGGAGGCGATCTCGTGTGAAGCAGAGTCCTTGTCCCAGGCCGGTTTGTCGACGCGGCCGTTGTTGTCCCCGTCGAGCATGACCTGGTAAAATTCTCCCCAGGGATCGTAGAGGTAGGCGTTGCCGTCTCCGTCGATGCGCTGGCCGGAATGGTATCTTCCTTCACCCATCGTCTTGGCAGTTCGATCGCTGAAGTAGACATTGCGGGCCGGATTGAGTCCGCCTTCTCCGGCGGCGGTATCCATCCCGCAAAGAATGTTCATGAGCTGCTCGTCGGACTGGAGCAGGATGGTGTCACCGGTATGAGCAGAGATGTCGTAGGGCAGCCTTCGGTATTCGGTGAAGTAGGAGTTGATCGCATTGCGAAGATTGAGGGCCACATGCTCGGTTTTGCGCTCCTTAACCTGAACCATGATGGTGTGCACGGCGGGAAACATCACGCCGGTGAGGATGGCGATGATTCCCATGACGACGAGGAGTTCGATGAGGGTGAAGCCGTGGCGGGATGACCGGCTGACGTGGGTGGTGGTTCGAAGGGCCGGATTCATCATAGTACGCTTGTAACAGATTTGATTTACAATGTAAACACAAAGTAAAACATTTTATCAAAAGCGGCCCGCCAGCCAGGCGACAGCGGTGAGGACACCAAAGTCGGCAGCCCCGTGAAACGCAACCACCGCCGCCATTCCCTTGCGGTCTCGAAGCTGCCTCCAGAACCACGCTGACACCGTCAGGGTGACAAAGGTTGCCACCAGGAGAAACCAGTATCCCGGCATGATCCAATGCAGGACCACGAGGTGGTAGGCCGCGAACTCAACATCATGAATGTGGAGGCCCGCTTTGCGGGTGAAGAGCACACCTCTCCATCCTGTTTCCTCAATCAGCGGGTGGAGCAGGATGAAGTAGGCGAAGAAGAGGAAGAACGAATTTCCCTGGAGTCCGAGGCGATCGAGCTGCCCGGAGAGTTCAGTCCCGATAGTAGGGGAGGTGAGGAGCGGCGTCAGAAAATAGACCGCGGGAATTGCGATAAGTCCGGACACCAGCATTGCGATGACCAGTCCGGGGGGACTTTTCCAATGGAGGCTCCGCAACTGTTCACGCTTGAGCCAGGCGCCCAGGAGAATGCCAGCGTGGTAGAGCAGGATGGCTGCCCATCCACTCTCGAGCACATACATTCCGATGAGAACGGAAATGATAGGCCAATAGCGAAGCCAGATCATGAAAGGTTAATCGATCAGGTCGAGTTCGCAGGCGAACTTGAGATTGGCGGCGAGTGCGGCCTTCTTCGGGAAAGGGTGGGCGAGATTGAGTCGAAGTTTAAGGAGGTCGTGGCTGAGCGAGTCCATGCGGAGTTAATGATGGAGCAGGATAGGTTGGGAGGGAAGGGAAAGGCTAGAGAGATAAAGGCGAGGCGCTTTCTCCCGCATTCGGTTGAAGTCGGATCGGTTTGAATGCTAGGCTATGGGGTATGGCGCGAGAACTCAATGATGACCAGGTTGACCACATCCGGGAACTTCTTGAAGGAGAGGGAAAGATTCAAGCGATCAAGGTCTATCGTGAGATAACCGGAAGCAGTCTCGCGGAGGCGAAGGGTGATGTTGAAAGGATTCGCCGGTGGGAAGCTTGCCGGAGGTGTCTATTTTCTTGGCACCCGCCTTCTTGGGTTTCATTCCGTTCGGGAGAGTCGAGCTGTCGCCTAGAAGAAAAGCGCCTTTGTCGCTGTAGCCTTCAAAAGCGA
>SPKZ01002189.1_pt1 | contig 12371 bp, 15 predicted proteins | sample 2456571 | NCBI WGS metagenome assembly SPKZ01 (sample SAMN11192286, study PRJNA482655) | marine metagenome | biome: ENVO:00000447; feature: ENVO:00000244|ENVO:00000211|ENVO:00000569|ENVO:00002023; material: ENVO:00002151; isolation source: ocean water from marine abyssalpelagic zone ...
CGACCTCGCATCGAACATTGAAGTGTCGCTGGCTTCTGCCCAGTACCCGGATCGTGAAGTGTTCCTGAAGGACCTGATCGAAAAGATGAGCGGATCTGACACGCTGCCCAGCGTTGATGAGATCGAGCGCGTTTGGTACGAGCTGTTGCGCGAAGTGACCGAAACAGGTCGCGTCGTCGCTTTTGACGCTGAGGTTGCTACTCCCTCCGGTGAGCTGGCCCAGCGCAGTGTTGTTCGTGTCGGTGCCTTCAACATTGTTGATGTTGACGGCAATTACCTGACCTACAACAACGGAAGCCTGAGCGAGCTGCCCCGTCAGCCCTCTGGCAACTACACTGGCTGGGCATCTAGCCTGGCATCAGCCACTTCAGGCCTCCACACCTTTGGTGTAGACCCCACTGGCCCCACTGGCGGTTCCTTCCTGGCGGCGATCATCGATAGCCCGACTCTGGAAGAGCGCTGGCATCAGGGTGGTTACGTTGGCTACGGTATTACCGCGGTTGGTGTATTCGCCTTCATCCTGGCTATCTACCGTCTGATCGTACTGTCTGCTGTTGGCGCGAAAGTGAACTCTCAGATGAAGAGCGACAAGGCCAACGACAACAACCCGCTGGGCCGCGTACTCAAGGTGGCAGAAGACAATCCGAACATGGACTCCGAAACCCTGGAGCTCAAGCTGTCGGAAGGTATTCTGAAGGAGACGCCGAAGATCGAAAGCGGCCTGACGCTGCTGAAGATCATCGCTGCGGTAGCCCCGCTGATGGGTCTGCTGGGTACAGTGACCGGTATGATCATCACCTTCCAGGCCATCACCATCTTCGGTGCAGGCGATCCCAAGGCAATGGCCGGCGGTATCTCCAGCGCTCTGGTAACCACGGTTCTGGGTCTGCTGGTTGCGATCCCGACGGTACTGCTGCACACCTTTGTGAATGGCCGCGCTCAGCGCATCATCCACATCCTGCAGGAGCAGACCACCGGTATGATTGCAGAGCACACAGAGTCCAGTCTGAGGAGCTAACATGCAGTGGCTCATGAATGCCAGCGAAGCACTGTCCAGCTTTATGGACCTGGGCGGGAATGTGCTTTGGCTGATCGCGATACTGCTGTTCTTCATGTGGATGCTGATCTTTGAGCGCGTCTGGTACTTCCGCGTAGGCTGGAAGGCTGATGTGAGCGGAATCATCGCCAAGTGGGAAGGGCGCTCAGAGCGTAAGTCCTGGGAGGCCCATCAGGTTCGCGAGATGATGATTTCCCAGGCGCGCATGCAGATTAACCAGAACCTGCCGGTGATAAAGACATTGGTAGCACTGTGCCCTCTGCTGGGCCTGCTTGGCACGGTGACCGGTATGATCGAGGTGTTCAACGTGATGGCAGTGACCGGTGGCGGTGACGCCAAGTCCATGGCGGGTGGCGTATCACGCGCCACTATTCCGACAATGGCGGGAATGGTTGCTGCGATCTCTGGCGTATTTGCCAATACCTATGTGACACGGATTGCCCAGCGAGAAAGCGTCTTTCTCGAAGACAACCTGACCACAGATCACTAAAGGCTGTAGAACGCGATGCGCAAGTTTAAGAACAAGGGAGACGGTGAAGAGGCTGAAATCGATCTTACGCCCATGCTGGACGTGGTCTTTATCATGCTGATCTTCTTCATCGTCGTCGCTTCCTTCATCAAGGAAGCCGGTATCGAGGTCAACCGCCCGGACAACACCAATTCAGACCCGTCTGACGCCACCAGCATCCTGATCAGGATTGCCGGCGACAATCAGGTCTGGATGGAGAATCGCCGGGTAGATGTTCGCTCAGTGCGGGCTAACGTGCAGCGACTGCTGGCGGAAGACCCTGACCAACCGGTCACCATCAAAACAGAGACAGGTGCGGAAATGGGCGTCTTCATCGAAGTAGCCGACGCCGCACGTGAAGCAGGGGCCAGCGTTACCTGGCCCGACAGTGAACAGTAATAGAGAGCGCTACCTATGAGTGATCGAGGGGTTAGCCGCACCGCCAACGATTCGGAAGAGAATCAGATTGACCTGACGCCCATGCTGGACGTCGTGTTCATCATGCTGATCTTCTTCATTGTTACCTCGTCCTTCGTGAAGGAGCCCGGGGTGGAACTACTGAAGCCACAGGCGGTCACAACAGAACAGTGTACGCGTGGAACCATCATTTTCGCGGTCGATGATCGCGGTGATATCCACTACAACAAGAACAAGATTCCCCTAGAACGGGCGGCTTTTCTGGCTGAAGCAGCCAAAAAAGAAGCTCCTCAGGCGGAGCTTGTTATTCAGGTGGATCAGAAGTCTGATTCCTCAAGGGTTCTGGAACTCTCCCGGGAGCTGATGGAAACCATGGGCACGTTGCCGTGTATTTCGACGGATGAGGAGTAACAAGTCCAATGCGTAACAGCCCGTTTAGACTCTTAATTTCAGCGCTGCTCGCGGTGCCCGTAGCACTGGGCCTGTTCATGGTGATGAATGCGCTGATCGACAGTGACTTCGAGCAGGATGAGCTGAAGAGCCGCAAGATTGCAGACATCGTGACACCGGAAGAAACGATCGAAACCAATGTGAAGGAACAGAAGCCTGAGAAGGTAGAGGATCCCGAACAGCCTCCACCCGAAATGCAGCCTCTGGATTTCGACATGGACATGGATACGAACGTGGCGAATATTGCACCGACCACGGGCGTCGATATTTCGATCAGCAGTTCCGGTATGTCATCTGGCGATGGTGAGTATCTGCCTATTGTGAAGGTGGCGCCGATTTATCCCCGCCGTGCACAGACGCGGGGTATCACCGGCTACTGCATCGTGGAGTACACCGTGACTCGTACCGGTTCAATCCGTGATCCCAAACCGGTGGATTGTCAGCCCTCAGGTGTGTTTGAGAGTGCTTCCGTTAAGGCGTCTCTCAAGTTCAAGTACAAGCCCCGCGTCGTTGATGGTGAAGCCATCGAGGTGGCCGGTGTACAGAACAAATTCACCTACGAACTGGAACAGTAATCCGAGGTGGTATCTATGAAGCTCTCAAAAGCTACAGTCTGGACGCGCGCAGCCTTGTTTGCTGCGCCGGTACTGGCAGCGCAGGTTGCGCTGACGCAGGTGCAGGGTGAGTTAGGCATGACTGCCCTGGGTAGTGCGTTTGCCCAGGATGAGCAGGCCAAGCCGCAGCAGGAAACACGTCGCACACCCGCACTGCGTAACAAGGTCTACGAGAAGCTGGCCGAAGCACAGGCCGCCGCAGAAGAAAAAGACCTGAATACGGCACAGAAAGTGTTGGACGGCATGATTGCCGCAGGCGGCAAGAACGAGCTGAACAGCTACGAACTCGCCAATGTGTACAACCTGTACGCATTCATCTACTACTCGCGTGAAGATTACCCCAACGCACTGAAGTCGTATGAGAATGTAGTGGCGCAGCCCGACATCCCCCTGGCCATGGAAATCAATACTCGCTATACCATTGCTCAGCTGTACTTCGTGCAGGAACAGTGGAAGCAGGGCATTGACGCGCTGTTGAAGTGGTTCGAGATGACGCAGTCGCCCACCGAGTCTGCCTACGTATTGTTGGCACAGGGCTACTATCAGCTGAAGGATTACAACCGTTCGCTGGAGAACGTGGAAATCGCCATCAGCATGTACGAAGACAAGGGTAAGGTGCCCAAGGAGCAGTGGTACAACCTGGCGCGTTTCCTCTATTTCGAAAAGAACGATGTGAACTCAACGGTTGATACCCTTGAAGAGCTGCTGAAGCACTACCCGAAGAAGCAGTACTGGGTGCAACTGTCTCACATGTATGGCGAGCAGAAGAAAGAGGGTCTGCAGTTGGCCGCCATGGAAACAGCCTATGTTCAGGACATGCTTGATAAGGGCAGTGAGCAAGTCACGATGGCTTATCTCTACCTGAATGGCGAGGTGCCTTATAAGGCCGCCACCGTGCTGGATCAGGGCATCAGGGACGGCTCTGTGGAGAAGACCTCAAAGAACTACGAAGTTCTGGGTAACGCCTGGCGTCAGGCTCAGGAGATCGATAAAGCCATTCCCGCGATGGAAGAGGCTGCATCGCGCTCTGACTCTGGCGAGCTCTACGCTCGTCTGGGCAACGTCTACCTCGACGGCGACCAGAATCGCAAAGCTGTGGAGGCCATTAACAAAGGCCTGCAACGCGGCGGAGTGAAGCGTCCTGATACCGCGCGTTTGGTGTTGGGCATGGCGTACTTCAACCTGAAGCAGTACGGCAAAGCGCGCGACGCATTCCAGGCAGCCGGTCGCGATAAACGTTCTTCGCAGTACGCATCACAGTGGATTGCCTACATGGACTCCGAATTGGAGCGTCAGCGCAAGCTCGCCGAAGACGTTTAATCAATCTTCGCTGGGGCCTGCTACACAGTCCCATAAAAAAAGGGAGCACTGAGTGCTCCCTTTTTTGTATTCGGGTTATCTGAAACGTGTCAGACAGCCACCACATTTTCGGCCTGGGGACCTTTCTGGCCGGTTGTTACGGTGAATTCAACCTTCTGGCCATCCGCCAGAGTTTTGAAACCATCGCCTTGAATGGCACTGAAGTGAACAAAGACGTCTGGGCCGTCTTCTTGCTCGATGAAACCAAAGCCCTTGGTTTCATTGAACCATTTCACGGTACCGGTGACTGTAGACATAGACTTTTTACCTGTATAGCTGTCCCTACGCGCCAACCATGGCACATGGGAGTTTGAGTTTATTTATGCTGAACGTACCGATGAACTTGCAGGAACTTCGACCGCTGTCATAAACACCACTGGAAACCCAGCACTTTCAGTGTATCACCGCGCTTTCAGGGCGCTATGACAGCACAACAAAATAGTTTGGCAATATTTGGGCTTTTGTCGCCGCTCAATCCCGTTATATCAGCGCCCGCGCTGCGCCGATCAGCCCCGGTCTGGGGTGAGTGATCACGTGTATGGGTACGGCCGAGAGCTGCTGTTGTAGAGCGCCTTTGGCACTAAAGCGTTGCAGGAACTGTTCGCTCTCCAGTGCCCTCAATAGCTTGGGCGCGATGCCCCCTGCCAGATACAGTCCGCCGAAGGCGCCGGTGGCAAGTACAAAATCGCCACAGATTGAGCCAAGCAGGGCGCAGAACTGGCTAACCACATCGGTGCAGAGTTTGTCCTCACCATAAGCTGCGCTGATCGCTTCGGGCTCTCTTGCTGGGCAGGCGCACCCTTCCTGTTCTGCCATCGTTTGATACAAGCGCACCAGGCCTGGACCGCTGAGCAGGAGCTCGGCGTAGATGTCCGGGTAGTGTTTGAGTAAGGCGCCGAAGAGTTCAAGCTCCTGCGAATTGGCCGGCGCCAGAGAACTCATGCCCGGTTCCGCAGGTCGTACCTGCCATTGGCCAGCACTATCGAAAGCGGCGGTGGCGCCCCCTAGGCCAGTGCCCGGCCCTATCACGGCAAGCGGCGCATTGTCTGCGGGTTCCCCTGCGTTAAGAGTGACAGTGCCACTATCACTCAGGCCCGGCAGGGCGTGAGCATTTGCAGCGAAGTCGTTCAGCCAAAGGCACTGATGCAACGACAGGTCGCGACAGAACTGACTCCGCGAAAAACGCCAGTCGATGTTGATCATCGCAATCTCGTCACCGGTTAGGGGCGCTGCAATTGCCAGGCAGGCGCGCTGGCAGTCGATGCCGTGCTGGGCTTTCCAGGTCTTTATCAAGGCCTCGAGGCTTAGGTGATGGCGGTTGAGAAAATCCTGTTGGGCAACAAAGTGTCCGGTGCCCTCGTCATACAGCGCCAGTCGGGTGTTGGTGCCGCCAACATCTGCAACGATGCGCAAGCGAGCGCCGCTCACGAGACGGGCAGGATTTTCAGGATGTTGGTAGAGCCCGGGCGGCCCATGACCTCGCCCTTGGTCAGCAGAATTGAGTCGCCTTTACTGAGGTAGTTGTCATCCCGCAGAAACTCGATGGCTCGCGCTTCAACCGCATCGTGATCAAAGGCGGAGGCGTCGAAGTACAGGGGGACCACGCCGCGGCACAGGCTCAGCTTCTGTAAGGTCGTGCTGTTATGACTTAGCGCGAATATGGGCAGACCTGAGCTGAGGCGTGACATCAGCAGAGGGGTGGTGCCTGATTCCGTGAGGCAGGCAATGCCCCTGACGTTGCTGTAGTGGTTGGCGGCATAAATTGCCGACAGTGCAATGGTTTCTTGCGCGGTAGTGAACTGCTTATCCAGGCGATAGCGCGACGTGCGCGCTACAGGGTGACGCTCGGCGCCCATGGCGGCATCTGCCATAGCCACCACAACGGCAACCGGGTAATCGCCGACCGCTGTTTCTGCCGACAGCATCACTGCATCGGTCCCATCCAGCACCGCATTGGCTACATCGAATACCTCAGCACGGGTTGGCATGGAATTGTTGATCATCGATTCCATCATCTGCGTTGCCGTAATGACAACGCGGTCCTTGCGTCTGGCTCTGGAGATAAGGTCTTTCTGGATGCCTATGAGCTCGGCATCGCCTACCTCAACACCCAGGTCGCCCCGTGCCACCATGACGCCAGTTGAGGCTTCGAGTATGCCGTCCAGGATATCGGTGTCGGCGACCACTTCTGCCCGTTCTATTTTGGCGATGATGGCCGGTGTCAGCGACTGCTGTGCCAGTAGATTTTTCGCGTGCTCAATATCTTCGGTGCTGGAAACAAAGGAGACGGCAACAAAGTCTGGATTGATAGCAGGGAAGCCGGCGATATCGGCCATGTCTTTTTCGGTGAGTGCGGGTGCTGCAAGGCCACCGCCGAGTCGATTAATGCCTTTTCGTGAACCTAGCTTGCCACCCACTGCCACGCTACAGTCAGCGCCGCGCGGTTCCACATCGTCGACGCGTAGTCGAATCCGGCCGTCGTCCAGCAACAGGGTATCGCCGGGCTCAATGGAGTCGATCAGTGCCGGAAAATCCAGATTCACGCCGCGCGCGTTGCCACTATCTGGCGGCACATCGAGATCCAGTCGAAACCTGTCACCCTCGGCCAATTGCACAGCACCCTCTTTGAAGCTGCTGATACGTATTTTGGGTCCCTGAAGATCTGCCAGTATGCCGACATAACGGCCAGCCAGCTGGGCCTGCTTGCGAATGCGCCTCGCTACCGTAGCGTGCTGTTCGATACTCCCGTGGCTGAAATTGAGCCGGAATACGTTCACGCCCGCTTCGATCAGGCGGGCAATCATGTCCTCGGACTCGCTGGCGGGGCCGACGGTGGCCACGATTTTTGTACGTCGGTTGACGCGCTTGTTCATTTGGCAGCGTCTCCGTACGCAATGGCGAGTGAAGTGCGTGCCGCTTTCGGCAGTCCTTTGACGACTAGTCGGTAGGAGTTATCTATCATGCGTTCCACTTCACTGTTGGGGATGGACCCGTCCAGCACTACGGTATTCCAGTGCCGTTTATTCATATGGTAGCCGGGTAATACGGCCGGAAAGATATCCCGCAGTATCAGCGCTTCTTCCGGGTCACACTTGAGATTCATTCTGGCGGGCTTACCCACAGCTTCGCTCAAGGTGGCGAACATCTTACCGCGTATTTTTATCACCAGAACATCGGGCCCGAACGGAATGTCTTCCTTGGCTTCAGGCTTGCCGATGAGGTAGCTACGCGCGCTGTCGTAGTTCATTGCTGCGCTGGGGGTTGATCAATGAATTGCCGGGTGAGGTCCGGAAAATCGGTGAAGGCGCCGTCCACTTTTAACTGTACGAACAGGATGTTGTGCAGCGCGTCGATAGTATCGATCCCTGAAGGCAGTTGGTCTTGGCGAATGGTGTAAGGGTGAACCACCAGGCCCCGCGCGTGGGCGCGTTCCACCAGGTCGGTCGTTCGTGCTTTCCCGTTGTCGTCCCGCCCCAGGTACAGCTGCATGATCCAGGGTCCAATGCCGTCTGCATAGGTAGCGATGTCGTCCAGTCCGCTATCGCTGCGCAAGGCGTCGTAGTCGACGTTACTGTCTTCACCCCAGTCGTTCTCTGCAATCAGCTGTATCAGCGGCAGGTCTGTCTTGCTCTTGAGTGATCGCAGCGTCGCATCGTCAAAGCATTGCAGGAACACTTGTTCAGATAGTGCGGCATACCCTGTCCTCTCCAGGACAGAAAGTATGGCGGCTGCCATATCCTGGCCTTCCCGGAGGTGAAAGTTCGGCGCTTTCAGTTCGATGTACAGACCAGTCCGGCGTTCTCTGCTGGCGTCCAGTCCGGCGATCAGAAGAATTTCTTCTTCCAGCGTAGGAACTGGCAGGAAAGGGACTTGCAGGGGATAGCGGTCGGGATAAACGGCGCGGCGCTGATTACCCGCCTCACGGTTGGTGCGCTCGTGCGCACTCAGTTGCTTGATCTCTGCCAGTGAAAAGTCGATGGCGTAGTAGCGACCATCGGCTCTGGCTCGATCGGGAAATACCTGCTCCACGTCGGTGGTGGATTCCAGGTAGATATCATGCAAGACGATAGGCACCCCGTCGGCAGTCAGCACCACATCCTGCTCGATGTAGTCGGCGCCCATGGCGTGCGCCAGGGCCTTTGCAGCCAATGTGTGTTCGGGGAGATAACCACTGGCACCGCGGTGAGCGATGACCAGTGGTTGTGCTTTAAGCGACATGGAGAAAGTGCACCCTATTAGCGCCAGCAGAATCAGCTGTGTTGGCAAGGTGCACTTCATGTCTCATACGCTGTTAGGGAAGGGCCGCAACCCAGCTGTTGTTCTCGAACCACTTTTTGCGAATCTTCGCCAGGATGCCGACCTTTCCATAGGCGTCCAGGTAGTTGTCTACCAGGTTGCGAAACTCGGGGTCGCCGGATTTTACAGCGATGCCAACAGGCTCAATGGTCAGCGGCTTGTCCAGAGTCACAAAGCCAGCATCGGGGTAGCGCAGAACCGTCAATACGCACACGGGCATATCAGCGACCATGCCGTCTACGGTGCCTTCGTTGATCATCTTAATGCCTTCCTCGTAGGTATTGAGCTCGACCAGTGTTGCCTCGGGGGCTGCAGTGGTAACGAAGTCAGAGGAGGTAGAGTTCTTCAGGGCCGCCAGCTTGAGGTCCTTGCGGTTGAACTGGTCTGCCTCTGAAACTTTTGCCAAGACACTGTTCTTGGTGAGTATGGACTTGCCCGACATCATGTAGGGGCCGACAAACGACACGTACTCCGCGCGCTGCGGCGTGATTGCCATGCCGGAAATCACGATATCGACTTCATCGTTTTCCAGTGCTTCAAGCAGTTCCCCGAAGGGGTAGCGCTTCAGCTCTGGCTTGACCTTCATGGCGCCGGCCAGTGCAACGCCCAGATCGACGTCAAAGCCCATTGGCACGCCTTCGCGGTTTACCACGTTGAAAGGTGGCTGGTCGCCGGACATCCCGATACGCAGCGTCTTGAAGTCGATAACGCGCTGTAGAGTGTCGCCGGCTATGGCGCCAGCAGGTAGCAGGCTGCTGCTAATCAGCGCGAGACCCAATGCCAGCGCTTTGATGAGATTTGTCATGTGGGTGCCTCCAGGGCAGTGTCTGTGTTGGAACGGATGATATGTGCGTTTGAGTGTAGTGGTTAGGCGGTGCGATAGCCAAAAACTTTTGGCACACTGCGCGGCGGAAAAGAGGGATTAGCCGTGATCAGCGCTTTTGAATCTATAAGAATTTCTACACCGGATGTCGCCGAAGCATCGAGGCAGTTGGCAATTCTGCTGGGTGCCCCGGCCGTGGGCGAGGCGGGTAATCTGTTCCTCCTTCAAAACACAGCTATTGACCTGGTGGCGGGCGATGGCGGCGATAGCGTGATCACCTCTCTGGCAATGTTGGCCGATAAGCCCCAGGAAAGGCTCCCGCCCTTTGCGCAGCGGCATCACTCAGTGATGGCGACGTCGGAACTTGATGCTTTCCGCACTGATTCAGATGCTGTCAGCCAGTTGGCGGTGGATCATGTGGTGGTTCAGGTGCGCGACGCTGATGCGGCCATAGCGCTGTACCGGGACACGCTGGGCATTCGTCTGGCATTGGATAAGGAAGTACCCCAGTGGGGCGGCCGTATGCTGTTCTTCCGCGCTGGCAAGATGACGCTGGAGGTGATTGCAAACCCTGAAAAGGGCCCCGCGGAGCCCAGCTTCTGGGGCATTGCACTGCAATGTTCCGATATAGAGGCAACGGCTGCGCGTTTACAGTCGGTGCGGGTTGAACTGTCGGAAATCAGGGACGGTCGCAAACCCGGTACCCGGGTCGCGACCCTAAAGAGCCACTGCCTTGGATTGCCGACCTTGTTGATTCAGCCGGCGGCTTCCACTACGTGACGCAGTGCTTGGCGTAGTCTGCCGCCTCACTGGCGCTCCAGTCGCCTTTGTCTTTCTTTTCCAATTCGCCACACCATGCCTCGGAGCCAATGGTGGTGGAATCCAACACACAGTGCTGGGCGAACACTTTGCCGTCGTCGAGGGTTAACTCGGTCATGGGCTTTTCTTTCATTTGCTCGCACCAGGCCTCACTGCCGGGCTCTTCACTGCAAGCGCCGAGGGCTAGTACGGCTGAGAGGGCAATCAATACTCGCATGGGTTTGCCCCTGCTATTTTTGTAATCGTCTGAGTATGGCACTCTTATTCGCACTGGCAAATACGCGGCCCGGCGATTGCGCTATGCTTCTGCTGCACACAATACGGAGTGACCTATGCGAACATTGTGGTTGGTGACTGCTATGGCTATCGGGCTGGCGGCCTGTGCCAGCACCCAGTTTGATATCCCGGCCATTTCGCCGCCCGGCAAGGGCGAGGCACTGCCGGGAAAAATTGTTTGGCATGACCTGATATCCGACACACCCCAGCAGACCCGCGAGTTTTATGGCGAGCTCTTTGGCTGGGAGTTTGATGATCTGGCCATCGTGGGCGCCAACTATGCCCTGATTCGTCACCGCGGCCGGGTCATTGGCGGACTGGTAGACCAGAACCGCTTGCCCGCCACCGCAGACATCTCCCAGTGGGTGGTTGCCTTGTCGGTCGCTGACGCAGAGCGTGCGGCGGCGACGGTAGAAGACGCGGGCGGAACCGTCTTTACGCCGCCAACATCCCTTGGCGACAGAGGCATTATCAGCGTTGTTGCAGATCCACAGGGTGCGGTTCTGGCTTTGCTGCAAACCGACGGCGAAGATCCGGCGGATCGCTCCACCCGAGTGGGCGATGGCGAGTTCCTCTGGAACGAGATGTGGTCAAGCGATGCCGACGCCTCCGTGGCGTTTTACCAAAAGTTGGCCAGCTTTCAGATGGAGGAATTGACGGCCCAGGGTGTGTCCGCGCCGGTGGATTACCACGTGTTGAGTAGTCAGGGTTCTCCGCGCATGGGCATTCGTCAGCGACCAGCCGATGATGTGCCACCCGTGTGGATCAGCTATTTGCGGGTTGCGGACGAGGCTGCCCTACGTGACAAGGTGAGTCGCGTGCCTGCGCTGGGCGGTGAGGTCCTAGTGCCGGTTACGCAGCGTCCCGGTGGTGGTTTTTTGGCGGTGATCGCTGGTCCCTCGGGCGCGGGAATTGCCCTGCAAACATGGCCAGAACAGGGTAAGCCGCGCCGTGTCAGCCAGCTAACAGTTCAACAGGGAGGTGAGTCATGAGAGTTCTGCAACGACTACGCTGGGTTTTGCTGGCTATAGTGATGCTGTCCTTGAGTGGCTGCAGCGACCCCCATGTATACGGCAGCATTGGCGTATCGTCGGGCTATGGCAGCTACGGAGGTTGGGGCTCGGGTGTGCACACCAGCATCTCAGTGGGTGGGCGCATTCGCTGAATCAGCCCAACCAGCGGACACCTAAAAATTACTCAATAAAAAAGGGGGCATTGCCCCCTTTTTTGGTCTGCCTCTAGCGCTTATCGCTTCAACTGCGCCTTGATGGTTTTGCTGGTCGTGTCGCTATACGGCGGCAACATGCCGCCCAACTTGGCGACATTGACGCCGGTTTGGCGATACACAGATTTTGCATGGCTGAAGGTTTTGAAGCCCTCCAGTCCGTGGTAATTGCCCATGCCGCTGGGGCCAATGCCACCGAAGGGAAGGTCTTCCTGCATGATGTGCATGATGACGTCGTTCACACACACACCGCCGGAGGTGGTGCGGGTAATCATGGCTTCTTCCTCGGCCTTGTCCTCGCCAAAGTAGTAGGCTGCCAGCGGACGCGGCTTGGCATTGATGTAGCTGATCGTCTCTTCGAAATCGCGATAGGTGCGAATCGGCAGGATAGGACCAAACATCTCCTCTTCCATCAGTGCCAGGTCTTCCGCGGGCTCTGGTACCAGCGTGGGCGGAATCTTGAAACCACCGTTTTGGGCGCTAAAGTCTTCGTTGCCCGGGTTAATCGGGATCACGGTTTGGCCGCG
>SPKZ01012766.1_pt1 | contig 12370 bp, 10 predicted proteins | sample 2456571 | NCBI WGS metagenome assembly SPKZ01 (sample SAMN11192286, study PRJNA482655) | marine metagenome | biome: ENVO:00000447; feature: ENVO:00000244|ENVO:00000211|ENVO:00000569|ENVO:00002023; material: ENVO:00002151; isolation source: ocean water from marine abyssalpelagic zone ...
CCCCGGGGGAAGCGTGGAACTGAACGAGATTCTCCGCGTCGCGATCAAGGGGAGTGCCTCCGACATTCACCTCAAGGCAGGGCTTCCGCCTCTGTTTCGGGTGGACGGAGCGCTGCTCCCGCTCAAGGACGGTGTGCGCCTGCTCCCGGAGCAACTCGGCACCATCCTGAAGCAACTCACCAACGAACGGCAGCGAGAGTACTTCGAGGGAAGGCACGAGATCGACCTCGCGTATTCGGTCCCCGGGCTGGGGCGTTTCCGCGTGAATGCGTTCCGACAGCGCGGCACGATCGGGATCGTGTTCCGCGTGATCCCGTTTGGCGTCAAGACCATCCGGGAACTGAATCTGCCGCCCACGGTCGAGAAGATCGCGATGGAGAACCGCGGGCTCGTGCTGGCCACAGGCACGACCGGCTCCGGAAAGTCGACGACGCTTGCCGCCATGTTGGACCACATCAACACAAATCGGACCTGTCACGTCATGACCATCGAAGATCCGATCGAGTTTCTGATTCGAGACAAACGCTCGATCGTGAATCAACGCGAGGTCGGGGTCGATACCTCGAATTTCGCCTCCTCGCTGAGGGCGGCGCTGCGCCAGGATCCGGACGTGATCCTGGTCGGCGAGATGCGCGACTTCGAGACCATCGAGACCGCCATCATGGCGGCCGAAACCGGTCATCTGGTCATGTCCACGCTGCACACGCTGGACGCGACCGAGACGATCTCCCGCATGGTATCGGTGTTTCCGCCGCATCAGCAACAGCAAATCCGGCTCCAGATTTCGGCGACCATCCGGGGAATCATCAGCCAGCGGCTGGTTCCGCGCGCCGACGGCAAGGGCCGGGTGCCGGCGACCGAGGTCCTCGTGTCGACGGCCCGGATCCGGGAGTGCATCTCGGAGAAGGAGAAGACCGGCGAGATCCGGGACGCGATTGCGAACGGCTTCACCACCTACGGGATGCAGACCTTCGACCAGTCGCTCATGTCCCACGTCAAGCGCGGTCTGGTCTCCTACGAGGAGGCGCTGCGTCACGTGTCCAACCCGGACGACTTCGCACTCCGCTTCAAGGGGGTTGCATCGACCTCAGACGGCACCTGGGACGACTTCGAGTCGGATTCCGGAGCGGGCGGAACTTCCGAAGAGAAGGAGTCCGCGGATGGAGACGAGGAAGACCTCAAGATCGAGCGCTTCTAGCCCGCCCCCGGGTCCCGCCCTGCAGGCCTCCCGGATTCCTTCTCGTTCCGGCCGCGGTATGCCGGCCGAGGCGGGCTTCGGTATTCTCCCCGCGTGACCGGGAACGAGATTCGACGGAAGTTCCTCGAGTACTTCGAGGAGGCAGGCCACCGCGCAGTGGCATCCGCGTCGCTCGTTCCGCGGGGGGACCCGACGCTTCTGTTCGTCAACGCAGGCATGGTTCCCTTCAAGGGAGTCTTCCTCGGGGACGAGCAGCGCGAGTACTCGCGAGCAGTCAGCTGCCAGAAATGCATGCGCGTCTCGGGCAAACACAACGACCTCGAGGAGGTCGGCCGCTCGCCCGATCACCAGACCTTCTTCGAAATGCTCGGGAATTTTTCCTTCGGCGACTATTTCAAGAAGGAGGCGATCGGCTACGGCTGGGACTTTCTGACGCGGGTGCTCGGCCTCGATCCCGAGGATCTCGTGGTTTCCGTGCACGAACAAGACGACGAGGCCTACGAAGTTTGGCGCGGCGAGATCGGGCTGGCCCCGGAACGCATCTTCCGGCTCCCCGACAAGGAGAACTTCTGGCAGATGGGAGAGACGGGTCCCTGTGGTCCCTGCTCGGAGATCCACAAGATCGTGGACCGCTCGGTCTTCGAGTCGGGCGGAAACCCCTCCGGCGACGGCTACGTGGAACTCTGGAATCTGGTCTTCATGCAGTTCGAGCAGGGCGCGGACGGGATCCGGAAGCCTCTTCCGAAGCCTTCGATCGACACCGGAATGGGCCTCGAGCGGATTACACGGATGCTCCAGGGCGTCCCGAGCAACTACGACACCGATCTCTTCCGTCCGATGCTGGACCGGATCGCCGAACTGTCCGGAGTCCCGCTGGGGAAGAGCGAGGCGAGCGATCTGTCGATCCGGGTGGCGGCCGACCACGTGCGCGCGTGCACGTTCCTGATCGGCGACGGCGTACTGCCGCTCAACGAGGGCCGCGGCTATGTGCTGCGCCGCGTGTTGCGGCGGGCCGCGCGTCACGGCGTACTGCTGGGGCTCGAAGAGCCCTTCCTCTACGAGGTGGCCGGAACTGTGATCGACGAGGCCGGTGCCGCCTACCCGGAACTGCGCGAGCGGCGAGCCTTCATTCAGGACACCGTGCGCCGGGAAGAGGAACGCTTCCTTCGAACGCTCGGCCGCGGACTTCAGTTGATCGAAGCGGAGGTCGAGCGGGCCCGGCGCGAAAAGCGCGCCCGTCTCTCGGGTGACGTCGTCTTCAAGCTGTACGACACCTTCGGTTTTCCGACCGATCTGACCCACGACATTCTGAGCGGGCACGGTCTCGAGTACGACCGGGATGGCTTCGATGCCAGGATGCGCGAACAGTCCGAGCGGGCCCGCGCGGCCTGGAAGGGTGCCGAGGGCTCGGCCGACCTCCAGCGCTACCGGGAACTCGCGGCGGGAACTCCGACGGAGTTCACGGGTTACGACAAGCTCGACGACCGGGCGCGCCTGGTGGGCCTGCTGCGTGAGGGCCAGGAGGTCACCCGAGCCGTAGAGGGAGACGTGCTCGAACTGGTCGTCGACAGGACGCCCTTCTACGCCGAGAGCGGGGGCCAGGTCGGAGACGCCGGGACCGTCGAGGGGCCCGAGGGAACCTTCGTGGTCGAGGATACCCAGAGACCCGTCGAGGGTCTCGTCGTCCATGCCGGGCACGTCTCGCTCGGGACCCTGCAGGTGGGAGAAGAGCTTCGTCTGGCGGTGGACCCGGCCGCGCGCGCGGCCAGCGTCCGGAATCACTCCGGCACCCACCTGCTGCAGTGGGCGCTGCGCGCGGTACTCGGACCGCAGGTCGCGCAGGCCGGCTCGTTGGTGGCACCCGATCGTCTCCGCTTCGACTTCACGCACGATGACCCGCTGAGCGACGAAGAACTCCGGAAGATCGAAGACATCGTCAACGGGCTGGTCTTCGAGAACCTGGATTCCCGCATCGACCACAAGCCGTATCGCGAGGCGATCGAGGAAGGGGCGATCGCGATGTTCGACGAAAAGTACGGCGATGAGGTGAGGGTGGTACGTTTCGGCCCCTCCATCGAACTCTGCGGCGGAACCCACGCGCGCGCGACGGGCGACATCGGCTGCTTTCGCATCGTCTCGCAGTCGGCGATTGGCGCGGGAGTCCGTCGGATCGAGGCGCAGACCGGATTCGGTGTGCTCGAACACGCGCGGGAAGAGGCCGGGTTGCTGCGGGAGGTTTCGGCCCTGCTCCGTTCCGCGCCGGCCGAGACGCCGGAGCGGGTGCGGCGCCTGCTCGAGGAGCGGCGGGCGCTCGAGGGCGAGATCGAGCAACTCCGGGCCAGGCTCCGGCGCGGCGGCAGCGCGGATCCGTTTCAGTCCGCGCGCGAAGTCGGGGGTGTACGGCTGATCGCGACCGAGGTTCCGGACGCGAATCCGAAGGAACTTCGCGCGATGGTCGACGACCTCAGGCAGCGCCTCAAGTCGGGGCTGGTCTTTCTGGCGACGGAGCAAAACCAGAAGACGGCGTTTGCGCTCGGCGTCACGCCGGACCTGGTTGAGCGCTTCCGGGCGGGTGATCTCGTCCGCCAGGTGGCCGAGCACGTCGGGGGGTCGGGCGGAGGCCGTCCGGACTTCGCGCAGGGCGGCGCGCCGGACCGGAAGGCCGCGGCTGCCGCGATCGAACGCGTCACCGAACTGGTGAGCGGTCTCTAGGAAGTGCCCCGACCCCCTCCAGGGGGTGGCGCTGGCTCAGTCGAACTCCAGGGACGGCCGGCTGTGGCTTCCCCGCAGCGCCGGCGTGGTCTCGGCCGGCACGCAGCCCGGCTCGAGCAGGCCGTCGCACGGAATCTCGGACCATGCGCCGGAGCCCGGGTCGCCACAATCCGGATCGAGATAGCCGTTGCACGGCGCGCCGGCCGGGACCGCGTCGCCGTACACCGGATCGAGGTCAAGCGCCTCGACCCGTTCGAAGGCAGATTCTCTCAGGTCGCCTTCGGGGCTCGCCGCGATCAGCCGCAGCAGAATCTGCCGCGCCTCGTGGATGCGCTGCAACTCCGTCAGGGCGTCCGCGAGCTTGGACAGGGTTTCGAGGTGGAGGGTGTGGTCCGGAAACTCGGTCAGAGCCTCGGTGTAGCGCTTCTGAGCGGCGTAGTAGTTGCCGCGAGAGAGATAGAAGTCCGCGATCTCGATGTCGTGGAGCGCCAGTTGATTCCGCGCCATCTGAAGCTTCTCCCGGGCGGCGGGCGCGTCGTCGGAGTTCGGATAGCGCTGCAGCAGGACCTCGAACTGCGCGACGGTGTCGAGGGTCGGACCCTGGTCCTGATCCGGCTCGCGCATCTGCGCGAAGGAGCAGAGGCCGTTCTGATAGATCGCGTAGGGGACGTCTGCGTGTTTCGGGTGGAGTTCCACGAAATCCTGGTAGTAGCTGGCGGCCTCCTCGTACTTCTGGGTGTCGAAGTAGACGTCGGCGATCTTGAGTTCGGCCAGAGTCGCGTACTGGCTGTAGGGGTAGTTGTCGATGACCTCCTGAAACAACTCGATCGCCCGCGGGTAATCGACGTCGTGGAAGAAGAGCAGGACGCTCCGCCCGTCGAGCACTTCGAGCGCGCGCGTGTAGTAGCGTTCCGCTGAGGGAACTTCCTCTTCGGGCGGTAGCGAGGCGCAGCCCGCGACCTGCCACACAGAGACCGCCAGACAGACCCGGGCCGCGATTCGTGAAAATCTCATAAACACCTGATTTTACTAGGATTTTTAGAAGGATATCGCCGGGGTCGGAGGGTGTCAACGCGGCCGGCCGGGCAGCCCGAGGCACGGCGATTTCGCCGCCGCGTTGCTACAATGCCGACCCCCGAGCGGAGGAGGCGCGATGGCTTTGGACCGGACTTTGGACAAGAGAATTCTAGCTCGCCGTAATGCCGGGTCGAAGGTTGCAACCGAGTCGGAATTGCCCGACCTCGCCGACCGGATCTTCGAGCCGTCAGAGGAGGAGGTTGAAGCGTTTCGCCTCGCGCTGACGGAGGAGCAATCGTTGCGTGAGGAGCGTGTCCAGCGCGCGCTCGAGCGCGCCGCGAAGCCGCCCGAGGCGCCGCCGATGCCCGAGATTCCGCTCGACGGATTGGACGATCTCGATCTGGCCGGCGGCGACTGAGGTCCGGCCCATGCAGCGGGCGCGCTTTCGGTGCTAAAGGAGAGGTTCGGTACGGAGCTCGATGAAAAGCTGGTGCGCATGCTGCCGTTTCTGGCGCGCACCCGAGTCCGCCCCGACGCACTCACACTGACCGGTGTCGGTGTCTCCTGCGCGGCCGCGGTCGCGTTCGCCCTGCATCAGCCGTTCGCGGCCGCGTTCGCGATCGCGATCGGGGGGCTCTTCGACGCCTTCGACGGGGTCGTCGCACGCCAGCAGGGCAATTCTTCGAAGGCTGGCGCGTTCTTCGATGCCTCGATGGACCGCCTGAGCGACATGGTGGTGTTCTGTGGAATCGGGATCGGCATGGCCCGCGACGGGGAGATCGCGAGCCTGCTGCTGGTGTGGTGGGCGCTGATCGCATCGGTCATGACCAGCTACACGCGCGCCCGGGCCGAAGCGCAGCTCTCGACGCTTTCCGTGGGACTGATGGAGCGGGCGGAGCGGGTCCTGATCCTGGCGGTCGGGGCGCTGCTCGGCTTCGTGGAAGTCGCGCTCTGGTTGATCGCGATCGGGGCCACGATCACGACGATCCAACGGGTGGTCGAGGCACGCCGTCTGCTGCACGTCTTCGAGGAGACCGGGCGGGATCCGACGCGCGTGCGCGCACCCCTCCGGGAGAACTGAGGCGATGTCGATCGAGCAGAAGGGGCCCCGCGGCTTCCAGCTGGTGGACGAGGGAGCGGCGCCCGGTGGCCCGGCAGCCGAAGGGCCCATGACCTTCGGCACCTTCCTGCTCTCTCTCGCGACGTCGGCGCTCGTTCACCTGGGAGAGGGACCTCCCCCCGGCACGCAGGGGCCCGAGACCGGGGCCCCCGATCCGGTCCCGGTGAATCTTCCTCTGGCGCACCAGACGATCGAGATCCTGGAACTTCTGAGAGAGAAGACCGACGGAAACCTGGACGAGGACGAGGCCCGTCTGTTCTCGGGCTTGCTCCACGATCTTCGGATGCGCTATGTCGAGGCGGCCGCGCGCCAGAACCAGTAGCGGGGCCGCGGGTGGTTCGGGTTCGCGCGCCCGCCAAGCTCAACCTGGGCCTCTCGATCCGGCATCGCCGCTCCGACGGCTACCACGAGATCGAGACCGTGTTCGTCCCGCTTCGGCTCTTCGACGCGCTCGAACTCAGGCGGATCCCCGGGGGCGCGGTCCGGCTCGCAGCCGGGCACCCGGATCTTCCCGGAGACTCCCGGAATCTGGCCGTCCGGGGTGCCGAGGCGGCGCTCGAGGCACTCGGGGAGCCGGCCGGAATCGAACTCCGGCTCGAAAAGCGGATCCCGCTCGCCGCCGGGCTCGGCGGAGGCTCCTCGGATGCCGCGGCGGCGATCCGCGGGGTGGAGGCGCTTCTGGGCCGCGATCTCGGCGCCGGGCGCCGCAGCCGGCTCGCCCTCCAACTGGGCGCCGACGTCCCCTTCTTCCTTGACCCGCGCCCGGCACTCGGGACCGGGATTGGCGAGCGCCTGTCGCCGCTCGCGGAGGTGCCCGAGATGTGGTGGCTTCTCGTGATCTTTCCATTCGGGGTCTCGACCTCCGCGGCGTATCGGGAGGCGGCGCGTGAATTGACGCTCCCCCGGGAGGATTCTAGTATCGCGGCGCTTCTGGGTCCCGGCGGGCTCTGCGCCTCCCCCCGGAACGATTTGGAGGCGGTGGCGACCCGGCGTCACCCCGAGATTCGCCAGGCCAGGCAGGCGCTCGAGCGGGTCGGGGTGCGGGTGTTGGGGATGAGCGGTAGCGGACCGACGGTCTATGGGAGCTTTCGGAGTCGGGAGGACGCAGAGTCGGGCCGGGAACGGATCGACCTTCCGGCCGGAGCCGAAGCCGTCGTGGTGAGTTCTCCTGGAAGCGAGGCGGGGGACTGGGGATGGGGCGTAGCCAAGTGGTAAGGCACCGGGCTTTGGACCCGGCATGCGCAGGTTCGAATCCTGCCGCCCCAGCCAGTGCGTGTGGCGGGACGGATCGAGCCATTCGGGATGTTCGGGCGAGCGGGTGACCGGGTGCTGAGAGCGGGGTGGAGGGGTCGGTGACACCGAATTTGAGAATTTTCACGGGAAATGCGCACCCGCGTCTCGCCCAGGAGATCGCGGACTACCTCGATCTCGAACTGGGCCGGGCCGAGGTCAAGACCTTCAGCGACGGCGAGATTACGGCCAAGCTCGCCGAGAACGTCCGCGGGATGGACGCATTCGTGATTCAGCCCACCTGTACCCCGGCCACCAGCAACCTGATGGAGTTGCTGGTCCTGCTGCACACGATCCGGCTCTCCTCCGCCAAACGCACGACCGCGGTCGTCCCCTACTATGGGTACAGCCGCCAGGACCGCAAGATCAGTCCGCGGACGCCGATCACGGCCAAACTCGTGGCCGATCTGATCACCAAGGCCGGCGCTGACCGCGTGGTCTGTCTCGACCTGCACGCCGGCCAGATCCAGGGCTTCTTCGACATTCCGGTCGACAACCTCTTTGCGATGCCGGTACTGCTCGACGAGATTCGCCGTCACGTCCCGGAGAGTGACCGGATCGTCGTGGTATCGCCCGACTCCGGCGGGGTTGAGCGGGCGCGCGCCTATGCGAAGCGGCTCGGCGGGAGTCTGGCGATCGCCGACAAGCGCCGCGAGGAGGCGAACGTCGCCGAGATTCTGCGGATCGTCGGTGATGTTGAAGGCCGGACCGCCATCATCGTTGACGACATCGTCGATACTGCTGGAACCCTGACGGAATGCGCGAAAGCGCTGCATGAGGAAGGGGCGAACCGTGTGATCGCGGCCTGTACCCACCCGGTACTGTCGGGGCAGGCGCTCAAGCAGATCGAAGAGTCTCGGGTGGAACGCCTGATCGTGTCGGACTCCATTCCGCTCCGTGGGGAGGCGCTCTCGATGGACCAGCTCTCGACCGTGTCGGTTTCGGGGCTGCTCGGGGAGGCGATCCGGCGAATACACAACGAGGAGTCGGTGAGCTCGCTCTTCGTCTGAGCGGCGGCCGGAAGGGAAGGCATGCAGCGAGAGTCGCTCGAGATCAGCCTGCGAGATGCCACGGGCAAGGGCCCAGCCCGGCGCCTGCGTGCCATCGGCAGGGTGCCGGCGGTGGTCTACGGAAGCGGCGTGACGTCGACCAAGATCACGGTCGACGGCCACCGGCTCGAGGAGGTGCTGCACCACGGCGCGAACATCCTGCTCGACCTCGCGGGTCCGGAGGAGCTGGCGGGGAAGCTGGTCCTGATCAAGGACTGCCACCGGGATTCGGTCTCGCAGCGGCTCGTCCACTGTGATTTCTTTTCCGTCGATCTCGCGAAGCCGATTCACATCGGCATCCCGATTCGCCTCGAGGGAAGGCCTGCGGGAGTCGAGATGGGGGGGGTGCTCGAGCCGCTGATCCGTGACCTGGCGGTGACTTGCCTCCCGCTCGCGATTCCGGACTCGATCGAGTTGGACGTACACGCCCTCGAGATCGGCGGAGCCATCCACGTGCGGGATCTGGTCCTCCCCGAAGGGGTCGAGACCGAGGTCGATCTCTCGGATACGGTGGTGCACGTGATCGCGCCGCGCGTCGAGGAAGAGGAGGCGCCGGAAGAGGAGGAACCGGTGGAGGGCGAAGCGCCGCTCGCCGAGGGAGAGGCTGCCCCCGATGCGACTGAGGCACCGGCCGAAGCGAAGTCAGATTCCGGCTAGCGTGTTTTCTGCGAGATGCACCTGATTGTGGGACTCGGAAATCCGGGGCGAAGGTACGAGGAGACCCTACACAACGCCGGCTTCAAGGTCTGCGATTCGTTCTGCGCGCGTCACCACCTCGGGTCGCCGGCGCGGAAATTCCAGGGGAGCCTTTGGCGCGGGCGTGCCCGCGATCGCGACGTGGCGGTCCTGCAGCCCGAGACCTACATGAACGCGTCGGGGGATTCCGTCGCGGAAGCGATCCGCTACCTCCCGGTCCGGCCAGAGGAGATTCTGCTCGTCTACGACGACATCGACCTCGAGGCGGGCCGGTTGCGAGTCCGGCCCGGAGGCGGACATGGCGGGCACAACGGCGTGCGCTCGGTCATCGAACGGATCGGGACCCAGGACTTCGTGCGGCTCCGCGTCGGGATCGGCCGGCGCGAGGGGCGCGATGCGAGCGGCCACGTTCTCGGAAAGCTCGAAGCGGAAGATAGACATCGGTTCGAGGAGACGATCGGGGCGGCAGTGGACGCCCTCGATACGATCCTCGAGGCGGGAATCGAGCAAGCCATGAACCGATACAACGGTCCGGCTGATGCCACTCGGGAAGAGGGGGAAGATCGGTGAACGAGTATGTGATCGCGGTATTGGCCTCGGGAGTGCTTGCGCTCGTTTTCGCCTGGTTCCGCGCTCGCGCGGTCGCGCGCGCAGATGTGGGGACGGAGCGGATGGCAGAAATCGCCGGCTACATCCGGGAAGGGGCGATGGCGTTCCTGCGCCGCGAATACACGTCGCTGCTGGTGTTCGTCGTCGTCGTCGCGATCCTGCTGGCTGTAGCGAATTACGAGCGCGGAACCTCGTTGGTCGCCGTCTCCTTCCTGGTGGGGGCGTCCTGTTCCGCGTTGGCTGGATTCTTCGGCATGCGGGTCGCCACGCTCGCGAACGTCCGGACCAGTGCCGCAGCCCGGACCTCACTCTCCCGCGCGCTCGCCGTCGCGTTTACGGGTGGGAGCGTACTGGGGATGTGCGTGGTGGGTCTCGGCGTGATCGGTCTCTCGGGCCTTTTCCTGGTTTACACCAGCATCTTCGGTGCGACGGTCTCGGCTGTTCAGAATGACGTGCTAGTGGTGATTGCCGGATTCAGTCTGGGGGCGAGTTCGATCGCGCTCTTCGCGCGTGTCGGGGGCGGCATCTACACCAAGGCGGCCGACATCGGCGCCGACCTGGTCGGCAAGATCGAGGCCGGGATCCCCGAGGACGATCCGCGCAATCCCGCCTCGATCGCGGATGCCGTGGGCGACAACGTCGGAGACGTCGCCGGGATGGGCGCGGACCTGTTCGAGTCCTACGTGGGCGCGATCCTGGCGGCGATGATTCTGGGGATTCCGTACGCCAGGTGGATGGGTGTGAGCCAGGACGCACAACTCAACTACGTGATCCTGCCGCTGGTGCTGGCCGGCGTGGGGATCGTGGTCTCGATCGTCGCGAACTTCTTCGTTCGGTCCAAGGAGGACGGCAATCCCCAGACCGGGCTCAACCTCGGGATCTGGGGCTCGATCGCGATCATGGCGGCCGTGAGCTATCCGGTCATCCAGCAACTCGTGCCGGCGGGCGCGCTGGAGATTTTTCTCGCGATGCTCGTCGGTCTCTTTGGCGGCGGCGGGATCGCGCTGGTGACCGAGTACTACACCGCGAGTGGACGCCGCCCCGTAAACGCGATCGCGGAGAGTTCCGAAACCGGCTCCGCGACGAACATCATCGCGGGCCTCGGGATCGGGATGCAGTCGACTGCGATCCCGATCCTGATCGTGGCCGCTGCGCTTTATTTCGCCTTCGAACTCGCCCAACTCTACGGAATCGCGATGGCGGGACTTGGCATGCTCTGCACCGTGGGCATTCAGCTGGCCGTAGACGCTTATGGCCCGATCGCCGACAACGCGGGCGGGATCGCGGAGATGAGCGAACTTCCGGCCGAGGTGCGCGAACGCACGGACCGGCTCGACTCGGTCGGAAACACGACGGCCGCGATCGGCAAGGGTTTTGCGATCGGTTCGGCGGCGCTTACCGCGCTGGCGCTCTTCAGCGCGTTCAAGACGCAGGTCAGGCTCGAGGAACTGGATCTCCTGAAGCCGATCGTGATGGCCGGTGTCTTTGTGGGAGGGATGGTGCCCTTCCTGTTCAGTTCCTTCTCCATGAAGGCCGTGGGCGATGCCGCGGGCGACATGATCCAGGAGGTCCGGCGCCAGTTCAGGGAGATCCCGGGGCTCATGGAAGGCACGGCCCGGGCGGATTACGCGCGCTGTGTCGACATCTCGACCTCGGCCGCGCTTCGCCGCATGATCCTGCCCGGCCTGCTGGCGGTGACGATCCCGGTGGTCGTCGGCTTTATCAGCAAGGAGGCGCTCGGCGGACTACTGGCCGGCGTGACCGTCTCCGGCGTGTTGCTGGCGCTGTTCATGGCCAATGCGGGCGGCGCCTGGGACAACGCCAAGAAGACCATCGAAGCCGGGGCGTATGGCGGCAAGGGCAGCGATGCCCACAAGGCCGCCGTCGTCGGGGACACCGTAGGCGACCCCTTCAAGGATACAGCGGGCCCTTCGCTCAACATCCTGATCAAGCTCATGGCCGTCGTGTCGGTGGTGATCGCGCCCCTCATCGTCTAGGATTCCCGCTCGCGCTAGTCTGACCCCCGGAAGCCTCGGTCCCCGCGTGCCGGCCCCATCGAGGGCCCGGCCGGGCGGGGGCCCGCAGACCAGGAGGATCTTCTTTGAGAGAGTACGAACTCGTCTACGTGATCCAGCCCGACGCGACCCCTGAGCGGGAGGACGAGATCCACGCACGCGTCGACGGCGCGGTAGAGGGCGGGCAGGGTCGGCCGCTGCTCCTCGATGACTGGGGCAAGCGCAAGCTCGCCTACGAGATTCAGAAGTTCCAGAAGGGACATTACTTCCAGCTGAACTTCCTGGGCGACGGGAAGTTCATCCCCGAAATTGAGCGCGTGCTCCGGCTGGAGCCCGACGTGCTGCGCTTCCTCTCGGTCCAGATCGACGAGAGCGTGTCGGACGTCGATGCCCGGGTCGAGCGCGCGCGCGTCGAGCAGGCTGAGCAGGTGCGCAGGCGCGAGGAGCGCGCGCGGCTCGAGGCCGAGCGGGCCGCAGCCGCGGAGCAGGCGCGTCTCGAACGAGAGGCGGCGGCTGCTGCAGCGGCCGAGGCGGAGGCAGCCAAGGCGAAGGCCGAAGCCGACGCTCCGGCGGAGGCAGCCGAGGCGGAGGCCGAAGCCGACGCTCCGGCGGAGGCAGCCGAGGCGAAGGCCGAAGCCGACGCTCCGGCGGAGGCAGCCAAGGC
>SPKZ01016543.1_pt1 | contig 12368 bp, 10 predicted proteins | sample 2456571 | NCBI WGS metagenome assembly SPKZ01 (sample SAMN11192286, study PRJNA482655) | marine metagenome | biome: ENVO:00000447; feature: ENVO:00000244|ENVO:00000211|ENVO:00000569|ENVO:00002023; material: ENVO:00002151; isolation source: ocean water from marine abyssalpelagic zone ...
ACCTCCCCCCCCACCAAACGCGCGGCTTCGTCGAGATTGGGTGTGATGAGCGCGCACTGAGGGAGCAGACGCTCTCGCAACGCGTCGATACCGCGATCGTTGAGCAAGGGGCTGCCGTCGCTCGCTAGGATGACGGGATCGAGCACAATGGGAATGCTCTGGGCTTTGGTCTCGAGCCGCCGAGCGACCAGTTCGACCGTGGTGTGAGAGGCGAGCATTCCGAGCTTGATAGCGTCCGCACCGATGTCGTCGAGCACGGAGTCGATCTGTTTCTCGACAAACAGCGGCTCGACCGGCTCGACCGCCTGGATACCGAGAGTATTCTGCGCAGTGAGCGCCGTGATCGCTGTGGCAGCGAAACTACCCAGGGCCGTGATGGTTTTGATGTCCGCTTGGATCCCCGCCCCGCCGCCGGAGTCAGAACCCGCAATGACCAGTACTCGACCTTCCATAACTTCCGCATAGATCCGGACGCCCAGGGCGGCAACGGCGATGTCGGCGTTCAGGCCGGGACGACGCGCAATCGCCGGCTTCTGGTGAAGGCCAGTACGTTCCAGACGGCTCGCATGGTGTGGTCCAATACGATGGCGACCCACATCCAGTAAAGCGGCAGCTCCCAGACGTAGACCACGCTCAAAGCGAAGGGCACCCGGCACAGCCAGCTGCTCACCAGCGAAGATATCATCGGAGATACCGTGTCGCCTGCACCGCGCAGGGCGCCGCTGAGCGGAAAATGCAGCGCCATCATCGGCTGAACGAAACCCAGGGTGAATATGAAGGGCAATAGCTCGGCGATGATTTCCGGATCGTCCGTAAAGGCAGTCGCTAGAGCATTGTGAAATACGATGCAGGACACACCGAGGGTCGTCATCAATACAAACGCGATGCGCACGGACTGCCACGCCGCCCGACGCGCCAACTGCGGATCCCCACGACCGATTGCGTGGCCCACGTAGGCTGTCGACGCCAGGGCGATGCCCACCCCCGGCAACCAGGAATATCCCAACAAACGAGTACCCAGCGTATAGGCCGCGATGGCGCTCGAGCCGAAGCCCGACAACATGGAGAAATAAATCAGCAGCGCGCCGCTCATGCACAAGCGCTCCACCACCGCGGGGGCGCAAACCGAGAGCACCTCGCGAAACACCGTGGGAGCCCGGCGCAAATTTGAAAGCGAGAAACCCAGGGCGTTGTCCGACCGCGCCCGTCCCCGAAGCAAATACAAATACGCCAGCACCGCGGAGGCCCGCGCGCACAGACTCGCGATGCCCGCGCCCACAAGACCCAACGCTTCGTTGCCGAGCACACCGAAAATCAAGATGGGGTTCAACACCAGTTTGACGACGATCATGACACCGGCGACCTTGAGTGGTGTGCGCGTATCTTGATGGGATCGAAACGCCGCCTCGAACACACTAGCGATGCCGATGAACACACTAGCGCTGAGCAGCAGACGAAAAAACGGAACGCAACGGTCGGCAATCTCGTCCGGCGCATTGAGCCACCCCAAGAGTACCCGCGGCCAAATCATGACCACCACGGCCGCTAGGAGCGCAAAACATTCCACGAAAATCATGGCCGCCGCCAACACCACGCGGGCGTCTCGCTCTTGCCCCGCCCCGAGGCGACGAGACATGACGGACACCACCCCCGAGCCCAGAGCCATGACCACACTCAGAAACAAAGTCTGAAATTGGGCGGCGTAACCGAAGGCGGCCACCGAATCTCGGCCCAAACGCCCGACAAAGGCGATGTCCAACACATCGACGAACTGACTGAGCAACAGCATCAGCGTCGCAGGCCACGCCAGCCGCCACACGTCCGCCCGCAGCTCCCGATTGCTCATCGGAATAGCCTCCAGGTCACCCTCGACGGATAGGAGCGCGCTCGCCGACATCGAGCGACATTGGTTTTATTCCGTGAAGAGCGCCAGACAAATCCAGCGAAAAAACCAAGCGAAGCAGCCGCTCGGGTACGATCTTGGGCTCGGCCCGGCGTCCACACGACGCTGACGCCCCCATTGTGGCGAAGCTATGCCACCCTACGCTCCGTGACCGAAATCCTGCTTTGGGACAACGACGGTGTCCTCGTCGAAACGGAGCCGCTATTTTTCCAAGCCAACGCCGAGGTCTTGGCTGACTTGGGCATCGAATATTCTCTCAGTCAGTTTCGAAACATCAGCCTGCTCCAGGGAAAGAGCGCTTTGAACCTGGCAAAAGCCCGAGGTTTGAGCGACAGCGATATTTTGGCGCTCCGGGAAACAAGAGACGCCCGGTACGCCGAGCTCTTGCGAGGAAAGGATCTCGCGCTTCCTGGGGTCCGGGACGTATTGCACGAACTGTCGAATCAATATCGCATGGCCGTGGTGACCAGCTCGAGGGCGACACACTTCGAAATCATTCACGAGCACAGCAAACTGCTGCCGTATTTTGAGTTCGTGCTGACTGTAGACAACGTGACCCAAACAAAACCTCACCCAGAACCGTATCTCTGCGCGCTCGACAAGGCACAGCTGTCGGCCTCCGCAGGCATCGCCATCGAAGATTCCCCCCGGGGAGTCACCTCCGCCAAGGCCGCTGGTCTGCGCTGTGTAGCCGTGCACTCCGAACTGACGGCTGCCTCCAGCCTCGCTCACGCTGACGTGGTCATCAACAGGATCATGGATCTGCCCGTAGCTATTGTCGGCATCGACTAGCTGACACCACTCCGCCCCAGCTGACCGAGCGCTGACTCGGCGCTTACTTGGGGCGGCGTTGGGCTGCTGCCGTGCGCTTCAGATACATTTCACGTTCGGCGATGACCGCCACGATGACACGCTTGGCCGGCTCTTTATCCAAAGCTATGACGATATCGAGGTGCTCCTCAAAGTCGCCGAACGCGGTGGCGATCAAGTTCGACCGGGAGATCGGAAAGGTAACGACGTCCCGATGAATCGCCTTCAGCAGACGCTTGAGCTGTTCGGTGGGACATCCCGTGAGGGCGGCGCGAATCATGGGGCTGAGTATTAGCCCGACCCGCAGAGTAGCCGCAAGCCCCGTTCCCAAGCACAGGGCACGATTCCGGTGCTTTTGCCTCGCTTTTGCCCCTTCCCATTCTTGCTCGGTCCGGGCACCATCCGCGCCCGTCCCGATGGGACAAAAACCGTGCATTTTCGCGCGCCCGACCCCCCACACACATGCCCATGACTTCCCGCCGACTACTCGTCACCAGTGCCCTCCCCTACGCTAATGGTCCGATCCACCTCGGGCACATGGTGGAGTACCTCCAGACCGACATCTGGGTCCGCTTCCAAAAACTGCGCGGGCACCGGGCGCTCTACATTTGCGCCGACGACACCCACGGCACCGCGATCATGATGCGCGCCCGGCAAGAAGTCCGCAGTGAAGAGGAACTGATCGCCGACGTCAGCCTTTCCCATCAAGCGGACTTCGCTGCCTTCGGCGTCGAGTTCGACCACTTCGGCAGCACCAACTCTGCCGCCAACAAGAAGTACTGCGACGAGATTTGGGGTGCCTTACGCGCCAAGCAGTTGATTGAAGAAAAGGAAGTGAGCCAGCTCTTCGATCCCAAGGAAGGCGTCTTCCTCGCCGACCGATTTGTTAAAGGCACCTGCCCGAAGTGCAACACGAATGATCAGTTGGGAGACAACTGTGAAAACTGTGGAGAAACCTACGACGCGGCAGATCTCAAGAACCCCGTGAGCACCTTGAGTGGCGCGGTTCCCGAGGTACGCTCTGCCAAACATCAGTTCGTCAAGATAGAGAGCAGCCATCATTTCCTAAACAGCTGGACCCAAGACGGCAACCGACTACAGCCCGGGATCGCCAACCACCTCAAGGGACATTTTCTGGCGGAGCCGCTTCGAGACTGGGATGTATCCCGGCCCGCTCCTTACTTCGGGTTCGAGATCCCGGATGCCCCCGGCAACTACTGGTACGTCTGGTTTGACGCGCCCATCGGCTACATCGCGTCGACATCGGAGTGGTGCGAGAAGAACAACGAAAAGCTCGACGATTGGTGGCGCTCCGACGACACGGAGATCATCCACTTCATCGGCAAGGACATCACGTACTTTCACACGCTGTTCTGGCCCACCATGTTGCGGGCCGCCGAGTTCTCGTTACCCAATCGCGTGCACGTACACGGTTTCTTGACCGTCAACGGCGAAAAAATGTCCAAACGACGCGGCACCTTTGTGATGGCCCGTACCTATCTCGACTTTTTGGATCCCGCCTACCTCCGCTACTACTACGCGGCGAAACTGAACCACAAAGTCGACGACATCGATCTCGATATCGAGGACTTTGTTCAGAAGGTGAACTCCGATCTAGTGGGCAAGGTGGTTAACCTCGCGAGTCGCAGCGCTCGATTCATCAAGGATGTAGGTCTCGCAGATGCCTATCCGGAAGACGGCGGGCTCTTTAAGACCGCCGCCGATGCGGGCACGGAAATCGCCGAAGCTTACGAGGCGGCGGACACCGCTCGCGCGATGCGCCTCATCATGGCGTGTGCAGATCGCGCCAACGAGTATGTGGATCAAAAAGAGCCGTGGGCGCTCAAGAAGGCCGGCGACAAGATGGCGGAAGTACGCGACGTCTGCTCGGTGGCGCTCAACCTCTACCGACAGCTCGTGATCTACCTGACGCCGGTCCTGCCCCAACTCGCTGAACAGAGCGCTGAACTACTCGGATCGCCGATCACCCATTGGGGCGATGCGCAGAGCCCGCTCTGCGGTAACCCCGTGGCGAAGTTCAAACACCTGATGCAACGGGTAGATATGGCCAAGTGCGAAGCGATGCTCCAAGCGGGTGCGGAAGCTGCCGCCGCCGACATCGGAGGCGCCCCTTCGCAGTCCGATGACGACGGGCAAGCGCTGGTGGACGAGCCTCTCGAGGACGAGTGCACCATTGAGCAATTTACAGCCATCGATCTACGGGTCGCCCGCATTGTAGAAGCGGAAGCCGTCCCCAAAGCCAACAAGCTGCTGAAGCTCACCCTGAGCTTGGGCGGCGATGAGCGTAAAACGGTGTTTGCGGGCATCAAGGGCGCCTACGAGCCCGAAGCTCTCGTCGACCGCTTGGTCATTGCCGTTTGTAATCTCAAGCCCCGACAGATGAAGTTCGGCCTGAGCGAGGGCATGGTGCTCGCAGCCGGCCCAGGTAAAAAGGACGTTTATCTACTGAGCCCCGACAGCGGCGCGAAACCCGGACAGCGAATTCACTAACCGGGAAACGCGGCGCCGGGATGCGCTACGCTTAGGTGATGTCCGACCGGCCCCGCGTTGTTGTGTCCTATACCCAGGCGAGCGAGTTCGCGAAGGATCTTGATAAGAACCTCCTCAAAGGTCGCGCCTTCGCCATCGGAGCCAGCGGAGTGGCGCAACGTGATGCCTGCGAAGTTGTCCTGCGTGCACCGGACGGTAGCGAACTGAGTCTGCTCGCGGAGGCCGTGTGGATCCAAGAGGAGGATCCCGGCGCAGGTGTCGGCGTTCAGTTTCAGCCCTTCGGTGATACTGAAAAATCACGCCTGGAAGAGTTCGCCCAACAACTGAAGAACTCCGGAGCCCCCTCGCCAGCTCCCACAGACCAGGCGGGGCGAAGTTCCGCGCCACCGGCAGAAGGCAGCCAGCGACCCAGCCGCCGACCCACCGGACGCCCCTCATCCCTGCCTCCAGCACCCCGTAACATCCACGAAAAGGTACGCGGTCTGAGCATCCGCGACCGACAGCGAATGGCGCGCGATGGGAATCTCACTGAACGAGTGGCGCTGGAGCGCTGCTATAGCAGCTCGGTCTGGGAGTACCTGCTTCAGAACCAGTCTTTGAGCGCCAGCGAGGCCGCGCGTATCGCAAAGAAGGGCAACTTGCCTCATCCCTTGATGAAAATCATCTTGAGCAATGCTGGGTGGCTAAAGGCTGGCGAGGTTCAACGCGCCCTGCTCGCTAACCCTCGCCTCAATGGACCCGACATCGAACGAGTGTTGCGGAATCTGAGCCGAGCCGACTTAAATCGGCTGCCGCAGCAGTCCGGCTACCGTCCGGGGGTTCGCCAAGCGGCGAAACGACTGCTGGGAAAGTAAGGCTAGGGTTTCGGCGAGAGGCCGCTCTCGGATAGCTGAAAATCCCGCAGGGTACGCCGGCTGAGACGCTCCAACGTTTCAAAGGTCGTGCGGACGACACGCTCAGGGAGTGTCGCGCCGCGATCCAACATCTCCGCCAAGTCGCGGAAGCGGCTGGCTTCGATGTCTTTTGGAGCTAGCTCCCACTCATCCACGCTCACAGCGATTTCGAGGGACAGCTGCTGGGCTCGCTTGATGTGGACCTCATCGATGCGCGGAGACCGCACTGCCGTCGAAATCACGTCACAAATCTGAGCGCACTGGGCGAGCAACAATGGAAGCGGTGCCTCAGCATCCGCGCCTACAACGGCTGAGTAGGGCTCCGACACAGAGCGATTGGAATGCGAGAACCATACCGCCTAAGCCAACCCAGTAATTCCCAGTACTTTGGGGAGTCCGGTGGTAGGTAGTTTCACCACTGCAGCGTCGCAATCCTACAATCGAAAGACCCCATGAGCACCGAACCCCTGAATCGGCTGAACTTGCACCCCACCGGGGACGCCGGGCTGTGTACTGTATCGGCTCGTTGCGGAGGTTGTCCGCTGATTGACGACGACCCGACTGAGCAGCGACGCCGCAAGCTCGCAGAGGTCGCCTCCGCCTTCGGTGAAGTGGGGGTGCGATTGCCCGCCGAGCCCAAGTGGGTCTCTAGCCCCCAGTCCATCGGATACCGAAACCGCGTTCGCCTGCGAATCCAACCGACAGGTACTGTTGCGTTTTTCAACGAAGTCAAAAGCGGAGGCTGCGCCGTACTGGAGACAGCGCTGGCTGAACTGGTGCACGAAACTATCTACCTGAGCGAGTCAGAGCCTGAGCACTTCCGCCCCTACCAGCATCTCGAAGCACGAGGTTGCGACGCTGACGGTCGAGCCAGCCTCTACTTGACCCTACGGGAAGGGAGCCAGAGCAACCTGGTCGCAATCCGCCGCCGACTCCCCGACGTCATCGTGGCAGACAGCAACTGCTCGCCGCGTCCCGTCCAGCGATACGAAACCACTCCGGGCGTACACATGTCCGTTCCTCTCGATTGTTTCCTCCAAATCAACCAAGCCGTGAACCGCACGTTGGTGGAGCAAGTAGTAGGCAAAGCGCTGGAGCTGGGCGCGAATAGCTTTGCCGACATTTATTGCGGTTCCGGCAACCTCGCACTCCCGCTGATGGCGGCAGGCCTGACGGGCGTAGGGGTCGACCACGAGGGACCGGCCATACAAAGCTTGGCGAGCGCCTTCGGCCCCCACGGCTCTCGAGCTATCGCCGGCGATGCCGTCACAGTAAGCCAGCAGCTGGTGAAGGAGGGACAGCTCTACGACCTGGTGCTGCTGGATCCGCCGAGAGCCGGCGTTCCGCACGGGCTACGGGAAATGGCCCAACTGAGTCGGCAGGCGATGGCGATGTGTTCTTGCAATCCGAAGACCCTCGCCCGCGATCTGCGGCAATTGAGTGGTGAATTCCAGCTTGAGTCCCTCACGGTTTTCGATATGTTTCCTCATACCCGGCACGTGGAAGTCATGGCTTGGCTGCGACGAAAACCGCAGGGCACAACTGCCGCCCAGAGCTGAGGCCCGACAATTCTCTCGGTGCGATGCTCGAGGTGTCCGCACACTTCGATTGCGACTAGCCTAGGGGCATGAAACGTTCTGTTCTTGTTCTTGGACTGCTGATCGCCGCCTGTGACTCCACCGCATCAAGAACGACGGGCTCCGGCGCGCCTGATGCGGTCGCCTACTACGCCACCGATCGCAACCCCGACACCGCACCGAACGTGTTGATTGACCGCTTCGCCGGCCCTTCCGCCACGATGTTCGTCCGCAACGATAGCAACGGACTTCCCCTCCCCGGCGCGCCCATTGATTTTGACCAAGCTCCGTTCCTGGCTCAAGGGTTGGGACCTCAGGGGGAAATTATTCGCTATTACAACTTCGATGCCCGCTCCACCGTGCCGGCTGTCCGCTACGACCTGGTGACTCCCGCCGGCAGTCCCGTCAGCGGGCAGTTACCGATTGTCGAAACCATCCCCGGCGACGACGGCTACAACGACTTCGTTAGCCTATTCGCTGTATCCGTCCCTAACGACTACATCCCGAACACGCTGATATCAGCCGAAGACGTGGGCAACAGCGGATTCGACGTCAGAGACGTCGGACTGATGCTCAACGCGCCCATCGCCCCCATGGGTTCGACCGCTACCCTTCGAGTGGGCGATGCTGCCACCATCCCCCAACGCGTCTGGTATCAGGGACAAATCGCTCACTACTTAAGCTTCGAAAGCAATATGCTTCCCGACGAGTGCGGCGGCGTCCCTGCCATCTACATCTACGTCACTTTCAATATCGATCCCGGTGAAGACGGTGGAGGGCCGCCTTCGGGTTTCATGACGGAGACAGGCGGCACTCAAACGCATAACGTGGTTCACGTTCCTGTCGGGCGACGCGGAGCACTCGCAACTGTGGGCAGTCATGATCTATCAAAATGCGAGCTTCGACTTGGTGACCAACTGGCCCAACGCCCTCGGCGCCCCGCTCGTGCAAGGGGCGCCGAGGGCGCTCGTCAATTGCCCTCTGGTGGCCGAAGCAGCCGTCACCCAGTAACCAAAGTCCTTGATCTGACTTTTTACGGACTCCTCAGGATGGCCCACAAAGGGACACCGCTGCCTGGCTCACGACAACGGCTGACTCTCAGCTAGTCTCAAATTGAAACGTCGATTCGATACGGGACAAAAACCGCAGGATTCAACTAAGCTGAAAGCGCCATGCATTTCGATTGTGAAATGTCCCGGTGCAAGCTGCCGAAGTCGACAAACATCGCCTATTCACAAAGTGCTTGCTGTGCCTTAGGTTTAAGTCGCCTACTGCTACGGCCCCATCGACGTTCTGCGTTGGGACCCCGGCACTAGCAACGGATGGCACCCAAGGGGTGCGTCAGCCGTAACTCTAACGCAAGGATAGAGCGATGTTAGACCTAGCCAGTTTCATTGAGACCTACGCCGTGGATTCTCAAATCTACGTAGTACTCCGTGGTGTGAACCCCGAGCATAGTTTCGAACTGTGGTGGCGCCAGTCCGGTGGCTCAATGCCCTGGCAACTGCGACGCCGCGGGCACACAGCTTGGACCCTCGCGAACAAGAAGACTCTACTCAGCTCGCTACTACAGCAGGGCGTGGATATGGATCTCGCCACCACGGAACTGACGCGTATCGCGCTGAATCAGGTTGTTTTCGCGGCCACCGTCATGCGGGAAGCCGAAGACCTGTTCGGACGAACCGCTGTGACACAGGCCGTTGACGAGCACAAAGCCTTCTTGGAGCGCTTGATTCAGAGCACGAGGAATCTCATCGAAGAGAAAAAGGGCAAGACCAGCCAACCCACCCCGATGGCCCATCTCGACCGCGCCAAGCCCTCCGCCCCCGGGCGACGTTCCGAAACGACCCCGGAACGACCTCGAAGTTCAAAGCCAGCGCGTCGCCGAACGCCAGGCGTGCGCGGCCACTTGCGCCTCGTCACCAACTAAGCGGTTCAACGGCTACTCTTATCGCGTAAAACGGAGACTCAGCGCCGTCATCATTTTGACGGCCGAAGCCCCCCCCAGCGGGGGCCCTGTCCTCCGATATCCGGGCGGCCATCGCGGGCACCGGCTAGCACCGAGCCTAGGCGGCCCATCCGGGGGAAGCTCTACAAAGCTCCCCCATAAGCGAGTACACTCCGCCCGGATGCATACTGAGACACTGCATTCGGGGGGATCGTTTGGGACACATACTCATCGTTGATGACGACCCGGCGGTTTGTCGAGGACTACGCGCAACATTAGAGCGTGCGCAACACCAGGTGACAGTGGTGTCGACCGCGGCGGAGGCGCTCCTTCAGATGGAGACCGTTTCCAACGATGTCGTGCTCGCGAGCGCCCTCTTGCCCGCTGCCTCCCGCGGAGAGTTAACGTCTTTGGTGGGGCAGCAGCACCCCGATTGCAGTCTTTTGCTCATTGGCTCTGACCCGGAACCAGATGCCAGCAGGGAGCCTACGAGCGCCCCGCCCTTCGAGAGACTGTCGACACCCGTCCGTAGCGACGAACTGTTGCGCTGCGTATCCGCCGCGCTCCGGATCGCCTATCTGGAAAGACAAGTACGAGACGTCAGGAGACAGAGCCGAGCGTTCCAGGGAGTACTCGACGAGATGCCACGGGAGCTCCGTCCCCCGCAGAACAATGCTCACCAGGCGCTAGAAGACGCTCCGGCGCACCTGACGAGCATTGCCACCAACATCCCTGGGGTGCTCTGCCAGCTGGCGCTAGGGCCAGCTTCCGACGTATTGGTTCCCTACCTCGGCGACAGCGCCCAACGCTTCCTCCAACTCGATCCTGAGCGCGTGATGCATCGGCCCAGTGAAATGTTGGACCGAATAGCCCCCAGCGACCGACAACGGTTGGCGGACGACTTGTTGCGCGCCATCGAAACCCAGCGCCCACTCAGCTGGGAGGGCCGGTACACGCCCCCCGCAGGCGAAGAACAGTGGCTCCAGTACACAGGACATCCCGGCAAGACGAACGGCCCCAACACGGCAGATGGCATATTCGTCAACATCACCGAGCGGAAACGACTGCAGGCGCGACTCATGAGAAGCGACCGCATGGCGACCATGGGCATGCTGGCAACTGGGCTGGGTCACGAGATCAACAACCCTCTGACCTCCGGGATCGCCAATCTCGAATTGTTAGGCGACGCACTCACCGCAGAAGGGCTGGCTCGTCGTCATCCGGAATTTGTTGAGTTGCTGAGCGAAGCGGCCGAAGGAGCCCTCCGGGTGAACGAGATCGCACAAGACCTAAAGGCATTTGGTGGACGGGGGGACGACGAGACCCAGCTCATCGACTTGCCGCGTGTCCTCGACTCGGCGGCGCGCATTGCGCAGAACGAGGTTCGTCACCGAGCAGTACTCACCAGAAGCTACGATGAAACCCCCAGAGTGCTGGGCAGCAGCCCTGCTCTAGGCCAAGTCTTTCTCAACCTGATCATGAACGCAGCCCAATCCTTTCCGGATGACCATGCGAGCGAGCACCGAATCGAAATATCCACCGGAACCCACCCGGACGGGCGTGCCCTCGTTGAAATCCGCGACACGGGTCGCGGTATCCCAGAGGAGCTACTGAGCGGCTTGTTCGATCCCTTCGTGAGCGGCCGGCACGATGGGCGCGGTACGGGCATTGGACTCTACATCTGTCGGGAAACCGTAACCGCCATGGGGGGCGTGCTGACCCTAGCCACCGGCGCCACGGGGACCACGTGTACGATCCTACTCCCGGACGCCCCTCCGCAGTCCGACGTGCATCCCGCCCCGGTATCGGCTCGTCCCCCCAAAAGCAACACAGCTCGCGTACTGGTGATCGACGATGAAGCGCTTATCGGACGCATTATTCGCCGCGGCTTAGTCGAACACGCCGTTCGTGTTGAACTCAACACTCGCTCGGCTGAAGCGGCGTTGGCGGAAGAAAGCTTCGACGTCATCCTTTGTGACGTCATGATGCCAGACGGAAGCGGACCAGACCTTTACCAGCACATTGCCAGATTGCACCCCGGCGAAGAGAAAAAGCTCATCTTCATGACGGGGGGAGCATTCACGTCTGAAGCTCGGTCGTTTTTGGCCGGGGTCAAAAATCCGATCCTAGAGAAACCGTTCACGCTGCCGGACGTGCGTGCCGCCGTATCGGACCTGGCCGCCCGCAGCGCCAGCTAGTTCGCGCCCCGGCTGATCTCACGGGTGTTCACCCGACTCTAGGCTCTGCTGCGACTGCGCTCAGGGCTTCCTGATTTCGAGCGTGAAGAAACCGCCATTATTATACTGATCTCTATCGTGAAAGTTGACTCGAATGGGCTCGCCAAGTCCGACGAAGTCGATCTCGTAGATATGACGGGGCTCGTACTCGCCCCAGTACGGCGTTCGCTGGGCGTTGACGTTGGTGTCATCAATAGCGACGCCCTTCGATGCCTGGCACGGACAGGTCGGGAGGGCCGGTATTGAAGCTGTGACACGCGTGCCCTCGGGCTCCGTAATAGCGTGCCACTCACCTTAAGTCGGTACACCTCCCCCAATAACAACGTGGCGACCGAGTATACGGCGCTGCGATCGGACGGCACGATGATCACCTCGATCGGGCTCATGTCGCTTGGTAGTGGGTAAACTTTAGATAAGTGGGCCTCGTTCGGCCCTTCGGCGCAGAGGTTGGTTTGCCGACCACCCACCACCAAGTGAGAAGAGCCCCGA
>SPKZ01009625.1_pt1 | contig 12362 bp, 13 predicted proteins | sample 2456571 | NCBI WGS metagenome assembly SPKZ01 (sample SAMN11192286, study PRJNA482655) | marine metagenome | biome: ENVO:00000447; feature: ENVO:00000244|ENVO:00000211|ENVO:00000569|ENVO:00002023; material: ENVO:00002151; isolation source: ocean water from marine abyssalpelagic zone ...
AAGTCGGAGCGGGCGCTGGGCGAAACCGGGCTGTCGCGGCTCGCGGTGGTGGGGGGGCTCGCGGCGAACCGCCGGCTCCGGGAGCGCATGGCCGGGTTCGCGGAGCGGGCGGGAGTATCCGTGCGCTTTCCGCCGGTCGCGCTCTGTACCGACAATGCGGCCATGATCGCGGCGGTAGCCGACGGTCTGTGGCGGGAGGGGCGCCGGGCGGATCTGCGTCTCGACGCGTTCTCGCGCGCGCCCCTCGGGGGTGAGAAATAGCCTCGATCCGCCGCTATCTCGCCGAGCGGGGTCTGGCGCCGTCTCGGGCGCGCGGCCAGAATTTTCTGCGCTCGGACCAGACGGCCGGGCGCATCGTGGCGGCCGCCGGGATCGAGCAGGCGGACGCGGTCGTCGAGATCGGCCCGGGCCTCGGCCGCCTCACCCGCGCGATCGCGGCGGTCGCGCGCCGGACTGTGGCCCTCGAGGTCGACCGGGGCCTGTTCCGGTTACTCGTCGACCTGGAACTCGGAGCAGGGGTCGAGCTGCGCCACCAGGACGTGATGAAAGCCGACCTGGGTGGCCTTGCCCGAGAACTGGGAGCGCCCGTGGTCCTGATTGGCAACCTGCCGTACCGCATCTCGGGACGCCTGCTCGGGAGCCTGCTCGGGCCCCGGACGCCGTTTCGCCGCTGGTGCTTCATGCTCCAGCGCGAGGTCGCGGACCGCGTGCTGGCGCAGCCCGGGACCCGGGCCTACGGACCGCTCGCGGTCTGGACCGGCATCTGGGCCGAAGCGCGGCGCGTGCTGTCCCTCTCCCCCGAAGACTTCGACCCGAAACCGCGGGTGCACTCGAGCTTCGTGCTCTTCGATCCCGCGCCCAGCCCGCCAGAGGTGACGTCTCCGCCCGCGCTGCGCGAGCTCGTCCGGTGTGCGTTTCAGCACCGCCGGAAGACCCTGCGAGCGGCCCTCAGGGGGCGAATTCCGGGGGCCGAGCGCGCCCTGGAGCGGACGCGGATCGACCCCGGAAGCCGCCCCGAAGCCCTGTCCCCGGATGATTTCGTGAGCCTTGCGAACGCGGTTTCGGAGGCTGGCAGGGTCGGTTGAAGCTGCCTCGGACGCGGATTCCGGGGGGACTGCGCGCCCACGTGTGCTGGATGGGAGCGGCCGTCGGGTACGGGTTGACACCCCCTGCGGCTTCCGCATAGGCTCCAGCGGGTCATAGGAGCAGCAGAAGCCGCCTGAAGCTTGGATCCCGCGAGGGACCGAGACCGAACGGCCGCCCTGTCTCTCGCGCTGCGCACACGCGCTCGCGACGCAGAAGCGTCGATCGGACCGGTCGGGATGATCGGTAGGCCGGAGGGCCGGTCGGCTCTGCGGATCGCGAGGAGAGAATTCGATGCGAGAGGTCAGGGTCACGGTGCCCGCGCTGGCGAAGCTCAAGCGCGCAGGCCGGAAAATCGCAATGCTCACGGCTTACGACTATCCGTTTGCGCGGATTCTCGACGAAGCCGGGATAGACGTGCTGCTGGTGGGCGACAGTCTCGGAACCTGCGTGCAGGGGCGCGAAACCACGCTGCCCGTCTTGCTGGACGAGATCGTCTATCACTGTGGGATGGTGTCGCGCGCCGCGCGTCGGGCGTTGGTCGTGGGCGACATGCCCTTCGGGAGCTACCACCGCTCGCTGGAGGCGGCACGCGACAGCGCCTGCCAGCTGGTCAAGGAGGGGGGCGCGCACAGCGTGAAACTCGAAGGCGGTGAGCGCATGGCCGACCGGATCGAGGCGATCGTGCGGCTCGACATCCCGGTGATGGGCCACGTGGGCCTCACGCCTCAATCGGTCCACCGGATGGGCGGCTACCGCGTACAGGGCCGCGGCCCGTGCTCGCGCGAGCAGGTGTTCCGCGACGCGCGGGCGGTTCAGGAAGCGGGCGCATTTTCGGTGGTGCTGGAGGGCGTTCCGGCCGAACTCGGGACCGAGATCACCCAGGAGCTGCGGATCCCCACGATCGGGATCGGCGCGGGCCCGAACTGCGACGGCCAGGTGCTGGTGATGCACGATCTGCTGGGGCTCGGCGAGGATCCGCCCCCCCGCTTTGCGCGCCAGTACCTGTCGCTCAGCGAGGTCGTCGGAAGGGCGGTCCGGATGTACGCGGAAGACGTTCGCGAGAGCAAGTTTCCGGCGGATCATGAGTCCTACTGAGCCGCGCCGCCTGACCGGCATTCGGGAACTGCAGTGCTGGGCGGACGCGGAACGCGCCGCCCGGCGCCGGATTGCGCTGGTCCCGACCATGGGAGCGCTGCACGAGGGGCATCTGGCTCTGGTACATGCGGCGGGTGCGTGGGCCGATCGCGTGGTGGTGAGCGTCTTCGTCAACCCCACCCAGTTCGGTCCGGATGAAGACTTCGAGCGCTATCCGCGCGACCTCGAACGGGATTGCGAGTTGCTCGGCGAGGCGGGCGCCGACCTGGTGTTTGCGCCTACCGTCGACGAGATCTACCCCCCGGGTGACGTCACGCGCGTCGAGGTCCAGCGTCTGTCCCGCGGGCTCTGCGGGGCCAGTCGACCCGGTCACTTTCTCGGCGTGACCACTGTGGTCGCGCGGCTCTTGCTGGCCGCGAAGCCGCACGTGGCCGTCTTCGGGATGAAGGACTACCAGCAACTCGCCGTGATTCGCCGCATGGAGCGCGATCTGCACTTCGGCGTCGAGATCGTCGGGGTTCCGATCGTCCGCGAGCCGGACGGGATCGCCATGAGTTCTCGCAACACGTATCTGAGCCCGGTCGAACGCAGGCAGGCGCGGGCGCTCTACGCCGGACTCTGCGAGGCGCGCGCGCGCTTCGAGTCCGGGGAGCGGCGTGCGGGCGCGCTCATCGAGGCGGTCCGCCTGCGCGTTGGCAAGGAGCCGCTGGCCGAGATCGACTACATCGAGCTGTGCGCGACGGATGACCTCGAACCCGTCGAGTCCGTCGAGGGTCAGGCCCTGCTGGCGCTGGCGGTGCGTTTTGGGGAGACCCGGCTGATCGACAACCTGATCCTCGAGGAAGGCTGATGCTGGTTACGCTGCTCAAGTCGAAAATCCACCGTGCGACCGTGACCCAGGCGAATCTCGACTACGACGGGTCGATCACGATCGACCGCGATCTGATGGACGCGGCCGACCTGCTCGATCACGAGCGGGTCGAGCTCTACGACATCACGAACGGTGCGCGTCTGCAGACCTACGTGATTCCGGGAGCCCGCGCTTCCGGGACGATCGGCATCAACGGCGCGGCCGCTCACCTGGTGAAGCCTCACGATTTGGTCATCGTCGCAAGCTACGTACAGATGGATACGGACGCGGCCCGCAGGCACAAGCCCAGGATCTGCCTCGTCGACTCGTCCAATCGCCTCCGCTAGGCTTCCTGCCGGTTCCGCTCTGGCCCCGCAGGGCTCCGGGCGGCGAGCAGGAGGACGGCGTCGTGTGGAGACCGACCTGGCGGGGCATGGCCGAGAGGCTGCGCCGGGATTTCGTTGCCGGGCTGCTGGTCTTCGTCCCGGTCGGGTTCACGATCATCGGGGTCTGGTGGATCATCGACCAACTCGATCGGCTGGTCTTGCCCCGAATCTTCTCCGCGCTGGGCCTGGAAGGCGGTCAGCCGTTCTTGCTGGGGACCCTGGTCACGCTGCTTCTGATTCTGAGCGCCGGTGCGCTCACCCGGAGCTTCATCGGGCGCGGCGCGCTCGGCTTCTGGGAACGCATCGTGGAACGGATTCCGGTGGCCCGCAGTCTCTACTCGGTCGTGAAGCAGTTCATGCAAGCGACGATGGGTGAGGGGACGCGGAACTTCCGGCGCGTGGTGCTGATCGAGTATCCGCGACGGGGCATCTATTGCTACGCGTTCGTGACCGGGTCCGTGGATCAAGGCTTCCCGGGGCAACAGGGTCCGCTCACGAAGGTCTTCGTTCCGAGCACCCCGAATCCGACCACCGGCTATTACCTGCTGCTTCCGAATCGCGAGATCCGGGAGACCGGACTGACAATCGAAGAAGCATTTAAGCTGATCATTTCGGCCGGAATCGCGAGCCCGGGCGGCGAATTGCCCGTGGCCACAGCCGCGGAGGGTACGGCCGCCGGCGAGCGTGCCTCGGGGCGGTGAAGGAGCCCAAACCCGATCCGGCCATCCGGACCATCTGCAAGAATCGCCGTGCGCGTTATCGCTACCGCATTGAAGAGACGGTGGAGGCAGGTCTGGTGCTCGTGGGACCCGAGGTCAAGTCGCTCCGGGCCGGCAAGGCGAACCTCGTCGACAGCTACGCGCGCATCCAGGGCGGCGAGATCTTTCTGATGAAGGCGCACATCGCCCCCTACGAGCAGGCCAACCGCGAAAATCCAGATCCGACTCGCGAGCGCAAGCTCTTGCTTCACCATCGCGAGATTCATCGGCTTCACGGAAAAGTCCGGGAGCGTGGCTACACGCTGATCCCGCTCGAGATGTATTTTCGAGACGGCCGTGCGAAGGTCGAACTCGGCCTGGCGCGCGGAAAGCGCACACACGACAAACGCGAGGCGATCGCCAAGCGGGATAGCGAGCGAAGGCTGCAGCTGATTCGGAAGCGCAGGAGCAGGGAGCGGTGACCCCGGTGGGGCGGCGCTTCGGGGGACTTGCGGCGACGCTGCTGCTGCTCTCCTGTGTGCAGGGACCCGGCCCCTACACGCACTCGCGCTACGACTACGCCTCGTTCCGGGCCTGGATCGGCGCTTTGCCGGAACCGAACTATCTGCCCTGGGTTGCGCACCGCGAGCGGCTTGCAGGTGGAGCCGGCGCGCTCGTGATCTGCCGCTGGCCGGATTCCGCGTTTCCGCTGCGCTACCACGTGGTTCCACCCGTGATCCCGGATGCGCGCCAGAACGAATTTCATCCGCGGGACCCGCTCGAGTACGTCGCGTCCGTTCACCAAGCATTCACGGAGTGGCAGGACGTGATCGGACGCCCGGTGCGCTTCGTCCCGGTCGATGATCCCGCCGCTGCGTCGGTCGTGGTGAGGATCGAGGCGCCCCTCGTCGAAGAGGGGAGCGCGCACCTTTTCGAGGGCGTGCGCGTACTCGGCCTCGGCATGCTGCCGGGCGAAGAGGAGCGCTGTTCCGTGACGGGCGAGGGCGAGACGCCGGGCGTCGTCGAGATCTCCTACGCGCCGCCCGAGATCTTGCTGTTCGTGACCGACCCGCAGGGACTGCTGACGCCGCGCCAGGTACGCCGCGTGGCCATGCATGAGATCGGCCACCTGCTCGGAGCCTCGGGCCAGCACAGTCCGCTCCGCGGAGACCTAATGTTTCCGATCGCCGAGGACAGTCGCGTCGAGAACCTGTCTGAGCACGACGTGAACAGCTTCCGGGCCCTCTACCGGATTCCGCCGGGAACGGTCTATGCGCGGGTCGGGATCCCCCGAGCGACTCCGATGCCCGAGGCACGTCGTGCGCCGCCTCGGCTCGGGCACGCGCGCGCACACGAGCAGTTTCCGATCGAGTTGCGCTTTCCGGTCGAGTGGCAGGTACTCCGCACCCCGCGCGGCTGGATCGCAGTGGACGGGCTGTTCTGGGACAACGACGCCTCGATCCAGGTGATGGCGCTCCGCGGTTCCTTCGACTCCTACCTCGGGCCCCGGGGCCGCGCCCTCCTGATGCGCGGAGAACTGGTCTCGAGCGAGCAACTCGAGGTGGATGGGCGCAGGAGTGCCCGAATCGTCTCGCGCACGCGAAACGCCGTCGAGGAAATCACCCTGATGGAGTGGGATCCCGGCTGGGTGCTAGTCGTGATCGGCGAGACAGCCGATGAGAACTATGAGGTCTACAAGCCCTGGTTCCGGTTCACGGTGCTCTCGATCGACCGGCCCGAGGACGCGCCCGACCGCGGGACGCGGGCTGACCGGGAAGGCCGCTAGGACTCCGGTTCGTCCGGGAGCCTGAAGAGCCAGCGGCGCGCGGGTGCTGCGGCCAGCACTGCCAGTGCCGCGATCCCGAGGACCAATGCGAATCGGATCCAGTCGAGCTCGAAGACCGCATCACCGAGCGAGCTGTAGACGATCGTGCGCGGCAACAGTCCGATCGTGCTCGCAATCAAAAACGGAACCGGGCGCATGCTGGTGAGCCCGGCGCCCAGGAATGCGGGCGTGAGCGGTGTGGCCGGGTAGGCGCAGTAGGCCCCGAGCAAGACCGGACCCCGCGCTGCCTGGTAGCGGTCGATGTGCGCGAAGGGTCCAGGGAACCAGCGCACGAGCGCGTCCCGGCCCAGATTGCGTGCGACGAAGAAGGTCAGTCCCGCGCCGATGGCCCCGCCGATCGTGCCCCACACGGCTCCCCAGACCGCGCCGAACAGTAGGCCGCCGGCCGCGAGCACGACGAAAGAGGGCAGCAGGAGCAGGAAGCGAAACGCCACCATTGCGGAGAAGATCAGCGGGGCGGCGATGCCGAACTCGCCGATTTGCTCGCGGATCATTTCGGGTTCCAGGGTCATGCCGCTCGCGAAGTAGAGCCAGTAGAATCCGGCAAAACCGGCTGCGAGCAGGCCGAGCGCTGCGACGCGGGAGAGCGTTTTTCGGATTCGTTCGGATCTGTCTGGATCTGCTCCGCGACTCACGCGTTCCGGTCTCCGACGCGAAGCAGGAAACCCTTCAGGTACTCGCCCTGGGGATGGTTGAGATCGACCGGGTGATCGGGCGGGGCCCCGAGTGCTTCGAGCACCTGGATGCGGATTCCCGCCTGCGCGGCGGCGGTGAAGATCGTCTGCCGGAAGCGGGCTGCGTCCACGTGGTGGGAGCAGCAGAAGGTGAGTACCTGTCCCCCCGGGGCGACCCGGGCGAACGCCCGCTGGTGTAATTCCTGATAGGCGCGGCACGCGGCGCCCGCATCCCGCTTCCGTTTTGCGAAGGGGGGCGGATCGATCGCGACCAGGTCGTAGTGTCGCCTGTCCTCTCGCAGGAACGCGCCCACGTCTCCGTCGATCCGCTCGGCCTCGGGAGCGTTGCGCGCGAGCAGGTCACCGGCCGGCTTGGACGACTCGACACAGACCGCCACGCGGGCGCCTCCAGCCAGCGCGGCGGTCGCGAAGCCCCCGCTGTAGGCGTACAGATCCAGAACCCGGGCGCCTTCCGCGAGGCGCTCGAAACGGTCGCGCGAGTCGCGCTGGTCCAGGTAGAAGCCGGTCTTCTGGCCGCGCCGCAGGTCGACCTGGTAACGGCGTCCGCGTTCCTGGATCTCGATCGGCTCCTCGGGGACGGAACCGCCCAGGCTCCGGTTCGTGCCGTCCTCGCGTGTGGGCCCCCGGAGCCACGCCCCGTCGAGTTCGCGGGTCTCGAGCAGCGCGCGCGCAGTCCGCTCCGCACGCCGAGCCATGGCCGCGGTCGCGGGTCGGATCGCGATCCAGCGCGCGTAGCGGTCGACGGTGAGCCCGGGCAGGCCGTCGGCCTCGGCGTGGACCCAGCGCACGGCATCGGTCCCGGCGAGCAGGGGATGCTCCTCGCGCCAGGCGAGCGCGGCCAACAGTCGCTCCTCGAACCAGGTCTCTTCGGGATCGGGCGCCGCATCTCCAAAATGTGTCAGCCGCACGCGAATCTGAGAGTCGGGATCGAAGTCTCCGTGCGCGAGTAGTCGCCCATCGGCCGTGAGCACCCGGACCTGCCCCCCGGGCTCCGGGTTGCCGTCCACCCGTTCGATGCTGCCCGAGAGCAGCCAGGGGTGGCGTAGACGAACCGAGCGCTCTCGCGCTTGCCGTAGGATCACGCTCGCCAGTGGGATGCTCACTTCGTGCTCGCGCAGGCAATCTACCAGATGGCGGCAGAACGCCCGCTGGCCTTCAGCTCAGCGCTTGACTCGCCGACCCGGATCTCTAGAGTGGGGGGGAAAGGGGGCGATCGGTTTCGACGGGTGGTGGACGTTCGTTGTTGCGTGTCGAGGTGCCGTGTCCTCGTGAATCCCGCGGTAAGGCAAATTCAATTGCCGATAATAATCTCGCTCTCGCTGCCTAGATAACGCAGCGAGCGTTCCCCGGTCCGACGCCTGCTGAGGCCGGGGGGCGTCAACTCAGCAGGCTGGCCCAAGCCGTCGTCGGTGCGGTGCGGGCGAGAAAGGTGCCGACTCGCGGCCGAAGAGCCGGGCTTCCGGAGCTCCCGGTCCGCTAAATTGATCCGGCAGCTACACACGTAGACGCAGCGGAAACAGCCCATTCGGACGCGGGTTCGATTCCCGCCGCCTCCACCATTTCCAAGCGGTCGCGGCGCCTTCCGGGCCCTCCCGGCCCGGGGGGTCTCGAGAGGCGGGAGCACCGAGCCATGCCGGAGCGGACGCAACTCAAGCTCGAAGCGATCGGTGCCAGCTTCGGTGCGATGGTGCGCGGTGTCGATCTACGAGAACTCGACGCGCGCGGCTTCGAGCGGCTCTACGAGGCCTGGCTCGAGTACGCACTGCTGATCTTTCCCGAGCAGCACCTGAGCGACCAGGAACAGGTCGCGTTCGCCCGGCGCTTTGGAAAGCTCGAGTTCGACCTGGCCCCGCTCAGCAACCTGCGTGCGGACGGCAGCCTGCGACCCGAGCATGGCGATGATGAGGTGGTGAAGATTCTCAAGGGCAACATGGGCTGGCACTGCGACAGCACCTATATGCCGGTCCAGGCCAAGGGAGCGGTCTTCACCGCGCGCATCGTCCCGCGTTCGGGCGGAGAGACGGGCTGGGCGGACATGCGGGCCGCTTACGAGGCCCTCGATGCGGAGACGCGGGAGAGGATTCAGCAGCTGTCGGCCTTTCACTCGCTGTACTACAGCCAGTCGAAGCTCGGTCACATCCCGAAGGCCGGCAGCCGCAGTCAGCCGGACGCCTACAGCGGGTATGGATTTCACGATCAGGGTCCGCCGCTGCGCCCGCTCGTGAAGGTCCACCCGGAGACCGGCCGCCCGTCGCTGCTGATCGGACGCCACGCCTACGGAATCCCGGGTCTGGCAGAGGCCGAGTCGGAGAAGCTGCTCCGGGAACTGGTCGAGTTCGCGTGTCAGCCGCCCCGTATCTATTACCACGCGTGGACGCCTGGCGACGCCGTCGTCTGGGACAACCGCTGCCTGCTGCACAGGGGGATCCCGTGGGACATGGCGGAGCCGCGCGTCATGGTTCACAGCCGGATCGCCGGAGACCGCGAGAGCGAATTCGCGCCTTCCCCCTGATCCGGGTGCAGGCTGAGCGCTGACGCGAGCTAGGAGACCCCGATGCGTTTTGGAATCAAGACGGCGCCCCAGCACACGAGCTTCGAGGAGATGCTCGCGGTCTGGCGCGCGGCCGACGGGATCGAGCTGTTCGAGTCGGCCTGGAACTTCGACCACTTCTATCCGCTCGTGGGCGACACCGACGGGCCCTGCCTCGAGGGCTGGGTCACGCTCACGGCGCTCGCGACCGCGACGAGCCGGATTCGGGTGGGCTGTATGGTGAACGGCACGCCCTACCGCCACCCGGCCGTGATCGCGAACATGGCCGCGAGCCTCGACATCATCTCGGGGGGGCGGCTCGATCTCGGCCTCGGGGCGGGCTGGAACCAGAAGGAGGCGGACGCCTACGGCATCGACCTGCTCCCGATGCGCGCGCGCATGGACAAGTTCGAAGAGGCGGTCGAGGTCGTGGTCTCGCTGCTCTCGCAGGAACGCAGCGACTTTTCAGGCAAGTACTTCCGGCTCGAGAATGCGCGCTGCGAGCCCAAGGGTCCCCAGCGTCCGCACCCGCCGATCGTGATCGGGGGCGGGGGCGAGAAGCGCACGCTCCGGATCGCGGCCCGCTTTGCCCGGCATTGGAACCTGCCGTTCGCGACGCCCGAGATTTTCAAGCACAAGAGCCAGGTGCTCGACGCGCACTGCGCCGATGTCGGGCGCGAGCCGGCCGAGATTCTGCGCTCGGTTCAGATCGCCGTGATGCCGGACCAGGATCCCGCCGAGGTCGCGGCCACGGCCGCGGCGCTCGGAGAGGTCGGCGTCGAGAAGCTGATCCTGACGCTGCGGACGCCCTACCGCGCGGACCGGGTCGAGCCGTTGGCGAAGGAGCTGGCGTCGCTGGCGTGAGGAGGCTTCAGTTCCGCTCCGGAGGCGGCAGGTTCGGGTAGGAACCGACTGTTCCTCCGCGGTCCATCACCAGGTTGGTCCCGTTGTAGACGGCGGCCTCGTCGTTTGCCAGGAACCATACGGCGTCGGCCACTTCCGAGGGTTCGAGTTGCGCGCGCCAGGGGTTTCCGGCGCCGACCGCGCCACCCCGGTTGCGGAGCGATTCGGTCAACTCGGGCGGGAGCGGGGTGCGGGTCGACATCTCGGTGTTGAGCCAGCTCGGCGTCACGCAGTAGACGCGGATGCCGAAGCGGCCGAGTTCGAGGGCCGCACTCTCGGTGAGCGAGATTACGGCCGCCTTGGTGGCGCCGTAGGGCGCCATGAACGCGCCCGCAACGCCGCGCAGCGCGTGGATCGTAGACAGGTTGACGATCGCGCCTCCGCCAGCCTCGCGCATCGGGGCCACGACCGCGCGAATCCCCAGAAAGGTCCCGAGTTCGTTCGTGCGGAAACTCCGCAGGTAGTCGTCGGCCGTCGTGCGTTCGATCGTCTCCATCTGGAGCACGCCCGCGTTGTTCACGAGGACGTCCAGCCGCCCGAAGTGCTCCCGGAGTTCGCGCACCGCGGCGTCCCAGTCGCCGGGCTCGCCCACGTCGCAGCGCACGAAGTGGGCGTCGACCTGCTTTGCGAGCGCGCGTCCCCGCGCTTCGTCGACGTCGAGCAGGGCGACGTCGGACCCCTCCTCGCGGAAGCGTCGCACGATCGCCTCCCCGATCCCGCGGGCACCCCCGGTCACGACACACACCGGCCGATCCTTCTGACTCACGTCGGTTCCCCCGTGGCGTTGCGCTTACACTCGCGCGCTTCCGGAACGCGTTTGGGTCGTCGTACCCTCCCGTGTCGGAAAACTCAAGTGGCCCCGCGGGTAGTTGCGGAGCGGCGATCGCCGCTGGCGACGCATCGACTCCGAGATCCCGGGCTCCGAGCGGCCGGGATGTGGCTCAGCGCGCCCTGCCGACGCGGCGGCTCTGGGCCGCCATGAACTCGATCAGGGCTTCCGCGTCGGTGTCGTCGAGCCTCAGGTTCGGCATCGCGAGCTGGTTGTAGCGTTCGAAGAGTTCGCGAGCGATCGGGTCGCCCTCGGCCAGCATCTCGTCCGGCTCCTTGAGCCAGCGCACCAGCCAGGCGTGGTCTCGCAGTTTGGTCACGCCGTGAAGGTCTGGCCCAAGCGACTCGCCACCGCCGATCGTGTGACACGATACGCAGCGGCTGCGATACAGGTACTCCCCGCGCGAGTACTTGGGCGCGTCGGGCACGTTCGCGTAGCTCCGGGCGTTGCTCCGCTGCAGCATGCCGTCGAAGAGCCCGTAGCCGATCAGGTTGGCCAGGCTCTTGGGGTTGTCGAACGGCGAACGCTTGATCCACTTCCCGGTGCGGTCGTTCCCGACGATGAAGCTGATGTTGTGATCGCCCGAGCCGTCCTGGATCTCGTCCAGGTAGAGGCCGAGCTTCTGACGCAGCAGCGTGATGTCGGCTTCCTCTCCGGTCAGGAAGACCCAGCCCGGCCCGATCTGGAACTTCTTCCGAAATTTCTTCAGGACCGCGGGCGTATCGTGCTCGGGGTCGATACTGATCGAGTACATGAAGACGTCGCGCCCGACCCGGTCGCCGAGTTCGTTGTAGACCTGCTTGAGCTTTGCGGTCTCGGCCGGACACGAGTCGGGGCAGCTCGTGTAGATGAAGTTGACGGCTACGACCCGGTTCTCGACCAGGTCGTCGTAGAAGCGGACGGACTCGCCCTCGTGCGTGATGAGCGGGATGTTCGGGAAGTAGCCCGCGCCCCGCGAGCCGGCCAGGGCCGGGCAGGCGCTCGCCTGGACCACGAACGCCGCGAGTAACAGCGCCGCGATTCGGTTCTTTCGCCGGAGACGCTTCGGGCTGGGCACTTTCATGGGTCTCATCCCGGCTAGCGTCGCCGTGCCCGGCGCCGGTCGCGTTCTGCCTTGCGCTGCGCCCGGCGTTCCTCCAGCCGTCTCACCTGTTCCGTTCGCTGCTCGGCACGCGCCCTGGTGCGTTCCGCCTGACTCGCGGCCAGGGTCATCGCCAGTTGTGATTGCTCCGCCGCGCGAATCCGCTCGGCCTCTTCCCGAGCTGGGCTTTGAGACGGCTGCCGGTGCGTGCCGGACGTGTCCTCCTGGGCCAGCCTGCGTGAGCGGGCGGCTGTGCGGAGGGCCTCGGCCTTGGCGTTCCGCCGGGCGGTCCTGGCGTCCCTGACTGCCTTGCGCATCGCGTTTCTCTGCGCTCGGAGCGTCGTGCGGGTGCTGGGGGGCGAA
>SPKZ01002564.1_pt1 | contig 12359 bp, 9 predicted proteins | sample 2456571 | NCBI WGS metagenome assembly SPKZ01 (sample SAMN11192286, study PRJNA482655) | marine metagenome | biome: ENVO:00000447; feature: ENVO:00000244|ENVO:00000211|ENVO:00000569|ENVO:00002023; material: ENVO:00002151; isolation source: ocean water from marine abyssalpelagic zone ...
GCCCCGATCCGTGGGCTAGGGCCCCGATCCGTGGGCTAGGGCCCCGATCCGTGGGCTAGGGCCCCGATCCGTGGGCTAGGGCCCCGATCCGTGGGCTAGCGCCCGGGTCGCCGTACCGAATTCGCACCGCGCCTACGCTCGCGCGGGCGTGGGAGCTTCGGGTTCCAGAAAGGACTGCGGCCCCCGGGCCAGCTGGGTCCGGGAGCCGCTTGGATTGAGCCGCGCTGCGGCCCTACATCATGCCGGGCATTCCGCCCGCCGCCCCGTTATCGTCGTCGGGCTTCTCGGCGATCATGGCTTGGGTCGTGAGCAGGAGCGAGGCCACGCTCGCCGCGTTCTGAAGCGCGGTCCGTACGACCTTGGTGGGATCGATGACGCCTGCCTTCATTAGATCTTCGAAGGTCTCGGTCGCGGCGTTGAACCCGAACGCGCCCTTGCCGTTCTTGACGCGTTCGATGATCACGGCGCCCTCCTGGCCGGCGTTCTGGGCGATCATCCTCAGCGGCTCCTCGAGCGCCTTGCGCACGATCCGCACGCCGGCCTCCTGTTCGGAGTCCGGCACCTCGAGCGACTCGAGCTGGCTGAGTCCCCGGATCAGGGCGACGCCGCCGCCCGGCACCATGCCTTCTTCGACGGCGGCCCGGGTCGCGTGCAGGGCGTCCTCGACCCGTGCCTTCTTTTCCTTCATCTCGGTCTCGGTCGCCGCGCCGACCTTCACGACCGCGACCCCGCCCGCGAGCTTCGCGAGCCGCTCCTGGAGCTTTTCGCGGTCGTAGTCGGAAGTCGTTGCCTCGATCTGGTTGCGGATCTCGGTGCAGCGTCCTTCGATGTCGGACTTCTTGCCTCCGCCGTCAACGAGGGTGGTGTTGTCCTTGTCGATCACCACGCGCTTGGCCGTTCCGAGATCGTTCAAGGTGATGTTCTCGAGCTTGATCCCGAGTTCTTCCGCGATCACCTGGCCACCGGAAAGGACCGCCATGTCCTCGAGCATCGCCTTGCGCCGATCGCCGAAGCCCGGGGCCTTGACGGCCGCCACGTGGAGCGTGCCCCGGATCTTGTTGACCACCAGCGTTGCCAGGGCCTCGCCCTCGATGTCTTCGGCGACGATCAGAAGCGGCCGGCTCAGCTTGGCGACCTGCTCGAGCACCGGCAGCAGGTCCGACATGTTCGAGATCTTCTTCTCGTTGAGCAGGATCAGCGGCTCCTCGAGCACGGTCTCCATGCGCTCGGGGTCCGTGACGAAGTACGGAGACAGGTACCCGCGGTCGAACTGCATGCCCTCGACGACCTCGAGGACCGTGTCCATCGCGCGGTTCTCCTCGACCGTGATCACGCCCTCGCGTCCGACTCGATCCATGGCCTGGGCGATCGTGTCGCCGATTTCGGCGTCGTTGTTGGCGCTGATCGCGCCGACCTGGGCGATCTCCTCCTTGCTGCGGGTCGGCTTGGAGATCCTGTCCAACTCGCGCACGACCGCGGCCACGGCGGCGTCGATCCCGCGCTTCAAGTCCATCGGGCCGTGGCCGGCCGCGACCATCTTGAGCCCCTCGCGGAAGATGGCCTGCGCCAGCACGGTCGCCGTCGTCGTGCCGTCCCCGGCCACGTCGGAGGTCTTGGAGGCGACCTCCTTGACCATCTGGGCGCCCATGTTCTCGAACTTGTCCTCGAGTTCGATTTCCTTGGCCACGGTGACGCCGTCCTTGGTCACGACGGGCGAGCCGAAGCTCTTCTCGAGAATCACGTTGCGTCCGCGTGGCCCCAGTGTGACCTTGACCGCGTCGGCCATGGTGTTGACGCCCGACAGAATCGCGTCCGATGCGGCCTGGTCGAACTTGATGATCTTGGTACCCATGGAATTTCCTCTCCCTTGCTCGGAGGTCGCTACTTCTTACGCTTTGGTGTCTTTAGCACTGCGAGGATGTCTTCCTCCCGAGCGATCACGAAGTCCTCCCCGTCGAGCGTCACGTCGGTGCCCGCGTACTTGCCGAAGAGAACGTGGTCTCCCTGACTCACGTCGAGGGGTGTGATTCCGCCGTCTTCGCGGATCTTGCCGCGGCCGGTCGCGATCACCTCGCCCTCTTGCGGCTTTTCCTTGGCCGTGTCGGGGATGATGATCCCGCCCGCGGTCTTTTCCTCTTCTTCCATCCTTCGAAGCAGGACGCGATCCTGGAGCGGTCGGATCTTCATGTTTTCCTCTCCTTGCTCGTCTACCGGCGGGCGAAAATCTCTGGCGATCTCAACCTCTCGCGAAGCCAGAGGAACGGATTTCCTCCGACGGCGGTCTGGCAATCTGGACTGGAGAGTGCCAGCGGGGCGCAGGCTAACGCCGGCGCGCCGCCCGGTCAAGCGAGCGCGCCGCCGGACCGCGTTCGTTCCCCGACGCCGCGCCTAGGGATACAGCCGGCCCATCAGGCGCGGGAACGGGATCGCTTCCCGCAGGTGGTGGACGCCCGAGATCCAGGTCACGGTTCGCTCCAGGCCGAGCCCGAAGCCCGCGTGCGGGACGGCGCCGAAGCGACGCAGGTCGCGGTACCACTCGAGCGGACCAGGGTCGATGCCCTGCTCGGCCATCTGGGCGTCGAGCGCGTCGAGATTCTCCTCGCGCACGCTCCCGCCGACGATTTCGCCGTATCCCTCAGGCGCCAGGATGTCCATGTTGAGCGCCAGGGACGGGTTCTCCGGATCGCGCTTCATGTAGAAGGGCTTGAGCCTCGACGGATACCCGTGCACGACGACCGGCCGGTCGAACAGGCCCGCCAGCACCGTCTCCTCGTCTCCGCCGAGGTCGTCGCCCGGCTTCACGGGCTGCCCCTCGCGTTCGAGCAGCGCAAGCGCCTGGCCATACGAGATCCTGGGAAACGGCGCCCGGACCCCCTCGAGCGGGGCAGGGTCGCGTTCGAGGATCTCGAGTTCGTCGCGGCGGTGCTCCAGGACCTGCTCGACGATCGCACAGATCAGGGCTTCGGCGAGCTCGATGTTGCCATCCAGGTCGAGGAAGGCGGCTTCCGGTTCGACCATCCAGAATTCGGTCAGGTGCCGGCGGGTCTTCGACTTCTCGGCCCGGAAGGTGGGCCCGAAACAGTAGACACGCCCGAATGCCTGGCAGCCTGCTTCCGAGTACAGCTGGCCGTTCTGCGTCAGGTAGGCGCGGCCGCCAAAATACTCGGTTTCGAACAGTGTCGTGGTTCCCTCGCAGGCGGCGGGTGTGAGCACCGGGGCGTCCAGGCGCAGGAACCCGCGCGATTCGAGGAACGCGTGGCAGGTCCGCTCGACCTCGGCGCGGATCCGGAGGATCGCGTAGGGTCTGCGAGACCGGAGCCACAGGTGTCGGTGGTCGAGCAGAAAGGCCACGCCGTGTTCCTTCGGCGTGATCGGGTAGTCCTCCGCGTTCTGCAGGATCCGGGCGTCGCTCAGGTGCAGTTCGAAGCCCGATCGGGCACGGGGATCGGCCCGGACGATGCCGTGGACTTCGAGCGAGGACTCCTGCCCCAGGGCTGCGAGTTCCTCGAACAGCGCGTCGGAAACGTCGCCGTGCCCGGCCACGCACTGAATGATCCCGGTCCCATCCCGGAGCTGGAGAAAGTGCAGCTTACCGCTCGAGCGTTTCTGGTAGAGCCAGCCGCGAAGCCGGACGCGCTGGTCCGGAAATGTCCCGATGTTCTCGATGCTGACGGTGGGGGTTGCTGACGCCTGGTTCATGGTCTGGATTCCTCCCCGGCGTTCTCGAGTTGCAGCTCCAAGGCCGCCTCCAGACCGCGGAAGCGGGCGTTGGTCTGATGCCGGTTCCCGCTGAAGGGCCCGTACGCGCGGCAGGACCGCAGCCACACCAGCGCGCGGCCCAGCTCTCCGATCTGGTGGTAGGCGCGAACTGCGGTACAGGCGAAGTGCCGGCGGCCGCGCGGGTATGCGTCAATCCCGCGCTGGATCGCGCGCTCGATTTCGGCGGCGCTGCCGCGCTGCGCAGCCAGCATCGCGAGTCCGTCGTAGTTCGAGGCGATCAGCGGGTTCCGGGCGATGGATTGCTCGAACAGCATCTCGGCGCGCTCGAGGTCCTCGCGGTGCCTGGCCGCCCGCGCCTGCTCGCTGACGTATCCGGGGTGGTCTCCCACGACCGCTGCGGGATCCGGGAGAGACTGACCCAGGAGCGGCGAGTTCGGGGGCAGCAGGATCGTCGCCACCAGGTCCTGGTACACCACCGGCCAGGCGGGTTCCTGTGTCGCGAGTTTCCGGGCCAGGGCGCCTGAGCTGGGCAGGATTGCGGCGTCCACCGGATGACGGGCGAGCACGGCGCGGTAGCCGGGCCTGGCTTCGCTCAGCTTCAGATATTTGAGGTAGAAGCGCTCTCCGTAGAGCGTGTTTGCGCGGCCGTCCACGAAGACCTTCGACTCGGGGAGGTGGAGCATCAAGAAGCCGCCCCAGTTGTAATAGTTGAGCAGGCGCTCGGGGGGCCCCAGCGCCTTTAGGTACTGGACGGCTGCATCGGGATACAGGTGCGATTCGGTCCAGCGCTCCAGGAAGTGCGGCGTGAGCCGCACGCCGTACCCGACCCAGAACGCGAGCGCTGCCGCGGCCAGCGTGACTGCGGCGCCCGCGAGCGGCTCGCGCAGGCGAGGCCAGAGCTTCCGGGCCCGTTCCAGTCCGATCGCGAGGCCGAGGGCTGCGAGCGGGGCAGCGGTCAGATCGAAGAGCGGAATGAAACGCCTCGAGGTCCAGGCCATCGCGAAGGTCACCCCTGCGAGCGCGATGTAGAAGCGGCCCCGGCGAAGTGCAAACGGGGCCCCCAGCGCCGCGAGGGCCGCCAGGGCAAAGAACCGCGACTCGAAGTCGAAGACGTCGAACGAGAAGCGCGGGGGGTGCCATTCGATCAACTGCCGGAACACCGAGCCGGAATCCAGGTAGGCGACCGGGTAGTCGATGACCTCGCGCCCGAAGGGGTTGGCGGCGACCGCGGCAAAGCAGAGCGCGACGCTGAGCCAATCGCCCCACGGGATCGTCGGCCGGCGCGCCGCCCAGCTCAACTCAAGTGTCTCGATGAGCACGTGGAGGCCGATCAGGCCAATCGCGAAGCTGTAGCCCCCGTGCAGGTTGACCCAGACCACAATCATCGCGGGCCAGAGGTAGCGGGCCCAGCGCGCCTCGCGCGTCAGCAGGAGCACGCCCACACCGAAGAGCGTGAAGACGTGCGGGCGGATGTCCAGGAACCAGTGCGAGCTGGCGGCCGCGAGCCACAGCACACAGCCGGCGGCCAGCGTCGAGCCGCTGAACCTCCGCGCCACCCAGAACGAGAACCCGAAGGCGGCTGTGATCACGGCCAGATTGAGCCAGGGGACGAACTGGGGGTCGAGCCGGTAGACGTTCCAGAACAGCAGGTCCCACAGCCACTCGTGGTTGGTCCACGCCTCACCCGCAAAGGTGTGAGAGAACGGATCCACCGTCGGGATCTCTGCCCGCTCCAGCATGTTCCGCCCCGATGCCAGGTGCCACCAGAGGTCCGAACCGGCCACGGCCGGCTGAAACCAGGCGGCGGCACCCGCCATCGCGACCAGGGGACCCCCGAAGCGGGTGACTTTCGATATAATTTCGTCCCGGCGCATGCGGATGCTCTGAAGGTAGAGTATGCGGCCGGCGCCACGCAGCCTCGGGTCCTGGATCGAGTTCCGGCCGCGGGCGTTGCCGGGGTGGGCGAGACCGAGGGGGGGGCATGGGATGCATTTGACCAAGCGGCAGCGCGAGACCTTCGAGTTTATTCGGGGCTTTCTGGAACGCGAGGGGTACGCCCCGAGCCTGGAGGAGATCGCGTCTCACTTCGGGCTCTCGTCGGTCGCGACCGTGCACAAGCACGTGCAGAATCTCGTCGAGAAGCGGCTGCTGCGGAAGGCCTGGAACCGGAGCCGCTCCCTCGAACTGGTAGAGCCGGCCCAGAGCGGCGTCGTGCAGGTACCGCTGCTCGGATCGGTAGCGGCGGGCGTGCCGATCGAGGCGGTGGAGACCAGTGACTCCATCCAGGTTCCTGAGGAGATGGTCGGTACGAATCCGTGCTACGCGCTCCGGGTGCGCGGGGATTCGATGAGCGGGGACCACATCCTCGACGGGGACGTGGTGTTGCTGGAGCCGCGCACCCAACCGCGGGAGGGCGAGACGGTCGTCGCCCTGATCGATCGTCTCGAGGTCACGCTGAAGCGCTTCCATCGCGAGGGTGACAAGGTTCGCCTGATGCCCGCCAATCCCGACCACCGCCCGATGGAGTTTCCGGCCCAGGAGGTGGAGATTCAGGGCGTGGTCGTCGGGCTGGTTCGGCGGTACTGACGGACGCGCCGGGTCCGGAGAGAAGCACATGCGGCTGACCCGGCGACTGGATTTCTGCGCTTCGCATCGCCTGGAGCGGTCGGACTGGGACCCGGGCCGGAACCGGGCCGCCTTCGGCCCGGAAGCCGGAACCGGAGAGTTCGGACACAACTACAGGCTTGAGGTCACCGTGGAGGGCGTGCCGGATTCCGAGACCGGCATGGTGATCGACCTGAAGCGGCTGAAGCGGGTTCTGGTCGAAGAAATCGAGGACCGCTTCGATCATCGCAACCTGAACGACGACACCCCCTTCTTCCGGGACCGCGCCCCGACGCCCGAGCAGTTCGCGCTCGTGATCTTCGAACTGCTGGAGCGGGCCCTGCCAGACGGTCTGCTCCAGCAGGTACGCCTCTCGCCCGCGGAGGACGGCTTCGTCGACGTGATCCGGGGTGCCCGGTGAGTTCCGCCCGGCCCACGCTCCGGATTACACGCCGCTATCGATTCAGCGCGGGCCACGTACTGCGCCGGGAGGCGTGGAGCGAGGAGCGGAACCGGGCGGTCTACGGGCGCTGCGCGAACCCCAACGGCCACGGGCACGGCTACGGCCTCGAGGTCACGCTCCGGGGGGAACCGGATCCGGAGACGGGACAGTTGTTGCCCCCCGCCCGGCTGGACCGCGTCGTCGAAGATCGGGTGCTCAGGGTGCTCGACCACCGACTCTTGAACCGCGACGTCGCGGCCTTTGAGAAGCAGGTTCCGACCGCGGAGAACATCGCGCGCTTCGTCTGGCGGGCGCTCGCGGGTCGTCTTGCGCCCGCGGCGTTGGACCGCATCCGGCTCGTCGAGACGGACAACAATTCGGTCGAGTACCGGGGGGAGTTGGAGGAGGACTGATGCGGATCGAGGACCTGGTGACGGTGCTGCTCAAGGAGATCGGTGAGGACCCCGGCAGGCAAGGACTCGTAGGTACGCCCGAGCGCGTCAGTCGCTCGTTCGAGTTCCTGACGCAGGGCTACGCGCAGGACCCGCTCAAGGCGCTGAAGCGGGCCATCTTCAACGAGGACACCAACGAGATGGTGATCGTGCGCGACATTGATTTCTACAGCCTCTGCGAGCACCACCTGCTTCCGTTCTTCGGTCGCGCTCACGTGGCCTACGTTCCGGCCGGGCGGGTGGTCGGGCTCTCGAAAATCCCGCGGCTGATCGACGTTTACGCGCGGCGGCTTCAGATCCAGGAGCGGCTCACGAACGAAATCGCGGCCGCCCTCGATCAGGCGCTGAAGCCGAAGGGCGTCGCGGTCGTGCTCGAGGCCCACCACCTCTGCATGATGATGCGCGGGGTCCAGAAGCAGAACGCCTACGCGGTATCGAGCGCGATGCTGGGAGAGTTCGAGTCCGACCCGAAGACCCGGTCGGAATTCATTCAACTCCTGAGCCGGGGGAAGCCTTCAATCTGAGCGCCCGTGGGCCCCGGGCCCGGGGCTTGCGCCCCAAGACGGCGCCGGGTCCCGGGGGGTTTCCCTCGTTGGGGGTCGCCCCCGGTGTGCGGAACGGCCTGCTGCGGAATCGGGTTTTTCTGCCCGGAAAGCGTTGACAGCGGTTCTGCACTGGCGTATTTTCGACGGGCTCGGACAAGGCTTTTCCACGGCAAGTGCCGTCCCCCCGCGGGTTCGTCCACAGTATGGGCGTCCCTGAGCGCTTTTTGCGCGTTTTTTCGTTCAGGGAATTGACACACCGCGTCGGCCTCCGTGAGCGTCGCGGTAGCAGGCCGCTCGCGGGTTTGGTGAGTGTTGTGGGGGAAACGGACATCGCTCGGACATCGAGGACGAGGCGCTGGCCGCGGGCGGAGTCCACGGGCCGGGCCGCAGCGCGTCGCCGACACTGACTCGCCAGCGAGGGAGGTTCTCGCTGGCCACTGGAGCGGAGAAGAAAGTGATCGATCCCGAACGCTCGAACGTCGATCCGGAGGCCGAGGTCGCCCGGAATCGGAACACCCTGCTCTCCTACTTTAGCGACATCGCGAGCATCCCGACCCTCAAGAAAGAGGAAGAGGTGATGCTGGCCAAGGAGATGGAGTCGGCGACCCTCGAGATGCGCGCCGGGATCCTGTCGATTCCGTTCACCTGGCGGGAGGCGGTTCAGATCTGGCGCGGTCTCCAGGCGGAGAATCGAGTCACCGCCAAGATGTCCGAGTCCTACGGCTCCGGAACGCCCGATGGTGAGCAGCGGGGCGAGCGCCTCGACAAGGCGCTTCAGCGGGTCGAGAGGCTGCTGAGGGCCTACGACGGCCTCGAGGAGAGGGGGGCTGCCCCGGAGAAGTTCGCGCGGGCGCGGAAGAGCATCCAGCGCGCACTCGGAGAGGCCGACCTCTCGATGCAGATCTTCGAACGCATCCGGCGCAAGGTTCGAACCGCCCGGGATACGATGCAGGGGTACGACAAGCAGTTACAGCGACTCAGGTCGCCGAGGCGGGCGCCTCGTTCCGAGAAGGGCAAGACGGAGCGCGACCGGGAGTTGCGGCTGGTCCGGCGGCACCTGCGCGAGATCGAGGTCTCAGTCGGCATGAAGTACGCGGATTTTGCCCCGCTGATGGACCAGGTCGACCTCGCGTACGACCGGCTCATGTTTCACAAGAACCGCTTCGTTCAGCACAATCTGAAGCTCGTGATCGCGATTGCCAAGGACTACCGGAACATGGGCATCGCGTTCCAGGACCTGATTCAAGAGGGGAACCTCGGGCTGATCCGGGCCGTCGAGAAATTCGATTACCGGAGGGGCCACAAGTTCTCGACCTACGCGCTCTGGTGGATTCGGCAGGCGCTGATTCGTGCGATCCAGAACCAGTCGCGCACGATTCGCATTCCGAGCCACATGCACGACACGCTGCTCAAGTACTACCGCATGCTGAACGCGCTCTCGAAGAAGCTCGGCCGCGAACCCACCACCACGGAGCTCGCGAAGGCCCTCGATCTGTCGGTGGATCAGACGGAGAAGCTGCAGAAGATGACTCGGGAGCCGGTGTCGCTGGAGACCCAGGTCAAGGGTACCGACTCGAAGGTCCTGAAGGACTTCGTCAAGGACCCGGTCACGATCTCTCCCGTGGATGGGCTCGACCGCTTCCGGCTCGAGCGGGCGACCGAGGATTCGATCGCGCGCCTGAACGAGCGGGAGCGGAACATCTTGCGCTGGCGGTTCGGGATGAAGGGCGAGCAAGATCACACGCTCGAGGAGATTGGCGAGAAGCTCGGGCTCTCACGCGAGCGGGTCCGCCAGCTCGAGGCCCGCGCGATCGAGAAGCTGCGTCAGTCGTCCAGGGAGAGCCTGCTCGAGGTCTTCGCCGACCTCTAGCCGGACCCGCTGCGTCCGGGCCGGCGATCGGGAATCGCCCCGAGGTTGCCCCGCGTACGGGGGGAACCGGTCCCATCCTTCTCTTAGCGCAGAGATCGCTCGCCGCGGGGCGGCCGCCCCTTCCGGGGCTCAAAACACGCGTCTCGTGCGGTGACGGGCCCTCGATTCCGAGTTCCGGGCGCTCGTGAGGTCTTTCCGCCGTCTGGTGGAACCCCCCCTTTTTCCAGGGACTTAGCGCGTCCTTTGGGCCGGAGCCGCAGGACCCGGGACCCGGGACGGGGACCGCGCGATGTTCGCGAGGCGCGTCCCCAAGTAGCGGCCCAGCGCCCGCGTCAGGACCCGTAAGGACCCGAAGTCCCTTTATTTACGGGTATTTGACGGGAAGCGAGCAGCCTGACCCGGCTGCCGCAAAGGGCCCCGCGGCAGCTGCGGCGGCTTCTCCCGGCCGCTCCGGGCAGTTCTGGCGGGGCCTGCGTGCTTCTGACACTTTTGTTGTGTTCTGGCAACTAAAAGAGCGTTCGCCCTGATTGGTTCATGTATACTCCGTGGACTTCTTGCAACAGGGATGTATTTCAGGGCGCGGGCGCGCCGAGGCAGGGTTCTTACTACGTCACAGTTCGTCACGGAAGATCCGCTGGCGTTGTTAAATCATTTCAAGGGAGGGAATATGGTCGCGACACGTATGATCGCCTTCGCGATCGCTCTGGTGTTCGGAACGCCAGTTGCGGCTAACCAGGTCACCGTATATTCGGCTATTAGCGGATACGGGGATAACAACGTACTGGACGTGAGCGCCCAGTCGGCGTGCGATCTCACGGACGGCTGTCGGTCGATCTTCACGAAACTCCCAGTGGGAGAGGGCTACCAAGGCGGGGCGGAGCAACCATGCGGCGGTGCTCTCAATTCGACAGGGAACTGCGGCCTGTGCAAGGCCGAGCCCAACAAGCTCTGCTGGACCTTTCCCACGCCTGTGAATGCGTGCTCTCGAGGCACGAGCGCCGGCTGCATCTTCCCGGAAGGCTGGGACGTGACCGTGAGTCCGGCTCAACTAAACGATCCGAACTGCCTCTGCACGGGCAAGCTCGCCGGAGCGATCCCGACTACGGTACCGATTCCTGCGGACCCGAACGGCACGGGAGCCCCGGTATTCACCGCGGTCTTCGAGGCCACGTCCTGCGGCGGTGTTGAGGGGATCTGTTCGGACGGCGATGTGGATATCCTCACCGGGGGTTTTGGCGTCTCGCTCGGGACCCACATCAACGGCCTCAGTCTCAACAATATCGGAAACGAGTCGAACGGCGCCCTGGACGTTCTGAACGGCATCGGGCTCACGGGGCCGCGCTTCGCGATCGAGAACCCGCCGAGGTCGGTGACGCCGCAGCGGGCACCCGGGACCTTGAACAACGTCGCCCTTAGCGGCACTGAGATCATCGAAATCGTGGGCGGTCAGGCGTTTGCAGTCGTGCCCATCACCGGGGCGCTGGATCCGGCCGTGTTCACGGATGCGACAGAGCGGGCCCACTTGACGGCCCTTCGCGACGAGTTCGGGGTTCGAGGTCTTCGCGGCTACGCGGATTCGACGTTTTCCGAGTGGGGTTTCAACTCCGGGCAGCTCGTGGGGAGTTCCACCGACAGCCTGATCGTGACGCACCCGTGCGATGCGGCCATCGGATGGTCGGTGGACGATCCCGTCGTGGGCCACTGCGAGAACGACACCGGCTTGGCGTGTACCGACAACTTCCCGACCGGCGCGGCCGGGGATCCGTGTGGAATGCTGCTTGACGTCGGCTGTACCGCCGGCTCAGGACTCGGGGATCCGACCAACTCTGCGTGTGCCAGCCACTGCATCGGCGACCTTTACTGCTGGGAAGACGCGGCCGCCCGCGTGACCCCGGCCTACCTGTGGTCGCGCGACATTGCTGCGTCAGAACTTACGGACACCACGAAGAGTCTGGTCGTGGCCGCGGGCGGGGACATCAGTGGAAAGTGCCCGCCGGACTGTGGGGTCGACTACATTTGGAGCGTGTTCGAGCAGGAAGCCACCGACTTCATGCTCGCCGCGCAGTCCAAGCCCGGTGTGTCTCCGGTTGCCGGCTTTCCGGGCGTTCCTCCCCTGCCGGCTCTGACGGCAGAGGACACCGCCATCGGCTTCCAGGCCGTGTTCGACCACTACAGTGGGACGCGTGCGGGCCTGGGCGACGTCCTGCAGATTGTCCTGGTCTTCTCCCAGACCTGGATCAACCAGGGCGACCTCCGCTGTTACATCGGTGGGGACCGAGGGGTTCTCAACGACTTGAGCGATGCGAACAACTTCCGCCGGACCGGGCGGTGCTCGACCTTGGCCGCGCAAATCCCGTGTGTGCCGTTCGCAGAGGACGTGCCCAATATTTTGGGCCTCGGGATCACCATGAACGACTGTATTAGTTCGGCGACCGACACGCTCGACTGCCGGGGCTGCGGGGCGACACCGCCGCACCTGGTTCCGGTCGCGAAGGGCGGCACTGGGTTCACCAGCCCGGTGTTCAATGCCACCGCGATCGACCCGGCGCGCGGTTGGATCCCGGTCGGGTACGACAGCCACACGGCCGACTGTGGGACTCCCCCGAACGCCTGCGATACGAACCTCGATCTCCTCGAGACCATTGGCCGCACCGACCTGAACGGCAGGATCGGGGGCCTGATGGATGTCGGCTACAACATCAAGGTGCCGCTCCTGGTCGCGGCGA
>SPKZ01006803.1_pt1 | contig 12337 bp, 9 predicted proteins | sample 2456571 | NCBI WGS metagenome assembly SPKZ01 (sample SAMN11192286, study PRJNA482655) | marine metagenome | biome: ENVO:00000447; feature: ENVO:00000244|ENVO:00000211|ENVO:00000569|ENVO:00002023; material: ENVO:00002151; isolation source: ocean water from marine abyssalpelagic zone ...
ATGCAATTGAAGACTTGCAGGCAATTGCCGCCACGCAGGAAAGAGATCAGAAACACAGCCTTGGATGCGTTGCATGAAACAATCTAGTTCTTGATTGTCAATGAGAATTACCCCATGTGAACCCATTGCCCCGACGTTTTTGGTTTGGGAGATTTGGAGTGATCTACATGGGATTGTTGAGTGTTATCGGACGCTCGCTGCCAGGCAGGCGCATGCTCAGCATGCTGCCGAGAGGGGGCATTGCGTGATAAAATGCCGATACGCGAGATCGCCCGGCGGAAGGGTTTGTCTCGGAACACCATCAAGAAGTAACTACGCGAAGGCGCGGTGGAGCCGAAGTTAAAGACGGCTGAGCGTTCAAGCAAATTGGACCCATATGGCAAAGCCATCCCAACCAGATGCACCGCTATCATTGCCCGCAACAGCGTATTCACTCATCGCTCCGAGGGCGTGAAAAGACTGGCCTTTTGGTCCGCGATTTACTTTGAGGCTACAAAGTGGCGGACGACCGGACCGCTGTCACGTATATCAAAGGCGCGCACTTGCGCCTGCAAATCTGCGTCGCTTTGCGTGACGCGTTTGTGCTGTTCCAGGTGTTCAGCCCAACTGGGAAGGTGGAACGTCTCCACCCATAGCTCGGGATCTTCGACGCCTTGGTGAAGATGCCATTGTGTCGCGCCGTCGCGATACCTTTCCTTGGAAAAGTCGACGACGGCCGCTTGGAAGGCAATCCGGTTTTCCTCGGCGATCCGGTATTCGACCACAACCATCGCAGGCTGATCCGGAAATGTGTCCGGCCCGAGAGCGGGGGCTTCTGGCCACAGCGCTGCTGCGGCAAGGTCCAGTTTTTCACCTTGCCCAACATGGAAGTTCCGGGTTGCGGGCAGACCAAGCACCAAGCCGCCAGCGGCAATCAACAAGGCGACCGAAACTGACGTTGCATTGGCAATCTGGCCCCAGAGGATTGACCCCAAAGCCATGGACCCAAAAAAAACCATAAGGAAGACGGCCAAACCCCGCGCGCGCACCCAATCCGGCAGTGCCATCTGGGCTGACACGTTGAAGGTTGTTAAAACAGCGATCCAGCTTAGCCCCCCGAGGAAGGCCGCAATCATGAGGAAGTGAGACGTCGCAGAGAGCCCAAGCAGAACAAGCGAAAGCGCTGTGCCGATTGTTCCAAGCCACACAGTCTGATCAGAAGTGAGACGCCCGCCCAATTTCGGCAGCAGTAATGCGCCGGTGACCGCACCGGCACCAATCAGCGCCATGAGAATACCGTAGAGCTCAGAGCCACCCCCCTCGGCTCCGCGCGCGATGAGCGGCAGCAGCGACCAGTATGCCGAAGCGAACAGAAAGAAGGCAAGGGCGCGAACCAATGTCGCCACCATCGGTGGATTGTGCCTCACATGACGCAGCCCCGTTGCCATCTCCAACAGGATTGGGCCGTGATGGTCACGCGCTGGTGTCGGTTCGGGACGCCACATGACCAAAGCGAGAATAATGATAATGTGGCTCAACGCGTTCAGCGCGAAGGGGGCTGCAAGCCCGACACTCGCGACGAGGATACCTGCGAGCGCCGGGCCGATCGCTCGGCTGATATTGATGCCCATTGAATTGAGAGAAATTGCAGATTTCAGCGTGTCGCGCGGGACAAGTTGAGGCACAACAGCCTGCCAAGCCGGAGCCACAAACGCCGCACCTGTCCCGATGGCCAGTGTAAACAAGATCAGAAGGCCAGGTGTCATGCGTTCCTGCCAGACAAGCAGCGTCAAAGCCAGAATAACGACCGTGAGCGCGATGTTGATCGCGATCAGCATGCGGCGTTTGTCCAGCCTGTCTGCAAGGGCCCCGGCCAACAGGGCGAACAAGAAGACGGGCAATGTCGTCGCCGCCTGAACCAACGTGACAACAGACGGGCTGGAATTCAGCGTTGTCATCAACCACCCCGCGCCGACATCGTGCATCCAGGTGCCGATGTTCGAAATGAGGGTCGCGGTCCACAACAGGGCGAAGGCGCGATGCCCAAACGGGGCAAAGGCTCCGGGTTTATCTGTTGATGACATCTGCCGTCTCGTCTTTATGGCGCGCGACAAAGGCGCTGAAAAAGGGGCACAGAGGCACGATTTTCCGCCCGGTGCTCCGCGCGTCTTCGATCACCCGCTTCGCAAGCGCACCTGCTACGCCCATACCGCGCATACTGTCGGGCACGCCGGTGTGGTCGACGATAATCAGCGTCTCGGATACCTTGGAGAAGGTGAGTTCACCTTCCCCTTCAACGCCGTCGATGGTCGCGACGTAGCGGCCCTTAGTGCCTGTGTCTTGGTGTTCTATCTGGATGTCCGACATACCTTGACCCTACTCCTGTGTTCTGTGTTGGGGCGCAGCACCTGGCGCACCAAATATAGGGACCGGCGACCAATCCGGCAATTCGGCCAGCGGGGCCGGGCTATACGAAGAAAACCCGGATTTTGCGTGCACCACCTTACCGCCGACAAGTGTCAGGTCGGACTCAATATTGATGATATCCTCTTCCGGAACAGCAAAATAATCGCGGTCCAGCACAGCCAGATCCGCAAACTGCCCCGGTGCGATTTGCCCTTTCTTGCCGGTCTCACGGCTGAACCAGGCGCCCTCTGACGTCCAGTGGCGCAACGCGTCGTGACGGTCTAGTCGATTTTCAGCCGCCCAGATTACATCGCCGCCTCGGCCTTTCCCAGACACCGCCCAATGGATTGCGAGCCACGGATTGTAGGAAGACACGCGCGTTGCGTCCGTCCCTGCGGCGAGAGGAACGCCAGAGGCCATCATCTTTTTGACGGGCATGACCTCGCGCAGCGCGTCTGTTCCATAGCGTTGTTTATATGCATTGGCCTGAAAAGCGATCCGGTTCTGATAGCTGATGCCCCCCCCCAGGCGGGCGACCCAATCCATTGTTTCGGTCGAAATTGTCTCACCATGGTCGAAAATCCAGTTTAAGTCTTCCAGACCCTGCCCCTGGCCGACCTCTTCAATGAGCGTGAGCAACCGCTGTGCGCTTTCCTCGTAGGTGCAGTGGAAACGGATCGGCCAACGGTTTTCGAACAGAAACTCAAGGACCGGTTTCAGATCGCCTTCCATCCGCTTAGGGAGTGTCGGGCGCGGGTATGAAAAGTCTTCAAAATCATAGGCCGAAGCGACCAGCATTTCGCCAGCGCCGACGCATTTGAGAAAGTCGTTGCCCTCATCCGGTTTGACAATATCGTTCCAGCGCTTGAAGTCATCGAGTTCAAAGCCGGGACGCTGGGCAAAGAGCTGATAGCCGATCCGGACTGTTTGCTCTCCGCGCTTGTTGAGTTCGGTGATCACGCCATAATCGTCCGGATAATTCAGGAACCCCCCCGCGCAATCAAGCGCAGAGGTCATTCCGAGACCGTTCAGCGCCCGAAAATAGTGCTTTGTAGACAGGACTTGGTGTTCGAAATCAAGCTTAGGCGCCATGTCGAGCAGCGCATAGAGTGGCTGTGCGTTCGGACGCGCCAAGGCAAGCCCGGTCGGGTGTCCGTTCTCGTCTCGCTCCAGCCGCCCCGACACGAAAGGTTCGTAAAAGTGGCTGTCGATCCCCAGCGCCCGCAGCGCGGCCTTATTCAACCAGGCACGATCATAAAGGTGCAGCACATAGACGGGCACATCGGGGGAGACGGCATTGATTTCGTCAATTGTGGGCAAGCGCCGCTCTGCAAACTGATCGGCAGACCAGCCGCCCACCACCCGGATCCATTGGCCCGCAGGCGTCCGTTGCGCTTGGTCTTTCAGCATGCGCAAGCCATCCGCGAGAGACGGTAAATGGTCCCAGCGAAGTTCCATGGCAAAGTTGTTGCCCTGCCGGATAATATGAGTGTGGCTGTCAATCAGGCCTGGGATGGCGCGTTGACCGCCCAAATCAATGACCTGTGTGTCTTCGCCTTTCAGGGCAAGCATGTCACCATCCGACCCGACCGCTTCAATCATCCCATTCGAAACCGCAACGGCGCTCGCCGTGGGCTGGTCGGGGTTCATCGTGGTGATTTTTCCGTTGAATAGAATTGTATCGGTCATGTCGCAGGCTTTCCAAAGAGGGTGATCATGCGGGGGGAGCGCCTCCCCCCCCCGCAGAGAGGTGGCTATTCGGCTGCAACCGGTGCGAGCGTACTCCCGACGTGCGCCGTGCGCTGGGGTGCCTTGTGGACCATGGTATAGGCGTAATCGACACCCATGCCGTAGGCGCCGGAATGCTCCTGCACCAGGCCAATTACCGCGTCATACGTGTCTCGACGCGCCCAGTCACGCTGCCATTCCAGAAGAACCTGCTGCCATGTCACAGGCACCACACCCGCCTGAACCATACGGTCCATTGCATATTTATGGGCATCCACCGATGTCCCGCCCGAGGCATCTGCGACCATGTAAATTTCGTAGTCGGTGTCGGCCATACAACTCAGCGCGAACGTCAGGTTGCACACCTCGGTCCAGAGACCAGAGACCACAATCTTCTTGCGACCTTCCGCAGCACCCTTGGCCAACGCATCGCGTACCTTTTGATCGTCCCAGGAGTTCATAGAGGTGCGCTCTAGCAACGGGGCCTCGGGTTGGACATTAAGCAGTTCGGGGTAAGTATGGCCGGAAAAGCTCTCGGTTTCGACGGTGGTGATCACGGTCGGGATTTCGAAAATTTTCGCAGCCTTAGCCAGCCCCACGGTGTTGTTTTTCAGCGTTTGACGGTCAATAGACTGCACGCCGAAGGCCATTTGAGGCTGATGATCAATAAAGATGATCTGGCTGTTTTCTGGTGTTAGAACATTGAGCTTTGACATAGGTTTCTCCTTTTGAGGGATCGGTGGTCGTCAGTTTTGCGGAAAGGTAAACGCCCTTGCGTTTACCCTTTGCGGTCGTCGGGTTGGGGCTTCTCGGAGGCGACCTCGAATGACTTCAGGTGCAACGCATTGGCAATCGGTCGGGAGTGCCCTTTGAGCCACTGCACGGCGGCTTCGCCTGCAAGCATGCCCAGCAAACCAAGCAGCGCGATGATCGGCGGCGCGGGCGATCGCACCGACACCAGCCCGTATATCACGCCCACACCGATACCGACGACCAGTGACAGAATGTAAGGTGTCAAGTTCATGCCGCCGCCCCCTGAAGTTCTGGATTGAGCAGCTGAGTCAGGGCGCCAAGTTCACTGCGGCGCAACTCGTGCCCGCCGTCGTGATAATGCGTTTCCACCTTACCCTCCTGCGCTTCAGCCCAAGACACAAAACGCTCCGTCATCGGCCAGGGGCAAATGGGATCGTGACGCCCAGCGGTGATGAGAAGCTGGCGGTTCTTAAGCTCTGGCTCTGATGAAAGGTCCCATGGCACCAGCGGATGCAAAAGTCCGACACGATCAAAGAGCTTTGGGTGCGCCATCATCACTGAGGCAAGGATGTTCGCGCCGTTGGAATAACCGAACCCATAGGTGGCGCGTCCGGGGTAACTGGCCTTCCAAGCTGCTACAAAACGGGCCATCTTGGCTGTGGCGCGCGCAAGGTCCTCCATGTCATAGACGCCCTCGCCTGTACGGCGAAAGAAGCGCGCAGCCCCCATTTCAGAGACGTCCCCCCGGGGCGAGATAACACCCGCCCCCGGTACCAACTCCTGCGCGAGGCCAAAAAACTGGTTTTCATCCCCTCCAGTGCCATGGAAGGAAAACACCAAGGGTGCATCGCCCTTCGGGGCCTTTGTTAGAGCGTGATAGCTATCGGTCGCCATGTCCATTCTCCTCATGCGATTTCAGGTAGGCGTTTTTCAATCTGCTCACGGTAGGGACGATAGCGTTCGGGCAGCTTGAGGGCCTCCCCCAGAGACGCGGTGTCTTCGTCCCGATCGAACCCGGGCTCGTTGGTGGCGACTTCGAAGATAACGCCACCTGGCGTACGGAAGTAGATCGCCCAAAAGTAATCGCGGTCGATCACAGGTGTGACCTGATAGCCTGTGTCCATCAAAGCCTCGCGCACTTTGAGCTGTGCGGCGCGGTCTTCGACAGCGAAGGCGATGTGATGCACGGAACCCGCGCCTTGATTGGCGTGGTCCGCATTGGGGCGCTCTTCGAGATCAATGGTCCGGGCCGCGTTGCCGCCTTCGATCCGGTAACGTGTCACCGCGCCATCGGTTTCGTCCAGCTCGTAGCCCATAAACTGCAAGAGCTCGCCAGTCGCGGCAGCATCGCGCAGTCGGAAGCGCGCGCCGTGGAAGCCGACAATTGCTTCATCGCGACCGATCCCATCTCCACTCCACGCAGTGCGGCCCGCCGGATCTGCCTCGACCAAGGCAAAGCTATCGCCATCGGGGCCATCAAATGCAAGGCGACGTTCACCAAGAAAAGTCTCCTCTCTCAGCCCCGACACGTTCTTTTCGACAAGATGCTGTTGCCAGAAACCAAGCGTTCCCTCAGGCACAGCGAACTCGGTTATGCCAACTTCGCCAACGCCGCGCTTGCCGCGTGGCATCGGTCCGAACGGAAAGTAGGTCATGACCGATCCGGGCGTACCGATTTCATCACCATAGTAGAGATGGTACACTTCAGGAGAGTCGAAATTCACGGTTTTTTTAACCCGGCGCAAACCAAGCGTCTTGGTGAAGAAGCGATTGTTTTCTTTGGCATCCGCAGCCATCGACGTGACGTGATGCAAGCCCTTGATCAACTTTTCCATGGTCCGTCTCCAGACTGATTACTTGTTCGTTGAGACCAAGATAAACGCTGGTTTATCAAAAACTATGATAATCTAATTGCACATTTCATTTCGAAAATGATAATAATAACCCATGCAAGAACTAAAACCCGTTCGCGTTTTTCTTGAGGTTGCAACCCTCAAAAGCTTTGCTGCTGCAGCGAAGTCTTTGAGGATGACGCCAGCGAGTGTAACGCGGATCGTTGCCAAGCTTGAAGAAGACCTTGGCGAGCAGCTTTTGCTGCGCACAACTCGTCAGGTCTCACTGACGTCGACGGGCGCTTTCGTGGCCGCGCGGTATAAGCCGCTCATTCAAGCCTTCGACAAAGTGGAACAGGATCTCGAGCGAGAAATCCAACCCTATCGAGGACGGCTGTCAATCAACGCGCCTATGTCTTTTGGTTTGCGGATCATGCCGATGCTGGTTGAGAGCTTCCGCCTCGCCTATCCGAACATCGACCTCAACATTCACCTTACCGACCGGCTGGTGGACATCGTTTCCGAGACCTGTGACTTATCCATCCGTGTTTCTGGTCCTCCGCAAGACAAATCGACAATCTGGCGCAAGCTCTGTGAGGTGCCGTTGCAGGTTGTGGCCGCGCCGTCTTTATTCGAGCGCCACCCAAAACCCAAGTCGCCTGATGACCTGGATCATAAGATCTGCTTGTCTTACGGGGAGGAAGCCGCTCCTGAGGTTTGGAGGTTTGAGAAAGGCGCTTTGAAACGCCCGTTTACATCAGGCCAATCAATCCGCTCTAACAACGGGGATCTTCTTTATCAGTTTGCGCAGTCGGGCGCCGGCATAGTCATGTTGCCGAACTTTCTCGTGGCCGACGGTCTTGCCGCAGGTAAGGTTGTTCCCGTTCTTGAGGATTGGGCGATACCGCCATTGTGGCTGTCGTTGTTCTATCCTCCATACGAGACACTACCGCCCTTGGTCGCGACCTTCACCGATTTTTTCGAAGCCTATTTACAAGACCTAGACGGATTTGACTTCTGAGTTTGCGCAACTGTCGGTGGCATGGGCAGGGCTACGACACCATAAACGCCGTGTACGCGAGCCCGTGCGGTACCCACAACAATCGACAAGACCGCCGACTTTGTCCGTGCACCTCCGAGCACCTCCGTGCCCACAGGCTCGTTGTAGGGTCTGGGATGACGGATGGAGGTCGCTTGTCCATCAAACGAAATTCTCGAGCGCTGAGCCGTGAAAGCGGCTTCTGGGCCGATGAGACCGTCCACAGTTCGCAAGTGATATGTCCGGCTTCCTGTCGAGGGGCTGCCCCATGGACTATTCTGCGGCCATTGGCAAATTCGCCTCATGAGGTAGACCTGCAAAATGTACTGCCGCCATTTCACTTTTGTGTTTCCTATTCACATAAACCAGCCGGAAGACAGCCGGTGTGAAATAGAACGACACGACCGACGACAAAAGCACCCCGCCTGCGATGGACACGGCGAAGGGGGGCCAGAACCCACCGCCCTCCAAGATCAGCGGCAGGAAGCCCCCGAATGTGGTGGCGGTGGTCGAGAGGATGTGGCGGCTAGACTTGCCGATGACCCGTGTCATTGCATCGGGATCCCCCCTCCGTGCCTGTGCGTCGGCCTGCAAGCCGGTCAAGATTATGATCGCCGCATTTATTGAAACACCAATCGAGCCGATCACGCCAACGATCGCTACAATCCCAAAAGGGTATTGCACGATTGCCAGCGACAGCATCGACAGACCAGCCGACAACACACAGACCACAAAAGCGACAGCGGTTAAGCGGAAGGAGTTGAAGGTCAACGCGATGGTAGCGATCATCAGCACTACAATGATACCAATGGATGCCAACAGGTTTCTGACCGTACTGGAGCGTGCGTCTGCATCTCCGCCGAGCTCCAAGCGGTAGCCTGCGGGCAATTCAAAACCCGCAGTGTCCAACGCGTCCATGATTTGCACCAGTGCTTGCGTGGGCAGGATATCAGGTACGAGATAGGCCTGAGCGGTGTTGACGCGTTCACCGTTGCGGCGGGTGATCACACTCTCCGCAGCTTCAAGCTTTGGGGTCGCAAGTTCGGACAATGGGACCGCGGCAAAAATTCCAGCCGCCGACAGCTGTGCTGCATTTGGCAAGAGGATTGGCAGGTCAGACAGGTCACTTATTTCAGGATAAGCCAAGCGGTCAAACCGCACTCGAACGGGCAGCTGATCGGTGCCTTCGACGAGGCTTCCTCCAGTGATCCCACTCAGACCGTTTTGCAACTGCGCTGCAATATCGGCAACATTGAGACCCAGCAGGCGGGCTTTGCCTTCGTCGATGTCATATCTGATTTGCGGCGCCCCACCCTCGACCTGCGTTCTGACTTGGGTGATCACGAGGACGTTGGCAATGATCGCACGTGCCTGATCGCCAAACTCCCGAAGCACGGCAAGATCCGGCCCGACCAGTCGGATCTCAACCGGTGCAGAGACGGGCGGTCCTTGGACCAGGCTGCGTAACGTAACGGTCGCCCGGGGAAATGCCATGTCCAGTTCAGCTTGAAGCTCTGGCACCAAGCGGGCGGCATCTTCGGCGGTTTCGGTGCGGATCATCGCGATGGCATAGGATGGCTCCCGCGCGCGATTACCGATGATGTTGTAATAGAACGCCGGGCCGGATTGCCCCACAGACCAATAGACCTGCGTTATGCCTTCGGAATTGAGCAAGACCCGGTCCATCTCTTGAACCGTTGCGGCGGTATCGCTGAGCGCGGTGCCTGTTGGCATCTGCACCTCGAGATAGAATTGGTCCCGATCCACGCCAGGGAAGAACTGTGCCTTGAGAGACGGAAAAGCGGCAAATCCCATGCCCGGCAGGATCAGTGCCAAAGCGATGGATTTCACCGGATGACCGACTGACCATCGAATTGACGCGACAAACCAGCGGCCAATCGCGCCCGCGCCGATCCCGCCTTGACCGCCAGCTTTGATGAACCAACCCGAAAGGGCAGGCGTTACCGTCAGCGCGATGAACAGCGACCAGATCAACATGATAACGACTGCAATTGCAATTGCCCCAACAAAATCACCGGATGGTCCGGGCAGCAGGATCATTGGTGTAAAGGACAGCGCCGTCGTCACAGTTGAGGCCAGCAAGGGTGCTGCCAGCCGCTTGACCGCATCCCCGACGGCATGTTCGCGCGTGTCGCCTGTCTCAAGCCTTTGCCGCACTTCGTCGACCATGACAATGGCCGCATCAACCAACAAACCAAGCGCTACGATCAGACCCGACACCGACATTTGATGGATGGGCAAGCCAATGACGTTCATGGTGGCAAGTGTTGCGAGCGATACAACAGGCAGGACCACTGCCACGATCGCAGCTGCTCGCAATCCAAGCGTGAAAAATAGCACGGCGAACACAAGAGCAATACCGAGGCCCATATTCAACACAACTTCCGCAAGACGATCCGCAGTGTAAGTGCTTTGATCAAACAACACAGTTTCGGTTAATCCGAAAGGTACCCTGGCAGCGCCGTCCGCCAATTCTTCGCGAACAAACTGCATCCAACGGTCGATCTGCACGCCGTCCTGCGCCAAGACACCGACCAAGACAGCTGGCCTGCCATTCGCATATGCCAATTCCGTTTTCGGGCTGCGTGGACCGCGGGAAAGCGATGAAACATCGGCAACAGTGACCGTTGCGCCAGTCTCACCTTCGCGCAGAACGATGCGACCAATCCGCTCCAACGCATCAATTTCCCCGGACACATTTATCGTTAAATCGCTGACACGCCCATTCAGCTGACCCGCCTGTACTTTTCCATCACCCAAAGCGATCCGTTGCGCGACCTCGGCAATAGACAAACCAAGAGCCGCAGCCGTATCTGGATCAATTTCAACCAAGACCTCATCTTCAGGCTCTCCAAACAGATCAACGGCACGGGTGGCCGGGATGGCCCGCAGTCGGTCTGCGAGCGCTTCGGCATAGGCATGCGTCAAAGTCGCGGGAACCGCATCATGATCCTCAGTGATTGCAATAACCACTGAGTAGGCCGAGATCCCCTCGCTGTCGAACTCCGGTGGCAACACCCCTGCCGGGAAATTGCGCCGCGCATCTTCGACCGCATCGCGCGCCTCAACCCAGACCTGCTCAATCGTGGTTTCATCAAGGGTCTCCAAAAGCTCGATCGAGACAACTGAAACGCCCGGGCGCGAGACTGAGGTCACAGTGTCTACCTCAGCAATCTCCCTCAACTCTTCCTCGATTTCGCTGCTCACCAACGCTTCGACACGCGCGGGATCGGCACCGGGAAACGTCGTTGTTACTGTCGCAAAGAGGTTGGTGATCGTTGGGTCTTCCTGACGACCAATAGAGAGAAAGGCCGACAAGCCGGCGGCGATGAGCACCATCATGATCAAGGCGACGAGGCGGGGTTGGCGATAGGATAACGTCAGCATAAAACTACAGCCCCGCGATCAGCACAGTAACGCGTTGCCCAGGGACCACGCGGTGGCCACCCGTCGTCACAATGCGCGCGTTGGCAGGGAACGTGCCCCGAATGAAAGCGCGCCCTGCGTCAACATGAAGAACTTCGACCAAGGCTGATCTTACCGTTTCTTCTCCATCCACGACGAGCACATTCCATGCGCCATTTGCTCCGGCAGACAGAGCGTCCAACGCCACCCACGCACCGGGTTCGGCAATTGTCGTTTTCAACGAGAGCGTGACCGTTTGCCCGTCAAGCACTGGTATCTCGTCCGTCAATCGAAAAAGGGCTGTCCGGGTGCGTGTGACCGGATCAATATCCGGGCGGACACGGATCAGGTCTGCCCGATGTGAAAGACCGCCGATCCGGACATGCGTGTTGGTCAAAGCGACAAGATCGACCGACAAAGGCAATCCCACTCTGATTTCTGGCGGTCCGGTTTCGATCACGGACACGATGGGGTTGCCCGCTGCAACGGTCTCGCCTGTATCGCGGAATTGCGCGCCCACTCTGCCCGAGAAAGGGGCACGGAGGGTCGACTTCGTGCGGTTAATGTCGACAGCGGCCAGAGCCGCGTCAAGCTCCCGGATCCTGCTGTCCAGTTCGTCACGTCTGGCAATGGTCTGTTCCACGGTCTCTTCGCTGGCGAAACCTTCTGTTTGTAGGATCTGAGCGCGGGCCAGCTGGCTTTCTGCGAACTCAAGCTGGGCCTCAAGTGCCTGCCGCGATGCTGCCAGGCGATTATGCTCGGCCTCCAGCAGCGCGGTGTCCAAGCGCGCCACAACCTCACCTTTGGAGACGAGATCCCCCTCTTTGACTGCGAGTGCGGTTATCAAACCGCCAAGTTCAAAGGAAATCTCTGCCGACCGTGTTGCTTCGACTTGACCCAAAAAATCCCTGGCAACAACAAAACCAGCGCTCATCTCGATCGGTTTGGCCGATACCGGCGTGGCTTGCGCAACTTCAAATTGCTCTTTTGCCTTCGCACGATCTGTCAACACGGACGAGCCAGCGGCAACGGCTGCAAAAGCGGTTAAGATGACAAAGCCCGTCGCCACCGCACTTGTAACCTTACGGTTGCGTTGACGGCGGAGATGACGTTTGGTTTCAGCTTCTTTCGTCATATTCACCCCTTTCGAAGTTACGGTTATTAACTTAGTTAG
>SPKZ01001249.1_pt1 | contig 12334 bp, 8 predicted proteins | sample 2456571 | NCBI WGS metagenome assembly SPKZ01 (sample SAMN11192286, study PRJNA482655) | marine metagenome | biome: ENVO:00000447; feature: ENVO:00000244|ENVO:00000211|ENVO:00000569|ENVO:00002023; material: ENVO:00002151; isolation source: ocean water from marine abyssalpelagic zone ...
CCATCGCGAGAGTTACGGCTATCTGCAACAACAACCTGATAGAATGGACGCTTTTTAGCGCCACCACGAGCTAAACGAATGGTAACCATATCGTCCTCTTTATATTTAAGTGTTAAAACGAATTTTCCAGACACTTTCTATCACAATGGACAGAAAAGCTCGCGTATTTTACGCTTTTGACGGATTTTTGCAAGATTTATTAATCATACTGCCTAATTAAAGCCATAAATTAGCGCCGTGATAATAAATACAGCCATGCTTTTTTAAAAGGTTCAAAATATATTTGCCCTAAACTGTGGTGGCCTTGATGATTAATACCAATACCGTAAGTAATTTTCTCTCCTTGTAAGATCTTTACTTGCGAAGCATAAATATGACAACGAAACAAACGATCCCACAGGGCTAAAGCGGCGCCAAAGTTAGCATCAAAGTGCTTAGGGTTATCACTGTGATGAATTTGATGTTGTGCTGGGCTGATAAAGTAACGCTCCACTTTGTCTCCCCAACTTAACCAAATATGACTATGGCGTAAATTAGAGCCAAAAAAGTTAAACAGGAAGACAAAGGCATTGGCACCAACAATATCAAGCATTTTTAAGGTAGGTCCAAAAAAATAATAACATAAGCCAACGACAAAACCTTGAGTTAACGCCATTCTAAACGCGTAAAGCAAGCTTTCAATGGGATGACTACGATAGATGGTAAAAGGTGTTAATACCTGAGCCGAATGGTGTACTTGATGAAATTCCCACAACAGCGGTATTTTGTGTAGCAGGTAATGTAAATAAAAACGAGTAAAATCATCAAACAGAAACAGTAACAAGGTGAATATTGCCATAACACTTATTGAAGATAATGACAGCGGTTCAATAACACCAAAGACAACTTCAAAAGCAGAAGAAACCGCAATAGCAACCGGTGCCATAGTAATAACAACGAAGGGAAATAACGCAGCTTTAATTAATTTATTGATCACCAACAAGGCATAATCATGCCGCGCTGAGCTATGTGTATAAACGGCTTTAGGAAAAATAAAGCGTAAAAAAGGCGCTACAGCAAAACGTGTCGTTGTTTTTAAAAATACCGGAATGGCCAATAAAACGGCTGAAGCCAAATAAACAATATATATACGTTTATTGGCATCAAAAAAATACTGACTTAACTCGGTGATATTGGTTGTTAAAAAATCAATCATCTTCAATTACATCTATAAAAATAATTGTTATAAATAAAGGAGACTATGCTAGCGCACCACATATATCCCTTTACTGTTACACAAAGAGTATCGCACCAATACTATCGAACGAAGCAGTCAGCAATTAAAAGCTATATTGATAGCCAAAAAATAGTTGCTGAGGTTTACTTGGTCTAGCACCATAAGGTCTACGACTAACAATTTCTACCGTATCAAAAATATTATCCATCTTAATATAGATTTTACCTAAATCACCAGCACCTAATGTACTTAAATAATAGCTCGCTGATAAATCAACCACGGTATAAGCTTTTGTTGTTTGACCTGCTAACGTTACCCCTGTACCTGATGCTTCTAACATTTCGTCAACATAACGAGCAATAAGGTTAATATCCCACATTTCTGCCGTTATGCCTAAGTTAATCGTTAGCTGGTTTTTAGGTAAATAAGGTACTGAGTCACCTGCTTCAATTTTTCCCCACATAGGAAAATCAGACTCAAAACTTGTTTTAAACTCAGAGTCACTGTAGGTATAAACAACAGATACAGGCACATCAAGTTGTTCAGTTAAAGCAAACTGCGTACTAGCAGAGAACTCCAAACCATAAACGTCAACTTCTCCACCATTAAACTCGCTATCTAAGCTATCACCGCAACTTGACGCCGCAGAGAATGAACAACCTTCTTTAAGGTTACTCATGTCATTATAAAAAACTACCGCCTCAAGTTTATTCGTGCCATCGTGGTAACGACCACCAAATTCATAGTTAATACTGTTTTCTATCTCAATTTCAGGCCCTTCTTTCGGACTAGTCGGTACAAAACCTTCATGTACACCAAAAAGTAAACCGATACTGTCATTTAAGGTATAGAACAAGCTCAGGCTAGGTAACCAAATATGTGAACTTTTCTTCTGCCAATCATCTTCTTTACCGGAAACCCTATTTTGATAACTAGAGTCAATATACTCACCACGTAAACCTAGCGTAATATCTAACGCTTGCACTTTAATGGTGTCTTTAAAGAACACTGCTAAGGCATCAGTTTTTTCACGGTTGGTGGTGGTGGCAATTTGTTCAGCGCCATCACTCTCTAGCTGCGCAGAGCGCATAACAAAGGTATCTGTGGTGTGGTTACGCTCAATTTGATCTTGATGAAAACGTATGCCGGCATTAAATTTATGGGTCAAACCAAATAATTCTTGCTCAAAATAGAGCTCACTTTGAATGCCCTGTGAATAATATTCACGCGCATTGTCACCTAAAACAAGCTTTTCATACTCAGCGGCACCATCTCTTTGCCCTGTTAAGACTTGGTAAAATGCTTGATTAACATCATCTTCAGGGTTAGTGAGTATTTCTTGTAAATCTCGATTAACTAAACAACCTTTAAAGCCATTAATTTTAAACCAAGAGCGTTTAAATTCATTGCGATAAACATGTGTAGTGATATCAAAGTTTTTAGTTTGCATAAAATGGGTGAACTGAATTTGCTGATGCTGCCAATCCATATTATCTAACTGACTAGCAACATAACGTCTATCAGGCACTTGAGAGAAATCATTATCAGTTAAACCAAGGTAAGTTTCATTTGATTTTTCATCAGCATATGCCAATTTCAAGCCAAAAGTATGTTCAACTGTTCCTGTGCTTAAGTCATAACGAAACTTCGCCATAATGTCGTTTTTATCAAAACCAGTATTACCCACATTAACGCGACCATCTAGCTCTTTAAAACCGTCTGATTGCATATTAATGCCTTCGATCAAAATACCTAAATCGCCAATGGTATTACCATAGTAACCGTGAGTTTTTGAGTAGCCATCGGTGCCAACTGATAAATTTATCATACCCTCTTGAGCTTTTGGTACGGCTCGCGTAGTCATATTCAATGCGCCTGCAACCGTATTAGGGCCATACTTAATTGCTGCGGGGCCTTTAAATACTTCTAACGAGGTCATTTTTGACATCATAGGAAAGTAATAAGCGGCAGGAGCTGAATAAGGTGCTGGGCCAATTAATATGCCGTCTTCCATGATGGTGATTTTTTTACTGCGCTCAGGTGTAGCGCCTCGAAAACCAATATTTGGTCTTAGGCCAAAGCCGTCTTCTTCACGAATATTAATGCCAGGTACGTTATATAAAATACGGTTAATGTCATCAAATTTAAACTTTTCTAATTCAGCTTCACCAATTAAGGTGGCGGAGCCTGCTTCAGTTCTTAATTTATTACCATGACCAATAATTTGCATGCGCTCAGTAAAATCAACTTTACCTGAGGCATTATCACTTATTGCAACATCAGTATTTTCATTAGTAGCTGCTGGTGCAGCCATAACCAATGAAGGCGACATAGCGAATAAAGCCGTAGATAAGGCAAGTGTTAAGGGAGAAAAAACAAACGTTTTAGACTTAAATTTATAGTTAGGGGAAGTGGTCATGATTAGTCATTATCTCCTGCGGCTGTGGTCGGTAATTCTAATGCTAATGAGTTGATAAAATCACTTTTTAATTGGTCGGTGATCTTTTTTACATCGGCATGACTTTGTTCAACTTGCTCGGGATTTGTCGCTAACGTTTGCGCAAGTGAGCTCTGATAAGCTTGCATAGCGTTGATCGCTTGAATTATATTTGCATCGATACTGTCGGCTGTTTCTTGATCGCCAACATCAATGAGGTAATCACGAAAACCAATTGCCCCTTCAATGATAGTCTGATCACCTTCAGCTTGCCCTTGCATAAACTCTTTTAATGCCGTTAAGTTATTAATAATATTAGCTAAAGAATGTTGACTATATTTAGCTTCCACCGCTTCAGGGCAAGCTTGTGCGCCACACTCATTAGCAAATAAACCTAATGGCTCAGCTAACTTGCCGTCTTTGGTAAACAGATCTAAATAGAAAATAGCATCACTTAATTTATTTACCGCATCATGCTCAGTAGCAAAATCACTATCTGTGCTACCTGCTGATTTTAACTTGCTAGCATAGCCACTGACACTATCAGTACCTAACCACTGTGTTAATAAGATTTGCGCGTTATTAAAAATATCAATCGCTACTTCTACGGCAAATTCACAACGGGCAATTTTTCGATATTGTTCAGTTTCATTATTCCAGTTATCAGGCACAACAGAGCCGGTACAACTATGTGCTGAATTATCATTAAAGAGTAAATATTCAATGGCAACCATGCTTTTACGTGAGGCAGTACGTTTGGTGATATCGTAAGGCTGACCATTAACACTACCACCTTTAAAATAGGTAGCATCCAAATCAACGCCGCAAGTGTTATTAACTGGCCAAGAGTAGATATTATTACGTAAAGCACCATCATCATTTAATAACGGTTGCAATTGCATCATTTCTGCTTGCTGCCAGCTGTCCATGGCCGTGCGCCAGCTATTCATTGCTTGTGTTTTGCTCTCTGCTACTGCTGTAGAGTTTACACTGCCTAATTCAAAAGCTTTTTCTTGTTGACAGTAGTAATTTATTGCCGTTATTTGCTCATTAGCACGCAATGAGAAGCCTTCAAAGGTAGGGGTAATAACATTATCAACAATGCTAGCAACCAACAGACTTTGGTTAAAATCTGTATTGGTATCTTTACCTTTATTGAAACCATCACCGCTACTGCTACTGACATCTTCACCACAAGCACTGAGATAAAAAATTGAAGCGAGTGCCAATGCAAGTCGCTTTATGTTTGAAGACTTCATCTTAAAATTTCACCTTATCCCATCTTCTTGATGGTATTTTTCATGCTTTATATAAACTAAAAAAGCTACTTCCTGAAATGCAACAAAGCTCGAACAATTAATTGCTCAAGCTTTGTCTTAATTATCAGTTTTATAATAAAACTGAGTTAGGTAACAACCTAACTTTCAATATTACCAATTAGCAACATTCTCTACATCAAAAGATAACGCACTTGCTAAAATATCACGAGCAGTCTTTAAATCAGCTCTATAGCCTGTAACATCAGCAGCATCAGTTATTATCGGCGCATTGCCGATTAAAGTATGAATTTCTTCAAACTGAGCATCGGTAATTGGTGAATACGGGTTGAATTGCAAACCTAAAGCAAAACCTTTTAGTTCTGAAAAGTGCTTAGCGGTATCGGTGAAACTAAAGTCATCTGTACCCTGCACAGATAAATCATCATTCATTAACTCATTAATATAATGAATAACAGTAGCTGCAACGGCAAACTCCCACGCATTAACAGCTGTATCACGGTAACCTAATAGCTCTGTCATTTGAGCTGCAGTTAAATCAGCACCAGAATTAGCATTAATTAAGTTTCGGCCAGCTAAAAAGGCTCCCATAGCATCTTCAGTATAATTAGTGGCGGCAGCATTATCTTTTGAACCACGGTCACGTTTAGCCGCATTAACTGAGTTACCGAACATTTTTTCGCTTAATAAATCAATCTCGCCATCGCCATTGGTGTCATGCATGCCATTCCAATCGGCACGACCGTCTTCTTCCGTTTTAACTTTACCGGCAATTTCATTATCGTTATACGCTAAATAATCACGGGCAGCGCCAAAGTAACCAAAACCTTCATCAAACTGATGCTCAAGTTTTGTATAGTCTTTAGTACCATCTTTATCGCCAGCAATATTGTCAGTGGCTAAACCTTTATTTTCATCTAAATAATCGTCTGTTGCTTGAGAGTAAGTAATAGACATTAATAAGAATTTTTGAATTAATTGATTTAGATCTGTACCGTTATAACTTACATAAACGGGTAATTCATTAGCTTCTACTTGCTCTGCACCCGGTACATAACGTTTTCCACCTGGATTTTCCATAGCGTTATCCGCTAATTGGTCAAAGAACGATTCAATCAAAGCAGTCGGAGTAATGGAGCCTGTAGCGCCCCAACCAGCAAAGGCATCGTCATTCCAAAGTTTATGCTGACCAGAAGCATCATTACCTGCCACTTTGCCTTTTAATGTTTTAAGACTTGAAGATATATCACTGAACGTAGCTTGTTTGGCATCGATGAACGTTATTGGAAAAGCACCATCTTCCCAGTCAGTGCTTTGACCGTCAAAATAAGTATGTAATTTAGCAACAATCGCTTCTTTCGACGTTAAGTCACCGCTCTCTAAATCAAATTGTAAACCAGCACCTGAGTCTACCTTCGCACCAATATAGTACTTTAATTCTGCAATCAGCGCGTGTCGAGCTATTTGCCCACTATAAGACACACTTGAATTAGCGGTATCACCAACTTTACTGGCAAAATCATAGTAATCGAGCATGTCATTTACATTCAAGGTGAATTCTTTTGTGAAACTCGCGCCAGCGCTATCCGTTACAATAATATCTAATGTCACTGATTTATTTTGTTCATAATCAAACATAAAGGCAGCACCAACACTCAGCTCATTACCATTTATCACCGTAATACTGTTACTGCTAACAGAGGTGCCAAAAGTAAAAGTATCACTGGCATCAACATCAGTTGCCGTTAGTGTACCGATAACAATGCCTTTTGCATTTTCATTGAAGCTATTATTCGATAATGTAATATCTGTTGGTGCTGTATTAACAACCTCAGGTGTTGAGTCACCGCTGCTTGAACCACAAGCTGTTAACGTTGATGTGGCAACCATTACGGCAATTGCTAAGGCTTTTCTTTTAAATATCATTATTACTCCAGTTTGCTTCGCAAATAATATTCATTATAAACAACAAATAAATTACGTTTAGCTACAAGTTATTATCTTAAAAATACAATTGACAAAGATAATACATCAGGATAGATGCAAATGCGAATAAATATCATCAAGATTACACTTGTTATTACCTTTATTGATTGAAGATAAAGAATAATTAAAAGAAGTAATGTAATAGAGAGGAAAAAAGAGCAAATAAAAAGGTAGCCATAGGCTACCTTTTTAATAAAACAATGTGCTGGTGTGGTAACTAACGGCCGAACATACCGCCACCACCGCCCATTCCACCAGGAGGCATCATGCCCTGCATGCTTCGCATCATTTTTTTCATGCCGCCTTTAACTGACATTTTTTTCATCATTTTTTGCATTTGAGCAAATTGTTTTAATAGTTTATTTACATCTTGAATTTGTGTACCTGAACCAGTAGCAATACGACGTTTACGCGATCCTTTAATAATATCTGGGCGTTCACGCTCTCCCGGTGTCATGGAATTAATAATAGCTTCCATACGGTTAGTAAGTTTGTCGTCCATTTGGTCTTTAACTTTTGCTGACATATTACCCATACCCGGTAATTTATCCATCATACCCATCATGCCGCCCATGCTTTTCATTTGCACCAGCTGGTCACGAAAATCTTCTAAGCTAAAGCCTTTACCACTTTTAACTTTTTTGGCTAATTGTTCCGCTTTCTTTCTATCGACCTTTTGCTCTATCTCTTCAACAAGCGATAGCACATCACCCATCCCTAAAATACGAGAGGCTATTCTGTCAGGATGAAATGGCTCTAATGCTTCAATTTTTTCACCAACACCCATAAATTTAATTGGCTTGCCGGTAATATGACGAATAGATAACGCAGCACCACCGCGTGCATCACCATCAGTTTTTGTTAAAATAATACCGGTTAATGGTAAGGCATCGTTAAAAGCTTTGGCGGTATTCGCGGCATCTTGCCCGGTCATGGCATCAACAGTGAATAAGGTTTCAATTGGGTTGATTGCTGCGTGAAGATCTTTGATTTCACCCATCATGTTTTCATCAACATGCAAACGACCAGCAGTATCAACAATGACTACATCAAAGAAGTTTTTCTTAGCATGATCGATTGCCGCATTAGCAATATCGATAGGCTTTTGCTTTATATCACTTGGAAAAAAGCCGACACTAATTTCATCGGCTAAAGTTTCAAGTTGCTTAATAGCGGCTGGACGATAAACATCAACACTAACAACTAATACTTTTTTCTTTTCTCGTTCTGTTAAAAATTTAGCTAATTTGGCAACCGAGGTAGTTTTACCGGCACCTTGTAAACCAGCCATTAAAACTACCGCAGGAGGCGCTGCTTTTAAATCGAGGGTTTCGTTAATGCCCCCCATGGCAAGTTCTAGTTCTTTTTGAACAATTTTTACAAATACTTGCCCTGGCGTTAAGCTTTTCGATACATCGGTACCGACAGCTTGTTCTTTCACTTTACCAACAAACTCACGAATAACGGGTAAAGCAACATCAGCTTCTAATAACGCCATGCGTACTTCACGCAAAGTATCTTTTATATTGTCTTCAGTTAAGCGACCACGGCCACTGATATTTTTAAGGGTTTTACCTAATCGTTCGGAAAGATTATCAAACATGAATAACTCGAATAAAAACTATTAACAAAAATTATGACGCTATTATACCTGCGCTAAAAATAATCTAAAGAAGAAAATGTTAACAACATTATATATAAGAGAAATACGAGAGTTAAACAGAGCATATATGATATAGTAAATATGGCTTTTTATAGTTATTTATTCAGGTAATACCGTGGAACAGTTAACGTCTTTTATCAAAAATTTTATCGACCTAAGCGCAGAAGCAAGCCCTTGGTTATTACTCGGTTTATTAATTGCTGGCTTAATGAAAGCTTGGGTGCCAAGTAAAATTTTAAGTAAGCATTTAGGCAAAGGAAAATCAGCTATTGTTAAAGCTGCTCTGATCGGGGCACCATTACCGTTATGCTCTTGCGGCGTAATCCCGGTGGCTACCGAATTAAGACGAAGCGGCGCATCAGCGCCCGCGACAGCATCCTTTTTAGTTGCTACACCTGAAACTGGTATTGATTCTGTATCAGTGTCATATGCCTTGCTCGGGCCAATTTTTGCTATTTATCGCCCATTTGCGGCAATTATGTCAGCCATTATTACCGGGTTATTAGTATCGGGGATTAAAGAAGAAGATATTAAAGCGCCAATAACAGCGGTAAAAAAAAGTAACAGTACTTGTTGCGCTAGCAAGCAAGCGACACCAGCAAGTTTAATAACTGAAGCTAAAATTAGCTCTTGCTGTAGTTCAAAACCAGCGATTGATGAAATAAAAGTAGCAGCTAAAGAAAGTTCATGTTGTTCAGCTAACACCGCAACTATGGTAAAAGTACCCTCTATTCCTTCTTCCGTATTTACTGATTTTTTTGAAAAAACAAAAACGGGTGTACGTTATGCTGCGACAACATTAATAGATGATATTATTATTTGGTTAGCTATCGGTCTTATTTTTGCGGCAATTATTCGTACCTTTTTACCTGCAGAATTTCTATTAAGCTACGGTAGTGGCTTACCCGCCATGTTACTTATGATAGTCATATCTATCCCTATGTATATTTGCGCTACGGCTTCAACACCAATAGCAGCGGGCTTCATTATGGCAGGGTTATCACCGGGCACTGCCTTGGTATTTATGATGGCAGGTCCAGCAACCAATATTTCAACCTTGGGAGTAATCAGAAATGAAATGGGTAGCGCGGTATTAGTTCGTTATTTATTGGGGGTTGCTGTCTGCGCTATCGGCTTTGCTAGCTTACTTGATTTTGCTTTGAATTATTACGCCATTAATATTGGTGAGCAAATGCAACATTCTCATGAGCTATTACCACATTGGTTTGGCTTAACCTGTGCTGCGTTGATTGCATTATTAGCAATTAAACCATTAAGAAAGCTAGTACTGTAAACGAGTATCAGCTGTTCTTTACTAATTATTTTTTAATTTAAATCAAAGCTTTTAGTTAATTGCATAGTATTGGTGATTTTATCTGATAGAATCATTAAATTATATTGAGTAGGAGTTTATTAGTGGACTTTTTGGTTATTGGCTCTAGCATTGCATTTATTGCTTATATGCTCGCCACCTTGGCAATTTTATCGCGCTTATTTCACCCTAAAGGCCCTAATCTTAATCAAGTATTCGTACTCGCAGTCATTGCGGTCTCCACACACATATTTAATGACGCGCAATTATTCTTTAGTCAAGACGCTATCAATTTTAGTCTGCCCAATGTCATTTCTCTGGTTAGTCTAGTGATTACCATCACCATTTCGCTGATAGCACTGCGGATGAAGGTTAATTTATTACTACCAGTAATATATGGTTTTGCCGGTATTTGGCAGTTAGTGATGATTTTTATCCCCAAAACAGAATCAATCCCATTAATAGCGGAAAAAATCATTTTAGTAGGCCATATAAGTATTGCTTTAATCGCCTACTGTATTTTAATCATTGCCACTTTATACGCCTTTCAAGTCGCCTATATAAACCTAAAATTAAAAAGTAAAAACTTAACCGCAGTGGTACATTTACCGCCATTAATGCAAGTTGAAAAACAACTTTTTACCATATTAATGATTGGTACAGCATGTTTATTTGCTAGCGAACTTATTGGCTTGCTTTTTCTTGATGGTTTTTGGGCCAAAGAAAACCTTCATAAAACGGTACTCTCTTTAATCGCCTTAGTTATTTACCTTATTATATTAATAGGTCATTTTTGGCAAGGTTGGCGTGGCCATAGAGTATTATTATTAACGATAATTGCTAGTGCTCTGTTAACGCTGTCATACTTTGGTAGTCGATTCGTTAAAGAATTCATGCTGTCTTAACTTTACTATTTTCATTTTAACACTTTAATTTATCACTTTAGCTTTATCACTTTAATAAAGGATCCCCTTTTTGGAAAACATATCAACTCAGATGCTTTTTATTACTTTAGGCATACTGATACTTATTTCAGCTTATTTTTCAGGCTCGGAAACGGGTATGATGTCATTAAACCGATATCGACTAAGACACCTCGAAAAAGAAAAACACAAAGGCGCAAAGCGCGTTAGTAAATTACTAAAGCGACCAGATCGTCTTATCGGTTTGATCCTCATTGGTAATAACTTGGTCAACATTGCTGCCGCCTCTATTGCTACTATTATTGGTATACGTTTTTTTGGCGATGTTTATGGCATGTTAGTGTCAACAATTGTGCTAACGTTAGTTATTTTAATTTTTGCCGAAGTTACGCCTAAAACACTTGCCGCTTTATACCCTGAAAAAATAGCCTTTCCTAGTTCGATAATATTGTCATTCTTGCTTAAGGTATTATTTCCATTAGTCATTTCGGTAAACTGGATCACCAACGGTATTTTAATGCTTTTGGGTATTAGCTCTGAACAGCGAGAACAACATAGTTTAAGCTCCGAAGAGCTGCGCACTGTGGTAAATGAGTCAAGCGCGTTATTACATGAACGCGATCACAGTATGCTAATGAGCATTCTAGATTTAGAGAAAGTGAGTGTTGATGATATAATGATCCCTCGCAGCGAGTTGGTAGGTATTGATGTAAACGACGACTGGAAAAAGATCCAAAGACAATTAACCCAAGCGAATCACACCCGCGTATTACTTTACCGCGATAACATTGATGATGTTGTTGGCTATATTCATGCCCGCGATGCATTAAAACTACTCTCTAAAAACCAATTCACCAAAGCAACCTTACTACGAGCTGTACGTGAATTATACTTTATTCCTGAAGGCACACCGCTGAATATTCAACTATTAAAATTTCAGCATGCAAAAGAACGCTTAGGCTTAGTGGTTGATGAATATGGCGACATTCAAGGCTTAGTGACTTTAGAAGATATTCTTGAAGAAATTGTTGGTGATTTCACCACTACGATGACACCCACACCAAGTGAAGAAGTCACTTTACAACCTGATGGTAGTTATTTAGTTGATGGCAGTGCCAGTATTCGTGACGTAAACAAAGAAATGTCTTGGCGATTACCAACAGATGGTCCTAAAACACTCAATGGTTTAATTATCGAGCATTTAGAAGATATCCCTCAAAATAACCTCAGCGTTCGTATTGCCGGTTACCCGATAGAGATAGTAGATGTGTCGAATAATAGAATAAAAATAGTACGTGTTATGCCTGAGTATTTTAACGGTGATACTGCTGAAGAAGATTAATACCAATCGGATTAATTAATTACTCTCTTAGCGAGAATTAAAAGGCTTAGAGGCACAGATTCATAGTTCCAGACTGAACCTAAGTACCTACATATATGAACCCATATATGAACCCACTCCGTTTGCAAGATATTTGATCATAGTGTGAGAGGTAAATCATTGCTCTCATATATCCGGC
>SPKZ01002734.1_pt1 | contig 12333 bp, 6 predicted proteins | sample 2456571 | NCBI WGS metagenome assembly SPKZ01 (sample SAMN11192286, study PRJNA482655) | marine metagenome | biome: ENVO:00000447; feature: ENVO:00000244|ENVO:00000211|ENVO:00000569|ENVO:00002023; material: ENVO:00002151; isolation source: ocean water from marine abyssalpelagic zone ...
CAAACGTAATAATTTGACTGACGGCTTTGTGGCCATACTTATCAGCAACATACTGTATAACCAAATCTCGTTTATCCATGCAAAAGTCAATATCAAAATCTGGCATGGAAACTCGCTCAGGATTAAGAAATCTTTCGAATAGTAAAGAGTATGCCATTGGATCTAGATCTGTAATTTTAAGTGAGTATGCAACAAGAGAGCCAGCGCCAGACCCTCGACCAGGGCCAACTGGAATGTCATTATCTTTACTCCACTGAATAAAGTCAGCGACAATAAGGAAGTAGCCTGGGAACCCCATATCATTAATAACCTTAAGTTCGAATTCTAAACGGTCATAATAAGGGGAAATGAACTCAGCATCGTTGCATTTATCTGGATGATCTCTTAGCAACCTTTCTTTCAGGCCCTTTATCGACTCGGAAATTAGAAAGTCAGTCTCGGAAACTCCACCCTCAGTTTCAAATTTAGGTAGTGCATTAACATAAAGCTCAATATCGACGCTACATCTGTTTGAAATTTGAACCGTATTTTCGATTGCTGAGGGTATATCTTTAAATAACTCAGCCATTTCTGCTGGTGTTTTTAGATATTGGTGAGGTGTGTAAGCATCTGGATACATGCTTTTGTAAGCTACCAGCGTAAGGCTTTTAGCATCTGCGGCTCTGATTTCATGAGCTGGAAAGCTATCAGGTGAAATGAATCTAACTTTATTAGTGGCGACTACAGGAATACTTCCTAACGTAGCAAGGCTTACCGCAATGCTGTTATATTCATTGTCCGTGCTGCGACCAACTCTGTTAAGTTCAATGTAAAACCGATCACCGAAATCACTTTTAAGTAGTTGTGCAAATTCACGCGTTTCATCTCGTTTTTTGTTAAGTATATGTTTTCCAATGATACCTTCTGAGCCACCACTTAATACAATAAGACCCTCTTTGTATTGCTGAACTAAAGCGTAGTCAACCACAGGCATGTCATCGTTGGATGTTCTGCCATTTTCATAGCTAACACTAATTAATTTTATAAGATTTTTGTAGCCTGCGTCATTCATGCAGATAAGTGTCAGATTTCCTACGGTTCCTTTAAAAGAAACGTGAACCTCACTTGAAACTATAGGCTTAATTCCTTTGGCCATTGCTCCCTGATACATTCTGATTGTTGCAAAAAGATTGCTGTCATCAGAGATTGTTAGCGCACTCATTCCATATTCTTTAGTTTTTGACACGAGTTCTTTAACTCTAACTAAGGAGTCATAAAGAGAAAACTCACTATGAACACCTAAGTGTACGAACTTTGGCTTTGTCATTTATTTTATTTTCTTATTTTGTTTTCTGTTAGCGACAATTATATCAAATTGGAAGAAGGATATCCAACAACTCCGAAAAGTAACTTCACATTGACTTAACAATAATCAAGTGTAATAATTCCGAGCAACAAAACACAAAACAAAAATAAAAGAAGATAAAATGAATCTGTTTTCAGAAAATATTGAGTGCATAATTATATCATCACTTATGCATTGTGAAGATTTAGATGAGTATATTCCTAGGTTGCACCCTAGCATTTTTTATAATGATTTCAACAGGTTCGCTTTCAATATAATTAAAAAAAGGCATGAGGGTGGTAAATCGAGAGATAAAGATTCGATCGCATCTGCATTTCATCTTTATGATGAGTATGAAGAAGAAGATGTTTCTGATTATTTTGAGGAGTTACCCCTTCCAAGTACGCCAAATCTAGCAGGGCATATAGATCACGTAATTGATTTATCGCAGCGAAGAAAAATAAAAAAAATCAGCTACGATATGATTGAGAGTGCCGAGTCAGCAGAAACGCCGCCTCCAGACTCAATGAATAATGCAATCGCTAGCTTAACAGAAAGTATGGACACTGGTGTTGAAGTTGACTCTTATTCATTTAAAGATTGCACTAACGCTATACTTCAAGAATTAAGAGCGAGAGCGGAAAGAGAATCTGCGATATATGGTCTAACAACAGGATTTCACGAGTTAGATGTAGTAACTTCTGGTTTTCAACCTGGAACTTTGATTATCATTGCAGGACGCCCAGCAATGGGAAAAACGACAATCGCTTGTAATATATCTGATCATATCATGATGCATGGTGGTAAATCGTTAATATTCTCTCTTGAAATGCCGAAACAAGAATTAATTCTTAGAACATGGGCTTCTATAGGGGGGATAAATCAAAAAGAATTGAAAAGTGGTAATCTTTCACAGAAATCTCAAGCTCAGTTAGCAGCAGCAATCGAAAAAACGGATATTTTCAACTCTGTTATTTCAGATCAAGACGTCGATATAAATAAAATAAAGGCTAAAGCGAGAAAAGAACACAAAATTTCCCCTTTGTCAGTGATCCTTATTGATTACCTTCAGTTGATAAAATTAATTTATCGAAGTGGTGGTAATAAGACTGACGCGCTAGGTGATGTTACTGGTGAGCTCAAGAAATTATCAAAAGAGCTAGGAATACCAATTATAGTGCTTTCTCAGCTTTCTAGAAAGGTTGAAGAACGACAGGATAAAAGGCCAATGAATTCAGACTTAAGGGATTCAGGTGCTATTGAACAGGATGCTGACATTATTATGTTTGTATACCGTGATGAAATATATAACCCTGACACGGTGGATAAAGGGATCGCAGAAATTATTATTGGTAAACATAGGGCTGGGGAACTGGCGACTATTAAAACAAAATTCGAAGGCCAATATTCTCGATTCGTGAGTTTATCACCTAACTACGATCACAATGCAATAGAGCACGTTGCCCATAGTGATATGCTAGAGCTTGATGTGAACAGTGCCGAATCAATTATTTAATGATATAATAAAAATAAATAAATAAGGTAAAGGCATGTCTGGTTTACAAACAGATGAAAAAAGAATAATAGTTCTGGATACTGAAACGACAGGAATAGCGTCACACAATGAAGATGGAAGTATTAATGACAGAATTATTGAGATCGGCGCTGTAGAGCTAATTGGGCGAAATCCTACTGGCAGGAAGTACCATGTCTACATCGATCCAGAACGGGAGGTTGAAGAGGGTGCTGAGGCTGTTCATGGGCTTTCTTGGCAGGATGTAAGAAAGTTATCAAAAGGAAAGAAGTTCAAAGACATTGTAGGTGGATTTTTGGATTTTGTTGGCGACTCTGAAATAATGGCTCACCATGCACCTTTTGATATCGGTTTCCTTAATGCTGAACTTCAACATTCAGGATTGCCAACAATCACTCAAATGGGAAACCCTGTAAGCTGCACTTTAAAATTAGCTAATCAAATTTTCCCTGGTCAAAGAAATAACCTTAACCAGATGTGTAAGCGTTTTGGCATTGATCTATCAAAACGTAAAAAAGAGGGCCATGGTGCATTGCTTGATGCAGAACTTTTAGTTCAAGTTTTTTTATTAATGACTCAAAATCAAATTTCTTTTATCAATAGCGATCGACCAAAACTAAATTTAACCACAGAGCTGAATATTGATAGAATTCCTGAAAATAAATCAAGTAAATTAAAAGTCGTACTTGCAAGTGATAGCGAAAGGCAGTCGCATAACAATTTAGTTAAGAGGATCAAAAAGGAGTCTGGCGGAGATTTGTCAGCGTTTGAATTTTAGCGTGTTAATAGTTTAAATTAAGGTAAAAGGCCACAATTAAGAAAGTTATTTTTCTTTTGTGGCTTTTTACTTTTAAGTTAATTACATTGTATTAGTTCTTTGATTATTTACTCTTGATCTTTTAAATTCACGAGCGTGGATTGCATCATTGTTATTATCATCATTTACACTTGAAAGTATTGAGTTCAGAATGGTTTGATCATTAACAATGTCGTTATCATTATACTTTCTCATTTCATTGATTATTTTAACAAGATCGCTTTTGCTAATTGAATTGTCGTTTTCAATTAAGCCGTCATTATTATCACTTATATTTAGATTTATATTGTCACTACTATTTTCATTGTTCCTTCTTGACGGTGTGAGTAGATTTTTAAATGAAATTAAACTGTTTTTTATACCTCTCCATTTTATATCTATTGCATCAAATATATCCTGTTTTATGAATGATAACTTAATGTATTTTTCAATGCTTGGATAAAGTATTTTTTCATCTATGATTTCAATCATTGATGTAACAGCAAGAGACATTTTTTCTCTATCCGCAGAGGAAAAGCTAAGCATGTAATTTAAAGCTGAGCATCCAATGGCAATCGTAGCTAAAGTATAGTTTGAATTATTATCTAGCAAAATCTTTTCCGATATAGCACCCACACCTAAAAGTATAGGGATGTGTTGAGCTATATTTCTAGAAATTAAACGCTTACCTTCGTCAATATTTGCTACCTTAAGTTTTATTTCTTTTTCATTTTCAATGGCGATTTTACTTTCTAATATCTCGTAAGCATTTGAATCTTTAATGTCCTTTTCGTACATTTTATCTAAGGTACTTCCACCCACAGAAAGAGCTATCTTTTCAGCTTTATCTTTATCACCATCATAAAATGCATCTGCAAGGTGCTTTATATTATTGTGAAACAGCAACGTTCCAACCTGAGCCTCTAAACCCTTTGATTTTGCTAAATCAATAACATTGTCGCAATTGTTATTTACAGCCTCAATATCAGCTCCAGCCTTAATTAAAATCTTAATTATTTCACTATATTCATCAGGATCTTTTTTAAAGTTGAATATGCAGTACATCAAAGGAGTTAAACCATGATTGTTTTTTTTGTTTACATCCGCACCTAATTCAATAAGATCAGACACCGTAATTGTTGATGCATGTTTTATCGCATAAATAAGGAGTGTGTGATTGTCATCTGAAGGGTTCGATAAATCGATAGAGTCAGCCATTTGAGTAGCTATACACAATGTCGTAAACCTATCACCTAGAAATAAAGCTTCAAAAATTGGATGCTTGTTAATATTTTTTATTTTAACTGGTATTTGAGCCGTGTTATCAATGCAGCCCCATATTATATCTTCATTCTCTCTCATTAGGGCGTACTGAAGGCAACTGTCTCCATCAACAGACTCTTTAGTTAAATCTGCACCTAGAGACATCAGTTTTTTAAATGTCACTTCATCATCTTCTATGGCTGTCCATAGTAGCGGGGTTATTCTTGCCGAATCTGATAAGTTAACATCTGCACCTTCACTTTTTAAATACGGAAGGAAAAGAAGTAACTTTTCTTTTTTTTCTTTATTTTTTTCATTGATTGTTCGCATTGTGAGATTGCTAAAAGCGGTTTGTCCAAATTGATCTCTGCTATTTATAAATTCATCAAAATTACCTGCACCTATTTCATTTTTAATTGTGTCAATAATGTGAACTAGAACACTTTTTCTTATATGATCTGAATACTTAAAATAAAAGGATAATATGTTTTGCCCGTACTTATTTGTGCAGGTAGATTTTTGACTTATATCTAATGCTTCTTTCAATCCAGATAAATTATTAGATCTAGCAATGTAAAAAAGTGCTGGATTTCTATTGTCGTTTACAAATTCAGATATTTCAGTGTCGTTAGATATAGATACTAACTTACCTAAAAGCTCATGGTATTTTTTCTTACTGTATTTTATTAGTAGGTTTTGGCTGTTATCAGCGTTAAGTAACGATGGCTTTTTAGAAATTAAAAAATCAATTTCATTATCGTTCCAATCATTATCTATAGCGAATTCAAAAAGGCTGATATTGTTTTCTACTTTGATATTTGGATCTGTTATTTCACCCAGATTTCTTCTTATTGTTTCAGCATTATTCATTTTGTATAGTGCTATGCACCCTCGTTAAATTATTAAGTGGTTATAAAAATAAAGATAGGATTTATTTTTCATTTAACTGATTTATTACCAAAATTCAACTATATTCCGTTATCAATAGAATTTTCTCGCCTAACTCTTGAAGAATTAGATGTAGGAGCGTAACCGTCATCAAGGTTAGCTGAATTAGTTATGTTTTTTATCATTTCTTCATCATTTAAAACATCCTGCACTTTAAGATCACGAACCACCTTAAGAATTTTAATTACATCAGCCTCCTCAATAGGTCTTTTTTCAACTAAATCGTCACGTTGCACCCTTGATGGATTAAGCAAATTCTTAAATGAAGTCAAGCTATCAACAACCAACTTCCACTTAGCGCCTATTGAATTAATTAGACTGTTATTAGCGAATGATAAATCAGTATATTTCTTCAAGCCTGGGAGTATCTTTTCATTTATATCGCTGATCGCAGAATTGGCGGCAGAAATCATTTTTTCTTTATCTATTTTACTTATTTTAAAAAAGTAAGCTGCACACGATAAACCTATGGCCGCTGTAGCTAAAGTTACACTGGAATTGTAATTTGTAAGATATGCTCCCACTATTGCACTCGAACCTATAGCCACCAGCAGACCCTTCGTTACATGTTGACCGATTAATTTATTTCCGTCATTGATTTCATTTTTCTTATCAGTTGCTATTCGGTCTGTAAGTATAAGATAATCATTTGATTTTTCAAAATCATCCTGCTTGGTCATTTTATCTTTAGCTTCTACCAAAATGGCATAATTTCTAGCTTTTTCTTTGTCGCCATTAAAGTGATCTTTTGCCAATTTTTGAAGGTGATATTCAAACCTCAATATTTCCTCTTGATTTGTTAAGTTTTTCTCACCAGCCAAGGCGATAACATCTTTACAGTCATGATCCCCAGCTTTAATATCAGCACCTGCGTAAATCAATGCCATCATAATTTCATCGTATGCTTCTGGCTCATCATTATAGTTAGAAATACAGTGCATCAAAGGAGTAAGGCCGCACCCACTTGCTTTATCTACATCAACCCCTATATTTAACAACCCTACTACAGCTTCTTCTGATCTATTTTTTATAGCGCAAATAAGCGGCGTGTTATTATTATCTGAAGGATTAGGTATATCTATAGAATCTTCCATTTTACTCATTACGCACATGGCATGGTATGGGTCGTCCAGCATTAACGATTCAAAAATTGGGTGTTTGCCTACGTTTGTTTCCCTGACTTTAATACTTTCAATATTATCAATGCACTCAGAAATTATTGAGTCATTTTCCATAATCAAAGCTTGCTGAAGACAGCTATCTCCATCAATAGATTCTTTATTTACATCTGCACCCATGGCGATTAATTCTTTAAATACAACCTCATCATCCGCTATGGCTGATGATAATAAAGGAGTGACTCCCAGAGAGTCGGGCAGGTCAACGTCAGCACCTTCAGTTTTTAAATACTTTAATAAACGAATTAAACTTTCTTTTTTATCTATATCTTTTTCATATGAGGCTTTAATTACCAACTGAGAAAAAGGAGTCTCACCATTTTTATCTTTACTGTTTATAAAATAGTTAAATCTAGATGGTGCTACTTGCTCTTTTGCTGTATTAATGAGCTGAATTAAAACGTGCGGATTAACATCACCAATTCCCTTTAAATAAAAAGATAAAATGTTCTGACCATGTTTATTTTCTGTTTCTAAACTGCATTTTTTTAATGCCGCTTTCAGAGCGACAATATTGTTTGATTTTGCAATATGGAATAGCGCTGGGTTTTCATCGTCAATTTCAGTTTCAGGGACTTCCAACAGTTCTTCGGGACTAGCTACTGACACCAACTTACTCAAAATTTCGTTATTTTTGTACTTAATCAGTAGGTTTTCACTATTATCTACACTCAGCAACGATGGTTTTGTAGAAATTAAATAATCAATTTCTTTTTCATTCCACTCATTATCTATGGCAAATTCAACAAGACTGCATCCAGACTCAACCTTGGTGTTGGCATTTATTATTTTAATATCAGACTCCAAGAGGTTAGCGCCTGGATTCATAATTTCACTTAAATCATTTTTTAGTTTTTCTGAAATTTTCATATTATATAGTGCGTAGCACCCTCATTAAATTGTTAGTGAACTTTCACTGGTTGACTTTTTAACAAGATCGAATTTCTTTTCATTATTTGCAGCCAAATAACCCAGCTTTACTGATGTTGCGAAATATCTTGTCATTTTTTCTACCTGATCATCAGTAAAATTTAAATTTCCAGACAGCTCTGAAAACTTTAAACTATCAAACAGTTCTGATTTGTAATCCGATATATTTTCACCTATTTTAATTAGGTGTTTTTTTGCATGGTAAAAAGCATATTGACCAACAGAGTTAATATCAACATCGAAACCAAATCTTTCTATTTCGCTTTTATAGATATCCATAATATAACCAATAACATCATCATCTTTTCTGAGCGCAAAATGAGTGCTTTTATTCCTGCCTAAAATAGTCTCTTCATTATAATCTTTATCTTTTAATTTCGCTCCGCTTTTTATTTCGTTCTTTAATGCGCTTTCATTAAAATACCAAACCCCTGTTCGCATCGACTCTGCCGCAGCTACATTGGCTTGGTCAATTGTACGATTCGTCTCTTTAAGGTATTCATAATCGCTTTCAGAATTACCTTCAGAACCAACACCTTTCATTATTACGTTACGAATCAGACTTTTTAGTTCACTAGGTGTGTTACCGTGATGAAACTGTTTACTACCGATGGTTAAGGTTACTTTGTGAAGAAATTGAACCAGATTGTACCAATCAATATCTTTACCATTTATCATGATAGTTCGATAAATCACATCTCTAGCAAACGCATGTCTTGAGTCGTTCTGCCTCAATGATGAAATGTTAGATTTAAAATCTAACGCCATATCTTGGAAATCAAATGAAGATTTTGAAGTGCTATTTACGCTTTTTTTATTTATTTTTTGAAATATGTCGTTATTTTGAACGTAGTTTTTAGATATATTTGCAAATGCATTATCAAAAGTTCGCTGGCGTTCTGGCGTTCTATTTTTTTTAAACTTCTCTTTTAAAATAACGCTATCAGTAATGGTTATACCTTTCCCTGCATTAGCCTTAAACAAGGGGGCTATTTTCACTTCTGAAGATATAGACGGAAGGTAGAAGTTCCTAGATACGTTTTTACAATTTAAATCCAAGTCCATACAGTAAGATAAGTTGTAGACAAAACTATTCCAGTCAGCAGATTTTATCGACTCTTCCAGTCTAACTACAATGCGCGATTTATATTTATGCTCTGCGGAATAACTGTGTGTACTATATACAACATAGTCAAAGTCAGAAAATACTTTCTCTGCATCTTCAAGAGCACCTTCTTCATCAAGATCGAAAACCGCCATTGTTATTGAGTCAACATTGGCATCTATTCTATATGTTTGTGTTATTTCACCTTGTTCGTTTTCTTTTTTGTTTGAAACTCTGTCTTGTTTATCTTTCATTAAGACAGGCATGAACGTCTCTCCGTCCTTTTCTCGCCTGACATCGTGACTTGAGAATAGAGCAAGAACTGAATTCCAAGAGAGATCTCTAACATCAGAATCAAAGTCATCACTCATCTTTGACTTAAGAACTGACATTCGCATTGTTTTAGTATATTGATTCCACATTTTTATGTCTCAGATTTATTATATTCACCTTAAATAGTAACATGAATATGAGCCGTTAACAAAGCGCTAGCACTATGTTAGGATTGCAAAAACAAAAAACAAAAAACAAAAAAACAAAATCAAGGACAGTAAATGGATAGCGCAATTTCAATCTTTCAATCACTTCTATATTTTTCCGTTGTAATGGCAGTAGTGGTTGGATTTCACGAATACGGACACTTTAAATCAGCAAGACTTTTAGGCGTTAAAGTTCTTGAATTTTCTATAGGAATGGGTAAAACAGTATGGCAAAAAACTTCTAAAGATGGGGTGACCTACAAGCTATGTTTATTACCAATTGGAGGGTACGTAAAAATGATTGACCTTGAGGGTCTATCTAAAAGTGAGCTTGATAGCATCAGCGATGAAGATAAATCACGCTCATTTACCAATGCACCTAACTGGAAGAAGTTCATCATTGTAGCTTGCGGGCCATTTTTTAATTTAATCATGGCTGTTTTTTTATTTTCATACTTATCATTCAATTACAATTTTCAATTAAAAAGTGAAATAGCTTATGTGACCGATAATGTACCTTACGCTGAAGGAAGTGTTAATAAAATAAACTCAGGTGATTTAATAACAAAAGTAAATGGAATAAAAATATCGTCCTGGAACGATGTTAATTTAGCGTTTATTGGAGCTGTTGGCTCAGAGAGTGTAACTATTCAGTTAAATGATAAAAAAAATACCGTACTTGATTTTAGCGATGTGAAATTAGACTCAAAAAACACCGACATCTTTAAAATGATTGGGTTCACAGGCCATGCGGGAACTCACACTAACAAGGTTAGTTCCCTTATCTCTGATGGGGCATCTGAAAAGGCTGGATTGCAATCTGGCGATATCATTACATCAATAAACGGGGAGGCAACGCCAACATTTTATGATATTGCAGTTAAAATGAGTAAAATTACAAATTCAAACGACATTTACATACAATATATCAGGGATGGAGAGAGTCTAAACTTAAGCTTTACCCCAGATTTGGTAGGCAACCCATATGATGGTTACAAAGGTTCTCTTGGTATTTATGCCGAAACGACAGTCATAGATAAAAATAACTTTTATAAATTTGAGCCTGGAGTGATTGAGTCCGTTGTAATGGGGTATGAAAGAAGCATGCAAATCGCTTCTCTAACGCTATCTACGTTAGGTAAGCTAATCTCTGGAGATATCAGTCCAACAGTGATGGGTGGGCCCGTCACAATAGCTAAAGAAGCGGGTAATGCAGCAAGCAAAGGACTCCCTCAGTTTTTATCTTTTATTGCTCTATTCAATATCAATTTAATGGTACTAAATTTATTACCAATCCCTCCGTTAGATGGAGGTCATTTGGCAAAAAACATTATAGAGAGTGTTATCAGAAGGCCATTAAACGAAAAGTTTGAAATCTACATGCAAAAATTTGGAGTAGGCATGATAATAGCGCTGATGCTTGTTGGATTTAGTGCTGATATAATAAGAATTATATTTTAGGTGGTTATTAACACTCCTAACTTTAATTAGGAGTGTTAACTTATTATTATTTTTTAATATATCAACATTAAAATTAACGTTAAAATTAATTAAAAGTATAAAAAGAGAATAAAATAAAATGAAATTAAAAACTTTAAAATCAAAAATTTTTAGCAATGTAATTGTTTTTTCCACGGGCGCAATATTTGCGTCCTCTCTAGCACACTTTTCCAACACCCCTGAAGATTCAATAAAACCAAATGTTGTCATCAAAGGGGAGCAAAAGGAAATAATTCTTGGAAAAATAAACAAAAATAAAAGTCTTTCAACTTTATCTGCGTTTTCTGTTGCAAGCACTGGTATTTCAGACCTTTATTTAATTGCTTCTAAAACTTCAAGTTTTTATTATGGCGTTGAGTCTAACGTGGTCATTAATGGCACTGCATTCGATGCAGAGAGCGGGGCTGAGAGTACTTCCTTAATGATTGACATAATGACTGCTGACGCAAAAATGTACGGAGAGTATCCAAGTAAGGCTATCAATCAACCCAGTCGAATTGAATTACCTAAATCTATCAATGTAACTAAAACTCTTAAGGCTCCAGTTACAGTTAAAAGTAAAGGTGAGAAGGCTATAGATTTAGGCCGTTCAGTAGCAACGCCTAGTAATAGTGACTCTCAATCTGCCCTTGAATATATAAATTCAAAAATTATAACTTCAACTAGCGACATAAATTACAGTGATGTTGATTTTGATAAAAAAGAAGTTGAAAATAGCGTTAAGTTAAAAAAGTACAGCCTAGATGGGAGAGTGAACCCGAGCCACATTAAAAAATACAGAAGTTACGTTGAATATAGAGGTAAGAAATACACCAGAATTGGATACAATAAAGAAGGTAACAAAGTAGATGCTGCAATGAAATCCGAACAGGTAAAGCAGCTCGTTAAAAATGTTGCTGGAGCTGGTGATCTTTGGTCAGTCGTATACAAAGCTAAAAATGAGACGAACTCAATTGTTGTATTCACAGATCCAACATGCCCATTTTGCCAAAAGTTACATAAAGACATAGAAGAGTACACATCTAACGGCGTTAGTGTTTACTATCTATTTTACCCTAGAACTATGAATTTAGGACTTGGGAATTCAAAGTTACAAAGCACTCTTGATAAAATGGATTTAATTTGGTATTCAGAAAATAAACAAGTAACGATGAACGACATAATGGATCGCTACAGAAGTAAAAATAGACCAGTAAAAACAAATATTAAAAACCCTGTATTTGAACATTATTTGGTAGGGGAATTTGTTGGCGTGACGGGCACGCCAACGATACTG
>SPKZ01016888.1_pt1 | contig 12323 bp, 14 predicted proteins | sample 2456571 | NCBI WGS metagenome assembly SPKZ01 (sample SAMN11192286, study PRJNA482655) | marine metagenome | biome: ENVO:00000447; feature: ENVO:00000244|ENVO:00000211|ENVO:00000569|ENVO:00002023; material: ENVO:00002151; isolation source: ocean water from marine abyssalpelagic zone ...
AAATTTATTTAATTTTCGTTAACTAATTTTTGAATCATTGCCTCAATATGCTCTGATTGCCCAAATGACACATCTCTAAGAATTCCTTTTCTATCGACTACAATGGCTGATGGTGTACCTTGTAGGGAAAATTTTTCAAATGTTTCAGCTGAGTATTCTTTTGATTTCATGTAATTTTTTACTTTTTGAATCATTTGATTTCTATAATCTTCAGGCTGTGAATCAAATTCAGGAATTTGAGGGTGAATAAACTCCATGATTTTTTCTTGACTAATTTCACCTGTAGTTTTTGTAAGATTATCCATTCCTAATGGAAATGGAATCTTGTATGGTAACTTGTTTCCTTCTTGTAATTGACCATTCATGGCTAGTGCTCCTTGTGTTTCCCCAATCACTTCACCTGTTTCTGCAAGCATTTTCAAATTACCTAATGTATTTTTATCAAAATCCTCAAAAGCTGTTGCAAGACCTATTACTCTAACTCCTTCATCTTTGTATTTATTGTAAATCTCTATTGCTTCAGGAATTGCATTCATGAAACATCCTGGACAATTAACTTGGAACACTTCCAATAATACAATGTGATCTTTTTCTTGGTCAAAGTTTGTCGGAGCTCCCTGCACCCATTCTGAAACTCCAAAATTTGGTGCTTTTTCACCAATTATTGCACTCATAACGATTGACATTTTTTTTGCATTAAATACATATCTCAACTATTTTTTATTTTTTCCGAGTAACCTAATATAGGACACTAGAAGTTTCAAAACAAATTGCAAGCAGTAACTGATGAACGATTGGCACTTTTTGCTGAAATGGAATCAAAATATGAGCAAAAAGATACAGAATATTTTATTTCTCTTTTAGAACATCCTGATTATGTAGTTAGAACAAGAGTAGCTTGTATTTTGGTAGATTTTGGTGGAGAAGATAAAGTTCCCTATATTGCTAAAGTTTTAAAAAATGATGACAATGAATTGGTTCGACATGAGGCTGCATTTGCGTTAGGTCAGATGAATTATTCAAGTGCAATACCTCCTCTAAATGACGCTACGCTTCATGATCCAAGTATGTTTGTTAGACATGAGGCAGCCATTGCTTTGGGTGTTGTAGGTTCTAAAGAAGCAAAAGAAACTCTGGAAAAAGCATTAAATGATCCTGATAAATCAGTAGCGGAATCTGCAATTGTTGCTTTATCCAACATTGAGTTTATGGAAAAGTTAAGTAAGAACGAACAGTTTGCAAAGTTAACAGGTGGATGAGATGAATTTTGCATATGGAGTTATAATAATTGTCGGTGTTCTTGCTACAATTATTTTAGGATTGATTGCAATTTCTCCTGATGAAGTGATTAAACCTAGAATAACTATTGAAGAAAATCTAACTGTTTGTACAATGCAATGGGAGCCTATGTGCGGTGTAGATGGTGAAACTTATGGTAATTTGTGTATGCTTGATGCTGATAATATTAAATTAGATTATGAAGGCGAATGCTTAGTCCCGTTAGTAGAAACTAAACTTATTTCTGTTAATTCTGATATTATGCCTAAAATTACAACTGTAGGTGATATTTTACTCATTGAAGTTGAATTTAGGGATGATGATGGAAATATTGTTGATCATGTAAATTATGATATTACTGCTATACAGGATACAGAAACAATACTTTCAGATCCTAGTTCACATAGACATCCTGGAAAACATCCAGTTCATGAAACAACTGCATTAAGTGCATCTTCAGTTGAAATTAAAGTAATAGTACAAGGTTTGGGTCATGGCGATGATATTACTGAACCAAAAGGAATTGAATCTTCTATGACTTTTGTACCTGAACCAATAGTTGTTGAAGTAACATCTGAACAAGAAACATTTCCAATGACTGCCATAGTTTCAATTCCTCCTGGTGCAGCAGTTCCTGGATGTGATAAAACAAATGAATGCTACTTACCTTATGACGTTTCAGTATCTGTAGGTGCAACTGTATAATGGAGTAATGATGATTCAGCCGTCCATACAGTAACTAGTGGAACACCTAGTGCAGTATCTGGTGAGTTTGATTCTGGATTATTTATGGCAGGTTCTTCTTTTGAATTCACATTTGATGAGACAGGAACTTTTGATTATTTCTGTATAGTTCATACTTGGATGACTGGAATTATCAATGTTAGTTAAATCGCAATAACTTTACTTCCTTCTTCAGATGATTCAAATTTGTAAATTTTTTCTACAGTTGAGTCTTCAAAAATTTCTTCATCATGTGTAATTATTAGAAATTGCATTGGTGATTCTGAATTTGAAATATTAGATAATTGTGATAGTACTCCTACTAATGATTTCTTTCTTTCTGCATCAAGATGAGTTGTGGGTTCATCGAGAATCATCAAATTAAGATTTGATGCTCCTAACAAACTTGCCATGCCTAACCGTAAGGCTAGTGCAACACTAACTTTCTCTCCTCCACTAAGTGATTCTAAATCCAACACCTCATTTTTTGAATAACATGTAATTGAAACATCTCTTGTTTTTTCTGACAATGAAATTCTCTGAATTTTTGTATTAAGTAAAGTTAGATATTCAGAAGCTTTTGCAGATATTGTGTTTAATGCCCATGATCTTAGACTTGTAGCCACTGGACCATCTCTACTGAAAACATTACTTTGAATTTCATTAAGATTTCCAACATATTCTTTTACTATTTTTAATTCAGAAATTGCACTTTGAATTAATTTAACTTGTTGTTCACCTTTAGCAATCTTTTCTAAAATAGCTCCTATTTGTTGATCTATTTGAGATAAATTCACTTGTTTTTCATTTACTGTTTTTTTAAGATTTGAGAATTCTTGTTCATCAAATCCTCTAGTTTCTAATTCCAATCTTGTAATGTTTTCAAAAATTATTTTTGCATGTGAATCTATTTGTGAAATTTCAATCAAACTTGCACCCATGCTTGGAATATTTTGAATATTTTGTTTTTTAATTTTTACATCCTCTTGAATTTTCATTAATTCTTCTTTGTTGTTAATTGAATGTGCTCGAAGTGTGGCTTCAGCATCTCTTGAATGCTGTAATTTTTCTGAAAACTCTTTTCTTTTTTGATTATACATCACTTTTTCTTTTTCTTTTGAAATTACTTCTTCTTGCAAATGAATCATTTCTTCCTTGAGATGTTCTTCTTGAAATAACGGGTTTAGTTTTTCAACATTTGAATCACACACTGGGCATTTGTTATTTTTTAGTTGAAGTTTTGATGCTAGTAATTGTTTTTCTTTTAATGATGCAGTTTGACTTGTCATCTCTTGGATTTTCTTTAAAGTATCCTCAATTGCTTGCTCTACTTTTTCAATTTTTGATTCTAAATCACTTTTTTGAATTGTATGCTCAAAACAGCCCTCACAGTCATGAATTTTACGCTCATTTTCACTGATTTGACGTTGAATATCCTGAATTGCCTCTTTTGCATAATTGATGATCTCTTTTTTTCTTTGCTCTAATTGATTAATTTTATCAATTTTTGGTGAATCTGTTTCTATTTTTCTTCTTAACTCCTCAACTTCAATTTTTAATTTTTCTTGTTTTGATTCTAGATTAATTTTCTCAGGTTTTGCTTGTTGAATATCATTTTCATGTTTTTCTAAATCTCGTGCAAGAATTTCTAAATGCGTATCATCAAATCCAACTTTTTCTTTAATTTTTTCACGAAATTCTTTGTTTACTGTTTTCATTGATTCTGATGCAACATCTAATTTATCAATTCCAATAATTGCGTTAAGCAATTCTTTGAATTCTTTGGGTTTTGCATTAATTATTGCATTTAATTCCCCCTGTTGCACAATTGATGCTATTTTTAATTTCTCAAAATCAAGCCCAATTATTTTTTCAACTTCTCGAGTCATTGATTCCCCAAATTGCTTTCTCTCACCAGCTGCAATCTCTATTTTACCATCATTGGTAATTTCTGAAAACTTTGCAGACAGTGTTCCTTTATTATCTATTTTTCTTACTGCTTCATACTGTTTATCATTAATTGAAAAACTAATTTTTGCAAAACCTTGATTAGAACCACGTTTAATCAATCCTTTATTTGATTTTCTTGTATGTTGACCAAATAATGAAAATGTTATTGCATCAATGATACTTGATTTTCCTGCACCGTTATCTCCTACAAAAACTGTAACACCATTTTGAAATTCTAGTTTTGTATTTGAATGTGATAAAAAGTCTCCCAATTCTATTGATGTGATCATTATTTTTTCTCCTTTTTAAATTTTTCAAAATTTTCATAAATCATTTGAGATGCTTCTTTGATTTCACCTGATACTAGAATTGGAAGTAATTCTTTAATTGCAAATTTTGCAGATTCTTCTGATCCTAACGCATCAACTGAGAGTCTAAACATTTCATCATCAATCACATTTGGTCTATCTAAGAATACTGATGAATCAGAAACTTGTTTTGTACTTATTCTCCAAAAACATCTAAGAACTAGCGAATTTAGTCGTGCAATTTGTGCTTGAATGTGGTCAGTTTCTATCTTTTCGCCTTGAATCTTTACCTCCACTATTGGCTTTTTTCTTGAATCTATAATTTTTTGAGAAATCTCATCTATTGTTTTTGATAATTCTTCATAATCTGTTTTAAATGAAAACTGTGGTCTTGTTTCTAATTCAATCCAATTTGTGTTAGCTTCATTCCCTGAAATATCCACCTCAAAAAATCCTTTGTGTGTCTCTTTGATTCCTTCACTTGTAGTTGATTCAATTGAACCAGGATATACAATTGGTCCATTTAGGTGATTAAACTGTTTAATGTCTTTGTCATGAAGATGTCCCATTGCATAATATGTAAAATTCTTTGGCAAGTCAGTTGATTGAATCTCTCCTGCAAATTTGTTAAACTCTGTTACTCCTTGATGTAATACTAAAATTTTATGTCCTGAATGTTCTTGTGCAGCTTTGTCTATTGCTGAAAATTTTTCTTCGTATTGTGGAATTTCTGGCTTTCTAATTTTATCAAATCCTGCAATGAGCACTCCTTTGTATTCAAATGGGGTTCCTTGACCGATATATTTTGAGAATTCTAAATTATGATATACGTATGGAATTGGTGTTGTTCTAATCCTACTAATGTCATGCTCTCCTAAAATAAAAAATGAATCAATGTTATTTTGTTTTAATCTCTTTAACCCATTTCCCATCTGAACAATTGCTGTTCCATTTGGATTAGGAACATGAAAAATATCTCCTGCAAAAATTACAAAATCTACATGGTCTTTAATTGATGTATCAATTGATTGATTAAATGAATCATATACGTCCTGTGCACGTTCTTCTGAACCATACTGCACTAACCCTAAATGCATATCTGAGATATGTGAAAATAACATTTACTCTAATAACAAATCTTTTTGAACTAATCCTTGCGTTGACTCTACTGCAATTTCTTTCATAGTTTCAGCTTTGGCCCAAGCATCTACTGCACTTTGATCAGAGCCCATTATCTTTTCTTTAACTTCATCAACATGTACCATTGATGGCAAATTAGTCCATTGACCTACAAGGACTGCATCCCCCACGTTAAGTGAGGTCAATTGAGCAATCAATTCACGACTAGTAGACTCTGTTGCAGATGCTATTTGACGCTGATCATCTTCTTGAATAATTTTCATAATGGCAAAAGAGCCCATCTGACTGAGCACATTAAGATCCACACTTCTTGGTCTCTGGGATACGATACCTAATCCCAATCCAAACTTTCTTCCTTCTCTTGCAATTTTTGCAGCCCAATACTTTGCACTAGTGTCATGATCTTTTGGAATGAAAACATGAGCTTCCTCAATGATTACAAAAATTGGCGAATTAAATTTGTAATTTCTTTGTCTCTTTGATCTTCCATGTTTTGCAATGCTTGCATCTTTTCTATCTTTTAGTAATTGTTGTAAATAAAATGCTAAAGCTACATTTGCTTGTTTTTCTGATAGCTCTGAAATGTTGAGGATATTTGCACGTCCTTCTTTTATGAAGCTTATTGGGTCTCCCATGTCTGGGTCTAGTATATCTTCAAACCTTCTTTGAGATTCCTCAATAATATCTTGAACTCTATATGCTGATGATCTAATTTCCTTGATTTTTTTATCCTCTGAATCTACAATATATGCTACTTCGGTTTCTAATTTTTTCCAAAACTCTTTTGACTTTTTGACAGTTTCTGTAAATGCCATTCTTAATACTCGTTGTTGAACTGTAGCACTTTCTCTAATCTCTAATACGTCTGATAATTGATCTGCATCAAGTAATCTGGGATTAATTTTTGCATCAATCACATTAATTCGTGGAATGTTAAGATTGGTGTAATCATTATGGTAATCAAAAATTATTACAGTTCCATTTAGTTTGGAAATTTGTTTTGTAATTAGTGACACAAGATTACTTTTACCCATTCCAGTCATTGCTAAAATTCCTAAATGTCTTGAAACAATTTTATCCAAATTTATTTTTGCATCAACTGTTTTGTTTCGTAATAAACTTCCAATCTTTACCCATCCTTTATTTTTTGGACTGAAAATTTCTTCTAGGTCTTGTTTACTTGGAGGGGTGATTTCTGTGCCTGGAATTGGTGGAATTGCAGGAATTATTGATTTTCCTTTTCTCAAATTCTCTAAAAACCCTAAAATCCCAATATGAGCAATGAATGTTTTATCTCTCTTGTTTAGTTCTGCAATCTCTGTACTTTCTGATGCTTCATCAAAATTCCTTACATCTGTAAATGCTGCACTAGATATTGATGATTTTTCAACTAGTCCTAAAATTTCTCCCTCATCTGTCCCTATTTTGATATATTCACCAACTGATAGTGCCCTTGATGTAATAGCCCTCACTGATGTTGGTTTTGATTCCCCAATTACAAAACCTAAACTCAACCTAATACCTCCCGTGAACCGATCTCATTACTTAATCCAAGCAAACTAACCATTTTACCAAGTTCTTTATCAGATATTTTACAGTTGTTGTGTGCAAGCTTTAATGCGTATGGATATCCTCCCACACTAGTTTTGAATAATTTATTCATGGCGGATTTTACTTCATTATCCCCATACCCTTCTCCTAAAAATTCCAGTTTGATTATTGGAGTTGAATCACTCAATCTGATAAATGTTGATGAAATTACTTTGTCTGCTCCATATTTTTTTTCTACAAAAATTTTACTAAATCCTGGAGAGTTTGTTACATGATTATAGTAAAAAATATCTCCAGCTAGAGAACCTAAATCTTCAAATTGCTTTTTTGTGTTTGAAGTTTTTGCAATAAATATTACATTGTTTTTCTTTTTCATTATTCTTACAATTGATGCACCTAAATTTGCCTGCCTTGTCATTAGCTGGGAATGCAGTGAACCATCCATCAACACAAGGTCAACTTGCTCAACTGTTTTCTCACATGCATCAATTTCCATTTTACTTGCGATTCTTGACAAGTCCGTATCAGAACCTAATCCTGAATCATGCAAATCCACTAATATCTCACCGTCAGATTTGACTGAAACTGCAGTAGTTGCCCAAAGTTCAATTCCTTGAAATTTAGTATTGTTGAAACTAGAATCAATTCCTGCAGTTACTACTTCTTCTTTAGTTGGTGTAAACACTACCCAATTCTCTCTAGCTTTTTGTAATATTTGCTCAAATTTTGGACCTCTCAAAATTGAAAGCATCTTGTCTCTATTGATAATGGCATCTTTGTATACAGTATTGAGCACAACAATAGTTCGTAGGTTTGAATAAAATCTTTAGGTTATAATGAGCATTGACCAAACTGATCCATCAAACCCTCTTTTTTTCGTTTCACTGTAATTAGGATTAATTAATAGAACTTTCTTAGTAATACTGATTGAAAAAAATAGGCTTGCTTGGATGTGGTGCTATTGGTACTCAAATTGCATTAGCAATTGATTCTGGAAAAATTCCTGCAACTCTTACCCATGTATATGATAATTCAAAGGATGCATCAGCATCACTAGTTAAAAAATTAAAAAACAAACCAATCATTGTAGAAAATTCACATCTACTTTCCTCAAATCCTATTGATATTATAGTTGAAGCTGCATCTCAAGATGCAGTTAAAGATGTAGCTTTGAGTGTTTTACAAAATAAATGTGATTTAATGATTATGAGTGTAGGTGCATTACTTGATGAATCAATTTATGATATTTTATCTGATGCTTGTAGAGATTTCAAAAAAACAATTTATCTTCCTTCGGGTGCAATTGCAGGATTGGATGGAATAAAATCCCTCAAAGATGAATTAGAATCATTATCTCTAACTACAACAAAACATCCTCGGTCTCTTAAAGGTGCAAAGTTTTTTGAAAATTCTCAAATTAATTTAGATGAAATTAATTCTATCACAACAATTTTTGAAGGAACTGCAAAAGAAGCTGTCTCTTTATTTCCTGCAAACATCAATGTTGCAGCACTTTTATCATTAACAGGAATTGGTAGTGAAAAAACAAATGTCAAAATAGTGGCAGATCCTAACACTGACAAAAACACTCATCACATTGAAGCTGCAGGGACATTTGGGAAAATGACTTTTACAATTGAGAATTTTCCTGATGTTAATAATCCTAAAACAAGTAGGTTGGCAATTCTATCAGCTATTGAAACTTTGAGAAAATACTGTTCAAATGATATTCAGATTGGAACGTAATATGGCAATAATTGTCACATTTGATAGATTTTAAGAAAATTATTGACTATTCCCTATTCTTTAAATTCACATAATCTCAAATTTTAACGATTCATGCTCGTACAACAATCCTCAAAATTAAAAGAAGAAATTCTTAGACTCAAAAAAGAAAAAGATATAGTAATTTTAGCACATAATTATCAAATTCCTGATGTACAAGATGTTGCAGATTTTACTGGTGATTCCCTAGGACTCTCAAGACAAGCTGCAACAGTTCCACAAAAAACAATTCTGTTTTGTGGTGTAAATTTTATGGCTGAAACTGCAGCAATTATTAGTCCTCACAAAAAGGTTTTACTTCCTGATTTAGAAGCTGGTTGTTCATTATCTGATTCTATTACTGTTGATGAATTACGAAATTGGAAGAAACAACATCCAGAATCTATCACAGTAGGTTATGTTAACACTACTGCAGAGATTAAAGCAGAACTTGATTATTGTTGTACTTCATCTAATGCTGTAAACGTTGTAAATGCAATTCCTAAAGATAAAGATATTTTATTTTTACCTGATATGTTTTTAGGATCCTATGTTGCAAAAATGACTGGACGAAAAAATATGCATATCTGGGCAGGTGAATGTCATGTTCATGCAGGAATCACTCCTGAGGATATAACAAAGAAATTGGAATCTATGAAAGATACAGAATTTGTAATTCATCCTGAATGTAGTTGTACTACTCCTATGATGTATGATGTTGCAAATGGAAGTTTTGATAATCAAAAAGTATCTATTCTCTCTACTGAAGGAATGTTAAATCATGTTAGTAAGTCAAATGCAAAAAACTTTGTTGTTGCTACAGAAACTGGAATTTTATATAGAATGCGAAAAGATAACCCTGGTAAAACATTCATTCCTGCATCAGAGAAAGCTGAATGTCAATACATGAAAATGATTACACTTGAAAAAGTATATGATACATTGGTAAATGAAAAAAATGTAGTTACTGTTCCAAAAGAAATTGCTGACAAAGCACGTTTAGCAATAGACAGAATGCTTGCAATTAGCTAGGATACATGATTGTTTTGGTTGGATTGTTTAGTAGAATTCAAAAAGATTCTGAGTTAAAAAACAATATTAAAAAATTTAAAGAATTTAAAAAATTACTTAAAGCAAAAAAATATGAAGATGCTCTAAAATCAGGCATAGAACTTCTAAAAACAGTCCCATATCATCACGATGCTTTGTTTATGGTTGGTGGAATTTACTATCTAAAAGACAAGTACAAAACTGCAATTCCTTATTTTGAAAGATCTCTTGAAATTGGTTCTCATGATATTGATGTTTTACTTTTGAAAGCATATTCTCATCAAAAATTAGGTGAAAACAAACAAGCGATACAATGCTGTGAAACAATTATGGAGATTGATCCAAAAAATAAATCAGTTACAGAGCTATTAGACCAAATAAATTCTTAAATTTCTAAACTCATATCAATTCCTTTAACAGAATTTGTAATGCTTCCTACTGAAATTATATCTACCCCTGTTTTTCCATATGTTGTAATATTTTTTAAATTAATTCCTCCTGATGCTTCTAGTAATACTTTGTTTCGTAATTTTTGATTTTTGAGAACTTGAATTGCTTTTTTTATTTGTGTTGGAGTAAAATTATCTAGCATGATTATTGATGCTCCTTGTTTAGCTGCAAGAACTGCATCAGAAATACTTTCAACCTCAACTTCAAATTTTTTATATTTTATTTTTGCTTTTTTAATTAATGATTGTAACGAATCTGCTATAGCTATATGATTATCTTTTATCATTACCATTTCATCTAATCTGAATCTGTGTTTGTTTCCTCCGCCTATTTCGACTGCTTCTTTGTCAAAATATCTAAGCCCTGGTGCTGTTTTTCGTGTGGCATACAATTTTGTTTTCTTTGGAATTTTTTTTACCATTTCATTTGTTTGTGTTGCAATTCCACTCATCCGTGTAAGTATATTTAATGCCGTTCTCTCACATGTCAAAATTTTACCTGCATTTCCTGTGATTGTCATAATTGTTTGATTTGGTTTGATTTTAGAACCATCTTTTTTCATAATCTTGACATTACATCCCTTAATCTTGAAAATTTCTTTAGCATGCCTCACACCTGCAACAATTGCATTTTCTCTTGAAATAATTTTTACTGTAATTATTTTCTTAGGTAAAAGATCACTTGTAATATCTCCTTTACCTATATCTTCAGCAAGAAATTGTTGTAATTGTTTTTTTGAATTGAATGACAACATTGTGATAAAATGTTAATGCGATTTTAAAGATTTAGAAATATTTTATGTTACTTTAATTGCGTATTTGCCTTTTTGAGTGATGCCTAAAGTTTTTGAAATTTCTGAATTTGTTGGATCAACTACAAGTACTACCCCATTCCAATCTGGTGTTAAATCTGATGACTTACAATTTGGACAAACTTTACCTATCGTTACAAATTTACATTTCCTGCATGCCATTTCTCTACCCATCTTAACTTGCCTCTACTTCTGCTTCCTTTGCTGGTTTATCTTTTCCACCTTCAGCTTTTTTAATTTCTTCTTCAATCCAGCTATTTGCACCAAGGAATGGTTGTCTACATGTAATTCCAATTTTACCCATTGCAGCTGCTTTTCCTAATGAAACTGCAGTAATTCTTGCACGAAGTGTAGATCCAACTTTAAGTGTTCTACCACTTTGATTAGCTAGAATCATTCCAGATTTTACATCACTTTTTAGATAATCATCCATAACTTGTGATAAGTGAAGTAAAGCATCAGTAGGACCAATTCTTACAAATGCACCAAAGTCTGTAATATCTACAATTTCACCTTGAACAATTTCTTGTAATTTTGGATAAAATGTTAATGCTTCAAATTCTACTTTGTGGAATGTACCACCATCACCTGCAATCATTTTTCCCAATTCTTCAACTTTAGCATCTAAAATCATAATGATATAACCTAACTCTGCATTAATCATACTCTCATACTTTTCTTTGAGAATATTCATTCCAGCTTTTTTGAGCGTAGTTCCAAACAAACTTGGAGGAATTCTGACAACATCAACTAGAGTAGATATGGAAAACAATGTTGTATTTCTTGAATTTCAATTTATGAATCTTTGGATGATTTACGCTTAATTTCTAAAGATTTTACCAAATTTCCAAATAATTGACAATTTTTTTTGATATGCGACTTATGTTTAAATAAAGTAAATTGGTTTTTTTACACAATGGTTGGAATCGATCAAGTTCTTGAAAAACTAAGTACAGTCATTGACCCTGATTTGAAAAAAGATATTGTATCTATGGGCATGATTAAAAACCTAGAACTCAATGATGGCAATCTAAAATTTACTTTAGAATTAACAACTCCTGCATGTCCATTTAATATCGAAATTGAGGATGATGTTAGAAAAGCAATTGCTGATATCTCAGACCTCAAAAATTTTGAGTTAAAAGTTACTGCCAAAGTAATGGAGGGTCGTTCACTTGATGATGACACCAGTATGAAAACTGTCAAAAATATTATCGGTGTTGCAAGTGGTAAAGGTGGAGTTGGAAAGTCTACGGTTTCATTGAATTTAGCTATTGCACTACAACAAACAGGTGCAA
>SPKZ01004669.1_pt1 | contig 12318 bp, 8 predicted proteins | sample 2456571 | NCBI WGS metagenome assembly SPKZ01 (sample SAMN11192286, study PRJNA482655) | marine metagenome | biome: ENVO:00000447; feature: ENVO:00000244|ENVO:00000211|ENVO:00000569|ENVO:00002023; material: ENVO:00002151; isolation source: ocean water from marine abyssalpelagic zone ...
GCACATAAAGATATAGACAAAAAAACATTAGAAATATTAAGACAATAAAGAGTAAATGATGGATAAAAAACTAGATATACTTTTAGATAATAAAGCCACTGTTCTTTCTCTTAAAACGAATAATAAAACAAGTTCAAAAGAAGGCATGTCCTTATTTGATCAGCTTTTAAACGATGCAAAAAAAAGTATCTCTGTTCAAAAAGAATTAAATAACACCTCAAACCATAAGAGCAATAAAAAAATTGATAAATTAGAGAATCAAACCTTAGCTAATAAAAGTATAGGTTCTTCTTCATTATTAGATAAATTAATTTTTGAAACCAAAGAAAAAATTTCTTCACACGAAAAAATTGAAATAAAAGAAATAAAAAACAATGATAACTCAAACTCTTCTAAATTAGTAAAATCTCTTAAAAATACTAGTTCTGAGCTTAAAAACATTGATAATAATATGAACAATAGTCTAAATAATAAATCCAATGAAAATATCAAAACAGATAATCTAAATAATAAATCCAATGAAAATATTAAAACAGTTAACCCAAATAATAAATCCAATGAGAATATTAAAACAGATAATCCAAATAATAAATCAAATGAAAATATTAAAGCAGACACTATAAATAACAAAACTGCTGTGCTTGGTGAGATTAATATTAATAAACAAAACGAAAAAAATGAGTCTAGTGAAAATAAAATAGAAAATTCCAAAAATAATAAAATTAGCGATGTTGTGGATGTTAGCAAAAAGAATCCCAATATAAATGAAAATACGCAAAAAAGTGAAAAGAGTTTAAAGGAAGAAATTGAGATAAAAAGTACAAAATCTTCCTCTCCTCTACGTTCAAATAAAAATGATGTGAGTTTGTTAAATACTGTTAAAGATAATATAAAATCAAATACTTCTTCTGTTAAAATAGAAGAAAGTACGATCAAAGTAGATACAAAGAGTGATGAAATAAAAAAAGAAGTTTTTTCTGATATCAAAAAAGAAAATAAAGATGAAAAAATAGAAATAAGCAGCAAAAAAGTTAATGATAATCTCACTGTTCTTGAAAAGAATATTCCTTCTCTACTTCAAAAGAATGATAAAAAAACAAGTACAATGTCTCCTGTATTTTCAAATGATAATACAAAAGATATAAAACTACAAGTATTCGACACTGTTAGTGTTTCAAAAAATTTAAATAAAAATTTAGATGGACTTGAAAATACCAAAGATATAAAAAATGATGTCAAAATAATAAAAGATGAAAATCTAAAACAAGAAGAGCCAAAAAAAGAACTTAGAAATGACAAATCACAAATTGTTAAAGATAATATTGTTATAAATCTCAAGGATAAAAATAATAATTCTGAGAAAGTACTTAAAAGTGATACTAGAGATACTATCTTAGCAAACAATAATAATCTTAAAGTAAATGATTCAAATTCTAATAAAAATGCAGCAAATGAATTTTCAAAACTTTCTACAAATGGATTATCACCTGAAAAAATAAAGCTTAATAAAGAAGATATTCTAAACAAGAATAATACATCTTCTTTAAAAAATGACCAAAAAATAGAAAATAACTTAGAAAAAAACAGTGAAAAAGTTTCTTTTATTAGTGATAAAATTGATGTAAAATCCTCAAAAGAAAGTTTATTAAGCAATATTTTTCTTTCTTCTCAACAAAGAGTTGCCAGTAGACAAGAAATGCAAACATTATCAGAAAATAAAAAATCTATTATTGAAGATAAAAGTATTGTTACACTAAAAACGGTTGCAAAGGATTTAGAACTTGATTTAACAGAAGTCAAGATGGATTCTAAAAAATCAGACAAAAAAGTTTTAAGCAAAGAACTTGTTTTGGATAAGTTAGCATTCTCAAAAAATATATTAAAAACAAATATTGAGAATATTTTAGGAACAGTTAATGCTAATATTATAGAAAATGAATTAAATGATTTGCCTGATTTTACGTTAAATGTATCGGGACTCAATTTAAATTCTTTGGAAACCAAAATTATATCGGCAAGACAAAATGTTTCTTCGCTAATGTCAGATATTGCTAAAAAAATGTATGAAAATTATAAACCACCAGTAACTGCATTTAGAATGTTATTAAATCCTTCTACTTTGGGCTCAATTTCTGTTATTATGAAACATGATAAAGAAAATGGATTAAGTATTTCTTTAAATATGTCCAGTCAAAATACCCTTGAAACAATGAATGAAAATGAAAGTACTTTACGTTCTGCACTTTCTAAGACTTTTTTAGATGACAGTGAGTTTTCACTGGATTTTAATATGCAAGGTGATGCCAGAAATCAAGAAAAAGAAGAAAAACAAGAACATGCAAGAAATTCTACGAATGAAATTTTAGAAAGTTTAAGCAATAATATAAATGCTGAGTCTTTAGAGAATAATCAAAACTATATGTAATGGAAACACTGATCGCTTTATTAAGTGAGGAATTTTTATACAAATTTCTTTTACTTTTTGCTCGTATTTTAGCTTTTGTTGTTTTTATGCCAATTTTTGGGCATAAAAGTATTCCAATGAAAGTAAGACTGTCTTTGGCACTGTTTTTTAGTATTTTTTTATACTCATTTGTTAGTTTTGACACACAAAATATTATGAAAAATGATGTTTTTCTTTTGTCTTTATTAAGTGAATTGTCTTTAGGCTTTTTTGCTGCTTTTTTATTCAATATTATTTTTTCTGCTGTTAGAATTATTGGTGATTTTATTTCTTATGCAACTGCTTTGTCTATGGCTACAATGTTTGATCCTGCGTCAGGTTCAAATGATGGTGTAGTTTCAAGGTTTTTGTATTTGGTTTCTTTGGCTTTGTTTTTTGAGACCTCTATGTACGAAATGACTATAGTTATGATGGTAAAAAGTTTTTCTATGGTTACTTTAGGTACTTTTGATGTATTTTCTTTTAATGGAATTGAATTTGCTATGTTAGAAATTAATAGAATGTTTGCTTTTGCTTTTTCTTTTGCATTACCATTGTTTTTTATCTCCTTTATAATGGATATTTATTATGGTTATGGTACAAAAGCAATGCCTGCTTTTTCTCCTTTTGTTATTACTTTTCAATTGAAGTTTGCATTGATTTTTATTTTTATGCTTTTGGGTTTTGATATATTCGCACAGAATTTTATTGATTATTTTACCAGTAAATTTAGCTAGGAGAATTTTATGGCTGAAGAAGAAGATAAAACAGAAGAACCCACCGATAAAAAAGTTGAAGATGCTAGAAAAGAAGGTAATGTTGGTAAATCAGCAGAAGTTGTAGGGGCTTTAACCTTAACACTTGGTTCTGTATACTTATTGTTTTTTTCTTCTGCTACAACGAATAGTATTAAACACTTAATGTATTTTTCTTTTGATTTAATTGGTCATGAAATGGATGGCAATGCTTATTATACCTTGTTTGACACTACCTTAACGACTATGTTAGTAGCATTGTCTCCACTTTTTGTTTTGATTGTAGTATTAGTTCTTATAGGAAACTGGGCCCAGTTTGGCTTTTTAGTTAATCCCTTAAAATTGGATGTAGGTAAGATAAATCCTTTAAAAGGTATAAAAACTTTATTTGCACTTAAAAAAGTGATTGAAGCAGCAAAACTAGCAGCAAAACTATTTGTAATTATTGTTGTTATGTGTTTATTGTTTTTGTTAACGGGGGAAGCATTTTTAGCTATGATGGACAAAGAGTTTTATGCTTCATTAGAAGCTATGATTATTTTGATAAGCTATTTTTTGGCAGCCATTTTACTTATTATAATTATTTTTGCTATAATGGATTTTTTCTTCACAAAACATTATTATGTGAAATCATTAAAAATGAGTAAACAAGAAATTAAAGATGAGTATAAAAACATGGAGGGGGATCCTTTGATTAAGGGTCGTATCCGTAAGTTGCAAATGAAAATGGCGCAGCAAAGAATGATGCAAAGTGTACCAGATGCAGATGTAATTATTACGAATCCAACACATTATGCAGTTGCTTTAAAATATGATAAAACGGTTAATGCTTCACCTTTAATTATTGCAAAAGGAATTGATTTTTTAGCAATAAAAATAAAAGATATTGCCAATGAAAATAATATTCCAATTATTGAGAATCCTGCATTGGCACGTGCATTATATGATCAACTTGAAGTTGATCAAAGTATACCTGAAGAATTTTTCAAAGCTATTGCTGAAATATTCACCTATATATATGAATTAAAAAAATAATTAAAGGAAGAATGTGAGATTATTTTTACTCAGTATTTGTTTATTAAGCACCTTATTTGCGAAAAAGGATTTTTATTATTCTTTTATTGATCAAAGTGGCAATCAAATTTCGCAAAGACAAAAACAAAAAATAGTTGATGGTTTTGATGCTATTCTAAATATTAGAGAAATTGCAAAAGATGGAAAAATTGATGAAGCATATGGTGAAATTAAAGCCTTAATGGCTTTAAATAAAATCAATGTGTTAAAATCAGATATTATTATGTTATATGCAGAACTTTCTTTAAAGAAAAAAACAAAAAGACATGTTTTTGATGGTGCGAAAATTCTTGAAAAAGCTATTAATAGCTCTGATATTCATGAAGATGATTTATCAAAAGCCTATATGCTATTAGTGGAATTAAAATTAGATTCTAATAAAATAAAAGATGCTAAATACTTTGCAAAGATTATTATAGATAATTTTGATAATGAAAAAACCAAATCTTATGGAAAAATATATCTCTCAAAAGTATATAAACATACAAAACAATATAAAAAATCAATTCGTATTTTATATGAAATATTAACTCAAACAAAAGATGTTTTAGTAGCTACCATTGTTGCTGATGAACTCTTTGATATTTATGTTTTAAGTGGACAAAAAGATAAAGCGTATGACTTAATTTCTAAGGTTTTAATCAAAAATATTGATTATTATTCACAAGATTCTTATTTAGCAATTGAGAAAGTAAATAAACTTGTTCGTGTCAATATGCCAGAATTTGCAGTAGAGATTTTACAAGAACTATTATTACGAGCTAAAAAACCAGAAGTTATAGAAGATTTTAAATACAAACTTGCTAATACCTATATGTTAATGTATGACAGAACCAACTATTATTTATTTAAAGCAAATGAACTGTATAAAGATATTTTAAATGAGTTCCCTAATGGAATTTATACTAGAAAATCGAAAATTTTTATAGATGAGATATTAATGAGAGAAGGAAAAATATCTCCTGCTATTATGGCAAAAAAATATGAAAAATCTGAATCAATGAGACAAAAAATACTCTTGCAAGAACTTCTTAATTTAAAAAAAGAAGAAAAATTTGAATATATTTTAAGAATAAGAAAAATCTACAGAACAATCTCAGATTCTATTGCTAAACGTTTTGGTTATGAAACTATGGATGTCATTTTTGATGAAGTTCATCACTTAATGATCAAACAGTATTTGGAAAAAAACAGATGTATGTCCTTAAACAAAGTTTTACAAACAACAAGAAAAGAAACCTTAATTAAATTGATTAAAAATGATGAAATTAAGTATAAGTTTTTTGAATGTTTAATTGAAGTTCCTTATGAACGAGCTTTTAAATTAGTAAAAGAAACTTTTTTACGAAGTAGGGATGCAAATATTTATTTGTATTTAGAAAGAATGTCTCATAGTTTAGGTCTTTTAGATGAAGCTTTAGATTTTTCTGCAAAAGTTGATATGGTTAATGATGAAAAAGTTTTAAGCGAAGAGTTTTTACACCGGTTTGTAATTATCAATGAAAAAAACAATGATTTATTACTGGATAAGTTCTTTTTATATGCAAAATACAATGAACAATATATTAAAAACAATGAAAACAACCCTGTTATTATTGATTTTTATTATCAGTATTTTTTATATTTAAGCCAAAGAGATAAAACAGATGAGTCGCTTGATTATTTAAAAAAACTCTATTTTAAACAAAATGAAGTTAAAGCGTATGTTTATTCGCCCTTTGTAGAAATGGAACTTTCAAGAAACGAAAGAAAAAAGAATAATAAAGAAGAAGCTATTAGATATTTAAAAGAAGCGCTCAAAAATACAAGCCGGATTAAAAACAATGATTTGGTACAAATTTATTATGATTTAATGAAATTATATGAAAGTTTAAAAAATGAGAATCAAGAAGAAGAATTTTTATTAAAATGTAAAAGTGTAAAGGATACAAAAGATTCTTTCTATAAAAAAATGTGTGATGAACTGTAATGATTGATTTAGAAGAATTAATAAATAATATAGATTCAGATAATTTAGTCGTTCCTTTTGGAAGAATTGAATATATTAGTACTACAACAATTACTGCAACAGGTATTGAAGTAGCTGTTTCAGATATTGTAAAAATCGAGTCTGAACAGCATACTTATAGTGTTTTAGGAATGGTAGCTACTATTTCTAGTGAGAATTTTACCATTGTGCCTTTTTCTTTCATTGATGGTTTTAGAATACATGATAAAGTTTATTTACAAAAAGAAGGTTTGAGTGTAAAATGTGGTTATGGAATGCTTGGGCGTGTTGTTAATGCTTTGGGAGAAGAAATTGATAATAAAGGAAAAATTACTGATTTAGAAGAAAATTCTGCAATTAATAAAGTTCCTATGCGAGCGCTTGATAGAGGTATTATTGATCAAAGGCTCTCCACAGGTGTAAAAGCAATTGATTCAATGTTAACAGCTGGAAAAGGCCAAAAAGTTGGTATTTTTGCAGGTTCTGGGGTTGGAAAATCTACTTTAATGGGAATGATTGTAAAAGGAAGTGAAGCACAAATTAAAGTTATTGCTTTAATAGGTGAGAGAGGGAGAGAAATTCCTGAATTTATTCATTATAATTTAAACAATGACCTTGAAAATACGATTATGGTTGTTGCTACTTCTGATGAATCCGCTTTAATGCGAAAATATGGTGCTTTTACAGCTATGGCTATTGCAGAATTTTTTAGAGATAAAGGCCATGATGTTTTATTAATTATGGATTCTGTGACCAGATTTGCTATGGCACAAAGAGAAATAGGCTTAAGCACAGGGGAACCTCCTGTATCAAGAGGATATCCGCCTTCTGTTTTTGCTTTATTGCCTCAATTAATGGAGAGAGCAGGAAACAATGACAAGGGCTCAATTACCGCATTTTTTACAGTACTTATTGATGGAGATGATTTAAATGATCCCATTTCAGATCAAAGCAGATCAATTTTAGATGGACATATTGTATTAACAAGAGAATTAACAGAACAAGGTTTTTATCCTCCTATTGATCTTCTCAAATCTGCATCTAGGGTTATGGACAAAGTCGTTAGTAAGGAACATTATAATGGCTTTTTAAAGTTAAAGAGAGTACTATCTTTAATAAAAGAGAATGAAGTTCTAATACGTGTGGGTGCTTATAAACCTGGAATGGATAAAGAATTGGATGCAGCTTTAGCTAAAAAAAATAAAATTCGTGAATTCCTGGTTCAAAATACTCAAGATAAATACAGTTTTGATGATATCTCAAAACTCTTTATGGAGGTTCTAAAATGATTGATTTAACAAGTAGTACTTTATATAGATTGGATAATTTAAATAAAGCACAAATACAATTGTCCTACCAACAAAGTACGGGTAAATTAATTGATAGAGGAAGTGATGATACACAAATATTTGCTAGTGAAATTTATGTTCAAGATAAAATCACAGTTTATGAAGGTATTACTTTTCAAGTAGAAAAAACAGCAGCTCAAAATTCAAATGCTGATTCTGCCCTGGCTTCTATGAAAACACTTTTAGAATATGTTAAAGCAGAACTATTAAAAGCACTGAATGATACAAATGGGGCAACCGAGAGATCAACAATTGCTGTTCAATTAGAAGGTGTAAAAGAAAATATGATTATGCTTGCTAATGAAAGAATTGAAGGTGAATATTTATTTGCAGGTTCAAATACTACTGTTAAACCTTTTCACAAGACCCAAGTACTGGAAAAATAACCTACGAAGGTGATGGTTATTTAAGAGAAGTAGCTGTTGAGTACGGATCTTACCGCGATAAAGGCGTTACAGGTTTTGATATGATGAGTATGGCTACTTCCACTATTCTAGATAATAATGATTCTTCAAGAACATACCCCGTACAACAATCCGTTGAAGAATTTGATGAAAATTCTAAAATAATTTTTAAAACAGGAACAGATAAAATTCTTGACAGCAAAGGCAATGAATGGAAATTTTACGATGCCAATGCTGATGGTACAATAGATTCTACTGAAGATAAACGCTTGTATAAATTTGACTCTTTAGGCAAAACAGATGATTATTTAAATGTTGCTCCTACATCTAATGCAAATGAATATACAACAATTTCTGATTTGGGATATATTGATGTTGTTAATACAGATTTAGGTGATGTTAAAAGTTTAATTACGCCTAGTTTTTTTAAAGTAAATACTACTTTTACATCCAGTGAGATTACTTTTACTTATGGAGAAGAACGTATTGTTGATAGTAATGGAAATGAATGGAAGTTTCTTGATGACAATCAAAATGGTACTATTGATAGTAATGAAAAAGATAAAATTTATAAATTTGATCACAATGGTAAAACAGATGAATACCTTACTGTTACAGCTACAAGTAATTCAAATGAATACATAACGAGCACTCTTGATAATTCTTTTTTAGATTCAGGGGACAAAAAAACATTGATTAATCAAACTTTTTTTACCAATAAACTGATATATGAAAAGGATTCTGATTTACCCTTAAGTACAAATTCTGAATTTGTTTTTACTGATAATGAAGGTAGAATCATTGATCAAGATGGAAATGAATGGAGATTTCACGATGTAAATAATGATGGAGTTATTGCAGAAAGTGAAAAGAATAAACTGTATAAATATGATATAAATGGAAAAACACAAGAATATTACAATACCGTTTCTACAGATAATGCAAATGAATTTAAGATTAGCTCTTCTTTAACTGAAGTTAGTTTAGATTCAGGAAGTACAAGAACTGTTACTACACCTAGTTTTTCTCTATATACACCTGCAAGTGCTACAAGCTCTCAAATTCTATTTAAAGAAGGAGAAGGTCGAATTATTGATCAAGATGGAAATGAATGGAAATTTTATGATGAGAATGGCAATGGAGAGATCGGTGATGATGAGAAAAATAAATTGTATAAATTTGACAGTAATGGAAAAACACAAGAATACTATTCTGTTTTAAAAACAGGAAATGCTGGTGAATTTATTACTACTGACATAGGAACAGTTAATTTAGATTCTGGAGGAACAAAAGAGTTAATAAATCCTAGTTTTGAAGTGAAAAAAAATATATTTGATGTTTTAGATGACATTATTGAAGGTCTTAAAAACAACGATGTAGAACAAATGAGAACAGGATTAGATGAAATTACGAAGTCTTATGATGCTGTTAATCAAGCGCATGCGGATTTAGGAGCTAGAAATAAAGTATTTGAATTGTCTTTGGAACGTTTATCTACAAAATTAACTCAATTTAAGATTTTTTATTCTGAAGTTTCTTCTGCTGATCCAGCAAAAATTGCGATTGAAGCAAAAGCTTTAGAATTAACCTATGTTTCTTTGTACTCAACGATTAATCGTTTAAACAGTATGTCATTAGTAAATTATCTTAATTAGGGTTTAACAGAATAAATGGGTTTTAAAAAGTTTTTTTCAAAAGATTTAATTGTTGTTGCACTTTTTATTGCAATATTAACTATTATTATAGTGCCTTTACCGAAGATGATTCTGGATTTTTTTCTGGTCATCTCTTTGTCTTTATCTTTATTAATTTTATTAATATCTCTTTATATCCAAAAACCCTCTGATTTAACTACTTTTCCTACGCTGATACTTATTTTTGCGCTGTTCAGATTGTCTTTAAATATAGCTACTACACGTTCTATTTTAAGTGAAGGACATAAGGGTCCGGATGCTGTATCTGATATTATTGCTGCTTTTGGTGAGTTTGTAGTTGGTGGTAATATGGTAATTGGTATTATTATCTTTATTATTTTAGTATTAATAAATTTCATGGTTGTAACAAAAGGTGCTACAAGAGTTGCTGAAGTAACTGCTAGATTTACACTTGATTCTATGCCTGGAAAACAAATGGCTATTGATGCGGATTTAAATGCTGGTTTTATTGATGATATAGAAGCCCAAAAACGAAGACGTGCGCTTATTTCTGAATCTACTTTTTATGGAGCTATGGATGGATCTTCTAAGTTTGTAAAAGGGGATGCGGTTGCTGGTATCATTATTACTTTTGTGAATTTAATTGGTGGTTTATTAATTGGTTTTTTTCAACACGATTTAAGCATAAGTGAAAGTGCTGAAATTTATACTATTTTAACCATTGGAGATGGATTAGTAGCACAACTTCCTGCTTTGATTTTATCAACTGCAACAGCTATTATTATTACACGCTCAAATATGGATGAAGAACGTTTTGCGGATCAAACCATTAATCAATTGGTTAAAGACTCAAAAGCGTTAATTCTTGTTGGTTTTTGTATGATGTTATTTGGTTTATTACCTGGTTTTCCTATTGGTGTATTGATGTCTTTAGGTTTTATGATGATTGGCTTAGGAATTATCATTGCTATGGTAGAAAACAACAGTGATAATGCTGTAACCAGGTTTTTTAAACAAAGAAAAGTAGAACCAGGACGTAGAGGTTCTGCTGCTGAAGTTTCTCAAAAGAAACAACAAGCACAAGCCAATAAACCAAGTGAAAAAGAACTTATTGATACTATTATGAAAATGGAAGTTTTAGAATTAAAACTGGGAATTCGTTTATTAAAACTGGTCCAAGGTAATTCAGAATTATTAGATAAAATCAGAGGAATTCGTAAAACAATAGCCAGTGAGCTTGGTTTTATTATCCCACAAATTAGAATTTCAGATGATTCTTCTTTAAACCCCAATGAGTATAAATTGCATTTAAAGCGAATTCCAATATCTGTAGGACGTGTCGAGATTGATCGTTTTTTAGCAATGGGTGGAGATCCTAAAGCCAATTTAAAAGGTTTAAAAGTTAAAGAACCTGTTTTTGGTTTGGATGCTGTGTGGATTGATGAAGTGTCAAAAGAAGAAGCTTTAATGAAGGGGTTTACTGTTGTTGATGCTCCTACTATTATCTCTACTCATTTATCTGAATTAATTAAACAACATGCAGAAGATATTCTTACACGACAAGATATTGTTGATATGGTAGATGCTTTGAAAGCGGATTTTCCTATTGTTGTAGAAGAAGCTATGAAAGTAACTTCTTATGGAATATTATTAAAAGTGTGTAAAGATTTATTGCATGAAAATATTCCAATTATTGATATGTTAACTGTTGTTGAAGCTATTGCTGATATTGCTGAGTTTACTAAAGCACCGGATGTATTATTAGAACATGTACGCGCTAAATTGTTTAGATTAATTACTCAAAGATTTAAAGGTAATGATGGCGTTTTACATATTATTACACTAAAACCTGAGATTGAGCAAAGTTTTGTATCAAAATTACAAGAACAGCATGGAGTGACTCAGCTAATGTTATCCATTGGTGAAATTAATTCCCTTGTTACTAAAACCAAAGAGTTAATTGAAAACCTTGAGCAAAAAGGTTTTGCAAAAGTCTCTTTAGTGGTTGAACCTACTTTACGTAAAAGAGTATCTGATATATATGAAAAATTTGGTTTAGATGTGGCTGTTTTATCTCATGCTGAATTGGATTCTAAAGCAAACTTTGCAATTGAAGGCACCTTGGAGTTTTAATGTTAACATTGTTTAAAGTAGGCATTTTATTAGTATTCTTTTTTACAAGTGCTCTTTCAAATATAACGCTTAGTTCAAAAAATACGTTTTATGAGAATGAAGCTTTTATCGTTAATTATGAAGTAATTGCACAGGAAATTGTTTTTCCAAGTATTACAAAAATTGCTTCATATGATGTGCAAAATACTTCAAAACAATCAAGTTATTCTAATATCAACGGTAGAATAAGTAAAAAGCAAATTCGTCAATTTTTAATTTATCCTCAAAATGATTTTATAATTCCTTCTTTCGCTTTTGTTCTTGATGGAAAAACGGTGTATTCAAAAGAAAAAAAAATAAGAAAACAAAAAATTATTAAAACAAAAAACAATAATTTTGATTTAAGTATAAAACTATCAAAAAAAGATTTGTATTTAGGCGAAGATGCACTTTTAATCCTTGTTTTTAAATACAGAAAAAATTCCCAAATACTTGATTCTTCTTTAGAAACACCTCGTTTTGATAATTTCTGGTTTAAA
>SPKZ01008709.1_pt1 | contig 12318 bp, 9 predicted proteins | sample 2456571 | NCBI WGS metagenome assembly SPKZ01 (sample SAMN11192286, study PRJNA482655) | marine metagenome | biome: ENVO:00000447; feature: ENVO:00000244|ENVO:00000211|ENVO:00000569|ENVO:00002023; material: ENVO:00002151; isolation source: ocean water from marine abyssalpelagic zone ...
TGAAGAAGAAGAATAAGAAGAAGAAGAAGAAGAAGAAGAAGAAGAAGAAGAAGAAGAAGAAGAAGAAGAAGAAGAAGAAGAAGAAGCGCCTGCAGAAGCTGCAGAGCCAACTGAATCGAAGGAAACAACAGAAACTGAAGGATCTACAAAAGCGGCTGAAGAGCCCGTAAAAGAAGAAGTTAAAGCAGATAATCCCCCAGAGGATACGAATAAGCCTAGAGTAGTAGGAGGAAAAATTACTACTGTTATTCCTATAGCTACAGGACCTAAGGTTGTAGGTAAGATTGATATAGATAGTATTGATTCGAGAACGCGACCAGTAAGAAAAGACAAAAAGGCTTTAGAAGCCGAAAGAGCAGCGAAAAAGCAACCTATTGCTTCATCTGCTTCTTACGATTCTGACAAGAACAAAAAGAAAAAAAGAAAAAGAATTTTCTCTACCGATAAACCAACTACTGATAATAGAGGTGGTGATAGAAGAGGAAAAGGCGGAGGCGTTAAGCCTAAAACTCCAGAAGTTGCTGAAGTTGATATCCAGAAACAAATTCAGGCTACGCTTGCTAAGATTGGTGGACAAGGTAAATCGAAGTCTTCTAAATACAGAAGAGAGAAAAGAGCTGCAATTAGTGATAGGATTCAAGTAGATGCTGATCAGGTAGAAGCTGATAAAACTTTGCTTAAAGTTACTGAGTTTGTAACAGCACAGGAGTTGGCAACGATGATGAATGTTCAGGTTAATGATGTAATATCATCTTGTATCACATTAGGATTGTTTGTTTCTATCAACCAAAGACTAGATGCTGAGACGTTAAGTATTGTTGCAGAAGAATTTGGTTTTGATACGGAATTTGTAAGTGCAGAAGTAGCTGAGGCTATTGTACTTGAGGATGATACGGAGGATCAATTAGAAGTTAGACCTCCAATTATTACTGTAATGGGCCACGTTGACCACGGTAAAACTTCGTTGCTAGATTTTATTAGAGAAACGAATGTAACAGAAGGTGAGTCGGGTGGAATTACCCAGCACATTGGTGCATACCATGTTGAATTAGAAAATGGAAAAATATTAACCTTTTTAGATACACCAGGTCACGAGGCATTTACTGCCATGAGAGCTAGGGGTGCACAAATTACAGATGTTGTAATTATTGTTGTAGCGGCAGATGATGATGTGATGCCTCAAACGAAAGAAGCAATTAATCACGCTCAAGCAGCAGGTGTGCCAATGGTATTTGCCATTAACAAAATTGATAAAGACGGAGCCAATCCGGATAAAATTAAAGAGCAACTTTCTCAAATGGATATTTTAGTTGAGGAATGGGGCGGAAAATATCAGAGTCAAGAAATTTCTGCAAAGAAAGGAACAGGTATTGAAGATTTACTAGAGAAGGTTTTATTAGAAGCTGAAATGTTAGAATTGAGAGCGAATCCTAATAAAAATGCTCAAGGAACAGTTATTGAATCTACCTTAGATAAAGGTAAAGGATATGTTACAACTGTATTGGTTGAAGCTGGTACATTAAATGTTGGAGACATTATATTAGCTGGTCAGTTTTCTGGTAAGGTAAAAGCAATGCATAATGAAAGAGGGATTTCTTTAAAAGTAGTTTCGCCATCTATGCCAGTTTCAATATTAGGATTAAGTGGTTCGGTTGCATCTGGAGATAAGTTTAATATACTCGACGACGAAAAAGAAGCTAGAAGTATTGCTTCAAAAAGACAGCAATTACAAAGAGAGCAAGGTGTTAGAACGCAAAAACACATTACGCTTGATGAAATTGGTAGAAGGTTGGCTATTGGAGACTTTAAGGAGCTTAACGTTATCGTTAAAGGTGATGTGGATGGATCTGTTGAAGCGGTATCCGATTCGTTATTGAAATTATCGAGAGAGAAAATTCAAATTAATGTAATCCACAAATCAATCGGACAAATCATTGAATCTGACGTATTGTTGGCTTCTGCATCTGATGCGATTATTATTGGATTCCAAGTTCGTCCTTCTGCTGCTGCAAGAAAATTAGCAGACAAAGAAGAGATTGATATTAGATTCTACTCTGTAATTTATGATGCTGTAGAGGAACTCGAAGCTGCGATGGAAGGTATGCTTGATCCGGAAATTGAGGAGAAGGTAGTTTGTAATATTGAGATTAGAGAAGTATACAAAATTACCAAGGTAGGAACCATTGCTGGTTGCTTCGTAACAGACGGTAAGATTAATCGAAATACTAAGATTAGGATTCTACGTGAAGGTGTTGTTGTTCATTCAGGAAAACTATCCAGTTTGAAACGATTTAAAGACGATGTGAAAGAAGTAACCCATGGTTATGAATGCGGACTGCAAATTGAAGGCTACAACGACATTCAAGAGTTAGATATCGTTGAAGGTTATGAAGAAGTAGAAGTGAAGCAAAAGCTTAAATAAGCTTTTATTTAGATGAGATTTTCTTTTTCTTGGTCGTAATTTCATCCCGTACTATATACGATTCTTGGAAATTGGCATGGATTAAATCCAAAGCTTTTTGTGCATCCAGTCTCGTTTTAAAATCCCCAATTCTAACTTTATAATTTGGTGGCTCATAGATAGTATGTGCCTTAATCGTTGGAAATAGGGATAAGAATTTAGATTTTTCTAAATCACTCTTCTTTCTAACAGATGAAGCAAAAATCTGAACACGATATCCAGGCATTTTATTTTCTTTCTCAATACTGATTCTGACGTTCTTTTCTAACAAATCATAAAGCCTAGAATCTTGAACAACCTCAAAAATGTTTGAATCCTTATTCATAAAAACGATTTTATTTACTTTAAGCGTATCGAATAAAAGCGTGTCAAAAATCGATCTTTCAATTGGATTTGAGGTGTCAACGTCCTGACAATATGCAATGTTGGTAATAAATAAAGAAAAAATAAACAGAGCGTATTGTGGTCTTAAAATCATAGTAGTAAAGAAGTTATTAATGATATTGCTGCGAAATTAGCAAATGTATACGGGTAAATAGGTACTTAATAGTTTCATTTTTTTGGTATAGTTTACGTTTCTCCTAAATTTGCCCTGATTTATTAAACTAATACAAGAAAATAAAGAGAATGATTACAACTAATTCTAAATTAATATTTGCGATTATCTTATCCATCTTTATGGTAAGCAATTCTTATGCCCAAGATGGAGAAACGCTTTTTAAGCAAAATTGTGCATCATGTCATAAAACGAATACAAAGAAATTGGTAGGGCCAGGTCTCCAAGGCGTGAGAGAAGAAGCAGGTGAGGACTGGGTGATTAAATGGACAAGGAGCTCTAAAGAGCTAATTGAGAGTGGAGATGCGCGTGCAATTAAGGTGTATGCAGACTTTAATAAAACGGCAATGCCTCCGCAAAATCTTAAAGACGAAGAAATAATAGCTGTGTTCGATTATATTGATACAAAAGCTGTAGTGATAAAAGCGCCTACAGATAATGAAGAAATTATATTAGATTCTTCTTTAAAAGGTGGGTCATCTGATATATTAAGTTGGATTTACGGAATATCTGCAATAATCGTGTTTGGATTGTTCGGATTTATAATGAAGAAGGCTTAGAATTATTACGCTGTTAATTCGTAGTAGATCAAGCTTGTAAAAAGTTAGAATAAAAAACAATTCATAAATAGGTGTAAATTCTTTTAGAATTGTTTGGGATAAACAATAGTTCTATTAAATTTGCCAGCAATTAAAGCCATCTATTAATGGGGCCGAAAGAACAAAATAGGAGTAGTAACTTGATTATGAACAGAGTTGTGTCTGCGAAATTCAGAATTGTATTTAAATCGGTCCTTGTACTGGCGCTTTCTATAAGCCTAGGAGCAACAAGTGTAATCGCCGATGATGATTATGTTGGTGACGCAGCCAACGGAGAAAATGTCTTTAAAGGAAATTGTGCTTCATGCCACCTTCCTTCAACCAAAAAATTCACGGGCCCTGGGTTAAAGGGAATCGAAGATCGTCGTGATATCGATTGGATCATTAAATGGGTTCAAGGTTCTGGTGATGTTATCGCAAGTGGCGATCCTTATGCTGTAAAGCTTTTTGCTGAGTACAATAGCAGTGTAATGCCGAATCAGGCCGTTACTTCAGATGATATTAAGGATGTTCTTGCATTCGTTAGGGACTATAAGGATCCTGAGCCTGTAGTCGTTGATGGGCCAAAAGGGCCAGTCGAAGAAGAAGGAACTAATACATTAACATTGTTTTTAATACTAGGTGCTTTAGCTGCTCTTGGTCTTATCTTATTTATAGCGAATTCTAAACTTGACAGATTTGCCAAAGAGAAACGTGGTGAAGCTGCTCCTAAGTTATCAGGTATTGCAGAGCACTTTAAGGATTGGGCAGGAAGAAATAAAAGATTAGTTGGTCTTGTAGTAGTGCTTTTAATCTTCGGAGGATTGAACGATGTGTTTAATCGCTTGATGGAGATTGGTGTTTACACAGACTACGCGCCAGAGCAACCAATTAACTTTTCGCATAAAGTTCACGCAGGAGATCAAAAGATTGCATGTGTATATTGTCACTTTGGTGCAGAGAAAGGTAAAACGGCAGGAATTCCTCCCGCAAATGTTTGTATGAACTGTCATAAAGCAATTGATGAAGGAACCAAAACAGGAACTGCAGAAATTGCAAAAATTTACGAAGCATTAGATATTTCTGATGATCATATGGCTGCTGAATATGGCGACGATCAAAAACCTATCGAATGGATTAGAGTTCACAACTTGCCAGATTTTGTTTACTTCAATCACTCACAACATGTTGTTGTAGGTCAGGTAGAATGTCAAACATGTCACGGACCAGTCGAAGAAATGGATGTATTGAAACAACAATCTCCTCTTACAATGGGATGGTGTATTGAATGTCATAGAACGAGAGACGTGAAAATGCAAGGAAATGGATACTATGAGAAAGTCCATGCAGAGTTGAAAGAAAAATATAAAGACGTTGAAGGTAAAGTATTTACTGTTGAAAACATTGGCGGGCTAGAATGCGCTAAATGTCATTATTAATATTAGCCTGGAAAAGAAAATGAGTACAACTAAGATATATTGGAAAGGAATTGAGGAGTTGGAGCAAGATGAGAAATTCATCAAAACAGCCCAAAATGAATTCAAGGAAGAAATTCCAGTTGATGAGTTTTTAAACGATTCAAATCTTTCAAATAAAGGAACATCACGTAGAGATTTCTTGAAGTTTTTAGGGTTTAGTGTTACAGCTGCGTCTTTAGTTGCCTGTGAAACACCAGTTACAAAAACGATCCCTTACGTTGTTAAACCTGAAGAGATTACTCCGGGAGTAGCTAATTATTATGCATCAACGTTTTCGGATGGTAATGATTACGCAAGCATCTTAGTAAAAACAAGAGAAGGTCGTCCTATTCATATTTCAGGAAATAAACTTTCTGGAGTAACAAAGGGTGGTGTTAATGCTAGAATTAACTCATCAGTACTTTCTTTATACGATTCTGAAAGATTAGCTGGTCCTTTATCTAAAGGTGAAGCTAGTGATTGGGCATCTATCGACAAATCGATGATCTCTAAATTAAAGTCGATTAAAGCAAAAGGTGGTAGCGTTAGAATTTTAACTAATTCGATTACGAGCCCGTCTACTAAAAAAGTTATTGGTCAATTCATTGCTAGTTTCAACTCTGAGGATTCGGAAACGGCTGCAAATGTTAAGCATGTAACTTACGATGATATTTCTGCTTCTGGAATGATTCAAGCTAATGAAGAATCATTTGGAGTAGCTACTTTACCAAATTACAAGTTCAATAAAGCAAAATCAATAGTAAGTATTGGTGCTGATTTTATGGCTAACTGGTTAAGTTCAATTCAATATACAGCTGACTATTCTTCAACAAGAAATCCTGATAATGCATGGATCTCTAGATTGATGTCGTTTGAAACAACTTTATCTTTAACTGGTAGTAATGCAGATCAAAGAGTACCAATTAAAGCTTCTGAACATGGAGCAGTTATTGTTGCGGTTTATAATGCAGTTGCTAGCAAACTAGGAGTATCTAAAATTAGTGGTGGTACTGCTGATTATGCTGAAGAAATTGCACAAGCGGCATCTGATTTGGTTGCGGCTAAAGGAAGTTCGTTGGTTGTTTCTGGAAGTAACAGCAAAAGCGATCAAGTTGTAGTAAACGGGATCAACAGCATATTAGGAAATTATGGAAACACACTTGATATAGATGCTAACGTTAGCATAAAGCAAGGAGATGATTCTAAAGTTGCAGACTTAATTAAGGAAATGAGTAGCAGTAAGGTGGATGCCTTAATTGTTTACGGTGTTAATCCTTCTTACACATTACCGGGTTTCTCCGATGCTATTAGTAAAGTTGCTTTAAAAGTTTCTTTATCTGGCTCAAATGATGAAACGGCATTGCTTTGCGATTACGTTTGTCCAGATCACCATTACTTGGAGTCTTGGAATGATGCAAGTCCACGAAAAGGAAGTTATAGCTTATGTCAACCAACTATTAGTCCTTTATTCAAAACAAGACAAGGTCAAGATTCATTGTTAAAATGGATTGGCAGCGACACTGATTATCGTACTTTATTGGAAGATAATTGGAGCAACAACATTCTAGGAGAAGGTTCTTCAATTGATGCTTGGAATGATTGCTTAAGAGATGGTGTTTACGAAGCCACAACTGAAAATATTGTTGATGAAGATGCAGAGATGATGGATGATGCTTCTGGTTTTACCGGAGATTTATCTGCTGCTGCAAGCGCAATTTCTAAAGCTGCTACTGGTGGTACATGGGAATTGGTAATGTATCAAAAAATTGGTCTTGGAAACGGAAATCAAGCCAACAACCCTTGGTTGCAAGAACTATCTGATCCAATTTCTAAAATTGTTTGGGATAACTACGTTACCATGGCACCTTTTGATATGTTGAAAGCTGGTTATCAGCAAAAAACAGGAGAAGATTCACCAGCAAGTGTAGTTACTTTAACTGTTGATGGGAATTCTGTTGAATTACCTGTAGTTAATCAACCAGGACAAAAAGCCGGAACTGTTGGTCTTGCGTTAGGATACGGAAGAACAAACGGTGGTAAATGTGCTACTGAAGCAGGTGGTGTAAATGCATTTAACTTCGTTTCATGGGCAGATGGTAACTTAAGCTATAGCAGTTTAGATGTTACTATTGCTGATGCAGGGAAAACTTACCCAATAGCATCTACTCAAACTCATCATACTTTGATGGGTAGAGACATGATCAAAGAAGCTACTTATGCAGAGTACAAAAAAAATAAAAGAGCTGGAAATCCTGAGAAATTAATTGCTAATTACGACGGAGAAAAAGTAAATCCTTATAAACTTGACCTTTGGAATGATCACAATATCAGCAAAGGACATAGGTGGGGGTTATCTATAGATTTAAGTACTTGTAATGGCTGTAGCGCTTGTGTTACTGCATGTCATTCTGAAAACAACGTTGCAGTTGTTGGTAGAGACGAAGTACGAAGAAGTAGAGATATGTCTTGGTTAAGAATCGATAGATATTATACTTCAGACACGAAAAAGAATACCGATATGGGATTCATTGAGCGTGCAAAGAAAATGGAAATTCCTTCGGAAAATCCACAAGTTGCTTTCCAACCATTAATGTGTCAACATTGTAATCACGCACCATGTGAAACAGTTTGTCCGGTTGCAGCAACAACACACAGTAATGAGGGGCTAAATCAAATGGCTTATAACAGATGTGTTGGTACTAGATACTGCGCAAATAACTGTCCTTATAAAGTAAGAAGATTTAACTGGTTCAACTACAACGGAAACAGCAAGTTCGGTACAAACCCTTCTCAAGATAGCTTGGCAAGAATGGTATTGAATCCTGATGTTGTAGTACGTTCAAGAGGTGTAATGGAAAAATGTTCCATGTGCGTTCAAAAGATACAAGGTGGAAAACTTGTAGCTAAGAAAGCAGGCCGCCCAGTTAAAGACTCGGACATAACAACAGCATGTGCTGATGCTTGTCCTGCAAACGCAATACAATTTGGAGATTTAAATAATGAATCTTCCGCAATAGCAGGCGACGCTGCTGAAGACAGAGCATACGTGCTAATTGAAGAACTTGGTATACAACCTAATATTTATTACAAGACTAAGGTTAGAAACAATTCAGAAGCGTAAGTAACCTAGATTAGAAAAAGAATGCATAAAGAAGCTGACATAAGAGAACCGCTGATAATAGGTCATAAAACCTATGCACAAATTACGGAAGATGTATGTGCGCCAATTTTTGGTAAAGCAAACAAGTACTGGTACATGATGTTTTCTATATGTGCACTTGTTGCATTATGGGGAGTAGGATGTATCGCATATACGGTTGGAACTGGTATTGGAGCATGGGGACTTAACAAAACTGTAGGTTGGGCATGGGATATTACCAACTTTGTTTGGTGGATTGGAATCGGACACGCTGGTACGTTAATTTCGGCAGTACTTTTATTGTTCCGTCAAAAATGGAGAATGGCGATCAACAGATCAGCAGAGGCAATGACAATTTTTGCTGTAATGATGGCTGCTTTGTTCCCAGGGATTCACATGGGACGTCCTTGGTTAGCATATTGGGTATTCCCAATACCAAATCAATTTGGATCTCTTTGGCCAAACTTTAACTCGCCTTTACTTTGGGATGTATTTGCAATCTCTACTTACTTTAGTGTATCTGTAGTGTTCTGGTACATTGGTTTGATTCCTGATTTTGCTACTATTAGAGATAAGGCTGTTAGACCTGTATACAAAAAGATATATGGCATCTTAAGCTTTGGATGGTACGGAAACGCTAAATCTTGGAACCGATTTGAAGAAGTTTCTTTAGTACTTGCGGGTATGTCTACTCCTCTAGTATTCTCTGTACACTCTATTGTAAGTATGGATTTTGCTACAGCGGTTATACCTGGATGGCATACAACTATATTCCCTCCATACTTTGTATTGGGTGCGTTGTTCTCTGGATTTGCGATGGTAATGACTTTATTGATTGTTGTTAGAAAAGTGTTGAGCTTGGAAGCATACATCAATGTTCGTCACATAGAGTATATGAACATCATCATCATGTTAACTGGTTCGTTGGTTGGTGTGGCATACATCACTGAGTTGTTTATCGCTTGGTATTCTGGTGTTGAATATGAGCAATACGCGTTCTTAAACAGGGTTACAGGGCCTTATTGGTGGGCATACGCCGCGATGATGACATGTAATGTTGTTACGCCTCAGTTCTTGTGGTTCAGGAAAATTAGAACGAGTCTTACCATATCCTTTATCCTTACAATATTTGTGAATATTGGAATGTGGTTTGAGAGATTTGTAATTATTGTGTTATCGTTACACAGAGATTTTATTCCTTCAAGTTGGACAATGTTCCATCCTACGTTTATCGATATTGGAATCTTCATGGGAACAATAGGAATCTTCTTTACAATATTCTTGTTATTCAGTAGAGCATTCCCTGTAATTGCGTTTAACGAATTAAAATCGATTTTGAAAATGTCTGGTGAGTCATATAAAAATCAAAAGCATTAAAAGATGAGTAAGTCGGTACATGCCTTATATGGTGATGAGCAGTTGCTAATGAAAGCTGCGAAGGAACTTGTTGCGAAAGGAGTTCACGTAGCTGATGTATTTTCCCCATTCCCTATACATGGATTAGATTCTATTATTGGAATAAAGAAAACAAGGTTAGCGATAGTATCATTTATGTTTGGAGTAATGGGAACAACGTTAGCGTTGGTCGGAATGTGGTATTTTATGGTTTATGATTGGTCTGGGATCAATGTAGGTGGTAAGCCAAACTTCCATTTATATGAAAATTTACCAGCGTTTATTCCAATTACGTTTGAGTTTACAATATTATGTGCTTCACATGGTATGGCTATGACGTATTTCTTAAGGAACTGGACATTTCCAGGAGTTACAGCAATTAATCCTGACCCAAGAACAACTGATGATAAATTTTTGATGATCATTGACGAATCAGGATTTGGAGAAAATAGCGATTCAGATATCAGAGATGTAATCAATGGTTCTGGTGGTGTATTGGAATTAACAGAAAAGGACGCAGAATAAATGAACTTGTTATCTAAAAATATCAAAGGAAACGCTGTAAAAGTATTGGCTTGTGCAGTGGTATTGTTCATGGCATCGTGTACTCCAGAGGATGAATTAAGCCCAGGAGTTGAGTTCATGCCTGATATGTACAGATCTCCGAGTTATGAAACATATTCGTCGAATATGATTGATGGCGATACAATTGCAAAAATGTCTGCAAGACTTCCTGTAGCAGGTACCGTACCAAGAGGATACTATCCTTACCCTTACCCAAACACTACTGAAGGTTATGAAGCGGCAGGCGCAGAGTTAACTACTCCGTTTGCTATGACAGCAGAAACTGTAGAAGAAGGAAAGATTATATATGGTAAGTTTTGTATTCATTGTCATGGTGAAACAGGACAAGGTGATGGAAGTGTTATTGCAGGAGGTAAATTCCCAGCAGTTCCGCCATCATACAGCACCAAGTTAAAAGATTTACCTGAGGGAAAGATATATCATTCTATTACATACGGAAAAGGTATGATGGGATCTCATGCTTCTCAGTTGGATAGAAATCAAAGATGGAAAATTATCCATTACGTAAAAACATTACAAAATCCAGATTTAGTAGTTGGGTCGGGAGAAAGTGCAGATACGGATACTGAAGTAATAGCGGATGCTGGTGAGGCGGAAGTTGTTGTAGAGAACACGGAGGACGAAAGTACTTCAGAGGAAAATAACCAACACTAAGAATAAAAATAAGTAAGGCATGAGTTATACTGTCAGCAAGAAAGCAAAAATGACCAATATCATCTTTATGGTAATTGGAGCATTATCTCTTGTAATGGGTTTTGCTACAGACGACCATCACGGTAATACTGTATGGGGAAACATTCTGGTTAATGGTTTATTCTTTTTTGGAATTGCCTTGTGTGCGACTTTCTTTATGGCGCTTCAATACGTTACAGAAGCTGGTTGGAGTATTGTTGTAAAAAGAGTATTTGAAGGAATAAGTGCTTACCTACCGTATGGTGCTGGTGTTTTGTTAATAGTTTTCTTAGCAGCTTCTTTTCACTTTGGAGGGAATCATATCTATCACTGGATGGAACCAGCGGTAACAAATGATTATGTTGAAGCATCCACAATAGGAACAGATCATCCTCACTACAGCAATGAAATGGCTGATGGAATGGTAGAAAACGAACATGTAGATTCTATTATCCAAGGTAAAACTGGTTATTTGAACTTACCTTTCTGGTGGTTAAGAACAATACTTTACTTAGGAGTTTGGTGTTTCTTTGGATGGTTCTTTAGAAAAAGGTCTATACAAGAAGATGAAGAAGGTGGAGAAGCATGGTATTGGGGCAATCAAAAGTTTGGTGCAATCTTCTTAGTATTCTTAGCGGTTACGTCTTCAACGTCTGCATGGGATTGGATCATGTCTATAGATACGCATTGGTACAGTACATTATTTGGCTGGTATGTATTTGGTGGAAACTGGATCAGTGCTATGGTGGTAATATTACTATTCACAATCCATTTGAAAGAGGGTGGTCACTTACCTAAAGTAAATCAAAGTCACATCCACGATATTGGTAAATGGGTTTTTGCATTAAGTATCTTTTGGAGCTATTTATGGTTCTGTCAGTTAATGTTAATCTGGTATTCAGATATTCCAGAGGAAGTGACTTATTACATCAACAGGATTCAAAATTACAATTGGATGTTCTTCGGAATGTTTGCAATTAACTTCCTGTTCCCTTTAATCATATTAATGTCGAGAGACGCGAAGAGAAACCTTGATTTCTTATTACCAGTATTGTTGTTGATATTTGTTGGACACTGGGCTGATTCATATTTATTGATTATGCCAGGTTTAATAGGAGCTGATTGGCATGGAATTCAACCTTACGAATTAGGATTGTTCCTTGGCTTTATTGGATTCTTTAGATTCTTTGTAATGAAAGCGTTTGCGGCTACTTCACTTGAAGTTAAAAACAACGTATACTTAGACGAGAGTATCAACTTAGATACTTAATCAAGAGTTTTAAATACAATATTTTAAAAGGCCGAATTTACTTCGGCCTTTTTTATGCAGTAGCAAGTATACAACTTGTGATGAACTGCTAAGTAACTTTCATAAGAGTAAGCATCCTACCAACCCCGTATTTCATATTCAATAAAGTGCATTTAGATTTGTGATCATAAAAAAGTAATAGATCATGATTTTAGAAGACGATAAA
>SPKZ01020049.1_pt1 | contig 12317 bp, 12 predicted proteins | sample 2456571 | NCBI WGS metagenome assembly SPKZ01 (sample SAMN11192286, study PRJNA482655) | marine metagenome | biome: ENVO:00000447; feature: ENVO:00000244|ENVO:00000211|ENVO:00000569|ENVO:00002023; material: ENVO:00002151; isolation source: ocean water from marine abyssalpelagic zone ...
ACGGTAGTCGTAGAGACCCCAGAAGGGAAGTTTATACGCTACCACGGTAATGATTGTAATGATCAAATTTATGGTGTCGAAGAGGTAAAAAAGAAAGTGATAACTGTGGTAGAGTGGGAGCCTGTGTGATGGGTAAGACGATTGAGGAGTTGACTAAATGAGTGTCTATACTGTAGAGGAGACAGATGACGAGTTTTGGTCTGTCGTGGATGTATGGGCTGGATCACGTGGATGCGTGGTTTTAAGTTTTCAGGATGAGAAAGAAGCAGAGTTCTACTGTAATCTGATGAACCTTGTGTACCATAGGGTTATGGATGATGTAAAAAGGAAGCTGAATAAATGATGTGGTTTGTGTTAGGGTCTTTGATAGGGTCTGCTATAACCGTTTGGATCATGCTCAAGCTGTTCTATATTGATCCTGTAGAACTGGTAAGGAAAACATTTAAGGGAATTGAATGAGCGAAGTGTTTGAACTATATACTACAGCATCTTGTCCTCACTGCGATAGGGCTAAAGAGCTACTTCTTAGTAAGGATTGCGTGTTTACGGTGATTGATGTATCGGGGTCCGACGAGCTTCGTAATTACGTAAAGAAGTTTCAAAACACAGTTCCTTATTTTGAACTCATTAAAAACGGGGAACGTGTAATTGCCGGTAACGGCGAAGGTTTAAAAATGGTATTAAACAATGATCAATAAAACAGATTTACAAGCATTTGAATATTATAATGTGCTTGACGATTTAGATGACAACAAAAAGCCTACTGTATTTTCTATGGTAGATGAGTTTGCAAATAAGATGGGACAGCCCAAAGACTTTGAAATGAGTTCTCAATTGTTCCTAGAAGAATTAGAAGAACTAGCAGACGCTGTTTCCAAATGGCGTTTAGGCGGAGCTTCTAAAGAAGAAGTGGCTAAGGAAATGTCTGATGTAGAATACACCCTACACGGTATGGCACGAGCTTTTGGCTATAATATGGCAGAAGGTACCTACAGGGTACATAAGAATAATCTAGGTAGGTGTATTCAGCTAGATGGTACAATTAAAAGACGTGAGGACGGTAAAGTCCTAAAGAATAAAGACTATCCCAAGGTAGTCTTAAGCGATCTAGTTGAATAAGGATAATATATGAACAACTATAAATCAAACCTAAACCCCATGTTTAGGAGTAAATTTTCTGAAGACATTTTTAACTTCAAATACAGACACGAGGGGTCCGAAACTTGGGCCGACCTGTGCCGAACTCTAGCCTACGATGTGTGCAGTGGGTATATGAAGAAGGACGACATTGAAGCCCTAATCCAGTACATGATCGAAATGAAGTTCATTGCCGGTGGGCGTTACTTATACTATGCAGGTCGTCCAAACAAGTATTTCAATAACTGTTACCTTCTTCGTGCAGAAGAAGATAGTAGAGAAGATTGGGCTAACCTTTCGTGGAAGGCTGAAAGCTGTCTTATGACAGGTGGTGGTATTGGGGCTGACTACAGCACTTATAGAGGTGAGGGTACTTCTATTGCTCGTACAGGCGGTCAGGCGTCCGGCCCTATCCCTAAGATGATGATGATAAACGAAATTGGTAGAAGAGTTATGCAAGGCGGGTCTAGACGTTCTGCTATGTATGCCTCTCTTAAACATTCTCATCCCGACATTCTTAAGTTTTTGGCGTCGAAAGATTGGCATAATATGCCTGTAGGCTCTACAGGTAAATCGCTGTGGGATATTAAACAAGAGGACTTTAACTTTGTAGCACCTCTTGATATGACAAACATTTCGGTCAACTACGACACTGAATGGTTGTTGAATTACTACCAGACAGGTCAGGTAGGGGATGTATTCCTGCAGAATGTAGAGCAAGCTCTACGCACAGCAGAACCGGGCTTCTCTTTCAACTTCTTCGAAAAAGAAAAAGAAACTCTTCGTAATGCTTGTACAGAAGTTACTTCTGAAGATGACAGTGACGTATGTAACTTAGGTTCTCTGAACTTAGGTCGTATCGAGAATGTTCAAGAACTTTCGGATGTAATCCGGCTTTCTACTATGTTCCTTATCTGTGGTACAATGAAAGCTAAATTGCCGTATCAAAAAGTATACGAAGTAAGAGAAAAGAACCGACGCCTTGGCCTTGGTATCATGGGTGTACACGAGTGGCTCATTAAACGTGGCTATAGATATGAAGTTGTACCTGAACTTCACCAGTGGCTGTCGATTTATAAAGGTGTGAGTGATGAGACCAGCAAAAGATTTGCAGATCGTCTAAGTATCTCTCGTCCCGTCGCCAATCGCGCAATTGCTCCTACCGGGACTATCGGTATCATGGCCGGGACTAGCACTGGCATTGAACCCATTTTTGCAGTAGCTTATAAACGTAGGTATCTAAAAGGAGGTACTAGGTGGCACTATCAGTATGTGGTAGATGATGCAGCTAACGAATTGATTAAACGCTACGATGCTAACCCAGATACAGTTGAGAGTGCAATTGACCTAGCGACAGACTATGAAAGAAGAATTAAATTTCAAGCAGACGTTCAAGACTATGTTGACATGTCTATCAGTTCAACTATTAACCTTCCAGCATGGGGTTCAAAAGCAAATAACCCAGACACAGTTAAGGGGTTTGCCGAAACTCTTGCAAAATATGCTCCTCGGTTGCGTGGTTTTACTTGCTACCCAGACGGGGCGCGTGGTGGACAACCTCTTACTACTGTTCCCTACGCAGAAGCAGTAGACAAGTTAGGCGAAGAGTTTGAGGAACATCTAGAAGCACACGATATCTGTGATATTAGTGGTTCTGGCGGAAGTTGTGGCATCTAAGGAGTATATTTAATGAAGCCATTTAAAAAAGGTATGGAAGCTTTCAAGAAAGGCGATCTAGTCAACCCTTATCCCGAAAACACCACTCGTCACAGAGATTGGCAATTCGGTTTTAACAAAGCTTATTTCTTCAACCTAGAAAAGGTAAAGCAACGTGAGTCAAGATACAAAAAAGCCTGCTCCTAAAAATAGAGGTGGGCGTCCTAAAGCGCCGAAGATTGCAGAGGTAGAGGGAATCTCTCGTGTAGACTACTTTACTGGTGTCGTTTTAAATGCCCTTCTCACCAATTGTGGCGGAAGGGTCTTGACAGAAAGAGAGTTAGATACCATAATCAACTACTCTAAAACAACAGCAGAAAAAATTGTAAAATAAAAAAAAGGAGGCACCCAGTTAAGGGAACCTCCTGTAAACTTAAGGGGGGCTTCGGCTCCCCTTTTTCTTTATCTATTGTTCATTTCAATTATCTCTTTACGATACTTAAGCATATCTTCCAGTAGATAAATTTGTTCGGCGTCTAGGTCACCGATGTCACCTTCAATACCCATATCTCTCATCGCCCCTTCCACTTTGGTTTCACCATAAGTTTTCTTCATAGCAATAATACGAGCAAGGGCAGCATCACCATCACCTAAGTCAGACTCCATGATTTGTGTAACCACTTTACGAGATGTCTGTAACACTTCGTCCCTTAATATTTCACGATATGCGGGGTCTGCATCCTTCCATCTTTTAGAGTTAAGTAGCTTACCTGCTCTAACCTCTGCAAGTCTGCTGAACAGTTCTGCATACCTGTTAGAACCCTCTGGAAACTGTTTACCAATATTGACCATCTTCTCGTCCCACTCACGAACGCCTGTGAGGGCCGCTAGACGCGATAGATTAGTTACGGGTACTGACCTAGCCGGAGCAATAAACTTGGAGTCCTGTGGGCGCACAGCGCCTCTCGTAGCACTATATCTCTGCTCCTCTAAGGGTCTACCGCTAATGGTACTGATAATATTCTCCATATAACGAGTAGTTTCATTGAATACAGAGTTACCCTGTCTTCTATCTGGAACCAGTCTGTCTGAGCCTTTAGCAATACCTACCATAGCGTCAACAGGCTCCACTGCACGAGTAATAGTTTTAGCTACGTTCTGTACAATAGCACCCGCCGCCTCCATAATAGAGTTAAATTCTGACTCTTCGGTATTGGAAAGTTGTTTAATGAAATCCTCTAAACCACCTGTTAAGTCCTCTAGACCTCTTACAAGAGGGTCGGTCAATAAAGTGGCCTGTATCTCTCCCCTCTGCAAGGCAGCAGCCTCTGGGCTTATACGTCCCTCTTCAACCGCTTTACCTAGGGAAATCCACCTAGCCATTCCTTTGAAGAAAACATATGGGAAGTTGTTTTGTTCAGAAGTAATTTCCCCTGTAACATCGCCGAACTGAGTTTGCTCGTCCCAATTAAGCCCCATATCAATATATTTATCTTCGTAGGCAGTTAGTGCTGCAACCGTACTCCAACCTACAGCAGCTCTAGACAATTTAGTTTGAACACTCTCTGTAGATTCTCCGGCCATTTTCATAGCTAAACCTAAACCAGAGTAGTCTGCCATAAATGCCATAGTGTTATTAAAGAAACGACCAAATGGAACAGCAATACCAACAAGGGGAATGTTACGGGCATTTTCGATTATAGCTGCGATCTCACCAAGACCCTTGTCTCTAGAGTAACCTCTGCTGAACGTATTGTCCAAAGCCTTGAGTACAGCATCCCTTTCAAGCTTAGCAAACTCTGGGCTGTCCATTGTTTTCCAGTATTCAGGGTTCTTGGTGCTATCAAAAAATTCGCCGTAAGATTTACCGTAAACTCTTCTTAAGCTATCATCCATAGCTGTAATAAACTCTACAGACTTAGTAATACTATCCTGACCCCTAACAAGGGCAAGGTTCTGTGCAGCGTTGATAAACTCATCCGTCATACGACCTGTAATAGTCATATCAGGGTTAAAGTTACTTTTCATATCTTCAACACCAGACACCAGAACGTCAGTTAGTTCTTTAACAGCACCCGGACGAACAGCAGCATAACTATTAAACATATCTAATGTCATGTTTGCATCTACTGTATTTGCAAGTTTTCGGATGGGTGATGACGTAGCTACACCAGCGTCTCTGATAGATTGAGTAAAGTTATAAGGGTCTATCAAAGCACTCATAACTACATTACCATACGACCTTACAATATCTGTAACACTATCAAGTGTAGTGGATACAGACCACCCAAGAAGGTTGAGTTGAGTGGTAGCAAGGTTAGAAACCATACCTCTAATCATTTGGTTTTGAGTATTTGAAACACGTTTCATACCCTTAAACCTACCTTGAAAAAATTTCTCAAGACGAGATTGGCTTACATTAAGTTCACCAGCTTTACCAAACGAATTGTCCCAAAGAGCAGGTCCAATAAGTTCTCTATAGTCATTGATCATAAGATTCTTACTAGCTTGGCTGAGCCTGTTGTTCAACACGTTAGCGATACTAACATTAGATTTAAACTTGTTACCAAATTCTTTTGGTGTTACGTCAGAAAGGTCTGGGTTAATAGCCCCAAGAAAATCTTGAAGCTCTCCTTCATCCATACCTTTAAGAATATCTCCTAGATAGTTACTGATAGTATCGCTGTCACTTTGTTTGACAAAATAAAAGTTTTGATCCAACAGGTCATTAATAAGACCGTTGACACCTAAATCTTCGTCCCCCTCTAACATCTTTACGTAGAGTTGAGCAGGAATGTCATCTACATTTCTAGCACCTCTGATATCTGTTACCCAATCCCCACGTTCAACACCGGGGTTACGAGGAATGATCCTATCATTGTCAATAGCATCGGCCAGAGCATTGAGCGTTTTAGATGTATCTAACCCAGTTCTTTCTGTTTTAACATCCATTAGTGAGGGGCCAACACCAGTTTTACCTGAAAGGTTTCTTGAACGAGAGATTCCTTCCCCTACCCTAGCGATAGCATAACCAGAAGCTAGGGCAGTAGCACCCACTAACGCAGATTGACCAAAATTAAATTGCTCCTGCAGCCCAAGGTCAATAACAGTGTTCTGGTATGCAGCATCTACTGCAACACCAATAGCACCATCAATGGCAGCAATTGTGCCAAACTCTTTCATACCGGGTTTGCTTAGCAACAGACCTTTAGCTTTGTTAACCGCCACCTGACGTTCAGCAGAACGAACAGCACCCTGAGCAGCTATTTTGTTACTAAAGATTTTATAAGTTCTCTGTCCGGCTTGTTCTGCAGCTTCCCTGCTTGCACCGTTGGCTAGTTGTTTTTGAACCATCTTATTGGCAGCGCGGTTAGCAACCATGCTAGAACCTTTGATACCGCCAGAAGTAACAACTTTACCGGCAAGACCCCCAACAAGGTTAGCGGGGTCTAGTACAGCACTTCTTACATAGTCTATTGTTGCACCAAGACGGCCATCATCGCCAAATACAGACTCTGACCCCATCCAAGTAACATCCTCTCCCACAAAGGCATTGGGTAGATTATCCCAAATCTTGTAAGCACGGGTTACTTTTTCTTTTTCCGAATCGTCCAAAGAACTAACATAGTTTAATTCTTTAAGGACACGATAAGAGTTACCACCTTCAACACCCCTACGATGATTTACAAACTTACTTACAACGTCGTCCCTATCATCGTAGTTAAGGTGAGTACCCTGCAAGTCAGCCATGTAGGTATAGATATCGTCGTAAAAACGATCTTCAGTTAGGTTAGAAATATTATAAGATTCTGGTTCTGGCTGAACAGCAGGTTGTTCCTTTATACCCCAAATACTCTCAAAATCTAATTGTGTATCTTGATTTTCTTTTACATCGGGTTCTACTTTACCCCAGATTTTATTGAAATCTAACTCTGACATATTTTACCTTTACTTTAAATACGTATTATATTTATCCAACCTAGAGGCAGCTTCTCTAAATTGAGGTAGTTGATCTGCCACCTGCGGAATTACATAACTACCAATAGTTTTACCGTCATTTAGTTGGTACGAAAGAATCTCATTAAAAGCTTTGTTCCTGACAGCAAGGTTACTTGAGCCTAAATCATTTTGCCACACTACCGATTTTTCTTTAACATCATCTGGCATATATTCATATGAGTCTGACAGGAATGTTTGAACCCCAGTACCTACAGCTTTTTCAAAATTATCAAACACCCCTTGATCAACTGTTACTGGCCTTGTTATATCAAATGTACCAGTATTAGGCATAGCCTGTGGTTGATTAGCCGCACCCCTTAGATTAGCTTCATATCTTTCATTATTGAGAAGTGCTTCATCAGACATATCTTCCTCAGAAAGGTTAAACATTACATCACCTTGCTCGGATGCTTCTTCGGGTAAGATAGGCGTGATATTATCAATAATACGTTTACCAGTAAACATCATGGTTCCCGTATCATCCCTAGACTCAATCTGAATAATAGCTCCCATAGCTTCAGACAGTTTACCTGTTTTAGCCATAGTATTTAGCCAAGCAGCCCCTTCTTCAGGATCAACGGAAGGGTCGTTTTTAATTCTGTTGTTAAACCACATCAGAGCTGCTTGTTCAGAAGTTGTGGACTTATCTCTTGTCTGCTTATTAGCAGCTAGTTTCATAAGGTTTTCCCTACGTCTTTCTGCTAACTCTTTATTCAGCATTTGCATTTTGAGCTTACGATCATCAATCTTGTTCCATTGATCTAAGAATCCTGCTGCAAAACTCATGTTAAGTCCTTCCCATTAGTCCTTTTGAAGCCACTTCTGGCTCAGAGCTTCTAACCTCTTCTTTGAAGGGGCTTGATTTCTCTAGCATAGAAGCTTCTTTCATTTCAGGTGTAGTAGTGATACGAGCCTTGCCAGCTCTAATTTGATTTTCTTCAGTATCCGTATCCTTGAAGCTCTCACCTTCGTCAAACTCTACATTAAGTAGGATTGCTTGAGATTTAATTACTTCATGGATAGCAGGTGCGATTAGCATACTTACATCAATGGAGTGTATGCCACTGGCTACAGCAGACCGAGTAATAGCGTTTACTAAGTCTTCCAGTGGCATACCCATCTCTAAAGCTTGAATAGCTGAATCCATGACCGTTGGGTCGGTAAGTCGGTCAAGATGTATAACTAAAGCTTTATCAGGATCAACCTCTTGAGGAGGTCTTTCAAAAGCTTGACCGTTTGGTTCTCTTGTTAAAGATTCCCCCGGAATAGGAGCGTTGATCATTTCCATTGTTAGTTCCTTTTAAATTTATCATAGTAATCTTGTAAGCTTGTACCCAGTTCATCCGAAGGGTTGTAGTTACCTTTGGCGAACTTTTTCATACCTGTGGTACCGCCTAGGTGAGCAACAGCCATAAGACCGTCTAAATCCCAACCTTCGTTCAGTAAACCCGAAGAAATAATGTTTTTCCTCAAGTCTGCCAAGTGCCATTTTTCAATAGCCATTTGATCTTCAGCAGACATAGAGGCAAACTGCTTAGCTGTAATGGGTTTATTACCAGTAGCTTTTGACCAATCTTTCAGGCGAGCGTCTCCAAACTGCATACGACCGGCATAGCTTCTACCATCCTTATTAGTCCTAAAAGCCTCAGACTTACCGGAACTTTCAGATATGACCAAGCGATCAGCAAAACCCCCCGGCATGGAAGATAACTCTGAAGAATATTCTTTGGCTAACTCTCTATTGTCATCTCTGATATAGTTAAAGAAGTCAGCCATACGATCTTCAAAGATATCTTCCATCTGATTTTCTTCAGGTTGTGTAGGTCTTTTTACTAAAGAGTCGTTTTCCCCTGAATTTGGAAGTTTGTAACTACCCTGACGAATAGATTCCGCTACACTGTTAATTTTTTTGTAACTGTTACCATACATTAGAACATACCTCCGCTACCAAACAGAACCCTAGCAGCAAGGCCGCCCCAAGCTGCTTTTTGTTGATCCGACCTTTGTCTGTCAGCTAAAGCAACTTGTTTGTCTCCAAGAAGAAGTCTTAAACCACGTTCTTCTGCGTTTTGTGCTCCTTGAAAAGCATAAGACATGATGTCCCTTTCCCTTTGCCACAAAGCATCCATTTGAGCTTCTGTGATGTTATTGGCACTTCTAGCAGTAATCATATTATACTCTTCTTGAGCAGCAAACTCTGCTAAAGCCACATCTTGTCTCCACTTAGCATTTGCCTGAGCGATAATCAATTGGTTACCTGCATTGAACTGTCTTCTTTGAGACTCCATTGTTTTGTTAAACTGCTTAGCAGCATTTTCTTGATTAACATTAAACATGTTAACAGCATTGGTTTGCTCTGCATTGAACTGTTCTGATCTCTGTGCAAGGTCAGCAAAGAATTGATCAGTTTGGTTCTGACTAGCGGCGTTAAACTGGTTAGCAGCATTTTCAGCAGCTTGGTCAGACAGCATAGCGTTTACTCTAGATTGATTCTGGAAAATCAGAGTTTGCTGTTCGTTATTGAGGTTAGCTAAGTCCATCTCTAAGAAGTTTTTAGCATTTTGAACTTGAGCTTGTTGCCTATTATTCAAGTTAGCCATTTCAAGGTTAGACATAGCCGCAGCATCAGAAAGAATTTTAGCATTAGCTGCGTTCAAATTAGCTAGATCAACGCTTTGAGCCAGTTTAGAATTTTCCACAGCCCTTTGTTGTTCTGCACTAAAGTTAATATTAGCAACTTCACTGATACGTGCTGCATTAAGAACCCGAGCCTGCTGCTCATTCGTCAACTCTTGACCTGTGATAGAAGCTTGGATTTGAGCATTTGCAAGTGCAGTTTGTTGTTTGTTGGAAAGGTTAGCCATATTAACTTGCAGATTTTCAGCAGACCTTTGCAAGTTTGCTTGTTGCCTGTTATTCAAGTTAATATTATTTCTTTCAGCAATGGCTGCTGCATTACTTAAGGCTGTCTGAGTTTTAATATCCAACGTCTTCTCTTGAAGAGAGGCAGCTAGTTGAGCATTAGCTAGGACCACCTGCTGAGTATTGCTTAAGTTTTGCGATTGCAGAGCAAAAGCATTGGTACTGTTTTGCAAAGCAGCTTGTTGTCTATTACTAAGGTTAGCCAGTTCAATGTCTTTACTGGCAGCAGCGTTTAGAACAGCAGCTTGTTGTCTGTTGTTCAAATTAGCCATGTCCATGTTAGCAAAGGTTTGAGCATCTCTGGCAGCAATAGGCACTGCGGCTTCCATAGTAGCCTGTACAATAGCTGCTCCTGCCATTGAGCTACCACCTAGCCCACGGGCGTTCATGGCCGCTGTAGCCGCTCTCATAGCCCCTGCAGCCCATGCTGGAGTTCCGTCATTGAAGTCTTTCATAAGAGACTCCATTTGACCTTGAACAGTAGAGGCTTTACTGACCATACCTTGCTCAGGAACAACTAGGGCATCTTGGCTCAACCTACCTTCTGCTGCGATAGCAATAGCATCTTGGTCAAGCTCGCTCATAGTAGCTGCAGTAGCCTCTACCGTTTGAGCACCACGAAGGATAGCTTCTTCGTCTACAAGAGCACCTTCTTCTAGTTCAGCAGTGGCTGCTTGAACTGCAGGCTGATAATCAGATACCTGTGCTTCAGCTTGAGGTGTGCTATCCGCTTTAGCACCTGTGACCATTTGGTCAGGTGTAGCTTCCATATCATCTACAGGCTGGACTTGCTGAGCTTCTTCGATTTGCTCCGCTTGAAGGTTTTGTTGATCAAGATTATTGTCCTGAGCAGCCCTGATTTGATCAGTAACTTCACCTTGAGCGGCAGACATATCACTAACAGTGTTGTCAACATTTTCAGATGCTAAAGAGGCATGAGTAAGATTAGCTTCAGTGGGTTTAACTGCATCGGCAGTCTGTGTCTTACCCACTGTACTAGGTTGCAAATCTTCCATTTTTTGAGCCTGACCCTGACTTGGGCTAATAGTTTGTAGGTTGGTTCTCTCTACGTTACCGGCTTCCCCTGTTTGCAGAATTTTAGTTGGATCAGTCAAAGCAGATTCAAACATGTTTCTTTCGTTTGACTTCTGGCGAGTTTCCCAGCGTCTCTGGTAAGCCTTTTCTGCCTCCTCTCTTGATATATTCCTTGACCTTTGGAGGTAACCAATTTGTTGATTTTCTTCAGGAGAAAACCTCAAGAGGGGTACAAACCCCCCTTGATTCATTTCCAAAGGTTCTTTAGGGTTAAGTCTATCTTGAGCTTTTTTAGCATAAGAACTCATCTTGGAAGCTGCATTGGGGCTGGCTTGTAAGAATAAATCCATTTCCCTCTTCTTAGCAGGGCCTTTATAGCCCATTTTCGAAAGAAGGGTATATTGTTGTTGTTCCGTAAAACCTTTAAACTTTTTCATATTAATTTATCCTTTGGATTAACCCTGAGCACCCTCTAGCTCTTGGACTCTGGCTCTTAAAGATTGAACTTCTTTGACCAATGCCCAGACTACAGGTCGCAAGTCAATGCCTTTGTCCCCATCTTCACCTTGCACAGCGCTAGGTAGGACTTCCTCACCCTCTTGTGCGATAGCACCATACTGAACACCTTCTGGCTTCGGGTCATTCTCGTTCTCTTTCCAGAGATACGTGACAGGCCGTAGCTCGTCGATGATCGCACCTACGTCACCCATAGACTCGATGTCGTATTTCAAAGCCTCATCTGAGGATGATTGCTGATAACGCCCGTCCGCGTATGTACGCCGCAGAACCGTGTTGCTACCTTCCGACCCGGCCTGCTCGCAATCATAAACGGTGCCACTTGCGGTAGCACTGCCGGTAATCATGCGGATACCCATTCCGGCCTTCTGACCGATAAATGCCGGGTCGCTTTCACCCGTGTTCTTAACTTTGATATGCTTGGTGCTGTCCGCCCCTTCAAACGTATCAGCAGAGTCTCCGGAAAATACGTTTGGCTCGCTCAGGCGCGCATAGTTCGTATCAGCCCGTGCCTTCGTTACGACATCTTCGTCTTGATTGAACCCGCTGAAGTCGAACCGGTAGCGGAGTTGGCCATTCACAGCGACACCGAGCACGTTTTGCTCTACGATAAACAAACCAGTGTTGATGTCTCCGTCAAAAGCATATGACGGCAAAGACGCGCTCCCAAAGTTTGCACGTACGCCGTCTCCGAACTTGGTCAGTTCGCTGAACGTGTTCTCCGCGCCTAATTGTGCATAACGCGTGTCCGCGTATTTTCTGCGGATAAGCGAGAAGTTGTCTTCTTGGCCTTCATCTACGACGTCGTAAACGAACCCCGACCCGGAGGTTAAGCGCAACCTACCGTCGGACCTTTGCCCAATGTTGCTTGGATTGCCACTGTAGCCAGTGTTTTCAAGCTGGATTTGACTGGTAGAGGCGTCGGAAGAAAACTCGCACAGACCTGTAAACGTGTTGCCAGCGTCAAGCCGAGCATACCGTCCGTCGCCGTTGTCTTGGTTTATAATGTCTGTCGAGGCATTTAACGAGCCGTCCGCTCGCATGGTAAACCG